>WNFV01001139.1_pt1 | contig 43679 bp, 47 predicted proteins | sample 5400101 | NCBI WGS metagenome assembly WNFV01 (sample SAMN13153361, study PRJNA577476) | soil metagenome | isolation source: 115 cm soil or saprolite under grassland replicate 1 | place: USA:California | collected 2016-06-15 | reverse complement strand
TGCAGGCTCTTCAGCTTGCAGGCGTTCTGTTCGCCATCGTCTACACGGGCGAGCACTACGTGTTCGACGCCGTCGTCGGCGTCGCCTACGCCGTCGTGTCCTGGCGCATCGTCATGCGAGTCGGCGCCTCAAAAGTCTCGACGGTCGAGGACGTTGGCGCCGACGAGGCATCAGCCGAACCGCTGGCGGCCTAGAGCACTCGAGCTTCAAGGAAGTTCGTCGAGATCGTCGAGGGTCGGCGCCGCCCGGATCGCCGGGCTCAAGCTTCCCCACACGGCGAGCACGACACCCACCGTGGCAAAGACGGCGATCGTCGCGCGCGCTGACACTGCGCTCAGCAGAATGCCGGCGGCCAGCGGGCCGAGCGGCGCGATCAGCAACGAGATCAAGCTGCGCACGGACTCCGCACGGCCGAGCAAGCGATCGGGCGTCATCGCGATCCGGTAGCCGTGGACGACCGAGTCAGTCGACGGAATCGCGAGCGCAGTGGGCAGGATTCCGGCGGTAAGCACGTACACGTTCGGCCAGACGAGGAAGATCGCACAGAGCCCCTGCTGCCTACCGATCACGACCACGGCAAACAGCATGCCGGGTCCGATGAAGTTCGTCAGCCCGAAGAGCAACGCGCACGTGCGCAGGAACGGCTGATTCCAAACGAAGCGAAACCCCTCCGCGAGCCGCGAGCCCAGCGGGGCGCGGTGCGGCTCGCGCTCCTCCTGGAACGGTGTGCGCATCGCGAGTAGCGAGAGGGTCGAGAACGCGTACGAGAGCGCATCGACGAGAAACGGGAGAACGCGGGCGAGCCCGAAGAGCGCGCCACCGAGCGGTGGCCCCGCGAGCCGCACCACTGCCTGCCGGCCCGTCTCCGCGGCCGCGGCTGCCGGGAGCTGGCGTGCCGGGACGACGGCACGCAGTGCTCCTGGCTGAGCTCCGAAGAACAGGGCCGCTCCGCTGCCCTCGACCAACGCAACGGCCACGACCTCCCAGAAGACGACTCGATCGAGCAAGATCGTCGCGGCGAGGCTCCCGATCGCGAGTACACGCACGCCGTCGGCCAGGATCATCAGGCGCCGGCGGCTCCAGCGATCGGCCGCCAAGCCGGCGGGTAGCGCGAAGAGCGCCGACGGAAGGCTCCGCGCGAACCCGACGATGCCGGCCTTGGCCGGCGAATGCGTGATCGCGAGCACGAGCAACGGGAACGCAATCGACGTCGACGAAGTGCCGGCGTTCGACAGCAGCTGCCCGATCTGCAGCAGCACGAAGTCGCGGTTACGGCGTAGGGGAACCGCGGTCACGCGATGACGCTACTAGCGCCTAGCGTAGAGCGATGTCTTGATTGGCGGCTCGTCGATGTTCAGGATGAGCTCGAGCGAGGCGACTCCGGTGTCGCGCCGAAATGACGGGTCGAAGCTCACGACATTGGAGTCGACCCCAACGACCGCGAAGGAGCCGGCCTTTGTTCGATCCCAGTCGGCGCAGTGCCGGTCAAGATCGGTGCGCTTCCCGCAGGAACGCTCGAGCGAACGCAGGATGAACCAGTCCACCGCCTGTGCGGGCTCGCTGCGGTGCGCGACGAGTGCGAACAGCGGGTTGACAAGCACGGGCTCGTCGGGCCGGCTGTGCGCCGCGACCGCAGCGGCGACGCGGTCGACCTGTGCCTCGTTGTCCGTATCCACGATTGCGGCTCCGAGCGGAAGCGGCAGCGCGCGCGTTGCGGGGCCGCCGGTCACGCTCACAATGTGCAGCGCAGCGCCAAGGGTGCAGAGGAGGACGAGCGCACGCAGTCGAGGCCTATTCAGTCGCCAGAGGTGGCAGGCGCCGGTCAGCGCGAGAATCGCGAGGAACGGTTCGAGCGGATCGAGCACGTTGAAGAACGTTCCCTGCTTGAGCATGAAGAGACTGCAGGCGGCGGCCGCCCCGATCACGAGGCGGACGGATGTGCCCGCCTGCCGCCAGCCCGGCGCCGCTAACAGGAGCAGCGGCCACCAGATCACCAGCACCGCGGCCACGATGCCGGCCGCAACCCCGACCTGGAACCCGCTGTGGGACTGGGCGAGCAGAAGCTGCACGACGAGCTGGTGCGGAGACCAGCCGAAGGCCCAGACGGCAACGGCGTAGAGGGCGAAGGAAAAGGCCACCGCACCCGCGCCGATCGCGAGCGCCCTACGCCAACCGGACCGTAGAGCGAGCGCGACCATGGCGGCGACAAAGAACGGCGCCCACGTCAACTTCAACAGGAAGCCGACCCCGAGCAGCGCGAGACACGCCGCGTCGCGCCGCCGTTCGAGCGCGATCGCGAGTCCGAGCGCCAGCGGTGTGACGAAGGTCTCACCCTCGAGGCCCACGAATTGCGCATGCACCGGCCCGGCGAGTGCGAGTAGCGCGGCGACGACCGACGCGGCAATGCCTAGCCCGAAAAGTGTGCGCGCAACCCGGTAGGTCAGCAGCGCCGTGACGCCGCTCATGAGGGCGAGCGCAACCCTGATCGACTCGATGTGCGGCGAGAGCTTCCAGACCAGGGTGGCGCCGATCGGCGTCCCGGGCGGCAGCGAGAGAGCGATACCTCGGTAGAGCTCGTGCAGCCCGTGGTCTGCCGCGACCGAGGCGGAGTACATGTAGACGCCGTCGCTGAAAGAAATGAAACGATGGTCGATCCCGCGCAGAAGCGTCCAAGCTGCTGCCAACGCGAGGATGAGCGCAGGCGCCGCCGAGGCGCGAACCAGCTGGGGTAGCTTCAAGCGCATTCACCGGGTGTCGGCAGTGCCATCTGCTGTCTTGATTTGAGATCGAGGGCCCGAGACCTCGTTTCGCGAGACGGCTACTGATCGTCCTCCGATAGAGGCACGCTTCGAGACGAACGCCGGGAAATCGTCATGGCTCGCGCAGCGGGCCGGATTTACCGGCGGAGAGGCGCCGAGCGGATTCGAACCGCTGTACGAGGCTTTGCAGGCCTCTGCCTAACCACTCGGCCACGGCGCCGTGCCGCGGGCCATGGTATCCCGGGTGTCTTACGGAACCCAGCGTTCGAGCGAGGGCGTGAGCTGCAGCTCGTGCGTCCACCCGCGCGGGCTCTGGGCGTGGAGGTACTTGACCGCGTTGGTGACCTCCTGCATCGAGGCCGACTTCTCCGGCGGCTCGTCCTCGAGCCACTTCGCCGTCTTGTCGCTCTCGATCATCGCGTCGACGATGAGCAACGCCGCGTGGACGTTGTGCTCGCGCAACTCGGCGGCCTGAGCCTGAACGAGCGCACGGGTGGCGAACGCAGCCGCCGCCCACGGCCCCCGGCCCGGATTCCCGCGGCGCGCAGAACCGCCGGTGACCTGGATCAACGTGCCACTGCCGCGCTCGACGAGGACCCGCCCACTCACGCGCAGGACGTTGAAGATGGCCGGCAACAACTCGCCGATGTAGGGCTCCAGCGCATCGGGCGGGGCTTCGTGAATCGGTCCGCCGAAGCTTGGTGTCGTCGTAATCGCATTCACGATCAGATCGACGTCCCCCACGTCACCAAAGACTCGTTCGACGTCCTTCGGGTTAGAAGCATCGGCGATCACGCCGACTGCGTCAGGCACGTCGCTGACCAGCGCGCGAATGGTCTCCTCGGTCCGGGCGACCCCCGCCACCCGCCAGCCTTCCGCCGCGAACTCCGTTGCCAGCACGCGTCCGAGATTTCGTGCCCCGAAGACGAGGAGCGTCGGCACCGGAGAACTCTAACCGCAGGGAAGCTTGGCCCCAGCTGCAAGCGGCCGGTTCGCTTCGAGCGCCTGGAAGCACAGGTAGCAACGCGACCCCACGAGCGGCGGCTTTGTCGATGAAGCGCGAGCGCTCCTGAACTCGGATGAACTCCTCCGCAACGTCGAGCTCGAACCGGTCGACCGCTCTGTTGATCGCGGCATTTCCGTTCTGCGTGTAACGCTTGACCGTTGCCGCGGCAACGCGGAGGCGCCGGAGGTCGGCGGTCAGCTTCTGCCGCTGTAGCTCTCGCTTGGCGGCCTTGTTCGACCCATCGCAGTGACGGTTGGGTTGTGGAACCGCCTGGATCTGCCCGGATGAGCCGCCGCAACCGGCCAGTCCAGCGCAAAGCGCGAGGAGGAGCAAACCCCGGAACCTCACCAGTCCCAGGCTAGCGACGGCTTTAGGCAGTGACGCTCGTGAGCTGCGGGATGATCTCGTCGCCGTACGACTTCAGCGTGTCCTCTTGCCCGTGCCTCCGAATCCTCGCCGTAGCGCTCGATCAGATCCATCACGTGGTTCGACACCATCGCCGGGAACCAGCGCGATTGCTCGCGCGCATCCGCGATGTCGTCGGAGATGTGACTGGGCGCGCCGACGATGCACTTGAGCACGCTCGGATCCCGGCCTGCCTCCTCGGCCGCGCGCCGCGCGGTGTCCATGATCCACTGGATGATGACGGGATCCGCCAGCTGGATGATCACGCCGTCGCCGACTCGGCCTGCGACGGCGAGCGCCTTCGGCCCGTAGCCGGCGATCCACATCGGGATGTCAGGAAGCTCTTTGCGGACCCACTTCAACTCGAGCTCCTTCTCGTTCCAGTCGACCGAGCGGCCGTTCATCAGGTCCTTGATCATCGCGCAGCGCTGCTCGAAATCCGCGACCTTCACCGGTTTCAGTCCGACGACTCGGCGTGAGGAGTCGCCGCGGCCGATGCCCATCACCATGCGGCCGTCGGAGATGTCCTGCATCGTTGCGTACCAGCTCGCCGTGATCGTGGCGTCGCGAATGCCGGGATTCGTGACGAAGTGTCCGAGCTTGATCTTGCTCGTCTGCGCGGCGGCGAGGGGAAGCGTCGCGTAGGACTCCTCCCAGAGGATGTGCGAGTCGTAGGTCCAGGCGTACTCGAACCCGTGCTGCTCGGCGAGCTTCATCAGCTCGATCATCCGCTGGTAGGGCGGGTCAGGCAGAACGGTTACGCCGAAGCTGAGCATCGATCCTCCCCGGTGGCTGGCAGGGGAACGAGCATACCGCCGCGAAAACGGATCGAACAGTGGCCTGGCCCTACCTCCTGTTCGCTTTTGCCGCCGGCGTCGCGCTGCCGGTTCAGTTCGGCATCAACGCGCAGCTTGCGAGCTGGGTGGGCAGTCCGGTGCGAGCGGCGTTCGTGTCGTTCCTCACCGGGACGATCCTCCTGGCCGTCGCCGCGGCGCTCGTCTTCAAGCCCTTGCCCTCGTGGAGCCGGCTGGGTGACGCACCGTGGTGGGTCTGGTTGGGCGGCGCCCTCGGGGCCTTCTACGTGGCCGGGTCGATCGTCTCCGCCCCGCGGCTCGGCGCGGCGGCCCTGGTCGCTGTGATCGTCGCAGGCCAGTCGTTCGCTTCGATCGTCGTGGACCACTTCGGCTGGGTCGGATTCGAGTCGAAGCCGATCGGTGCAGGTCGCCTGCTCGGCATGACGCTGGTCGGGGCCGGCGCGGTCCTCGTGCGGTTCTTCTAGCTCGCCGGGCCTCCCCCATTCGAGTGACGTGCGGAAGAGGCACTCGACCGATCCGATAGGTATCCGGTGCATCGACACCGGCACTTATGAGCACAGTCGCCGAGGCTCGCGCATTCCCTGCGCCGCTCACGGTCGCCGGGATCGTCTGGACGCCGACCCGGCTCCGTGCGCTTCGGCATGGCGTCTGGTTCGCGGCTTTCTTGTACTGCATCGCTTCGGTCGGCTGGGCGCTCGGCGACCTGGCCGGCGTCGACGCGCACGCGTACTGGAGCTCTTGGCGGAACGGCCTCTACTCCGCAGGGCCGGAGCAACGCGACGCCTACCTCTATTCGCCCGTCTTCGCCCAGGTCTTGTGGCCTTTGACGCTCCTCCCGTGGCCGATCTTCTATGGGCTTTGGATCGCGGCAGCGATTGCAGCTTTTGCCTGGCTGCTCGCGCCCTTGGGTCTGCGGTGGGCGATCCCACTGGTCCTAATCTGCATGCCCGAGATCGAAGCCGGCAACGTCTGGCCGTTCTTCGCCCTCGTTCTCGTCTTCGGCCTTCGCTTCCCGGCGGCGTGGGCTTTTCCGATTCTGCTGAAGGTGACGCCGGGCATCGGACTGCTCTGGTTCGCCGCGCGGCGAGAGTGGAGACGGGCGGCAGTTCCGATCGTCGTCGCGCTCGGAATTGCAGGCGTCTCTTGCACTGTTGCCCCTGGCCTCTGGGGTGACTGGATACGGCTCCTTCTCCATCCTTCGGACTTCGCGAACCCGGCTCGCGAAACCTTGACACCGTTCCTGCACTTTTCGGCTGCGATCAGACTCGCGGTGGGGCTTCCATTGAGCGCCGCCTTGACGATCTACGCCGCCAGGACGGATAGGCCCCGACTGCTTCCGCTTGCGATGCTGTTCGCGTCTCCGGTGACGGGTCTCAACGCGGTTGCACTGCTGACCGCTATCCCGCGGATGAGGCAAGCGGGTGCGAGCCACCCTCCAACAGCCGCCGATCCCTCATGAGCGACAGGGCGTCGTTCGGAGCACGGCTGCTCCCCTGGCTAGAACGCGAAAGCCTCCCCGTCACGGTCTTCGGGTTGTTCGTGTGCGGGCTCATCGTTCGCCTTCCCGATCAGCTCCGGCAGGACGGTTGGCTTGCGCTCGTCAGTGGCCGGCTGGTCGCCGACTCCGGTCTCCCCAGCACCGACACGCTCACCGCGTGGACGGCGCACGTGCAGTGGGTAGACCAGCAATGGCTCGGCCAGCTCTTCCTGTATCGCCTCGCGTCTGCCGGAAATCTTCGGCTCGTGATGTTGGTGCATGTCGCCTTGCTTGCGGGTGCAATGGCCGCGGCTCTCGTCGCCGCCAGGTGGCGCGGGGGCTCGGCCCGTAGCGTCGGGCTGGTAGCGGCGCCGGCGCTCGTCGTGATCCTGATGTCGGCGCAGATGCGAGCGCAGAGCCTGGCGTATCCGCTGTTCGTCGCCGTCGCCTGGCTCCTGATCGCCGATGAGCGGGCGTCGTCGCGCCGCGTTCTGCTCGTCCTCCCCATCCTCGTCCTGTGGGCGAACGTTCACGGCTCTGTCGTGCTGGGCGCCCTCCTCACCACCCTGTACGGCGTCTCGCTTGTCGTCCGCGCAGTGCGACATCGGGCCGGAGCACTGAACGGTCTTTTGCTACGCGGAGCGCTTCTGGCGGTTGCCGGCTGCCTCTGTGTCTTCGCGTCGCCTTACGGCTCCTCGCTCTTTCACTATTACGGGAAGACCGCGTTCAATTCGTCGTTCGCCCGCGTCGTGAGCGAATGGCAGCACTCGTGGCCCTCGATCATGACGTTGCCGTTCTACGTGCTGGCAGCCGCGTGCGCCTGGTTCATCCTGCGCAACCGGCGCGTCGTCAGCACCTTCGAGCAGGTTGCGCTGCTGCTGCTCTTTCTCTCGGGCGTCGCCGCATTACGGAACATGGTCTGGTTCAGCTTCTTCGCGCTGATCGTCCTGCCGTCCCCCGTCGCGCAGCGATTGCGGGATGTCCGCGGCAAGGAGTCGAAGGTCGTCAAGACGACACTGGCCGCAGCAGCGATCGCAGCAGTTTCAGTTGCCGGCGCAGGCGCCGCGGCGCGGTCCGACTCGTGGCTTACGAGCTCTGTGTATCCGACCGCAGCCGCCGATGCCGTCGCCGCCGCCGCCGCGACCGATCCGACGGCTCGCATCTACGCGGACGTGCGTTATGCGGACTGGTTGCTGTGGACGAGGCCGGAGCTCGCCGGCCGCATCGCCTACGACGCGCGCTTCGAGCTGCTGTCGAGCAAGGAGCTGGAACAGCTCTACCGCCTGGAGAACAGGTTGACGCCCCACTGGACGGCAGCGGTCGCGGACCATCGCCTCGTCGTGCTGCCGCGGCGGCAGGGAGCGCCAACGGCTCAGGCAGTGATGGCCGAGGACGGCGTGCGCCGGATCTACCGCGACCGCTCGGTCGTCGTCTTGCTTCGCCCGCGCTCCTAGCGTTCAGCGGCGACTCGCTCGATCGTCTTCGACGCGAGCTTGTCCAGCGCCTGCACTGCGAGCTCGAGGTGCTCTTCCTTCGTGTCCTCCAGTTTCGTGTGCGAGAGACCGCGCAGCGACTGCACGAACAGCATCACCGTGGGGACGCCAGCGCGTGCAACCTCCGCTGCATCGTGGAGCGGGCCGCTCGGCAGGCGATGCGAGTCGGTCGTCACCTCCCCGATCGACTCGTCGGCAAGCTCGATCAGCGCGTCGTCGAAGAGAATCGGCTCGATGTTCCAGATCCGCTGCCACTCGACCTCGATGTCCTCGTCGCGCGCGTACTGCTCCGACGCGCGCTTCGCCTCGTCGAGCATGCCGGCCAGCTTCGCCGCGTCGAGATGACGCTGGTCGAGGAGACACTCCGCCGTCTCGACGACCGATGTCACGATGCCGGGCTTCGTGACCACGCCGCCCATCGTGCAGACGGCGCCCTCCCCCGTACGCTTTGCGATCTCGCGGATCTCGAGCTCCAGTCGCGCAGCGCCCGCCAGTGCGTCGCGGCGCTTGTCCATCGGTGTCGAGCCGGCGTGCGCGGCCTGGCCGCGGAAGGTGACCTGGTGGCGTTCGACGCCGAACGTCCCCAGGACAACGCCGAGGGGCAGATCCAGCGACTCGAGCACCGGTCCCTGTTCGATGTGGAGCTCGAGATAGGCGGCTGCGCCGGCGAGCTCGCTGTGCGCGTCGAGCGCCGAGTCGAGGTCGACACCGTGTTCACGCAGCGCATCCGGCAGTGCGATCCCGCCGGCGTCCTTGCGCGCCCGGAGCTCGTCCTGGTCCGCCATCGACCCCGCCGCGGCCGACGAGCCGAAGAGCGAGCGGCCGAACCGGGCGCCTTCCTCGTCGGCCCAATTGACGAGGCGCACGGTGACCGGCGGCGTCCCCTCCTCCGCGATTCGGCGCAGCACCTCGACCCCGGCCACGACGTTGAGGGAGCCGTCTAGCCAGCCTCCGTTCGGCACGGAGTCGATGTGGCCGCCGATCAGGACGGCCTGGTCGGAGGTGCCGCGGAGCGTGAACCACTGGTTGCCGGCCGCGTCGACCGACTCCTCGGCCCCACTCTCGGCGACCTTGCCCCGTAGCCATTCACGTGCCCGCTCCCAGGTCTCCGTCCACGCGACCCGCTGCGCGCCGTTCTCGTCACCTGTCAGCTCGTGGAGCTCACGAAGCTCATCGACGGTCCGGCGGGGCTGCAGCGGCACGCCGCGACTCTAACTCGGGCCTGCCCGAGTGTGGTAAGCATCCCTCGATGTCGGCGATCGCGCTGGAAAGCCCGCGGTGACGGGCGCTCGCCGTTCATCGCGGAGTCGGATGTGCGACCCTGTTCCTGCTTTCCGGCAGCGCTCCAGCTCATAGCCATCGTTGTCTGTCCTCAGAATCGGCTTGGTGGGATGCGGCCGTATCGCCGAGCGCGGCTGGATTCCGGCGATTGCGCGGGTGGAGAGCGCCGAGCTCGCTGCGGTTGCCGACATCGACGCCGCGCGTTGTGCAGTCGTTTCTCCCGGGACGCCCGCTTTTACGAGTGCCGAAGACTTGGTCGGATCCGGCGGAGTCGACGCCGTCGTCATAGCGACACCGGCGGCCGCTCATCTGAGCGACGCACGGGCGGTGGCGGCCGCCGGCCTGCCGAGCATCGTCGAAAAGCCGCCGGCGCCGGACGCGGCCGCGGCACGACTGCTGGCCGAGCTGGAACCGACGCCTCGGATCGGCCTGAACCGCCGCTTCGAGCCGTCGCTGCTGGAGGCGCGGGCGCGCATACCGGAACGGGAAACCCTCAGCATTCAGCTCGCCTTCTACTACCGCCGAGCCTCCTGGTCTCCACGAGTAGTGGCAGACGAGGCATTACTCGACCTCGGTCCGCACTTGATCGATCTCGCCCGCTGGCTCAGCGACTCACCGCTTCGCAGTGTGCGGACGTTGTTCAGCACAAGGGACAGATGCACCCTCGAGCTCGAGCTCAGGCGCGCAAGAGTCTCGCTCTGCTGCGCAACCAACCGTCCGTATCGCGAGGTCGTCGAAGTGCGGGGAGCGAACGGGCGGCTCGTCGTCCGCCGAGTCAAGGGCGGTCTCCCGCGCGCTGCCCTGGGCCTGCTGCGACCGTCCAGTGACGAGCTCGGCGACTCGCTCGTGGGACAGCTCGAGGCGTTCTGCACTTGGGTCGGAGGGGGCAACGAGAGGCAGCTCGCTTCTGCGGCCGACGGCGTAGCGATCATGGACGCCATTGACGCGGCCCGGCGGTCTCACACGCTTGGGGGCGCATGGGTCGACCTGGATGCGACGGCGCGACCTGCACTACGCTGATTCGTATGCTCGTCCTGCTCAACTTCGACTCCGCAAGTCGTCCGCTTCTCGAACGGCTCATCGAGGAAGGACGGCTACCTGTCGTCCGCGAGCTTTTTCGGCGAGGGACACGTCACAGACTCGAAACACCCGCGAAGCACTTCCCCGCCGCCGCCTATCCATCCCTCTACTCTGGGTGCGAAGTAGCCGACCACGGGCTCTACTACCCGCTGCAGTGGTCGCATCGCGAGCAAAGGGTTCGTCACCAGGACGAGTTCCCCGCTCCGCCGGCGGTCTGGGAACGCGTTGGAGGCTCGGACATTCGGACCTTGCTGATCGATCCCTACGAGGCCCGTGAGCCCGAGCAACTGAGCGGGCTGGCAATCGCCGGCTGGCAGTTCCGGAATCGCGTGGTTCTGCCGGGATGGTCGCGACCACACGGATCCCGCCGCCACTTCGAGCGAACGTTCGGCCGTTCGCCGGCACTGGACGAGGTGTTCGGCACCCCGTCCCTCAAGGCGTTTCGCCGGATGCGCCGCGACTTGCTCGCAGCCCCAGAGCGCGTCGCCACGCTGACGCGTCATGTCCTCGCCAAGGATCGCTTCGACCTGCTGTGGCTCACCTTCAGCGCGACACACCTCGCCGGCCACCAGTTCTGGGACCTGTCGCAGCTGGTCGAAGGCGAGCGCGAGACGGCGCGGCGCGAAGGGCTGGAAGACACGCTCGCGGACGTCTACGCCGCTGCAGATGCAGCGATCGGTCGGATTCTGGAAGCGGTGCCTGACGGCGCCGACATCATCCTGTTTTCTGCGCTTGGGATGGGGCCAAATACGAGCCGTGCCGACCTCCTGCCGGAGATGCTGAGCGCGGTCCTATCCGGCCGGCGCACGATCACCTCGGCAAACGGTGCCTCCACCAACGCCCTCTGGCGGTTACGCGCCGCCGTGCCGACCCGGGCTCGGGCCTCGATCGCGAACGCTCTGCCTCGTCGTGCCGTCCTCGAGGTGACATCGCGGCTCGAGGTGCGCGCGCGCGATTGGTCACAGGTTCGCGCGTTCACGCTTCCCAGTGACGGAGTCGGGTACATCAGGCTGAACCTCCGTGGGCGCGAGCGTGATGGCGTCGTCCACGACGCGGAGGTTCGTGAGCTCGAAGAACAGATTGCCGACGGCCTGCTGTCCTACGAGGGCACGGACGGACGCGCTCCCGTCGCCGCCGTCGAACGCTTAGCCGACGTCAGACCCGACGCCGCGCGGGCCGAGATGCTGCCCGATCTCATCGTGCGCTGGAGCGAGACCCCGGCCAGGCAGCGCGAGCAATTCGTCTCGCCGGAGTTCGGCGAAGTTCGGCGCATGGGAGGAGGAAGCGGCCGCTCCGGCAATCACACTGACGATGCATGGGCCGTGGTCATCCCGGGCGCCTCAAGGCAGGGCGGGGAGCCTGGACAGGGCAGAGTCGTCGACATCGCGCCCACGATCTGCGCCGCGTTCGGAGCAGACCTTTCCGGGCTCACCGGGGAGCCCCTTCTAAAGCAGGGGCACTGATCGCTCTCAAGCGGACCGGTCCTTGCGGACCGGGCCGCGAGCTCTCATCCACTCGCCGAGATAGCCCAGCGCCGTGACCCATTGGGCCGCCGTGACCAGAAGACCGACGGAAAGCCCGGCGCCGAAGCCCCGGCGAACGACGCCGGTGTAGAAGTGGGGCCGCTCGAGGCTTCGCCGTCCGCGCGGGCCGCGGTGATAGTGGTACGAGCCGCGGCCATAGCGAGCGTGCTGGCTGACGTACCGGCGTATCGTCAAGGGCTGGTGATGGACGACCAGCGCGCCGGGATCGCGCGCAATGCGATAGCCACGGGCGGCTAGCCTTTGGCACCAGTCCCTGTCCTCTCCGCCGGCGTCGGAGTAGCTCTCGTCGAATGGAATGTCGCGCAGGAGACGTGCGGTGACTCCGATGTTGTTCGAGGCGGCAAACGGGATGGCTGACTGTTCCGCAAAGTGCTCCACCATGAGGTGCGAGGCGAGCGCCAGGCGACTTTCATCATCTCCGTTCTTCGTCAGTCCGGCGACGACATCTTCTCCGCCGTGCAGCGCTCGCGCCAGCCGGGCCACCCAGGCCCGGCCCGGCTCACAATCGTCGTCTGTCAGGCAGATCAGGGAGCCGGCAGCGGCCCGAACTCCGGCGTTGCGGGCGGCTGCCGGACCCTTCCTCGCCTGCCGAATCAGCCGGGCCGAGGGGACCCCCGCAACTGCCTCCGCCACGAGTCCGGCGTCGTCCGAGCCATCGTCCACGACCAGGATCTCGATCGCTTCGTCGATGTCTTGTGCCGCCAGGTGTCGAAGGCAACGCCTCAGGCTCGCGGGCCGATTGTGCGTCGGCACGACGACTGTGATCCGAGGTGTCCCGATGTTCATGTGAATGCCCCGATCATGAGGACGGCCACCGACGCCGCCGTGGCAACCGCAACGAGCGGACGATCCAAGATACCGGGCAGCTCACGCGCCGCGGCAAAGACGGTCGCCGTTGTCCCTGCGAGGAAGGCGCACGTTCCGCCGACCGCACCCCACTCGGGCACGGCGACGACGGCAGCCACGAGGAACACGCCCGCGCCTACCGCGGTGATCCTCACGCGTATGTCAGACCGAAGCCGCAGGGCCGCAACCTGCGTGGCGAGCGCGGTCAGACCGGCGAAGGGCAGAGCCGCCAATGCAGGGACCAGAGCCTCTTCGACGCCGCCGAACCCCCTCCCGAGCACGTGCGGCAAGACAGGTCCGGCTAGGAGCACGCCGGCGAGTGACGCAGGCATCAAGACCAGGGTTGCGGTCCGTGCCAACTGGCGCGCTGCCGCCTCGACACTGGCCGGGTCCGCCTCGGCGCGCGCGGAGAGCCTCGGAAACTCGATCGTGAACACCTGCCAGACAACATAGGTCGCGGCAAGGACGAGCCCTGTTGCAAACGCTGCGAAGCCGGCCTCGACCTTGTCTCCGGTGAGCAGGAGGACGAGCAGCACGTTCCCTCTGAGGGTGATCTGGGCGAAGAATCCGCTGACGCCTTGCAGGATCCCGAAGCGCAACGCTCCGGGCGGTAGTGACGGAAGCGACTTCGCTGGTCGCAGCTGCCGGACGACCACAGGTAGTCCGACCAGGAGCGCGCCGCCTGACGCAATCGCGACAGCCGCAATTGCCCCGTTCACGCCGGCCGTTGCGTGCAGAGTGAGCGCCGCCACGACGAGAAGCGTGTTCTGGAGCGGGAAGCGAAAGCTCCACAGCCTCGGACGGCCGAGAGCGAGGGCGACCTGATAGAGGAGCGTGGCTGCAACGTCGAGAGCGAGCGCGATGGAAACGAAAAGTGCGGCCTCCGTTGGAAAGCGCTCCGGCACGACGGTCGTGAGCGCAACCGCCAACGCGATTGCGACCAGCACCATCAGAGCCCGGAACCGTGCGATTCGCAGCGTCAGGGCCAACGCCAATGCGTTTCTTTCGGCCACAGGCGCGGCAGGAACGAACCTCGAGAGCAGCAGAGGGCCGCCGAGCGAGAGAGACATGGAAACCATGCCGACAACAGCCAGCACGAACGCGAACAGGCCGTAGTCGGCGGGACCGAGCGCACGAGGAACGACTGTGGCAAGCGCGATGAGCGTCAACGCCTCAGCACTCTTCGCGACCAGCGTTAGCATGATCGGCGAGTCGGCCAGGATGCGCCGGGCCGCTGAGCAAGGCTCGGCGATCGGGGTGCCGCTCGCCGTCTCAGCCGCCGTTGAGTTCCCCGGGCGCACGGGCAGACTGTAGTTCTGCGGCTGGGGCACGTCGGCTATCCAAACGGGTAGTTCGACCTAGGAGGTGAGCGCGCGGAGCGCGAGCAGCTCCCAGACGACGTTCGCCGCCGCCAACGGGGTTTGCTGGCCGGGACCGTCATAGGCCGGCGAGACCTCTACGACGTCGCAGCCCGCAAGCCTGAGCCCGCGAAGGGCGCGCAGGAATGCAACTGCCTCTGCGGTCGAGAAGCCGGCGATCTCGGGCGTGCCGGTACCGGGCGCAAACGCCGGGTCGAGGAAGTCAATGTCGAACGACAAGAAGACGGGGCGCTCCCCCACTTTCTCCCGGACGAGCTGTCCGTAGCGATCGGGACCGAGCCCTCGCAGTTCCTCGCTCTCGATCACCGTGAAGCCGAGCTCGCGCGCGGTTCCCAGATCGGAGGCGGCGTAAACGGATCCGCGCATGCCGGCCTGAACTGACGCCGCCGCATCGAGCAGCCCCTCCTCCACGGCTCGCTTGAAGGTCGTCCCGTGGAAGTACTTCTGGCCGAAGTACGCCTCCCAGGTGTCAGCGTGCGCGTCGAGCTGCACGAGCGCGAGCGGCCCGTGACGCCGCGCCAGCACGCGCAGCTCCGCGAGTGTGATCGAATGGTCGCCGCCGAGCGCGACGGGAAAGACATCGGCGGCGACCAAAGGCGCGAGCGCTTCCTCCACCTGAGCGTACGTCCGCTCGGTGTCACCGGGCGAAACGGGAAGGTCGCCGTAGTCGACGATCGAAAGCGCGTCGACGACATTGATGTCGTGCAACGGATGATATGGACGGATGAGCGCAGAGGCGGAACGAATCGCCTCCGGACCGAATCGCGCACCGGTGCGATAGCTCGTCGCGGTATCGAAGGGAATCCCGTAGACGGCAGCGTCGACCCCGGCGAGCTCAGTCACATGTGGCGCGCGCATGTACGTCCGGATCCCGGCGAAGCGAGGAATCAACTGCGCATCCAGCGGCTTGTAGGGCGGCCCCGTCACCGGCGGCGTACGCTAACGCGCCGACGTGACTGTTGCGGCCTCGTCGCAACTACACATGCCGGGGGACTGTCCCTGGACGTGGCCAGTCGGATCAGGGCCTGGGCGTGGCTCGGGCGGACGAGATGGGTGTGACGACTGTGTGACTCTTCTTCCACAGCCGGCTCGCGCGGACACTTCTCCGTGCGGAGCGTGGCATAGCTTCGAGAGCGGCATGCCGCTGTCCAAACCCGAGAAGGGACAGGTCGTGGTGCTAGCGGGTTCGGGGGAAGCCGAGGTCGACCTTCGACGTCGCCGGATCCGGCCAGCGAGACGTGACGACCTTGCCGCGCGTGTAGAAGTTGATCCCCTCCGGCCCGTAGACGTGCGTGTCGCCGAAGAGTGAGTTCTTCCACCCGCCGAACGAGTAGTACGCGACGGGAACGGGAATCGGCACGTTGATGCCGACCATCCCCGCCTGCACGTCGAACTGGAACTGGCGCGCCACGCCGCCGTCGCGGGTGAAGATCGCCGTCCCGTTCCCGTAGGGGTTCTCGTTCACGAGCCGCACGGCCTCGTTGTAGGTCCCCACGCGCGTGACACCGAGCACGGGCCCGAAGATCTCGTCCTTGTAGGCGTCCATCTCGGGCGTCACGTTGTCGAGCAGCGACACGCCGAGGAAGAAGCCGTCGCCCTCCGGAGCGCTCTCACGACCGTCGGCGACCACCTCTGCGCCCTGCTCTCGCGCGCCGTCGATGTAGGACGCGACCTTGTCGCGATGTTCGCGCGTCACGAGCGGGCCCATCTCGACATCCGGCTCGAGACCGTTGCCGACCTTGATCTTCGGGAGACGTTCGTGGATCGCGTTGACGAGGCGGTCTGCCGCATCGCCGACCGCAACGACCTGCGAGATCGCCATACAGCGCTCGCCCGCCGAGCCGTAGGCCGCGCTCACGGCGGCATCGGCCGCCATGTCGATGTCGGCGTCCGGAAGGACGATCATGTGGTTCTTCGCCCCGCCGAGCGCCTGGACCCGCTTCCCGTGCTTGGTTCCCGTCTCGTAGACGTAACGCGCGATCGGCGTGGAACCGACGAACGACACCGCCTGAATGCCCGGATGCTCGAGCACAGCGTCCACCGCAACCTTGTCTCCGTGCACGACGTTGAAGACGCCGTCGGGGACGCCGGCCTCCTTCAGCAGCTCGGCGATGTAGAGAGACGCCGAAGGGTCTTTCTCCGACGGCTTGAGCACGAACGTGTTGCCGCAGGCCAGCGCGGGCGCCCACATCCACATCGGGACCATCGCCGGGAAATTGAACGGGGTGATGCCAGCGACCACGCCGAGCGGCTGGCGGATCGAATAGACGTCGATGCCGGTGGACGCCTGCTCCGAGAAACCGCCTTTGAGCAGCTCGGGAATGCCGCAGCAGTACTCGATCACCTCGAGTCCGCGCGCTACCTCCCCCATCGCGTCCGAGAGCACCTTGCCGTGCTCGGCCGTCAGGATTCGCGCGATCTCCTCGTGGTGCTCGTGAGCGAGCTCGCGAATCTGGAAGAAGATCGCCGTGCGCTTCGAGAGCGACATGGCCCGCCAGGACTCGAAGGCTTCCCTTGCGGCCTGGACCGCACGGTCCACCTCTTCGGGTGTCGCGAAGTCCACGGCACCCGTCTGCTGACCCAGCGCCGGGTTGTAGACAGGGCCGCTGCGCCCTGATCGCCCTTCGACCAGGCGGCCGGCGATCCAATGGCTGATCCGCTTGACGTCCTGCTCTCGTTCGACGGGTGGTGTCGCTAGTTCGGTCATCTCATCCTCCTCGCGTGACCCACTCAGCGTACCGCGGATAGGGTGCCCCCGATGAAGCGCTGCGCCGCATGGCTGCTCGTTCTGGTCCTTTCTGGCTGCGGTGGCGGCGGGAAGAAATCGGCTCCCGCTACCCCGCCCGGCCCCGCTCCGGAGCCGGCGCAGGGAGCCGCGCCCTGGCCTGCACCGGCCGATCCGATGAAGCTCACGCACAAGGCGGCGCTGACAGCCGAGACCCATGAGTTTGTCTTCCTGCACGTCCACGCGCACCTCGACGTATTCGTCAACGGCGAGCCGGTGACAGTTCCAGCGGGAATCGGGATCGAGATCGACGATCCAGCGGTCAAGCGCTTCAAAGCCAACGACGGCTCGACGGGGTACGGCGGCATCGACCCTCCGTGCGCGGAGCCCTGCATCTCTCCTTTGCACACGCACTTCACGGACGGCGTGCTCCACACCGAAGCGAAGCAGGATCAGTTCAACACGCTCGGCGAGTTCTTCACTGAGTGGGACGTCCGCCTCGACTCCCAATGCCTCGGCGGCTATTGCAAGCCCGCCGCGCCGATCTCGATCTACGTCGACGGCGACCGCTATACCGGCAATCCTCGCCAGATCCAGCTCGAGGACAAGCGGGAGATCGCAATCGTGATCGGGACGCCGCCCGCCAACATTCCATCCAGCTTCGGCGGAGGCTAAGCTCCGAACGTGGCGACCCTCGAGTCGAACACCGAGCTCGGCCGGCAGGTTGTAGCCGACGCCAAGCAATACGTCCTCCACTCCTGGTCGGTGCAGGACGCCGTCGACCCGATCGCGGTGGCCGGCGGCGAGGGACGCTACTTCTGGGACTACGACGGCAAGCGCTATCTCGACTTCGCGTCGCAACTCGTGAACGTCTCCATCGGCCACCAACATCCGAAGATCGTGGCGGCGATCAAGGAGCAGGCCGAGAAGCTCTGCACGATCGGCCCGCCGATGGCAACCGAGGCGCGCTCCACGCTCGCACGCCTGCTCGCCGAAGTGACGCCCGGCGACCTCCAGATGTCGTTCTTCACGAACGGCGGCGCCGAGGCGAACGAGAACGCGGTCAAGCTCGCGCGCTGGTACACGGGGCGACACAAGATCATCGCGCGCTACCGCTCCTACCATGGCGCGACGGCCGGCGCGATCACGCTCACCGGCGACCCGCGCCGCTGGGCGGCCGAACCGGGCATCCCGGGCGTCGTGCGGATGCTCGACCCGTACACGTACCGCTGCCCTGCTGGGCATCCCGACCCTTGCCCGGTCTGCACGGGCGCGCCCCACCTCGAGGAGATTCTTCAATACGAGGGGGCGCACACTGTTGCAGCGGTGATCCTCGAACCGGTAGTCGGGACGAACGGCATCATCGTCCCACCCGACGGCTACCTGCAGGCGATCCGGGAGGTCTGCGACCGACACGGCATCCTGCTGATCGCCGACGAGGTCATGGCCGGCTTCGGTCGCACCGGCAAATGGTTCGGGGTCGAGAACTGGGACGTCGTGCCGGACATCCTCACGGTGGCAAAAGGCATCAACTCCGGCTACGTCCCGCTCGGCGCGATGATCGTCCGCAAGCCGATCGCCGACTGGGTGCGCGACAAGTACTTCGCCGGCGGGCTCACCTACTCGGGCCATCCGCTGGCGTGCGCCTCGGCCGTTGCGTCGATCGAGGCTTTCAAGGAGGAGAGCATCGTCGAGAACTCGGCCGAGATGGGCGAGGTCTTCGCCGAGAAGCTGCGCGAGCTGGAGAGCAAGCACCCCTCGATCGGAGACGTCCGCGGGCTCGGCTGTTTCTGGGGGATCGAGCTCGTCAAGAATCGCGAGACGCGCGAACCGCTGGTGCCGTTCAACGCAACGGGCGAGGCGTTCGTGCCGGTCGCACGCGTCGCGAAAGCTGCGCTCGAGGCCGGCCTCTACCTGATGACGCACTGGAACGTGATCATCGTCGCCCCGCCGCTCACGATCACGCCCGACGAGATCGACGAGGGCATCGGGATCCTCGATGAAGCGCTCTCGATCGCGGACGAGTACGCAGCCTGACGGCTAGCGACGTCGACCTCATCGTTCTCGCCTACGTCGCCGGACAGGACGTCCCGCTCGAGGACGACGAAAGGAACGCCGCGCTGCGGCGCGCACTGTTCGTCTTCGCCGCTGGGGGAGCACTGAACCGCGACCCGGCACTCGACGACCCAGCCGTGAGCGAGCTGGCCAGGGACCTCGACTCGGAGGAGCGCCGCGCGGCGTTGGTGGTCGCAATCGAGCGCCTGGATGCAGATGCCGATGCGCTCGCGCGGTTACGCGATCCCGAAACAGCCTGGCGGGCCTACGCTTGCGCTCTGCTCGCCGATGCGCTGGGTGAAGACGAGGACGAAGCTTGACTACTTTGGAATAGCGTCCTTCAATGAGGCACATGGCGGAAGAAAAGCGTTCAGGCGAGGACCGGCGTTCCGGCAGCGACCGCCGTGCCGGAAAAGACCGTCGCGAGCGTGACGCCGGTCCGCCACCGGAGGGCGACCGTCGCGCCGACGAGACTCGTCGGTCAGATCAGGAGCGGCGTTCCGGCAAGGATCGACGCGGCAATAGCTAGCGCCAGTCGGTGAGCGCGGCGGCGACCTCGTCCATCGAGTTACACACCTTCCCCTTCGCCTCGATGCAGCCGAGCACGAACAGATTCAGACCGTGGCCTTCGTGGCCGAGCGTGCTGCGGAGATCCGTGAGCAGGCCGACGATGCCCTTCTTGCTCGAGTCGGTCTGCATCAGCGCGTAGAAGATGCCGATCTCGCAGGCCGTCCCGTCGTCGACCATCGGCCCATCGAGCACGGCGACCACGGCGTCCGCGTCGGATAGGCCCTTCCAATCCTTCGCGAAGATGGTCGCTGCCGACGTATCGCCCGCGGCGAGCGCATTCTCGTGCGGGACGAACACGTCGATGCCGTCGGCACGCAGCCGCCCGGCGCACTCGTCGATGAAGGACCGCTCGTACGGGGTGAAGAGCGGCCCAGCAAAGTAGACCCGCACGGCGCAACCCTAACCTAGCCGCAGTCGCGAAACGTCTTCAGTCAACTGACACAAACGAGTCAAATGATGAGACTCGAACGCTGTTACGTCGGGTCCCACAAGACGGTCGGCGGCGTTGTAGTCCATCCGGCCAGGTGCTCGCCTTTCTCGTTGCGCTCGGCGCCTGGTGGCGGAACGCGGAACATCCCCGCGCGCCTCGCGGATTCGCTAAGCCGACGCCGTTGAGAATCGCTGAGGCGCCACGTCGAAGGGTGAAACGTTTGGCGTACTTGGATCGACGCGCGGACAGCAAAGCCCATTTTTCTTGTCGATGTTGTAGGCGATCTCCCAGCGGAGCCCAGGCCCGAGGTCAGGCAGGCCTTTGCTCGGTCCGCTCTGCAAGAAACCATCGAACTCACGCGCGGTGAATTCGATGAACAGCCGTTGCCTAGCCTTCGGTGGTCGGCCGTCATGGGCGACGACGAAGATTCGCGTCCCGCCAGCAGTCCAGATTCCCTTGCCCTTTGCCGGAAGCCCCTTGAGCGTCAGGTGGAAGACGTAGGTGCGTAGGCGATAGCGGATGTGCACGTCGGGAGGGAGTGTGCAGCCGTCATCCGCGCGACCTTGACAATCCGCCGTCTGCGGGCGGTCGCGGAGAAAGACACACCCAGACGGGATGCTCCACACCCACTTAGGGCCAGGAGGGTAGGCCCCGAAAGACTTGTACTCAGCCCTAATGTTGGAACACACGCGATCCACGGCTTGCGTCTGAGCCCTCGCACCAGACACGCCAGCGAAACCAAGGACGGCGGTAAGCAAGACTCCTGCGACAACTCCCGCACGCTTCATCAGAGACACCCCTTTTGCGAGCCGACGGAAAGGATGTTCCCAGCGGGCAGTTAAGAGAACGTGAGCGGCGTGTTCGCCTTTGCTGGTGGCTACCAGCCTTCGCTATAAAAGGCCGGTGATGAAGCCGCACGTAGCAGTGATCACGCTCGGCGTCAGAGACTTGCAGCGGGCGAGAAGGTTCTACAGCGAGGGCCTCGAGTGGCCGATTCAGCAGGAGGATCACAACTGGGTTTGTTTCCTCCTCGGCGACGGCTCGTCGGCTCTTGCGCTCTACCCTTGGGACGAGCTCGCGGAGGACGCCCACATGCCTGCCGACGGAAGGGGCTTCCGCGGAGTCACGCTGGCGTACAACGTCCGATCAGAGCAGCGTGTCGATGAGGTTCTCGGCGAGGCAGACCGCGCCGGCGGAAAGGTCGTCAAGCCCGCGGAGCGCACCTCGTGGGGAGGCTACGGCGGCTACTTCGCCGACACCGATGGCTACCTGTGGGAGGTAGCCACGGGCGCGACACAGCTCCCTTTCTCCGAGTAACCACGTCTGCATAAGCCAGCGACCTTGTGTCTGCTCTCTTCTCGCGGCGGGCTACTCCGGCCGAGAAAGGCTCGCGAGCACTGCGAGCACGAGCACCGCTACCGTTGTGCTGAAGACCATTCCGGCCCTGCGGAGGCTGAACGCGTGCGGACTTCGGTCGACTTGAGCACAATCTAAGGCAGGCGTCGCAGCACTACTTCGATCCGCAGCAACTCTTTGTAACGTCGTACAACAAGGCGAAGCACGGCGCGCCGATCATCTACGACACGAAGAAGGCCGCCGACGGCGGCTTCTACCTCATCGCACCGGAGCGCGACCCGGCGCAGACCGGCCGACTCCCCTAGCGCCGTTCGCTACTCCCCTTCGAGGAGCCGGCCGGGATCGGTCACCGGGGGAATCCACCCCCACTTTTCCTCGAACCGATGTTGGTTCGCCGCTAACCACCCGAGACCCTTGTCAGGCAGTTTCGACATCGTCAAACCGATCCGCCGGCTCCAAACTTGGACGGACGGGACCTGTCTCGTCGGAATATCTGCCTGTTTCAGCCGCGCAAGGTAGTCGTCGTCCTCGAAGAATGCGCCGTCGAACCTCTCGTCGAGAAGCCCTACTTGATCCAAGACCTCGCGCGGTGCGACCCAGAACGCACCGTGGAATCCTCCACGTTCCACGCCCGGCTTCTCGAGAACCAGAGGACTAGTCACCGTGCCGGGGACACAGAGGTCGTAGACGTCCCCTTCGACAACGCGGCTGTCGGTGGTCACCACGGCCACGTAGTCGCCGGTCGCCAGCTTCAGTCCAATGTTGACGTTGACGGCGAACCCCGTCCCCTGATTGACAACCACAATCTTCTCGCAGTCGTGCGGGAGCGAGGCGAGGCAGGCCCGTAAAGCGTCATCGACCTCCTCATCGAGAGGCCAATGCGGGATGACCGTGGTAAGTCGCGGCGTCACTGACCTCCGAAGACATACATCTTCGAGCCTGGAGTTTCAGCACCAAACGGCACTGGGAGGCCGATTGCCGCTACCGGGTCATCAGGTCTCGAAACAGAAACCCCGCCGGAGCGGGGACTTAGAAGAGCGGATGATGGGACTCGAACCCACGACCTTCTGCATGGCAAGCAGACGCTCTAGCCAACTGAGCTACATCCGCGAACGACGAACGACGGCCAGTATAGCCTCAGCTTTCGGCGTCTAGCGCCTCGTTCACGAGGCGGTCTGCCAGCTCGTTGTGAGCGCGGCGGACGGCCGTGTAGCGGACTCTGCTGAAGCGGCCCTCGAGGTCGTTTGCCTCTTCCCACAACTCCTTGAGGGCTACGTTCTTCACTCGATAGTCGCCCTGCATCTGCTTGACCAGAAGCTCCGAGTCGGACACCACCTCCAGCTCGCGAACGCCGAGGTCCGCCGCTTTTTCCAGGCCGGCGACGAGGCCGCTGTATTCCGCGACGTTGTTCGTCGCGCGGCCGATCGCCTCGCCGTGTGCTGCCAGCACGTGTCCGTCCTCCGCTTCGATGACATAGCCGTATGCGGCAGGGCCGGGATTTCCACGGGAGCCGCCGTCCGTGAACAGCTTCGCCTTCACAGCAGTGCGTACACGTCGAACGCCGGCTCCTCGTACGGATGCGCCAGGCGCAGTGCTGCGATCACTTCCTCCTGCCGTTCCTCCGGAAAGACTGTCTCGAGTCGCAACTCCGCGACCCGTTGCTCGCGCCCGGGCTCGCCGCGCGCAGGCCTCGTCCCCTCGCCGCCGACGAAGGTCCCCGTTCCCTGCGTGTACCAGGAGCAGTGCTCGTAGTCGCCGATGCGTCCGGCGCCCGCCTCGAAAAGGGCCGTGCGCACCGCATCGAGAGCCTCGCGCGGAACGAAGACTACGAGCTTGCGGTTCAGGTCTCGGTGTCGATCTGGGCCTTCTGCAGCTTGCCGCTGTAGTCGACATAGATCGACTTCCATTCCGTGAAGACGTCGAGGGCGGCCTGGCCCGCCTCGCGATGGCCGTTGCCCGTGTCCTTTGTGCCACCGAACGGCAGATGCACCTCTGCTCCGATCGTGCCCGCGTTGATGTACGTGATTCCGGCCTGGAGGTCGCGCATCGCGCGGAAGGCTTTGTTGACGTCGCGCGTGAAGATGGCAGACGAGAGCCCGAACTTGCTGTCGTTCGACACTCGAATTGCCTCGTCGAAGTCCTTTACTCGGATCAGCGCCGTTGTTGGACCGAAGATCTCCTCCTGGGCGATCCGCATCTGCGGCTCGACATCGCCGAAGATGGTCGGGCGGTAGAAGTTCCCCTTCTCGAAGCCGTTGCCGGTCGCGACCTCTCCGCCGGTGAGGAGCTTCGCGCCCTCCTGCTTGCCGATCTCCGTGTACGAGTGGATCTTCTCGAGCGCTTTCCTGTTGATGACCGGACCGACGTCGGTGTCGTCGTCCCAGCCTGCGCCGAGCCGCAGCTTTTCAGCGGCGGCCACGAGCCGTGACTGCAGCTGCTCGTAGACCCCGTCCTGGACGATCACGCGCGATGCGGCCGTGCAGCGCTGGCCCGAGGTGCCGAATGCAGACCAGATGATTCCCTCGGCCGCGAGCTCCGGATCGGCGTCGTCGAGGACGATGATCGCGTTCTTGCCGCCGAGCTCGAGGTGAACGCGCTTCAGATTTTCCGCGGCGTTGCGCATCACCTCGACACCGGTCTCTCGCGAACCGGTCAACGTGATCACGGGCACGTCCGGATGGCGCACGAGCCGATCGCCGACGGCACCACCGCCTCCGTGAACGATGTTGATCACGCCCTCGGGCAATCCGGCCTCGATCAGCAACTCCACGAAACGCTGGCCGAGCAGCGGCGTGTCAGTGGCCGGCTTGAACACGACAGTGTTCCCACAGACCAGCGCGGGCGCGATCTTCCAGGACGGGATGGCGATCGGAAAGTTCCAGGGAGTGATCACCCCGACAACGCCGATCGGCATCCGCACGCTCATGTTGAACTTGTCCCGGAGCTCCGACGGCGTCGTCTGCCCATGTAGGCGGCGCCCCTCGCCCGCCATGTAGAGGCTCATGTCGATCGCCTCCTGGACGTCTCCCCCGGCCTCCGCCTTCACCTTGCCCATCTCGTGGGACATCAGGTCGGTGAACTCGTCCTTCTCCTCCATCAGGAGACTCGCGAAGCGGTAGAGAATCTCGCCGCGCTTCGGCGCCGGCACGAGCCGCCAGTCCTCGAACGCCGCCTTGGCCGCCGCGACGGCGCGGTCGACGTCCTCGGCCGAAGAGCGCGGGAACGTGCCGATCGTGTCACCCGTCGCCGGGTTGACGCTCTCGAAGGTCTCGCCGGAGGCCGAGTCCATCCACTCGCCACCGATGTAGTTCTGGAAGGTCTTCGTCCCCGTCAGCGCCACGAGGCGAGTCTACTCAGCGGGAGCGTCCGTCTCGGGGAAGGTGCCGGGGATCCGAGCCCGGCGCCGGTCCCGGATCTGGCGCTGCTCTTTTTCGGCGTCGGTGACCTTCTTGCCGCCTCGGCGGTCCGGGCCCGTGCGCCGGTCGATGATCACCGTGACGTTCGGGTTGTCCTTGTAGTACTCGACCATCTTGTCGAACAGCTCATCCTCGAGCTCCGGCGGGATCACGCAATAGATCACGCTCTGATTGTAAGAGCGATGCTGGTCGGCGCTAGAGGGCTAAGGCGCCGCTTGCCGGCGCCGCCTGGAGGAAGCGCGGGCTTAGCCCGTGCTTCCGTTCTGACTAGCGCCGTGGAGTACCTGCGCCTGCCCTGTGTTCCGACTAGAGGGGAGAGATCTTGGGAACCAGCCGACCGTCCTGTTCGATGCTCGCGTTCCAGCGCTGGTACCCCGCATCGAGCTCCGCCATCTCGTGTCCGCGCTCGGCCAGGCGGACCGGTTGAGCCGACTCTGGACTGACGCGGTACTGGTACCAGGAGATGTCCCAGGCGACCGTCACGATCAGCTCACCGCTGACCCCGGAGAGCGGCACGATGCTCGCGCGCGGCTTGCCGAGGCTTTTCGCGATGCCGCCGACCGTCCGGCGGTAGTCGCTTGAATTGAAGATGTCGGCAGCCTCGACCATCTGCTGCTCGGGGGCGGACAGCCGACGCAGGATCGGCTCGGACACGACCGGATCGTCCGGTGGTTGGCGCCGCGGGTCGAACAGCGAGGCGATGCCGTGGCGGCGACGGCGCCGCTGGTTCGGGACGGTCGGTGAGGTCGGGCTGCCTTCCTTGACCCAGCCGTAGTCGATCGCCAACTCCTGGCAGAGCGGGCAGACGTCGACAAATTCCTCGCCGTCCGGTGAAAAGCGAATCGCCCGCTCGCCCGTGAGCAGGGACCGCTCGCAGACGGCACAGACCCGCTTGGCGGGATGTCGGGCCAACTGGCGCACGACGTGGACCCTAGCCCAGGGCTCGACGGTTGCAACTGCTAGTGTCGCTGTTACATGTGTCTTTTACATGTAGGTAGACCGTGAGACCGCGCGGGGGCCGCGGAGCCCGTTGCCGGAGCATGGTTCGGCCCGGGCACTGGGGCGTCCGCGCCCGGGTCGAGCGCTTCAGCGAGCCCGCGCTGCTCCTGCTGCTGCGCGAGAGACCTACGCACGGCTACGAGCTGCTGGAAGCGCTGCCCAGCGTGACGGGCGAGGCGCGCGTCGACATGGGCAACCTCTACCGGGTGCTGCGGGGCCTCGAGGAGGACGGCCTGGTCACTTCACGCTGGGAGGCAGGCGAGCCGGGACCCGCCAAACGCACCTATGAGCTGACGGTCGAAGGCAGGCGCCTGCTCGACGAGTGGGCGGGCGCCCTCCAGGGCTCGCGCGAACGTATCGACACTTTTCTCGATCGTTACGAAGGGAGGTGAAACATGCACCACGGACGCAGACGACACCACCGCGGCCTCGGCCTTCGGTGGTACGACCGCGAGAACGTCCTCGAGCGGCTCGAGAGCTATCAACGCGACCTCGAGCAGGAGCTCGCCGACGTCTCCGACCTGATCACGCGGCTACGCGCCGGCGAGCAGCCGGGACAGCCACAGCCGCAGAGCGTCTAACCGCATCCGAGCGAAAGCTCACGCTTTCGCTCGGGGTCTAGGCTCGCCGCTTCCGGGGAATGTGCGCGGGCGAAGCCCGCGCACTCTCATTGGCGCACGGTCGGCGATAGCGCTCAACCGTGTGGGCACGGGCGCTAAAAGCGTCCGCGCCCACATCAGTACGCCTGCGGCTAAGTGGTCGCGGTCACAAGTTCGGTCGTGCTTTTCACGCGGCGAGCCGGAGTGGTGGCTCGTGTCGAGAGAGGCTCGCCATGAGGTCGGCGAGGTCGGCCCGGGTGAACGTCCAGTCGAAGGGCTTGGCGACCTTGTAGTGGTGTTCGAACTCGTTAAGGGTGCGAGCGAGCACGACGAGGTCGTTGAAGTCATTCGGCTGGAGCACTTTGCGCTGAACGATCGAGAAGTAGATCTCGATCTGGTTCAGCCAGCTCGCGTGCAGGGGCAGGTGGACAAGGACGAGGTTCGGCCAGCGCCCCTGCAGGCGGTCGATCGATGCGTGGCCGCGGTGGGAGGAGCCGTTGTCGACAATCCAGAACACGCGCGTGAAGGCGTATGGCTCCTTCGTCATCACTTGCCGGACGAGCCGGCCGAAGGGCTCGATCCCGCCCTTCTGCTCGGAGCGACCGAAGACCCTGCCACGACGCACGTCCCAGGCGGCGAGGTAGCAGAGCGCTCCCCTGCGCTCGTAGGTGTGCTCCACCCGCTGGGGCGAGCCGCGACCAGTTGGCAGCGGCCGGTGGATGCGGCGGCGGGCCTGGATCGAGGGCTTCTCGTCGGCGCAGATGACGAGGTCGCCCGGGTGCAGCAGCTTCCCCTCCCACCGGCCCTCGTACAGGTCGAGGACGCGCTCTGCCTTGGCGAGGAACTCCGGGTCGGTGGGAAACACCCACGAGCGGTACTGCCAGGGTTTGATTGCGTCCTCGGCCAGCCAGCGGGCGATCGTCGAGGCCGACGCCTCGCAGATCCCGCGCTCGACGACCAGCCGGTGCAGCTCAGCGCGTGAGAAGCGCGAGAGCGGGACGCCCTGCGTTTGCGGCAGCTCGCAGGCGATCGCCTTCACCTGGGCGATCTCTTCCGGGGGGAAAACGGCGCGGACGACCCGACCGCGCCCGATCCTCGAGCCCCGGAAGCCGCTCGTCGTGGAAGCGTCTTCGCCAGCGAGCGACGACCTCCGGCGCCGTCTCCAGCCGCCGAGCGACCTCCACGTTCGTCAAGCCCTCTGCGGCGTAGAGGATCATCTTCGCCCGCTGCACGACTTTGTGCGGCAGCGTGTAGCAGGCCACGCGGCGCTCAAGCTCGGCCCGCTCCTCGCTGCTCAAGACGATCCCGTAAGGGCTCCGTCCCGCCATCACCGCAACCGGGTCACCGCGATCAGCACAGCTCCTTTCAAGCACGACAGAACGTCCGGCTGCAACTTAAGCCGGAGCTGCGACGCGGCGGGGGCTCGCCACAAACGCGGTCACGGCGACCCACAACGGCAGGAGCCAGAAGAGGATGAATCCGTAACCGCCGTCTGGGGCGAAGAAGCCGTTCCTCGCCGCAGTCGCACCGCCGACGAGGAACGCGAGCGCGACGGCGAGTGAGAACCAGCGATACCACGACCGTTGCACCACACCATGCGCAGCGAAGGCGATGGAGCCGACGAACATCGCGACGGGGAAGTTGATGAACGTCTCCGCGACGAATCGAATCTCCCAGAGCGCCTTGCCGACCGCCGGCCCGGCATCAAGCGCGTAGCCGAATGCGAGCGCGGAGGTCAAGAAGACGTAGGTCGGGTAGGCGACGAGCACCAACACGAGCGCAAGCCGGGCGAGGCGGCCGGAGAGCGACTCCTGCGACATGAGCTCGTTCGCCAGGGCGGCGAAGAGCAGCGCGAAAAGGAAGAGCGCCAACATCTGCACATAGGCACCGGCGAGGATCGTCGAGCGGTGGTCGCCGAAAAACGTGGCGATCTCCTGCTCGGGGCCGGTCGGCGAGGGGCTGTCGCCCTTCAAGAGCTCCGACACGAGGATCGTCACGACGAAGACGATCCCGGTCGCGCGCACAAGCCGCCGACTCATCGGATCCCGCAGGGGCTGCGTCCCACCATCACCGCAGTGATTCGCAGCGAGCGGTCCAGCTCCTCCATGCTCGACCGAACTTCCGGCCGCGACCACTAAGCCGCTACGCGTCGCTTAGCCTCCGGCCTTGGGGTTTTCGTGCGGTTGTGATCCCTCTACGTCATCTGGGACGTGCGCATTAGACCTGCAAGTACGACCAGAGTGCTCGGATCGTTAGTTCAGGCCACGGGACGCGCTCGAGACCCCTCGAGCATCGCTAGACCTTGGCTTCTTCCTTTTCCTTCTTGGTCTCTTCGATGATCTTCTGCGCGATGTGCGTCGGGACTTCGTCATACCGGAGGAAGTGCATGTGGTAATCCCCGCGCCCACCGGTCATCGACGTGAGCGCTTGCGCATACGTGAGGATCTCCGCCATCGGGACCTCCGCCTTGATGTTGGTCATACCGCCCTGCGGCTCCATGCCTTGCAGACGGCCACGTCGTGAGTTGAGATCGCCGTTCACCGCCCCCACGGACTCGTCCGGGGTGGTCACCTCGAGCTCCATGATCGGCTCGAGGAGCACGGGGTCGGCCTTCTCGTACGCGGACTTGAACGCCATCGAGCCCGCGATCTTGAACGCCATCTCCGAGGAGTCGACACTGTGGTACGAGCCGTCGACGAGGAGGACGCGCAGTCCCTGAACCGGAGCACCGGCGAGTTCGCCGTGCAGCATCGCCTCCTGGATTCCCTTGTCGACCGCAGGGCGGAAGCTCTGCGGGATGACGCCGCCGACGATCTTGTCCACGAACTCGTAGCCCTGGTGGCCGTCGAGCGGCTCGAGTTGGATCACGCAGTCACCGAATTGACCGCGCCCGCCAGTCTGCTTCTTGTAGCGGCCCTGGGCGCGCGACTCCTTCCGAATCGTCTCCAGATAGGGGACGCGTGGCTGGTGCAACTCGACCTCGACGTTGAACCTGCTCTTCAGCCGGTCGACCGCAACCTCGACGTGGATCTGCGAGAGTCCCATCAGCAGCTGCTCGCCGGTCTGCTGGTCGCGCCGCATCTGAATCGTCGGGTCTTCCTCGCTCAGCCGCCGTAGACCGGCAGCCATCTTCTCCTCGTCGCCTTTCGCCTTCGGCGTCACCGCAAAGCTCATCACAGGCTCCGGAAAGCCGATCTCGGGCAACTCGACCTGGTGTTCGGCGTCCATCAGCACGTCGCCCGTCTGAGTCTCCTTCAGCTTCGCAACTGCGCCGATGTCGCCCTCGCCGAACTCCGCCACCTGCACGTGCTCTTTGCCCTCTAGCTGCATGAGCTGCCCGACCCGCTCCTTGGCGTGCGAGCGCGCGTTCACGATCGTCGAGTCGCCCTTGAGCGTGCCGTTGAGCACGCGGAAGACGTTGATGCGGCCGGCGAACGGATCCGCGATCGTCTTGAAGACGAACGCCGCCGTATCCGCACCGTCCACGCTGATCGGCGCACCCTTCCTCGCAGGAGAGGGCACACCCTCGACGAGGAGGTCGAGCACTGCAGTCGTCCCGAGATTCTTCGACGCGACGCCGCAGGCGACGGGATAGACCTCGCCGCGCGTCACTGCGTCCTTCAGGGCCTTCGCGACTTCCTCCGGCGAGAGCTCCTGTCCCTCGAGGTAGCGCTCCATCAGGCCCTCGTCGGTCTCGACCACAGCGTCGAGGAGCCTCTCCCTGTACTGCTGGACCTCGGCCTGGACTTCGTCGGGAATGTCGACCGGGCCGCTCTCGCGCTGACCGGCGGGATCCAGGTACGCCTGCATGTGCAGCAGGTCGACGATTCCCTTGAGCTCGTGCTCGACGCCGATCGGAATATGCACGGCCACGCACTTGTGCGACAGCTGGGACCGAAGGGCCTCGAGCACACGGTAGAAATCGGCGCGCTCGCGATCGAGCATGTTCACGAAGATGACCCGCGAGAGGCCTGCCGTCTCGGCACGCTGCCAGTGCCGCGCAGTCTGGACCTCGACGCCCATCACAGCGCTCACGGTGAAGAGCGCTCCCTCGACGACACGCAGCGCAGCGATGGCGTCGCCCTGAAAACCCGCGTCTCCCGGCGTGTCGATCAGGTTGATCTTGCGGCCCTGCCACTCCACGTTGCAGATCGACGCGGAGAGCGACATCTGGCGGCGCTGCTCGTCGTCATCCCAGTCGCTGACCGTCGAGCCGGACTCGACGGTGCCCAGGCGGTTCGTGGCGCCGGCCTGGAACAGGAGCGCCTCGACAAGCGACGTCTTCCCCGTGCCGCGGTGACCGACCACGGCAACGTTTCGGATCTTCCCCGGTTCGAGTGGCATGCGCTAGCGGCGCATGCTACCGCGGTGGCCCGTCCGGCTCGCGTCGTGGATGCCTGGGGCGCCAACACCAAGCGATGCAAGGACGCAGGGAGCGCGCGGGCTGATAGCCCGGGCGCTCCCGAGGACGCGGCAGCGCGCCGCGTGCTGGCGCGTCAGGCGCCGCGAAAGTGGGCCGGACGGGCCACTAGGATTCGAGCGAGGCCCGGGTGGTGGCGCCCGAGAGTCGAGCCTTGAGGCGCAGGATCGCCTTGGTGTGGAGCTGAGAGACGCGGGACTCGGTGACGCCCAAGACCTCGCCGATCTCCCGCAGGGTGAGCTCCTCGTAGTAGTAGAGGGTGACGACGAGCTTCTCGCGCTCGGGAAGCCGCGCGATCGCCTCCCCGATCGCCTCCTTCATCTCGGTCTTGGAGAGGGAGCCCTGCGGATCCGGCGCATCGGCGTCCTCGATCGTGTCGATGAGAGCCACCGAATCGCCGCCGCCGGTGTTCACGGTCCAGAGCTCGTCCAGGGCGCCGATCGACGAGCGTGAGATATCGGTGAGGGAGTCCTCCAGCTCGTCCGTCGTGATGCCGAGCTTGGCCGAGATCTCGTCGTCGGTGGGAGCGCGATGAAGCTTGCGCTCGAGCTCGGCGATCGCCCGCTCGATGTCGCGCGCCCGCGCGCGCACCGAGCGCGGCACCCAGTCCATCGCCCGGAGCTCGTCGATGATCGAGCCCTTGATCCGCGAGATCGCGTAGGTCTCGAACTTGACGTCGCGCTCAGGGTCGTAGCGCTCGATCGCACCGATCAAGCCGAGCAGCCCGTAGGAGACGAGGTCGCCCTCGTCCACGTGCGCGGGCAGACCGGAGCCGAGCCGCCCGGCCACATACTTGACCAGCGGCGCGTAGGTCAGGATGAGCCGGTCGCGCACCGCCTTGTCGCTCTTGTCCGTGGTGTACTGGCGCCAAAGCGTCTTGGTGTCTTCGCCCTCGGCCACGCGGAGAGGATACGCGCTGTTTCGGCTTACCTGAACGCCCGGAAGGCCATCGACCCGAGCCAGACCGCGAGGGCGGCAGCCGCGAACGCGATGATCCACCGGCCGGCCTCTCCCCCGGCCCCGTATCCGGCTGCGAACGCGACGCCCGCGAACGCGATCGCAAGCAGGGCGAACAGCGCGCCCAGCGCAGGCCGCTGTGTCACGGCGAAAGGGAATCCGGATAGGCCACGGCTACAATCCTCTCAGCCCAGGGGCGTAGCTCAGTTGGTAGAGCGGCGGCCTTGACGCTCGCAAGTCCGGCGCCGCTCTGCGGCGCCATGATGACTTGCAAGCGAGATCGGTTGGATCCGATCGTGCCGAGCCCGCCTGGCAGAGCCCCTCGGGACGGCGAATTCGTCGGGGCTACAATGCGCGACTAACACAGGGGCGTAGCTCAGTTGGTAGAGCGGCGGTCTCCAAAACCGTAGGCCGGGGGTTCGAGTCCCTCCGCCCCTGCTGCCTCTTTGCAGCGCAAACCGCTCGTTGGTAGGGCATATGGCCGAGGCGCACGGCACGCTCGGAGGATGCAGATCCTCATTCGCCCCGCGAGCAGACCGGAGCGTCAAGCCATCTCGTAGCGCCGCCGAGCCCGAGTGAGCCCGGCCATCTCCTGCGACGCGAACTCCGCTAGCTCACTGTCTCTTCGCGTAGTTCGACGAGCCGCCGAAGTCAACAGCCACGCACGCCTCGTCACCCACTGTCCACGCATCGTGTCCGGGCGCGATGTGCGCGGCATCGCCCGGGCCGATCTCGCCCTCAGTGCCATCCTCCATCACAATCTTCATCCGGCCCGAAAGCATGTAGAGCAGATGCGGCGCCTGGCAACTGTCGGTTTGAGCGATTGGCTTCACATGCTCAGACCATTTCCAGCCCGGCTCGAACGTGCCCATAAGGACGGTTGTGCCACCGAGGTCGACCACATCCGCGTGGCCCTTGTCGATGAACTCACGCGTCTCGTCGGGGGTATCCATCTTCTTGATGTCAAGCCCAGCCATTTCCGCCTCCAGCTTGAGTAGGTGTGACCCAACAGCTATTCACTCATAGCGCGACCGGAAACGTCAAGCGCGCGATGCTCGCCGAGACTGGCTTACCGACATGCGCAGAACTGCGGATCGGTTCAGCGTCTGCGAAGAGCGAGGCCCGGCGTCGGTTTTTTGCGAGCCAACGGGCCGACTGGTGCGCAACATGGTGCGCAGGGAGCGATTCTGGCTCAACCATTGCGTTGAGCGGCGTGCTCCAAAACCGTAGGCCGGTGGTTCGAGTCCCTCCGCCCCTGCTCCGCCGGGAAATCCGCCTCGCTGCGCTCGGCATGATGATTTCCCGGCGTTCGTGTCTCGTTCCGGCCGCTGGTAGCCGGGACGGGCGAAGCCCGCCCCGGCATCGAGATAGCCCATTCGGCGCATGTGGTTGTCCGAGCGGTGCTGTTGAGTTAGCCGGTGAAAGCTCTGCGGTTCTTCCTGCTCGTCGTGCTCGCCTTCACGGTCGTGGCGGCAGCGCCGGGGCCGGTGGAGTCGACGCACCTGAAGATGATCGTCGGCGTCACCGACGACACCGCCAAGTGGATGAACCGGCAGGAAGGGATCGTCGGCGTCCACCGCGACCTGCGCCTGATGGCGGTGCGCGTGACCGTGCCATGGAAGCCGGGCCAGGTACGGCCCACGACGCTGCAACAGGTCTATTTCCACCGCATGGCGCGGATGATCCAGCTCAACGACCGCATCGTTCTCGCCGTCTACAACGTCGCCCGATACGCGCCCACCGAGGCACGTGACCGCAACCAGTACTGCGCGTTCCTGCGCGGAGTCGTACGGCGCCTCCCGCTCATCCACGACGTGGAGATCTGGAACGAGGCCAACTCGCCGGCCTACTGGCCGCAGGACGCCGGCGCGGCGGCATACGGCGCGCTGCTCGCACGTTGCTACGACGTGCTGCACGGCCGCCCGGGACCGATCAACGTCATCAGCTCGACGGCCTCCCGGCACGATCCGGCCGGTTTCGTCTTCGACCTCGGCGACGCGTACAGCTCGAGCCTGAGAACGCGCCCACTTTTCGACACGTTCGGGCACAACCCGTACCCGGAGAACTCTGCGGAGCCGCCTTGGATCCTGCACGACGATTCGGATCTGATTGCCGAGGGGGACTACGAGACGCTGATGAACGTCCTGCGGACCTCGTTCGAGGGAACGGCACAGCCGCTGCCGGGCACCCGCGGCGTGAGCATCTGGTACGTGGAGGACGGCTTTCAGACCGTGGCGCCCCCCGAAAAGCGGCGCTACTACCGCGGCCGTGAGAACGACGTGCACGCTGTTCCCGCTCTGGCGCCGCGCGGGGACACGATCGTCGTCGACCAGGCCACACAGCTGCGCGACGCGATCCTCCTCGCGTACTGCCAGCCCGCGGTCTCCGGCTTCCTCAACTTCGGCTTGCTCGACGAGGACCGACTCGGAGGCTGGCAGTCCGGCCTCCTCTGGCGGGACGGGTCGCGCAAGCCCTCGTACGACGCCTTCAAGTCGGCGATCGCCGAGATCCGCAGGCGGGATACCGACTGCGGCAAGGTCCACGGCGCGCCCACAGGCTGAGCGCACCGCAAGAAGCCGCACCGGAACGGCATCTGCTTGGCGGCGAGATGGGGATGTTCGGTCAGAGGGGCTTTCCCATCTCGCCTTCACGGTAGGCTGCGCCGCCGTGCGCGTCTCATTTCTGGTGCCCGCCTACAACGAAGCGGCGACCATCATCGAGATACTCGACCGCGTCTCCGCGCTCGACCTGGAGAAGCAGATCGTGGTCGTGGACGACGGCTCGACCGACGGCACGGGCGAGCTCGTCGAGAGTTGGCGGAGCGGACGCGACGACATCGTGCTCGTTCGCCAGCAGAACCGCGGCAAGGGTGCGGCCGTGCGCGCGGCGATCCCCCACGCCGACGGCGACATCTGTGTCATCCAGGACGCCGACCTCGAGTACGACCCGGCAGACGTTCCGGCGCTCATCGAGCCGATCACGCGCGGGAGCGCGGATGTGGTCTTCGGGTCACGGCTCTCGGGCGGCAAGCCTCAGCGCGCGTACCTGTTCTGGCATCTCGTCGGCAACCGCTTCCTGTCACTGCTGACCAACGTCCTGTACAACACGACGCTCTCGGACATGGAGACCGGCTACAAGGCGTTCCGCACGGAGGTCCTGCGCTCACTCGACCTCCGCCGAAACGACTTCGGCATCGAACCCGAGATCACGGCGAAGATCTGCAAGCAGAAGCTGCGCGTGTACGAGCTTCCGATTGCTTACTACGGCCGCACCTACGCAGAGGGGAAGAAGATCACATGGAGGGACGGCTTCAAGGCGGTCCGCGTCCTTCTCAGCGTCCGCCTGTTCGGCTGACGGTCGTCGTAGCCGCCGTTTCCGTCGCAGCGCTCGCCGCATCGGCGCTGATCAGCGGCAACGAGGTCCGACATCATGTCGCCCAATCCGCGGCGCGTGACTCGAAGCTCACGTCTGCCGAGCGACGCCACGCGGCCGGCGACCGGCTCGCCTTAGACGCGGCGGCGTTCGACGCGTTCCGTGTGCAACTGCAGCCGCGAGAGCGCTACGCAGTCGACGTCCCGCCGGGCGCCAAGGGGCCGTTCATCACCAGGGGCGCCGTGGTCCGCGCCTATGCGGCGTTTTACTTTCTGCCTGCGATCCAGGTCGCGCAGGCGGATCACGTCTTTCGCTATCGGTTCCGATGAGAATGGCGGCGCTGCTCGGCGCGAATGCGCTGATGCTCGTTGCCGGCCTCGGCATGCTGCCACTGCTCGGCATCGCGCGCTCGTGGCGCCTGCTCGTCTTCCGGTGCGGCCTCGCCTATCTGTGCGGCATCCTGCTCGTGGGGATCGTCTCCGCGCACCTTGCACTCGTGCACGTGAGTTTTGGCTGGATCGGTCTCGGTGTCATGGCCGCTCTGTCTCTCGGGTTCTGCGCTTGGCGCCTGAACGGCACTGAACGTCCCGGCGCGCGCCGGCCGAACTGGCTCGACGCAGTCGGTTTTGCCGCGCTGATCGCGCTGATCATCGATTACGGGCGTGCCTTCCGGGTTGCGCCGCTGAATCGCTACGACGCCTGGGCGATCTGGGCGCTCAAGGGTCACGCGCTCTACGCCTTTGGCTGGGCGGACCCGGTCGTCTTCGCCGGCGCGTCCTACCGGTTCGCGAACCTCGACTACCCGTTGCTGGTTCCCTCTCTCGAGGCGGTCGACTTTCGCGCGATGGGCGCGTTCGACACGCGGCTGGTGCACGTGCAGTTCTTGCTCTTCCTTGTCGCGGCGTTGCTGGCGCTCTTCGCGCTCCTGCGCGACCATGTGCCTTCGGTCATCCTCTGGCTCTCGCTCTTCGCTCTGGTCCTGGCGCCTGCGGTGTTCGACCAGTTGCTCACGGCGTACGCAGACCTCCCGCTCGCGCTGGTGTTCGGCGTCGGCGTCGCGGCGGCCGGCCGGTGGGTGATCACGAACGAACGCTGGGCACTCGCGCTTGCGACGTTCTGCTTTGCCGGCGCGCTGCTGACGAAGAACGAGGGCTCGCTGTTCGTCCTCGCGGTCTTCCTCGGCCTGCTGGTCGCCGCCCACGGGCGTTGGCGTGCGCTGGCCGTCGCCGCGGCGATGGACGTCCTACTCCTGCTTCCCTGGCGGATCTACGTCCACAACCACAACCTTCGCGACATCAACTACAGCCTCGGCAACAGCTTCGACTACGAGCATCTGCGCGGCAGGCTCGGAGTCGGACCGATCGCGTTCAGGACGCTCGCCGGCCAGATGCTCGATCCCACGCATTGGGGACTGCTGATGCCGATCTTCGCCGTGCTGGTCGTTGCCGCACTGCTGATCGGCCTGCGAGCGCTACCGCTCTTCGCCCTCGTGTGGACGATCGTCGCCTGGCTAGGGCTGAGCTGGATCTACGTGATCTCCCACCTCGAGTACAGCTCATACCTCGACTCCACCAAGGAGCGGGTGGTCGCGTCCGTCGTCGTAGGCAGTGCGGCGCTCGTGCCCCTGCTGGCAGCTGAGTCCTGGGCGCGTCTCAGCGGTCGCGGCCGAGGCCGAGCTCGGCCCGACGCCGGATGGAGTCCTTGACCTCTTGGAGAAACCTGGAGCAGTCGGCTTCGTGCTCCTCCGAGACGAACTTTCCGGGCGGGTGCTGCTCGTCCCGTTTGGGATCAGGCTGCGTCTTGCCCACGTCCAGACGCGGCAACTGTCCTCCTCTACTTCTGTGGGTTGGCCTTTGAGCTCGCGGCGGATTCGAGGGCTAGGTCCACAACGAAACGCCGTGCGCCTCCGCGTTCGAGTGTAGAGCGTTCGCCGCTCGACCGCGCATGCTTCCCCGCAAAGTGGGAACGAATCAGACGAGCGCGAGCTGCTGGTGGCTGGCCAGCCCCGACAGGCCGACCCCGACGAGCCGAAGCGCACCCGGCCGGTCGGTGAGCGCACGGTCCAGGAGCGCGCACGCGAGCTCTCCGATCTTGGCCGGCTCGTCGATGCCGACGCGCAAAGAGGTGGAGCGCGTACGAATGGAGAAGTCGGTGTAGCGCAGCTTCGTGGAGACGGTGCGCGCAGTTCGCTCGCTCCCGCGCAGCATCTCCGAGAGGCGGTCGGCCATCCTGCGCAGCTCCGCGTGCAGCTGCGCGCGATCGGTCAAGTCCCGCTCGAACGTGTTCTCGACGCTGATCGAGATGCGCTGCGTCTGATGCTCGAGCCCGCGTGGATCGATCCCGCGTGCCCGGTCGTGCAGGACGCGCCCCACGCTGCCGGGAAGCACGCGGCGGAGCTCGACGTCGCCGAGCGCGGCAAGCGAGCCGATCGTCGCGACCCCCGCGGCGAGCAGGCGCTCCTCCGCCTTCGGGCCGACTCCGGGGAGCCGGCGCACGTCGAACGGCGCCAGGAAGCTCGCCTCCTGGCCGGCCGGCACGACCGTCAGCCCGCCTGGCTTGCGATGGTCGCTCGCGACCTTCGCGACCACCTTCGACGTCGAGACCCCGAGCGCGCACGTGAGGTTCGTCGCGGCGCGAACAGCCGTCTGAACCGCTTCCGATAGCTTGCGCGCCTCGAGAAACGTCTGCGCGACCTCGCCGATATCGAGGTATCCCTCGTCGAGCCCGGTCCTCTCCACGGTAGGAACGACGCCGCGCACCGTCTCCCACACGTGCTGCGAGTACTCGCGGTAAAGCGAGTGGCGGGGACGCACGAAGACGGTTTGCGGGCAGCGCCTGAGAGCCTCGGCGCAGCTCATCGCCGAATGAATGCCGAATTTCCGCGCGACGTAGTTCGCCGTCGCGACGACACCCCGTCCGTGTGGGTCGCCGCCGACCACGAGCGGCTTCGCCCTGAGGGCGGGATCCTCGAGCTCCTCGACGGCCGCGAAGAAGGCATCCAGGTCGAGGTGGCCGACGATCATGGTCAGGAGCCTAGACCCTGGACCTTCCGGCACTCCCTGGCGGTATCCGGCCGCGCCGCCCCGCGATAGGCTCAAAGCGATGGCCGTCCTCACCTCGCAGGTCGAACGCGAGTCGGAAGAGTTCAGCCGCCGGCGCCTGCGAATGGAAGGCCTGGTTGCCGAGTTGCGCGCGCGCACCGCGCAGATTGCCCGCGGCGGAGGCGAGAAGGCGACGGAGCGCCACCGTTCGCGCGGGAAGCTCACCGCCAGGGAACGCATCGACCGCCTGGTCGACCCGGGCGCCGCGTTCCTCGAGTTGAATGCGCTCGCCGCCTGGGAGCTGTACGACGGCCAGGCGCCGGCCGCCGGCATCGTCACGGGCATCGGCGTCGTCGAGGGCCGTGAATGCATGCTCGTCGCGAACGACGCGACCGTCAAAGGCGGCTCGTACTTCCCGCTCACCGTCAAGAAGCACCTGCGGGCTCAGGAGGTGGCCGAGCAGAACAACCTGCCTTGCCTCTACCTGGTCGACTCTGGCGGCGCGTTCCTGCCGTTGCAGGACGAGGTCTTCCCCGACCGCGACCACTTCGGCCGCATCTTCTTCAACCAGGCGCAGATGTCGGCGCAGGGCATCCCGCAGATCGCCGTCGTGATGGGATCGTGCACCGCAGGCGGTGCGTACGTGCCGGCCATGTCTGACGAGACGATCATCGTGCGCGGCACCGGCACGATCTTCATCGGCGGTCCGCCGCTCGTGAAGGCTGCGACCGGACAGGAGGTGACCGCTGAAGAGCTCGGCGGTGCCGACGTGCACACGAGAAAATCCGGCGTCGCCGACTATTACGCGATCTCCGACGAGCATGCACTCGCACTGGCGCGCCAGATCGTGCGCAACCTGCAGGGACGCAAGCCCGAGCCGCCGTGGGTGCAAGCTGAGCCCGAACCCCCGGCCGCCGACCCTTCCGAGCTCTATGGACTGATCCCGGAGGACTTCCGCCATCAGACCGACGCGCGTGAGGTGATCGCGCGCATCGTGGACGGCTCGCGCTTCGACGAGTTCAAGGCGCTCTACGGCGAGACGCTCGTGACGGGCTTCGCGCACATCGAGGGCTACCCGGTTGCGATTCTGGCGAACAACGGCGTCCTGTTCGCCGAGTCGTCACAGAAGGGCGCACACTTCATCGAGCTCGCCACGAAGCGGCGCATCCCGCTCGTCTTCCTGCAAAACATCACCGGCTTCATGGTCGGGCAGGAGTACGAAGCCGGGGGCATCGCGCGCGACGGCGCCAAGCTCGTCATGGCGGTCGCGAACGCGAGGGTGCCGAAGTTCACGGTGATCGTCGGCGGGTCATTCGGAGCCGGCAACTACGCGATGTGCGGGCGCGCCTACGAGCCGCGCCAGCTGTGGATGTGGCCGAACGCGCGCATCTCCGTGATGGGCGGCGAGCAAGCCGCCACCGTCCTGGCGATGGTCGGCGACGCAGATCCGGACGAGATCCGCGCGAAGTATGAGCGCGAGGGAAGTCCCTACTACTCGACGGCCAGGTTGTGGGACGACGGCATCATCGATCCCCTGGACACACGGCGCGTTCTCGCGCTCGGCCTCTCCGCGGCGCTCAACGCACCCATCCCCGAGACGACGTTCGGCATCTTCCGGATGTGATGCGGCTCTTCAACAGGAAGTCGAAGCAGCGCCTGCGCGAGCTCGGGGAATCGGAGGCGTACCACCACTCGTACGGCGAGCCTGCTCGAGACGTGAAGATCGTGAAGCTGCCGCCGAGGCGGCCACGTTACAAGCAGGTGCTCGCCGACGGCGAACGACTCCGGCAGGCGTTCGCGCAGCGCCTGGACATGCGAGACAAGGAGGAATAGTGGCTGTCACGATCGGCGCTCCGCTCGACCGTCAGTACGAACCACCCTCGTGGGGCTAGGAGGCGCAATGCACACGATCGAACTGTCCGATGAAGAGCTCAGGCTCTTGCACGCCGCGCTGCACTCGTACCTTGACGATTTCGGCCATGAAGAGGCCGACATCCTGCGCAGCGTCAAAGCCGTGATCGCGAAGCTGCCACGGCCGGCGTGATCCTGCGTGAGCAGGTCCTCGCGCAGCTGGCTGTTCCCGGCGGTCATCATCGCGGCGCTGATCTGGCTCGGCGCTCAGACGCTCTGGGGCAACTCGGACGACTCGTCCGACAGCCTGCGCTTCAGCGACGCACTGGCACTCGTCCGGCAGAATCCGGGCGGGATCGACCACGTGACGTTCCACCCATCGACGCAGGAGGCGGACTTTCGACTCGCAACGGGTCGGACGAGGACGACGGTGTATCCCGTCGACCAGTCGGCTTACGAGCTCCAACAGTTGCTCGAGGAAAACGAGGTCGCATTCGATGCAAAGAGGACCGGCTCCTCCGCTTGGTGGTCGATCCTTACCAGCCTCCTGCCCTTCGTCCTGCTCTTCGGTTTCTGGGTCCTCATGCGCATGGTCAAGCAGCGGACGCCTACAGGACAAGATCCTCCGGAAACACGGCGTCCCTACTGAAACGTTCGAGGCGGTACGGCGTCAGGTCGAGCGACGACTCCCCGAACAGCAACTCCTGCGCCACAGCACGGCCCACTGCCGGGGATTGCATGAAGCCGTGGCCGGAGAAGCCGCACGCCGCGTAAAGCCCGTCGCCGACGGGCCCGATGATCGGATGCGCGTCCGGCGTCATGTCGTAAAGACCAGCCCACGCACTGGCAATGCGCGTGCCCGCCGCCGGCGGGTAGCGATGGGCGAGCCGCTCGAGCCTGTCGGCGAAGACCGATTCGTCCACGATCTCCTCGAATCCCCAGCGCGGCTCTGCATCGGCCATCGCTATGCGAAGGCAGTCGTCGCGGCGGCGGAAGTGAAACCCTGTCTCCGCTTCGATCACCATCGGCAGTTCGACAGGCAGTCCGTCGATCGGCTCGGTCTCGAGCAGCTGGCGTGCCAGCGGCCGGATCGGCAGCTCGACGCCGAACTCACCGGAGTACGCGCCTGCCGCGATGACGAGCACATCTCGCTCCAGCTCGCGCGCGTCGGTCCGCTCACGGATCTCGACTCCCAGCTCCGCCGCACGGCGAACGACCTCTCGCGTGAGCGCCGGCGGATCGGCGACGCCGTCGGTTGCGCAGAAGACGGCACCGAGCACGTCGTCCACGCCCAGTCCGGGCACGAAGCGCGGATCGACCTGCTCGACCGGCACTCCGAGCTCCGCCTGCAGCTCTCGTCGCTCCTCCAGCTCGGCGAGGCCCTCTGCCGTCATGGCGAGAAAGAGATAGCCGACCTGCTGAAACCACGAGGCGCCGAGCTCCTCGAAGAACGCGATCGACTCCTGTGCCAGCCGGACTTCGGCCGCGGACGAGAACTGCTGCCGCACGCCGCCCATCGCTTTTCCCGTCGAGCCGGACGCGATCTTCGCGCGCTCGGCGAGCACGACGTCGCGCGCGCCGAGGAGCGCGAGGTGATACGCGATGCAGGCTCCTACGGAGCCGGAACCGGCGACGACGATTCGAGCCATTGCTCGAGCTCCCCCCGCTCTTGGTCGGTCAGCATCCGCAGCGGCCGGCGTACGTCAGGCCCGATCGGCACGCCGCGCTTCGCAAGCACGAGCTTCGCGGCAGCCTGGAACGGGAAGCGTTCGAGCGCCGCGCGCACGGGAGCGAGGTCGGAGCCTGCGGACTCCCGCACGGCTGCGGCGACGAGCTCCGGAAACGTCGAGGCTAGCGCCGATACCGCTCCGATCGCGCCCGCGGCAAGCCCTTGTGGAAGCAGCGCCTCCGGGCCGACGAAGACGTCCAGGCCTTCGATCAGGTACGGAGCAAACCGTTCCCAGGGCGTGTCGGAGACCTTCAGGCCGCGGAAGTTCGGCGCCGCCTCGCGCAGTCGCTCGATCACGGGAATCGGCACCGCATAGCCGCTCCGCGCCGCGAACTCGTAGACGTAGAACGGCGTCGGCGCACAGGCACGGGCAGCCGCGTCGAAATGCGAGAGCAGCTCGGTGTCGTCGAGCATGAAGTACGGGGGCGCCATCACCGCGACGGCGTCCGCTCCCAGGTCGGCGGCGTGTGCCGCGAGCTCGACCGTGTCCCAGGTCGACTGCGCACCACAGTGCACCGCCACGAGTAGGCGTCCGTTCGCGGCCTCCACGAACAGCTGTGCCGCACGCATGCGCTGCTCCACCGGGAGGAGAAAACCCTCTCCGGTCGTCCCCAGGGCCAGCAGGCCGTCGACCCCACCCGCCGCGAGGAAATCCACGTAGGGCGCGATCACGTCCTCGTCGAGGGCCTCACCCGCGTCCCTGAGGGGAGTCAGCGCCGCCGCCAGTGCTCCTCGCAGCATGGCCCAACTTTAAGCTGAAGCCATGGCCGGACTGAAGATCGAACGCGACGGACACGTTCTGCGGGTGACGCTCGCGCGCCCTGAGCGCCGCAACGCCTTCGACGCGGCGCTGATCGCCGAGCTCACCGAAGCATTCGCGGACGTCGGTGACGCCCGCGCGGTTGTCCTCGCGGGCGAGGGCCAGAGCTTCTGTGCGGGCGCGGACGTCGACTGGCAACGGTCGGCGATCGATCTCTCGTACGAGGAGAACGTCGAGGACGCACTGCGTCTCTACCGCATGTGCGAGACGATCGACCGCTGCCCGGCGCCCGTGATCGCACGTGTGCACGGGTACGCCCTCGGCGGCGGCTCGGGTCTCGCGGCGTGTGCGGACGTTGCGATCGCCGCGCCCGATGCGGTCTTCGGTTTCTCCGAGGTCAAACTCGGCATCATTCCCGCGGTCATCTCACCGTTCGTTCTCCCGAAGATCGGAGCGCATGCGCGGCACTACTTCCTCACCGGCGAACGTTTCGACGCGGAAGCCGCTCTACGGATCGGCCTCATCGAGGAGATCGCCGACGATCTCGATGCCGCCGTCGACCGGGTGCTCTCCGGGCTGCTGACCGCGGGACCCGAGGCAGTGCGCGAGGCCAAGCGTCTGATCCACGAGCGGCCGGCGGGCGAGGAGACGGCGCGGATCGCCGCACGGCTGCGTGCGGGCGAGGAAGGACAGGAAGGGTTGCGCGCCTTTCTCGAAGGACGGAGCGCACGGCTGCCTGACGGGACCGAGTTCGGGGTTCAGCGCCCACCCCGTAACCCTGGCTAGCACCTCGTCATTCGCCCTCGTTCAGGCTGCGGAACGTCAGATGCTCGCGGCGACCGCTGGCACTCGACCGCACGATCGCCTCGCCGATCTCTGACGCGCGATAGCCGTCCTCGAACGTCGCGCCGTGCGGTGCGACGTCGCTACCGTCGGCGATCGACCGCAGGAGGTGATCCACCTCGTGCACGAACGTGTCTCCCCAGCCGATGATGTGGCCAGGCGGCCACCAGAAATCCATGAATGGATGGTTCGCCTCAGTCACGAGCACCGTCCTGAAGCCGCGCGCGCGGTCCTCATCTTCGAGAAAGACCTGTAGCTCGTTCATGCGCTCCATGTCGAAGTAGAGCGAGCCGCGGGAGCCGTTCATCTCCCACTGACACGCGTTGCGCCGACCGAGCGCGAGGCGCGTCGACTCGATCGTCCCGACCGCACCGCTCTCGAACTCGACAGCCGTCTCGATTGCGTCGTCCACCCTGCGACCGCTCACGAATGTCTTCACGATGCCGGCGACCGAGCTGAACTCGCCGACGA
>WNFV01000771.1_pt1 | contig 43721 bp, 32 predicted proteins | sample 5400101 | NCBI WGS metagenome assembly WNFV01 (sample SAMN13153361, study PRJNA577476) | soil metagenome | isolation source: 115 cm soil or saprolite under grassland replicate 1 | place: USA:California | collected 2016-06-15 | reverse complement strand
TGAGAAAGGCGGGGTTGTTCGGCTCGTTCCACGCCGCCCAGAGGCGCACGGCAGGCAACGTGCGGCCGTCCGGCCCGATGTAGGTGCCGCTGTAGCGCGCGGCCGCTGCATAGGCGAAGTTGCGCAGGTCGACGAAGCTCGTCGGCGGACGGTTCGGGCTGCCGCCCCCGTTTGCCCAGCGCGGCGTCCCGGTAATCGAGAACAGCAGCTTGATCCCGTAGGCCCCGGCGTAGGTGGCAACGCGGTCGTACAGCGACCAGTCGTAGCCGGCGTCGCGCGGATCGGCGGCGTCGAAGGGCCGCGACTTCGCGACGCCGAGCTTGCCACCCCAGTAGAGGTTGACCCGCAGCACCTTGACGCCGAGGGTCTGGTATCTCGTGAACACCTGCGTCGAGTCGTCGTAGAACGTCGCGCCCTCGTCGTAGATGCCGATGTACATCGCGGACGAGGCCGTGGCCGCAGGCACACAAAGCGCCGCAGGCACGCACAACGCGGCGGCGGCGAGCGCAACCGCCGCCACGACCCAGCGGCGGTCAGACACTTACAGGCGCCCTTCCCAGCATCCGCCGCAGACCCTCCTCGAGCTCGATCTCCGGCTGCCAGCCGAGAATCTGCGTGGCGCGCGTGATATCCGGCTGGCGGACCTGCGGGTCGTCGACCGGAAGCGCCTCGTAGACGATCTCGCTGGTCGAGTCGGTCAGCCTGAGGACGGTCCGGGCGAGCTCCAGGATCGTGAACTCGTGCGGGTTGCCAAGGTTCACGGGATAGTGCTCGCCGCTCTCAGCGAGCAGGACGATCCCGCGGATCAGGTCGTCCACGTAGCAGAAGCTCCGCGTCTGCGAGCCGTCGCCGTAGACGGTCAGCGGCTCGTTCGCGAGCGCCTGACGGACGAACGTCGGGATCGCACGCCCGTCGTGCGGCCTCATTCGACTCCCGTAGGTATTAAAAATTCGCACGATCGCCGTGTTCACGCCCTGCTGGCTGTTGTACGCCATCGTCAGCGCCTCGGCGTAGCGCTTCGCCTCGTCGTAGACGCCGCGCGGGCCAATCGGATTGACGTGCCCCCAGTAGGTCTCCGGCTGCGGGTGGACCTGCGGGTCGCCGTAGACCTCGCTAGTCGATGCGAGCAGGAACCGGGCGCGCTGGAACTTGGCGAGCCCGAGTGCGTGGTGCGTTCCGTACGAGCCGACCTTGAGCGAGTGCAGCGGCATCCGCATGTAGTCGACGGGGCTCGCGAGCGCTGCGAAGTGGTAGACGAAGTCGACCGGCTCCTCCACGTCGAGGTGCTCGGTCATGTCGTGGTGCAGGAAGACGAACGCATCGTCGCGGATGTCCTCGATGTTCCCGAGCGTGCTCGTGATCAGGTTGTCGACACAGATCACCCGCTGACCGCGGGCAAGCAGGTACTCGCAGAGGTGGGAGCCGAGGAAGCCCGCGCCTCCCGTGACGACCGAAACGGGCACGACCGCCAATGATAGTCAGCGACCTCCCGGCGCTTACGAACTGCTAACGCCTTCTCCTGAAGGGGGCGCGCCCGTGCGGGAGAATCCCCTTCGCGATGCGATTCCCCCGCATGTTGGCCGCTGTTACCGCGGTGCTCCTCGCTGCCGGGGTTCTCTCGGCGTCTCGTGCGGCCGCCTCCGGCGCCCCTGACTGCCCGTCGCATCGTGCGACCTCGAGCTACGCCGGGAGCGTCTTCCGCGCGCTGCGCTCCAAGCACGATGTCTGGGGTAACGACCTGATCGGCCGGCCGAACGGCCCGACCTACGCCGCCGTCCGCCGCCTCCTGAAGCCGCTTCTCTTTGCGCGCGGGGGGAAGAAGTCGCTGACCACGTCCGGCATCTACTACCTGCCGTTCGCCCAGCCGCTTGGTGTGCGTGGCGCGACGATCGTCGCTCTCCACGTGGCCGACGGAAGCGAGATCCTCTCGCAGACGGCGACCGGGCCGCGAATGACCGTCTTCGTCGGGCGGTACGGTCGGGAGCGCTACGGGTCCTGCCTCTCCCGCCTCGCACCTGCCAAACTGGCGGAGGGCTACCTCCCTGTCCTGCTGACGGAGTACGTGGACCGCGCCGGGACGCGCTACCGCCAGGAGTCGTTCTCAGTCCGGGGCCTCGGCACTGGCTCGCTCGTCAGCTTCGTTCGTTTGACCGTCGAGGCCGGCTCGAGGACGGGCGCCGTCGTGCGATTCGTGACCGCGAGGCCCAGGGCTCACGCCCGGAAGGCGCAGGGCGCGGCGCACGCATCCGTGCGCTACCGGGTCGCGGCCGGAGAGTCGCGAACGATCTACTCGGGCTGGATCCCCGACTCGTCGGGAGGCCGCCCCGTGCCGATCGACGAGCGGACCTACGAGATCGGCCGCGAGCGCGTCGTCGACTTCTGGGAGGCCCGACTCGGCCAGACCACCTTCGACGTCCCCGAGCGCGTCGTCGTGAACGCCGAGCGCAGCCTCATCGTCCAGGACCTGGGGCTGACCTGGCGCTACAGCGTGGGGAACCAGTACCAGGAGTTCTCGTTCGCCGAGGCGCTCGACGTGGCCGAGGTGCTGGCCGAGTACGGGTTCGGCGGCATCACGAAGGAGATCCTGCGCACGGGCCTGGGAAGGCTGGCGGCGATCCGCTCGAACTGGCGGATGGGCGAGAAGCTCGTGGCGACGGCGCATTACTACCGCCTGACCGGCGACCGCGCATACGTCGCCGAGACGACTCCGACACTGAAGCGCCTTGTCGTGCTGCTCGGGCGCCAGATCGCGAGGAAGCACGGAAACGGGCTGCTCCGGCGGCAGCGCTTCTCGTCGGACGTCGCCGCCAGGGTGTACGGCCTCCACGCACAGGCGGCCGTGTGGCAGGGGCTGCACGCGATGGCCGACGTCTGGGCCGAGACCGGGCAGCCGGCCCTCGCCCGCCGGGCGCACGCGCTCGCCAAACGGCTCGGGCGCGGACTGCACGCGGCGGTGCGAAAGTCGCAGCACCGGCTGAAGGACCGCACGCTCTTCGTGCCGGCCGCCCTGCTCGCGAACCACAAGCCCTTCGACGCGCTGACGGCTTCACGGCCGGGGAGCTACTGGAACCTCGTCGTGCCGTACGCGCTCGCCTCCGGCTTCTTCAAGCCCCACGGGCGCGAGGCGAACGGGATCTACCGGTACATGCTCGCCCACGGCTCCCGGCTGCTCGGCCTCGTCCGCGCGGGCGCCTACTCGCTCTACGACAAGCCGCGGTATCCGGTCTCGGGCACCGACCAGGTCTACGGTCTGAACGTCGCCCGCTTCCTCGCCGACAACGACAAGCCGGACCAGCTCGTGCTCAGCCTCTACGGGATGCTGGGCGCGTCGATGACCCCCGACACCTTCGTCTCGGGCGAGGCGGCCACCGTCGCCCCGCTGCGCGGCGCCGTCTACCGGTCGATGTACCTGCCGCCGAACACCGCGAGCAACTCGGCCTTCCTGGAGACGCTCAGGCTCATGCTCGTGCACGAGACCCGTGACGCCAACGGTAGGCCCGTGGGGCTGGAGCTCGCCTACTCGACGCCACGCCCGTGGCTCGGCGTCGGGAAGAGAATCGCAGTCCACGAGGCGCCGACGCCGTTCGGGCCTCTGTCGTACGAGCTCCGCTCGGTCGCCGGCCGGATCGAGGGGACCGTCGTCGTGCCCTCCCGGCGCCCGCCGCGCTCGGTGCGGCTCCGACTCAGGCTGCCACACGGCGAGCGGATTGCGGCGGTGCGGGTCAACGGTCGCCCCCGGCCGGTCGACCGGCGAACGGGGACCATCGATCTCTCGGGACTGCGAGGCGAACTCGAGGTGGTCGCCGCTCTGCGCTAACGCAAGTCTTTGTTCGACTCCATGTCGAACCACATCGCGAACAGCGTGAACTGTGAGCCGAAGATCAGGAGCAGTGCGACCAGCACTCCTGTCGCCGCGGTGATCCCGTGCCCGAGGATCCGGAGCACGATCAGCGCAATCCCGAGGCCGAGGCCGACGACCGTCATCAGCAGACCGAAGAGGTAGAAGAAGACGAGCGGGTGGAAGTCGCGGATCACGTACTTCTCCCGCAGCCGCCAGAAGAACCCCTTGACGAGGAGCCAGGAGATCCGCGGCACGACCGAGCGCAGCTTGATCCCGGAGCGTTCGCCGACGCCGTAGACCGGCCGTGAGGGGAAGTCCCGCACGCGCGCGTTGACCACGTTCAGGTGCACGAGCATGTCGTTGGGGAAGCCGTAGCGCGGGTAGATCCGATCGAGATCGAGCCGCTCGAGGGTCTCCAGCCCGATCGCGGTGTAGCCCGACTGGGAGTCGGCAACATGCCAGTAGCCGGAGGCGATCTTCGTCAGCAGCGAGAGGACGGCGTTGCCGAGGTAGCGGTGCTTCGGGATCAGCTCCCAGGCCTGGCCGGTGAAGAGGCGATTGGCCTTCGCGTAGTCGACCTCGCCGCGGGCGACGGGCCCGACGAGCGCCGCAAGGTCGGCCGGGTCCATCTGGTTGTCGGCCGCCATCACGCAGGTGACGTCGATCCGGTCGGCGATCGCGCGCTGGTAGCCCGAGACGATCGCCGCGCCGACGCCGCGGTTCCGCTCGTGGACGACGACCTCGATTCTCGAGTCGGCGGCCGCGGCCGCCCGCGCCCGCTCGGCGGTCGCGTCCCGCGAGGCGTCGTCGACGACGTAGACGCGGTCGACGAAGTCGGGGATGCCGGCGAGCGACTGCGGTAGCAAGGCCTCCTCGTCGTGGGCCGGCACGACCACCGCCACACGCTTTCCCTCGACCACTAAACCCCGTTGCGGGCCCGCGAGCGCGCGGCGACCGGGTCCCAGAGCAGCGCGGCGAGGATGCCCACGATCAGCCCGATCAGCCCGCCGACCGCCGCCCCGGTCCGGCTGTTCGGGCCTGCTGTCTTCGTGGCCACGGCCGGCGAGGTGACGCGGGCGCGCTCGATGTTCTCCGCCAGCGAGAGGAACTGCTGGGCGTCCAACCGGTCGGACTCGAGCTGCCCGAGGCGCTGCTCGACCGTGACGAGGGTGGTGTTGATGTTCGCGAGCAGGAGCAGGCGCTCGGTGGCGGCCAGCGACCGGTCGGCGAGGATCTTCGTCTGCTGCTGCTGCGCGATCGCGAAGCGGTCGTTGTTCCGCGCGATGCTCTTGTCGTCGAACTCGATCTGCTCCTTCAGCTTCTCGATCTTCACGGTCGTGTAGCCGGAGACCGAGCCGACGACGACCGAGGCCAGGCGGTTGGCGGCGTCGGCGATCTTGCGCGGCGGCGAGCCCGTGACCGTGATCGCGAGCAGCGGCGCAGGCGTCCCGACCTTCGCCGCCGTGATCCCGAGGATCGGCTTCGTCGTGATGTGGCCGCGCAGGCGTCCCGGCTTCAGCCCGGACTTGGCCGCCACCGAGCGGACAACCGCCTCGCTGGTGACGAGGTTCGAGACGAGGCCGAGCGTGGTCGGCGCGCTGGAGACGGGCGCCGCTCCGGCCGGCGCGAGCGGCTGGCCGAGGTAGACCTGCGCCGTCGCCCTGTACGTCGTGCTGTTCGTCCCCAGCGAGACCAGGTAGCCGACCACGAGCCCGGCGACGAGCAGCCCCACGGGGAGCCACCAGCGCGTCGCGATCGTGCGCCAGTAGCGGCCGAAATCGACCTCCTGCTCGGCGTCGAGATCGGGCGCAGGCTGCCGCTGGGGGTCCGCGCTCAACCCCGCTCCGGCGCCGGCAAAGCCGGTACCTCCGCTCCCTGACCCCCTCCGGCAAGCCTACGGCTCATGCGCGGCAACCCTACCGGACACCTGCGGGAACAAGGCCGTACAGCTTGGTGTAGCCCGCCAGGTACACGCGCTCTGGCCCGGCGACGAGCGGTGAGTACTTCCCGTCGGGAAAGCTCCAGAGCTGACGGCCGCTGCGCGGGTCCAGGGCGTACGTGCGCCCCTCCAGCGTCGAGAAGTAGACGACGTCTCCGAGCACCGTCGCCGAGCCCGAGATCGGCCCGTTGGCCCGGAACGTCCACTGGATGTCGCCGGTCGCCGCGTCGAGCGAGTAGAACCGGCCGCTGTAGGAGCCGACCAGGATGCGCCGCTGCCAGATCGCCGGCGAGCCGTACACGTACCCGCCCGTGGACTGGGACCAGCGCAGCTCACCGGTCGTGGCCCCGAACGAGTACACCTTGCCGTCGGTCGAGCCGATGTACACGCGTCCGTACGCGACAGCCGGCGTCGAGTAGAACGTGCCCCGCCCGCCGAGGCGCTCCTGGGACGAGCCGCGCCAGATCAACCGGCCCGTGCGCGCGGACAGGGCGTACAGGTGGTGGTCGTACGAGCCGACGTACAGCCGCCGGCCGGAGAGGGCGAGCGCCCCCTTGACCTCGCCCCCGGTCCGGAACCGCCAGACCTCCCGCCCGGTCTTGGCGTCGAGGGCGTACACCCAGCCGTTCCAGTCGCCGACGTAGACCCTGCCGTCGGCGACGAGGGGCGAGGTCTCGCTCGGTCCGATCCGATGCCGCCAGACCACAGCCCCCTTCTTCGCCTCGAGAGCGACGATCTCGCCGTCGATCCCCGGGGAGCCCGGCTCCCGGTTGCACGGCGGCTTGTTCAGGAACGCCTCGTAGACCAGCCCGTTCGCCACAGCCGGTGAGGCGGCCGTGCAGCGCCCCGAAGTGAAGCGCCAGCCGAGCCGGCCCGTCAACGCGCTGATCGCGAACAGCGTGCCGGGGTTGTTGGCGACATAGACGCGACCGTACGCGACAGCGGGCGGAAACTCGATCAGGTGGTGCGCCCTGAAGGTCCACTCGACGCGAAACGGCGGGCGCAGCGGGCTCGGCAGGTACCGCAGGCGCCGCCCGTCGTAGCCGAACGTGGGCCAGTCCACGCGGGTAAGGGCCGGGGAGACGTGCGAGCCGGGCTTGGGCTTCGGCTTCGGCACGGCCCTGGGCGCCGGCTCGGTCGGGACGAACTCCACGGTCGAGGAGCCGCGGATGTCACGGCCCTTGCCCTGCACGTAGAGGTAGTACGCGAGAGCCCCGGCGCCGAGGAGGGTGAGTGCAATGACGACGCCGGCGAGCAGCCACCGTTTCCTCACCGAGCAAAGGCCTCGAGCTTGGCGGCGAAGGCGCGCAGGCTGTCGCTGCCGTTCACGCGGAGGCGCGCGAGCGTGTACAGCTCGCTCGGCTTCGCGAGCCCGTACCGCGTCGTGGTCGCGCCCAGGTACCCGGCCTGCTGGACGGCTGCGATCACGATGTCGTCGTAGCGGCCGGCCGGGTAGCAGAAGAAATTGGCCGGAACGTGGAAGCGCCGGCGGATCGCATCGCGCGATCCGGCCACCTCCTCGCGCAGCCGGGCGGCGCCGACGGTCGTCAGGTCGGGGTGAGTGAGCGTGTGCGCGTCGAGCTCCCAGCCGGCCGCGAGCAGCTTCCGGATTCCCGGCGGCCGGATCCCCCAGACCGGCTCGAGATTGCGGTACTCGAGGTTGAGCACACCCGGCCATTTCCGCGCCTTCAGGACCGGCAGCGCGTTCGTCACCTGGCTCAGGTAGCCGTCGTCGAACGAGAGGACGATCGGCTTCGACGGCAGCGTGCGCGCGCCGCGCCACGAATCGAAGACCTGCTGGAGCGTGACGGCGTGGTAGCCGTGGCCGGCCAGCCACTCCACCTGCGCGGCGAAGCTCGCCCGCGGCACGTAGAGCTCCGCGTACGGCGCGTTTGCCGGCGGCGAGCTGACCACGTGGTACATCAGGATCGGCACGGGCTGGAGCCGGCTCCCGGCCAGTGCGGGGACGGCGAGCGCGATCCCCGCGACGAGGACGACCGTGAGCCGCATCATCGAGGCAGGTACCCGAGCGACGCCGAGCGTGTCTTGCCCGCGGAGTTCGTTGCGAGCAGCGTCGCGTGCCAGCGTCCGGGCGGGAGCTTCAGCTGCCGCGTGCCCGCGAGCCCGCGGCGGCCGAGCTCGATCATCCTCACCGTCCCGTTCTGGAGCAGGCGCACCTCCAGCCGTAGCCAGGGCGTACCGTCCCCGCTGGATTCCCAGGAGAGGGTCGCCGGAGCGGTCACCGTCACGTCGAGCGGCGGCGGCCCAGGCGCACGCGCGACGGTCAGGGGCGGCAGCTGTGTCTCTGCCCGCAGCCCCGTCGGCCCCACCGCCGCCAGGCGTGGGTGGTAGACGCCGGCCGGCGCCTTCCGTGGCGCCCAGACGAGCGTGTGCTCCCCGTGGCCGAGCGTTTCCGCGATCACGGACTTCCCGATCCGCAGCGTGACGGTCGAGCGCTTCGAGAGCCAGAAGCGGATCGGGGCCTCGTCGCGGTAGCCGTCCGCAGGCCGGGGGTAAAGCGTCGGCGGGGGCGCACCCGGCTTGATCTCCGGCGGCTGGGTCTCGTACTCGTGGAAGCGGTCGGCCGCCTCGCTCCAAGCGGCGTCTCCGGTGCGCGTCGCGAGCTTGCGGAGCAGGGCGATGACGTAGTCATGGTAGTCCGGCGGCGACTCGTCACCCCCTAGCGAGTAGAGGGACCAGTAGCCGGTGTCGAAGCGGGGCAGCAGCGCCGCAGCGGCGGTGGTCAGGCGCGTCGCGAGCGCGTCCGCCGCGGGGTCGCCGGAGATCGCAGCGTAATCCCCGACCGAGAGCGCCGCCTGCAGCTGCGCGTTCAGAACCGGTGTGCGGTCGAAGCTGTAGAGGGCGATCCAGGGCTTCGCCGGCGACGGCGGGGAGAGCAGCCCGGGAACGGCCGCGTACGCCGCGTCGGCCGCCTCGAGCAGCGCCGTGTCGCTGAGCAGGTCTCCCGCGCGTGCGAGCGCCTGGGCGGCGACCGCCTGCGCCATCCCCGACGTCCAGGGAGCGCGGCCTGAGGCGAACGGGAACTCGTACTCCCACAGGAGCGCCTGCCCCGACGGCACAGCCCGCGCGAGGAGGGCGGCCGCGAGCTCCTCCGTGCCCTCGAGATCGCCGGCCGCGGCCCGCGAGTTGAGCTTGGCGAAGTTGGCAAGTGGATGGAAGACGTAGCCGTGCGACCAGAACCACCGGTAGACGGCGCCGTCGTCCCCCGCAAGGTCCGGATGGGAGCCGCCGAGAGCATGGGTGGCAAGCCAGTCCGTGTTCACGGCCAGCGTCGAGAACAGCGTCAGCGCCCGCGGCCGCGTGTACGAGCCGCGCAGCGCCGCCACGTCCGCGAGCACCCCGTCGAGCACCTTGACCCGGAGCGGCGGCAGCCTCTTCGCCTCCGCCTGCGCGCGCGCCACCTCGGCCCGGTACCGGGCTGCCTCATCCGGGGTCAGTCGCCCGGCCGCGACGGAGCGGGCGAGACCCAGCTTGATCAGGGTAGGCGAAGCGGGGCGCGTCGCCGATCCGGCAGGTAGAACGGCGAGGAGCGCGACGGCGACGGCTCCGGCGAGAACGAGGCGCATGACGACCGAGGCTCGTCGCTAGGTTAGCGGCATGCGCCGCGGACTCCTCCTTTCAGCCGCAGTCGCGTTGACGCTGGCGGTGCCTGCGGCGGATCCCGCCGCCCGGCCCGTGCGCTTCCTGCTCGCCGTTGCCGCCGGAGGCACCGTGGCGCTCTACGGCTCCAGCGACGGCGTCCGCTTCACGCCCTCGCCGGGCTTCACGCCTGGGCCCGGGAGCAGCCCGTCTCCGGTTCGCCGCGGCCCGACGCTGTACCTCTACGGCTCGCCGGCTCTGTCCGCACAAGGGCTCGGCGGAGCACTGCGCCGCTTCACGGCCCGCGCCGACGGGCGGCTCGCCGAGGGCTCGCCGGCCGCCTACGGCGTCCAGCTCGCCTCCCCCGAGGACGCGGGCCGCGCCACGCCGAGTGCACTGGCGCCGAGCCTGGCCGTCGACGACGCCGGCTCGCTCCTCCTCCTCTACGCGCTGCGCTACGAGCCCGGGACGAACGCGTGCCCGTTGGCTGGCCGCAGCGCCGCCGGGCAAAGCCCGGCGGCGCGCAGGGGGGCCGGCCAGGCCTGCGTCAAGCTCCGCACCGCGACCGAAGTCGCCGGCAGCGACGGCACCGCCTTCACGGGTGACCCCGGCAACCGGATCGTGGTCAGCTTCGACCCCGCCGACTCGATCGGTCCGCCGTCGTTGCTGCGCGCGGACAAGAGCTGGGCTGTCCTGATGCAGGGGCCGAGTGGGTGCCTGCACGCGCTCACCGCAACCGATCCGCACGGGGCATACCGGAACGCAGGCTGCATATCGGACGGCGGGCCGGCAGTCCCCTCGGGGCTGTGGGACGCTCGGCTGCGCGTGTACCGCCTCTACGGCGTCGCCGGCGGCCGCGTCGTCCGCGCGGCTACCGCCCGGCTGAGACGGCTGGCCCCCGCGCGGTTCCGGCCGCTGTCGCTGCCCGGGCGGCCGTCAGCCGCACGGATCGTTGCGAACGCGCCCTGAGGGGCTCGACGGCGTAGACCCGCGAGTAGCCGTGCAAGAGCAGCCGGCCGCCGCTGCCCGAGACCGGCACGTATTCGCCGTGCGGGAAGCGGAGCACGACGCGGCCGCTGCGTCCGTCGACGCCGACGATCAGGTGCGAGAAGCTGCCCGCGTACGCGACGCCGTCCACGACCACCGGTGAGCCGGAGACCGGCCCGCCGGTCGGCACGGACCAGTGCACGCGGCCGGTCCGCGCCGAGACGCTGTAGAGCCGGCCGTTGTAGGAGCCGAAGTAGACCCGCCCGTCCCAGACCGCCGGGGACGAATACACGTAGCCGCCGGTGTGCACCCGCCACAAGTAGCGCCCGCGCGTGGTGAATGCCGTCAGCGAGCCGCCGTCCGACGAGGGAACGAACACCCGCCCGCCCCAGACCGCCGGCGTCCCGTAGATCCGGCCGTTGACCCCCGCCGACCAGCGAAGCCGCCCGCTGCCGGGGGCAAGCGCGAGCAGCCTGCCGCCGTAGTCGCCGATGTAGAGGGTGCGTCCGGCGATGGCCGCGCTCGAGGTGATCTTGTAGCCCGAGCGGTACGTCCAGCGCAGCCGGCGCGTCCGCAGGTCCAGCGCGTAGACGTTCCCGTTCCAGGCTCCGAAGTAGTCGATCCGGTCGCGCACGAGCGGCGAGGACTCGATCGGCGAGCCCACGTGGTACGCGACGCGCAGGCGGCCGGTGCGGCGGTCGAGCACGCGAACGATGCCGTCCATGCCGTGGACGATCAGATCGGCGCCGACCACGGCCGGGGATGCTGCCATCTTCCCGTGGCGCGTGTCGTGCCGCCAGACGACAGCCCCATTCCGCATCGAGAGCGCCCAAACCGTGCCGCGGCTGTTGCCGAGATACGCAACACCGTCGGAGACCACGGCCGGAAACTCGATCAGGGACCCGAGCCCACGGCTCCAGACGACCCGGAACGGCGGGCGCAGCCGAATCGCCAGGTGGGCCTGCGTCCGCGCGGGCGTGGCGCCGTACATCGGCCACTGGAGCCGCTCGCGGTAGGCGCGGACGACCACCCGGCGCCGGTGCTGGAACGGCATGCGCAGGTCCCGCCCTGCGTAGCCGCGCGCGCGAACCGAGACGACCAGCGGTGCGAAGCGGCGCAGCATCAGCTCGGCGTTCCCCTTCGCGTTCGCCCGGTCCGCGAGGCGCCCGACGTGGACCAGTGCGCCCCGCACTCGCACGCCGGTGTCGCCGTCGACGACGGTCACGACGACTCGCCGCCGCTCCGGCGGCTTCGGCCGGACGAGCGTCCGCGCCGGTCGCGGCTGCTCGGGCGGGTGAGCTGTGTCCGTCGTCGTCCCCTCCGACGACGAGTAACCGCAGCCTGACAACAGCCCGGCCAAGACGAGCGAGACCAGCAGACCCCTCCTCATCGTTGTAGTAGTGGACCGACCCCCTCGGACGTCGGCTTACGGCTCGGGGCGAGACTGCGGCAACGCGCGGCGCCGGACCCTGGCTCCGAGCCTGCGGGCGCTCCGGCGAAGGCTTTGCCCCGGACGCAGGCGCGGTGTCACCATCAGCAGCCGGCACAGCCCCGCCTCGAGCGCGAGCGGTCCGCGCAGGAGCAGCGACCCCGGCCGCACGTGCCGCTGCACCGGCACCCCTGCCAGCTCCTCGACCGCGTCCGCCAGGATCGGCGTTGCCGGCTTGTCGAGACCGCGCGGTCGCACGAACGACTCGACGAACCGCCGCCGCCGCTCGGCGTCCGCCGCGTCCTCGTCCAGGACCTCCACGAGCTGCCGGGCATGCTCCTCGAGCGACGACGCAACGTGCAGGAAGCCCCCGTTCTCTTCGAGCAGGTAGTGGAAGTGCAACGTGCTCTCCTGCGCGAACTCCGGCGCCAGCACCGTCAACACGCTCTTGCCGACGATCGCCGCCTCGATCATCGCCGTCGTATTGATCCCCACCACCGCTGCACTGTGCGCCAGCGAGTCGAAGAACTCCCTCTGGTCCTCCGGTTTGATCGGGCGCTCGGAGTGGAGAGGCCAGATGACGACGTTCTCGAGCCGCGAGAGGTCGGCGTGCTTCCAGCCCTTCCCGACCGGATGCGGCCGGATCGCGATCCCGAGCCCGCGCAGCCGCGCATCGCCGCTCGCCCGCAGCGACTCGATCCAGCGCTCGACGAACCGCACCTCGTCGTCCGAGTGGTTGGTGACGAAGGGGCTCGAACCGAGGAAGAGGACGTAGGGCCTCGCGGGGTCGAGCCCGATGCGGCGCACGAACTCCTCGCGCGTCATGCTCGGCCGCCGCTCGAACCAGGGATCGAACAGCTGCGCACCGGTCGCCACTGCCCGCTCCGGCGGGATCCCGTGCAGCTCCACCGCCTCCCGCCGCTGCACGTCGTTCCAGACGAACACCCGCTCCGGCACGAACTTCAGCAGCCCCTTGTTCGTCAGGTTGTCCCAGCTCGCGACACAGGTCGCCGCCGGCACCCCCAGCCGCCGCGCGCTCTTCAGAAACTCCACCTGCGGCGAGGCCACCTTGACCAGCGACGTTGCGAGCACGACGTCGGGCGCCTGCTCGCGGATGTACCGGTCGATCCCCCGGCTGGTCGGGATCGCCGCCTCCAGCCGCGCCGCCGTCCGTATCACCCGCTCCGACAGCCCCGCATCGGTCGTCGAGACGAGCCGCCGTGCCACCCGCAACGCCAGCCTTCGCCCCACCGGCTCCAGCTCGCCCGGCTTCGCGAGCCGTCCGAGCGTCTTCTTCGTCACCCGCTCGCGCAGGACTGGGGCGTCCTCGTAGCGCGGGTGTGTGTAGCGGGCCAGATCCCCCAGCGCGCGGACGAGCAACGCAATCAACCGCCAGCCGTCGCGTCCGCCGCGGGCGGGAGCGAGGTCGTGGGTCACGTGGGCGGAGCCCCGGGCAACGTCCTCGACCACCTGGCGCCGGTCGTCGTCCGCGCGCTCGTTCAGGGCGAGGTGAACATCGTGGCCGCGCTCGGCGAGCTCGGACACCAGTGACGAGTACTGGCGCAGAACGCCCGGCCGGTCGACGAAGAACAGAATGCGCACGCGGTCAGCCCGTTCGCGGACTCGCCCGCGACCGGAGCAGACCACGGCTCCGTGCCACACCGACGAGGCGCAGACGCAGCGGCCGCAGAGCCGGTCTCGCGGCGAGGAGGAGTGAGCAGGCGGCTGCTTCGAGCGTGAGCGCAGGCCGCAGCAGCAGCGTCCCCGCCCGGACCGGGGCCGAGACAGGCAGGCCGGCCAGCTCCTCGACGGCGTCGGCCAGGATCGGGGTCGCCGGCCGGTCGAGCCCGTGCGGGCGGACGAAGGACTCGACGAAGCGTAGGCGCTGCTGCGCGTCGGAGTCCTCCCGGTCGAGCACACCGCCGAGCTGGGACAGGTGCTCTTCGAGCGAGGAGGCCACGTGCAGGAAGCCGCCGTTCTCCTCCAGCAGATAGTGGAAGTGCAGAGTGCCCTCTTGCGCGAACTCCGGCGCCAGCACCGTGAGGACGCTCTTGCCGACGATTGCTGCCTCGATCATCGCAGTCGTGTTGATCCCGACGACGGCGGAACTATGGACGAGCGAGTCGTAGAAGCCGGCGACCGCCTCGGGAGTGGCAGGAGCCGCGCCTCGGGCCGGGAAGACCACTGCGTTCCCGAAGCGCGCCAGGTCGACGCGCTTCCACGGCGCACCTCTCGGGTACGGCCTGACCACGACCCCGAGCTGGCGGAGCCGTTCCCGCTGGCGCGCAGCGCCTCGAGCAGGCGAATCACGAAGTGCATCTCGTCGTCTGAGTCGTTGACGACGAACGGGCTCGAGCAGACGTACGCAACGTAGGGCTGCTCGGGGTCGAGGCCGATCGTGGCCATGAACTGCTCCCGGGAGCAGCTGGGCCGTTGCTCGAACCATTTGTCAAAGCGCTGCGCGCCGGTTGCCACCACGCGCTCGGGCGGGATGCCGTGCCAGGTGGTCGCCTCTGTCTGCTGGATCTGGTTCCAGACGAAGACCCGCTCCGGAGTGAACTTGAGCAGGCCCTTGGTGGTCAGGTTGTCCCAGCTCGCGACGCAGGAGGCAGCCGGGATGCCGAGCCGTGCGCTCTTCAGGTACTCGACCTCATCGGAGGCGTACTTGACCACCGGCGTCACGAGCACGACGTCCGGCGATCGCTCCCGGATGTAGCGATTGATCGCCGGGCTGGCCGGGATCGCCTCCTCCAGCCTTGCCGCTGCGGCAATCACCCGCACCGACAGTTCCGCGTCCGTTCTCGAGGCGAGGCGCCTGGCGACCCGAAGCGCCAGCGCGCGGCCGAGCGGCTCCAACGCCGGCGCCTTCTCCAGACGGCGAAGGACGCTGTTCGTCACCCGCTGGCGAAGCCGGGGCGCGCCGTCGTAGCGGGGATGCGCATAGCGCGCGAGGTCGGCGAGAGCCCGGACGAGCCAGCCGACCGATCGCCAACCGTCCGTGGGCGTACGGTGCGGCGCAGCGCCGTAGCTCAAACGCTCCTGCGAAATCGCGGCCAGGGTCTGCTCGATCTTGTCTCGGTGCAGCCGCTTGCCAAAGGCCACGTGGATCTCGTGACCGCCCTCGGTGAGCTCGACGAGGAGCGGCGCGTAGATGCGCTGCAGTAACGGCAAGTCCCGCACGAAGAAGAGGACCCGCAGAGGGCGCCTGTTCAGCGCAATTCCCTCGACGTCATCGTTGCGCACGCGCCCCACAATAGCCTCGCTCGCGAGCCACCGGCATGGGGCTCAGCGGTCCGCGGGCTCGCCCGCGATCGGTTCCGGGAGCTCCTCGGCAAACGGTTCGAGGGTCCCGTCAGCCCCCGCCGTCAGCGAGAGATGCGAGAAGAACCTCGTCATCACGACGCCGGCACGGAAGTCGCCGAGCCGGGGCTCGGGCCGCTCGCCGCGGGCCAGCGCGAGCGCGAGCTCGGGGTAGCGGCTGCCCGCGGCGCGCGGAAGCGGGAAGGCCCCGCCGAAGCGCGGGTTGACGTCCGTCACCTCGTGACGGCCCTCCGCGACTCTGAAGCACTGGACGTTGGCCGGCCCGCGGATCCCGAGCGCCTCCGCCACCTCGCGGCCGAACTCGATCAGCTCCTCGTCCTTGATCGTCATCCCCTTGATCGACTCGCCACCCTTCGACTCGATCATCGTCCGCGGGATCGAGTTCAGGCAGCGCCCATCAAGGTCGCAGAAGACGTCGATGGAGAACTCCTCGCCGAGGCACACTCGCTGGACGAACGAGTCGACCGGCGAGTAGCGGATGAAGAAGTCGAGCTGCTCGCGATCCTCGGCGCGGTAAATGTGCCGCGAGCCGAAACCGAAGCGCGCCTTGACCAGCACCGGAAACGCGAGGTCGGCCGGGAGCTCGTCGGGCACCCAGCTCGGCGGCGACGGGATCCCCTGCTCCTCGAAGAAGTGGTGGGCGAGGTACTTGTCGGCGGTGCGCCGCACGACCTCGGCGTCGGGCAAAAGAACGATCGCACCGAGCTCGCCACGGTGCTCCGCGAGCAGGATCTGGTCGAGGTCGGTCAGCGGGACGACGAGGCGGACGTCGTGCTCGCGGATCAGCTCCCGGAGCGCCGGCAGATAGCCCGGGTCATCGATCCGCGGCACGATCGCGTGCGCGTCGGCATGGTAGATCGCGGGGGCGAGCGGGTTCGCGTCGGCCGCGACCGTTCGTGCCCCAGCCCGGGCGAACGCCGTCACGACGTCGACGCGCTGGCCGGCGCAGGTGAAGAGGACCGCGGTCACCGGAGGAATCTAGCCGCACGGGTTGTGGTAGTACCCGGCGCATACGCACGCTCGCCTGGCGCGCCTGGGAACTGCTGCCCGAATCGATGCGGGGGCTGCTCCGGCCTGCGCTCGCCGTGCTCCGCCGCCGGCGGCGCCTGCACACGCCGCTACCCGGGCATCCGCCCTCCGAGCTACCGCCTGAAGCGGTCGAGCTCGACACCGCGGTCGGAACGCTCTGGTTCGACGGCGCCGACGACCAGCTCATCCGGTGGATCCGCAGCCAGGGCGTATGGGAAGCCGACGTGATGAAGCTGCTCGCGCGAACACTCCGGCCGGGCGGCACGTTCGTCGACGTCGGTGCGCACGTGGGCTTCCACTCGGTGCTGGCGGCTCAACTGGTCGGGCCGGCCGGCAAGGTCTTCGCGGTCGAGCCTGCGCCGTGGGCGGTCGAGCTGCTGCGGGCGAACGTGTGGCGCCAAGGAATCGACGTGACGGTGCTGCCCTTTGCGGCCTCGGACGCCGCGGGCACCGTCCGGCTCGCGCTGGAGGAGGCCCACCGCTCCGGCGCGCACCTGACCGAGGCGGAGGACGCCGTCGAGGTGCAGGCGGCCCCGCTCGACGAGCTCCTCCCCGACGTCGCCGTCGACGTGCTGAAGGTGGACGTGGAGGGCGCCGAGCCGCTGGTGCTGCGCGGCGCCTCGAACCTGCTCGCGCGCACTCCGGGCCTGCTCGCGGTCGTCGAGTTCCGCGACGAGCGCCACCGCTCGGGCGAAAGCCCGGCGGAGGTGTTGGCGTTCTATTCCTCGCTGGGCTTCGACCTCTGCCTGCTGCGGCGGAACGGCGACCTCGCCCCGGCGAGCGCCGACGCGGTGCTCGAGCAGAGCCGCCGCGTGCCGTCGTTCAACCTCGTGCTCCGGCGGCGCTAGGTCTGCCAGCCGCCGGTCGGGCCCTTGTACGTGCCGCGGAAGAGGGCGAGCGGCGTCCGCGCGATGATTCTCAGGTCGACCCACGGCGACCGGTGCTCGACGTACCAGACATCCAGCTCGATCCGGTCGTCCCACGGGACGGCGGCGCGGCCGTGGATCTGCGCCCAGCCGGTCAGACCCGGCTTCACCTCCAGCCGCCGGCGCTGCCGGTCGGTATAGCGCTCGACCTGATAGCGCAGCGTCGGCCGCGGGCCGATCAGGCTCATCTCGCCGCGCAGCACGTTCCAGAGCTGCGGCAGCTCGTCGACGGACAGCCGCCGCAGGATCCGCCCCGCCGGCGTGATCCGCGGGTCGCCCCGGTCGACGGCGAAGCCGGCGCCCTTCCCCTCGGCGCCGACGACCATCGTCCGCAGCTTCAACAGCTCGAACTCCTCGCCGTCCTTGCCGACGCGGCGCTGCCGGTAGAGCACCGGCCCTCCGTCCCCGAGCTTGACCGCGAGCGTCGCGATGCCGAGCACCGGGCTCGCCAGGACCAGGGCCGTGCCCGCCCCGACCACGTCGAGCGCGCGGTTCAGCGCGTGCCCTCCGCGGCGTCCCAGGTCGCCGGGACGCCGCGCCGCAGGTAGTTCCAGAGCGCGACGACCGTCGCCCACGTGATCAGGGCGTAGTAGCGCGGCAGGCCCGGCCGCGCGGCGGCGAGCGCGAAGAACGCGACCTGGGCTCCGAGCGCCACGTCGTAGATCACGCCCTCGCGGCGCACGACGAGCGCGACGTTCGTCCCCAGGAGCAGCAGGTGGAGCAGGCCGGACGCATAGCGCAGATGACGGTGCGAAAGGATCTCGGCGAGGTACACGGGCGGCAGGCGGCGGAGCATCTTCCCGCGCAGCACGATCAGCCAGCAATGCTCGAACATGCGCACCTTCCGCCGGTATTCGGTCTCGATCTCGGGCGTCGGCTTCTCGAAGGCGCGCGACTCCGGCTCGTAGACGGCGCGCCGGCCACGCTGGACCATCGCGTACGGCAGCGAGAGGTCGTGCCCGAAGCGCGGATCGACCTCGATGTAGTCCGAGCGCCGCACGGCGTAGATCGCGCCGTTGCCGCCGGTGACAGACCCCAGTTCCGACTCCTGGGCCCGCAGCCACGTCTCGAACCGCCAGTAGACGCCCTCGCGGTTCGAGCCAGCCGCATCCGTGAGCACGAGGCGCCCGCAGACGTAGCCGACCCCCGGATCGGCGAAGCTGCGGACGAGCCTGCGCAGCGCGTCCGGCGCCCAGGTGGCGTTCGCGTCCGAGAACGCCACGACCTCGCGCCGGGACTCCCGAACGCCACGGTCCTGTGCGGCAACCTTCCCGCCGCGCGGGCATCGGAGGAGACGGACCCGCGGCTCGCGGGCGGCGACGGCCTCGACGAGCTCGTCCGTGCGGTCGGTGGAGGCGTCCGAGGCAACCACGATCTCCACCTGGTCCGCGGGGTAGTCGAGCGCGAGCAGGTTATCGAGCCGCCGCTCGATGACCGCCTCCTCGTTCCACGCGGCGACGATCACCGTCACGCCCGGCAGAACGTCCTCACGGCCGACCCGCCGTCCGTGCAGCCGCGCGGCGGCGGCGGCGGCAAGCGGATAGCCGACGTGCGTCCAGCTTAGAGCCCCGAGCGACGCCCAAAAGAGCGCCTCAACGAGCATTGGCCCCCTCGAGCTCGTGCAGCACGTCGCGGTAGCGCTGCACGGCGATCGTCCGGTCGGACTCGGCCTCGGCGAACGCCCGCGCCCGCCGCCCCATCTCGGCGAGGTCGTACTCGCTGTCGTGCGCCGCCCTCATCGCAGCGGCGAGCGCGAACGGATTCCCCGGCGGCACGATCACCCCGCACCCGACCTCGGCGACGAGCTGGGCGGTTTCGCTCTCGGGATCGGTCGCCGCGATCACGGGCCGGCCGGCGGCCAGGATCCCGTAGAGCCGGCTCGGGACCACGTAGCCCGCGAGCCCGCGAGCGAGCCCGACGACGTGCACGTCGGCCGTGGACAGCGACTGCGAGAGGATCGCGCGATCCTGGTACGGCAGGATCTCGACCGTGTCCGCCTCGAGCAACCGGGCCAGCGCGATCAGCTCCGTCCTCCGTGCGCCCGAGCCGATGATGACGACGGCCAGGTCGTCGAGGTCGCGGAGGAAGGTGGTCGCGCGAACCAACGCGTCGAGATTCTGAGCGTGACCGATATTGCCGGAGTGCATGACCACGAAGCGCTTCGCCAGCTTGTGCCTGCGCGCCCACTCGTTGTTGTGCGCCATCGGCACGACGCTGGCGGCGTCGCCCCAGTTCGGGATCACGCGCACGCGCTCCGGCGAGACCCCTTTCGCCTCGACGCGCTGCTTCATCGTCTCGCCGATCACCACGACCCGATCGGCTGCGCGCAGCGACGGGTCGATGAGCAGGCGCAGCAGCCTCGCCGCGGGGCTCTTCAGACGCCCGAGCTTGACCGCGATCTCGGGGAAGACGTCCTGCATGATGATCAGCAGCGGCGCGCGGAACCGGGTCGCGACGACCCGCGCGATCGAGCCGATGAAAGGAGGGTCGGTCATGCAGACCACGAGGTCGGGCCGCTTCGACACCATCGCCCGCCAGACCAGACCGATCAGGTAGGTCACGTAGTTCGCGGCTCGCCGGAAGAGGTGCGAACGGTCGAACGTAGTCGAGCGGACGCGGACCACCGCGACCCCGTTGCGCACCTGCCGGCGCGGCAATCCGCGCGACGCGCCGGTGATCACCGTCACGTCGTGGGTCGCCGCGAGCGCCTCGCAGAGCTCGGTCAGCAGGTTCGCCGTCGCCTCGACTCCCGGCCAGTAGTACTGGTTGAGGACGAGCAGGCGGGGGCGCTCCGGCATCGGCGCGAAGGCTACTCAACGCCGCCGCGATGGCCCACGGCTAACCTCAGCGCCGTGACGCCGGTGACCGACCTGGCCGTCGTCGGCGCGGACCCGCGCTTCCGCGGCGGCGCCCTCGCGCTGATGGAGGCGTTCTGGCAGGGCGCGGTGGGGCTGGGCCGCGAGCCCGAGTTCCACTACGTCGCACACCCCAGCCTCGTGGGCGTCCCGGTCGACGGCTCACCGCTCGACGTGCCGGGCCTGGATCCGCCGTTCCGCCGAATCGACGCCGCGAACCAGCTCGTCGGAGGCTTGCGACTCGCTCCACGCCTGCGTGACGCCCGGTCGCTGTGGGTCGTCTCGACGACGGCCGCGCACGGTTACCCGGCGCTGCGCAGCGGCCGCTCCTACTCGTGCTGGATCGCGACAGGGCTCGCGGACGAGTGGGCCGGACGGCGGCCGGGCCTGCGCCCGTCGCGCAGGCTCGCAATGCGTGTGAACGCGCCGGTCCTCAGGCCGCTGGAGCGGCGCGTGCTGCGCGGCGCCGCCCGCGTCTACGGGATCTCGCCGTCGAGCGCCGCGAGCGTGGCCCGGGCCGGCGGTCTCGCCGAGAAGGATGTCGGCGTCCTGCCGATCCCCGTCGACCTCGACAGCTTCACGTCGGCGCCCGACGAGGAGTGGCGCGCGTCGCTCGAGCGCCCGGTGCTCGCGTTCGTCGGCCGCGCCGACGACTCCCGGAAGAACGCGCAGCTGCTGCTCGATGCCCTCGCCTTGCTGCCGGAGACCCGGGCGCTGCTGATCGGGTCGCCCCCGAACCGTGTGCCGCTGCCCGAGCGCGTCGAGGCGACGGGCATCGTGCCGTCGGTCGCTCCGCACCTGCGTCGCGCCACGCTGCTCGTGATGCCCTCGTTCCAGGAGGGCTTCGGAATCGCCGCCGCCGAAGCCATGGCGGCCGGGGTGCCGGTCGTGACGACGCCCTGCGGCGGTCCGGAGGCGCTCGTCGCCGACTCGGGCGGAGGGGTCGTCCTGGGCGGGTTCTCGCCGGAGGAGCTCGCGACGATGATCCGGACGCTCCTCGCGGACCCGGACCGGCTCGCGGAGATGCGCCGGAGCGGGCGCGAGCACGTCACGCGCGAGCATTCGCCCGAACGGCTCGGCGAGCTGCTGGCCGAAGCGCTGACGTGATCGGGATCTCGCTGCTCACGCTCAACCCGGACGCGGCCGGCGGGACGCTGACGTACGTGCGCGAGCTGGCCCGCGCCCTGGCACGCGTGGGCGAGCTCGAGTACCACGCCTACGTGCCGTCGATCGCGGCCGACGTCGGCGACGGCCTTCCGACCACGGTCGTCCACGAGTACCGGGCGAGCCGCTCGGCGAGGGGCCGGGTCGCCGGGCTCGCCGCCGCCGCATTCTCGCCGGGCCGCCTGCGACGCGCGCTGCGAGCCGCAGAGCTCGACGCGATCCACTTCCCGCTCGGCGTGATGCTCCCGCGGCTGGACTCCCCGCCCGCGGCGGCGACGATCCACGACCTTCAGCACGAGGTGTTCCCCGAGTTCTTCTCTCGGGGGCAGCTCGCGTACCGCCGCCGCGTCTACGGCTGGACGATCCGCAAGAGCCGGATCGTGATCGCCGACAGCGAGCACGGCCGCGAGACGCTGATCGAACGGCTCGGGCTCGACCCCGCGCGCGTGCGCGCGATCCACCTCGCCGTCGATCACCAGCGCTTCACGCCCGGCGACCGGCCGCGCGAGCCGTTCTTGCTTTACCCGGCTAACCACTGGCCGCACAAGAACCACCAACGCCTCTTCCAGGCGTTCGAACAGGCCCACCGCGAGCGCCCCGAGCTACGGCTCGTCCTCACCGGCGCCGGCCACGAGCGCCTCCCGCTGCCTGCGGGTGTTGAGTCCAGGGGCCATGTCACCACCGACCAGCTCGTCGAGCTGTACCAGAGCGCGTCCGCGCTCGTCTATCCCAGCCTCTACGAGGGGTTCGGCATCCCCTGCCTGGAGGCGATGGCCTGCGGCTGCCCCGTCGCCTGCTCCGGTGTCGCCTCGCTCCCCGAAATCTGCGGCGATACCGCCGTCTACTTCGACCCGCACTCGGTCGAGGACATCGCCCGCGGCATCGACGACGTGCTCAAGAGCCCACCCGGCGGCGGAGTCGAGCGGGCCACGCGCTTCACCTGGGACGGCTGCGCCCACGCCCACGACACCGTCTACCGCGAGCTAGGCTCGACGAGGCCGAGATGCGCTTCCTGCTGACCACCCTGATGACCTACGAGAGCGAGTTCTACGGCGTCGTCGGCCAAGAGCTCGAGCGTCGAGGGCACGAGGTCACGCATGTGACGGTCTCCCGTCAGGCGGCCAGGCTGCTGCGCGAGCAGGGAATGGACGCGCGCTGCCTCCAGGACGCCGCCGCGGAGATCGGCGAGCCGGTTTCGCTCGATGACGAGGTGCGGCGGATCGAGTCCGTGTACCCGACCCCGCACCTGCGTGACGTCTACCGCAACGACCGGCCCTGCGCCGAGCGCTCGGAGGCGTGGTGCGCTCGCCGGACGGTTGACCACTTCCGCGCCCTCGAGCGGGTCTTCGACGACACCCGCCCCGACGTCGTCCTTCCGGAGGTCGGCAACGAGACGATCCGCATCGCGGCGCACCTGATCGCGCTCTCGCGCGGCATCCCGGTGCTCTTCATCCTGCACACGATCTTCCCGAGCCCGCTGCGGGTCTACGAGAACACGCTGCACGCGCCGATCGCGCCGCTGGACGAGCTGCGCGAGCTGACCCAGGAGGAGACCGCGGAGGTCGAGGCGTTCCGCAGCGCGTTCACGGCGACGGCGGAGCCGATTCGCGAGCACCGGCGGGTCCCGGTCGAGGCTCGCCGCCTCAAGGTCTTCGCCGGCCATCTCCGCCGGAAGCTGACCGAGGACCGGGGCAACGACTACCTCCGGCCCTGGCGACTGCTGCGGCAGAACGTCTCCGACTGGCTGCGGGCACGCGCCGCGCGTCCGTTCTACGATCGGCTCGACCCTCACCGGCCGTTCGTCTACTTTCCGCTCCACGTCACGGACGACTACAAGATCCAGCGGATCATCCCGCACTGCGCCGACCAGGCCTCACTCGTCGAGCAGATCGCCGACGCACTGCCCGCCGGCCACGATCTCGTCCTCAAGGAGCATCCGATGTCGCTCGGCCGCAACAGCACTGCGCTGCTCAGGCGCCTGCGCCAGCGACCGAACACCCGACTCGTCAACCCGTACACGAACACGCACGAGCTGATCGAGCGGTCCGAGGCGGTGGCGGTGATCAGCTCGACCGTCGGGCTGGAGGCACTCCTCTACGACAAGCCGGTGCTGACGCTGGGGCAGCCGTACTACGGCGGGTTCGGCGTCACCCTGGACGTCGGCTCGTTCGCCGAGATCCGGGCCAGGGTTCCCGAGCTCCTGCGGTTCCGGCCCGACCCCGAGCGCATCCGGCGGTTCCTGCACCTCTGCATGCGGCACTGCTACCCTGGGCAGCCCCTGCTCGTCGACCGCTCCGAGACGAATGCGCTCGTCGTCGCCGACACCCTCGAGCGTGCAGCGCTGGACGTGGCCGCGGTGCGCCGCCCGCACCACGCCGAGCTCGAGCGCAGCCACCGGTGATCGTCCACATCGGCTACCACAAGACGGCGACGAGCTGGCTCCAGCAGCACGTCTTCGGAAACCCGAGGACCGGCCTCCAGACCGTCGGCAAGTTCGGGGACGACCACCCCGTGCGGCAGCTCGTGCGGGCAAGGCCGTTCGAGTTCGACGCGGCGATCTGCCGCGCGCAGTTCGAGCCACTCCTGCGCCCGATGCAAGCTGCCGGTCTCGTGCCGGTCGTCTCTCACGAGCGCCTCTGCGGCCACCCGGTCTCGGGCGGCCACGACAGCAAGGAGATCGCGAACAGGCTGAAGGAGGTCTTCCCCGACGCCCGGATCCTGGTCGTCATCCGGGAGCAGCGCAGCATCATCATCTCGACGTACAAGCACTACGTGATGGCGGGAGGGGCAAGCTCGCTGGCGGAGTTTCTCGACCCGCCGGTCTCGGTGAACATGCGCCTCCCCAGCTTCGACCTTCGACACTTCGAGTACGACCATCTCCTCCGCTACTACCGGGTGCTCTTCGGCCCCGAAGCGGTGCTCGCGCTCGCCTTCGAGCAATTCGTACGCGACCCGGCATCGTTCGTCTCGGCGATCGGGCGCTTTGCCGGCCGCCCGTTCGACGACGGCGTGGTTTGTGACCTCCCCTTCGACAGTGTGCGCCGCCCCAGCAAGTCTGCGCTCGCACTCGCGGTCCGGCGCCGGCGCAACCGGATCAGACGCTCGGAGCTCAACCCGTCTCCGCCGTTCAAGTCGCCCCTGCTCAAGGAGCTCGTACACGTGGTGGAGCGAGTCGCGAACAAGCCGTTCGTCCCGGAGCGGCTGATCGCGAGGGCCGACGAGGCCCTCCGGCGAGGTGTGGAGGAGGTCGTCGGCGACCGCTACCGGGAGAGCAACCGCGCGACCGCCGAGCTCACGGGCATCGACCTCGGCGGGTACGGCTGGACGGTCTGAGAGCCTAGGAGACGCCGAGGAGGAGGCGCTTGAGCTCGCTCGCGTCGTCGGACACGAGCTCCTTGAACGGCGCCCGCCCGACGTGGTCGGACTTGAACCTGAAGGCGTAGGGCGTCAGGTACTGAACCATGAAGACGCGCCGGGGGGTGCCCCCCTCGTCCACGCGGCTGCCGAAGTGGAAGCAGCGGCTTGTGTCGACGAAGTGGACGGTGCCGGTCGGGCCCTCGAGCGCGGTCACGGAGGGGCCGGCGAGCTCGAGGAAGCGCTCGTCGGGGACGCGGTGCCCCTCGCCGAAGTCGTAGCCGATCTCGTCGGCGACCTGCTCCGAGGTGGAGGCGCCGACGACGGTGAGCGGGCCCGACGCCGGCCCGACATCGCTCAGGTGGATCCAGACCTTCACCTGCGTCGTGTCGGCGCTGTCGAGATGCCAGCGCTGGGAGCTCTTCGGCGCCTCGCGCGCGTGCGCGGAGTACCAGACGTCGACCCTGTTCAGCACCGGCACGAGCCCCAGGTACCTCGAGACCGCGCCGATCACGTCCTCGCCGAGAATGAAGCGCATGTAGGGCGAGTCGAGCTGGAAGGCCGACTCCGGCAGGAAGCCCTTCGCCATGAAGCCGTCCTTCGTGTTCTTGGACATCAGCTCGTCGTGGCCGATCCCGTCGATCAGCTCGTTGGCCGCGGCGACGACGGCCTCCGCCCCCTCGAATCTCCCGGGCGGCAGGACGACGAAGCCGTCCTCAGGAGGGATCGACACCTGCGCCCGGCCCGCGAGCTCCTCCGCGAGCCGGTACCGGTCGGCATCGCGTTCGAGCCAGGCCTCGCGACGCGCAGAGATCCGGGCGCGCCGCCCCGACAACGTCTTCAGCGAAGCGTCGGCCACGGGCCGAGTATATAGGTGCCTCCTGGATGACTCGACAGCGAAACCCGGCCCGATAGGGGAGTCGGCTGTACTCGACCGGCCGCCGGTGCTCATCCACATCGGCTACCACAAGACCGGAACGAACTGGCTGCAGCGGCACTTCTTCGGAGACTCGCGCACGGGGCTCCAGTGGGTCGGGAAGAGTGGAGGGGGACCACCCCAACCATACGCCGGAGGCGAGCCTCGCTTTTCGTGACCAGCGCCCCTGTCACGCGTGCGGCGGGCCCGTCGCTCTCCTTGAGCTTGGCTGCGAGCCGCGCGCAGCGCGACTCGACGAATGGGGCCGGGCGTCGAACTCGAGCGGGCTGAGGCGGCCGGTGACCGCTATGCGGCGAGCAACCGCGCAACCGGCGAGCTGATCGGGGTCGACCTCGCCGTGCACGGCTGGCCGGTCGAGAGCCAAGTACTTTTTGATGAGCGGTCGGCAATGGGCGAGCCTGACGCGCAGAAGTCCACTCGTAGCTGAGTCTTTGGTGCGCTCGCATTGCGGCTCGAGGCGGCTGCGACTTCCGGGGTTCAGTCAGGGCACCACTGCCGATATCCAGGGTGCCCGCTACCATCGGGCGCGAATTTGATTGTCAGCTACCTGATACGACCGTGGCCGCCGCTCGTGAGCTGGGGCAAGCCCTCGCGAGGATCGACGAGCTCGCAAAGAGTGGCGGCCTCCTCCCAGAAATCGCGGACGCGCTCCGTGCGGATGTTCGGCGGCACGGGAAGCTAAAAGCGTCGACGGACGTATCGATTACCTTGACTAGTGGCCCTCCTCCGGCATACTTGAGCTGGATGTCCTGGGAGGGGGTCGGCGGCCGGGTGCGGTCAATGGTGCTCGGCGGCATGGTGTTCGCCTTGCTCTTGTTCGGCGCGGTTAGCGCCTCAGGTTCCTCCAACCATGGGGCACTCGACCCGACCTTCACGGGCTTCCACGGTCGTTTTGCGAAATCGGTCGGTCCGGGCAGCGATGTTCTACGGGGAGTCGCGTTCATGCCTGACGGGACAATCGTCGCGGCCGGCTCTAGCGCCAACGGCTCGAACGACGACATCGCGCTTGTCCGGGTCCTGCCCGGCGGGTCGCTCGACCCGACCTTCGGGTCCGGCGGGATCGTGACGACTCCGATTGGCTCCGGCGACGACCGTGCCGAGGCGTTGGTCGTGCAGAAGGACAAGAAGATCGTCGTGGCAGGCACGAGCTTCAACGGCTCCGACGAGGATTTCGCCCTCGTCCGCTACGACCCGAACGGCTCGCTCGATCCCACCTTCGGGACGGGAGGGAAAGTGGTAACCCCGATCGGTTCCGGCGACGACCGCGCCGACGCGCTCGTCGTCCAGTCGGACGGCAAGTTGGTGGCAGCTGGCCACAGCGAGGGCTTCGGCTCCAACGACGACTTTGCCCTCGTCCGCTACAACGTCAACGGCTCGCTCGACACGAGCTTCGCAACCGGTGGCAAGGTCACGACGCCGATCGGATCCGGCTCCGACCAGGCCTATTCCCTCGGGCTTCAGAAGGACGGAGGGATTGTCGCCGCCGGGTTGAGCTCGAATGGCTCGAACGACGACTTCGCCGTGGCGCGCTACCTCCCTAGCGGCTCGCCTGACCCGAACTTCGGCACGGGCGGGAATGTGACGACCTCGATCGGGTCGGGTGACGACCAGGTGCGCGGACTCGCCATCCAGAAAGACGCGAAGATCGTCGTTGCGGGATCGAGCTCGAACGGCTCCAACAACGACTTCGCCCTCGCTCGGTACAACCCGAACGGCTCGCTCGACACGAGCTTCGGGGGCGGTGGCGAGGTGACGACTCCGATCGGGACGAGCCATGACGACGCCTACGCAATCGTCCTTCAGTCAGACGGCAAACTCGTGGTGGCAGGCGATAGCGCCGGTTCGCCGTATGACTTCGCACTCGCCCGATACACGAAGAATGGTTCGCTGGACTCCGCCTTCGGCACGGGCGGGACGATAACCACCTCGATCGGATCCGACGACGACCATGCCGATGCGCTCGCCCTCCAGGAGAAAAAGGGTCGCGTGACCGCTCTCGTCGCCGCAGGATCTACGTCGGGCAGTTCGAACGAAGACTTTGCACTCGCGCGCTACAAGGCGAACGGCGCACTCGACTCGACTTTCACGAGCCGGCCGGGGCGCCTGACCATGCCGATCGGGTTTGGTGATGATCGAGTGAACGCGGTCGCACTGCAGAAGAACAGCAAGTTCGCGGCTGCGGGCTCGACCTCGAACGGGGCGAACGACGACTTTGTTGTTGCGAGCTACCTCAGCGACGGCTCACCGGATACGACCTTCGGCACGGCTGGGGTGGTGACGACGTCCATCGGTTCGGGCGACGATCGGGCCTACGCGATGGTGGTGCAGCCGGACGGCAAGCTGGTCGCGGCCGGTTCCACCTCGAACGGCTCGAACGACGATATCGCCGTCGCTCGCTACAACGTCAACGGCTCGCCGGACACGAGCTTCGGAACCGGTGGCCAGGTCACGACGCCGATCGGCTCCGACACCGACGAGGCGTACGCCCTTCTGATTCAGAAGGACGGCAAGCTGGTCGTAGCCGGGTCCAGTCGAAACGGTAGCCATGACGACTTTGCGCTCGTGCGTTACAACGTCAATGGATCACTCGACCTGACCTTCGGGACGGGCGGGAAGGTGACCACGCCCGTCGGATCCGGCGGCGTTGCCCGCGCGCTCCGGGCGCAGCCGGACGGCAGGCTGATTGCCGCCGGAAGCGCCTCGAACGGTTCGAATGACGATTTCGCTCTCGTCCGTTACAACGTTGATGGTTCGCTCGACGGGACCTTTGGGACAGGCGGAAAGGTGACGACGCCGTTCGGCGCCCAGGACGACCAGGCGTTCGGTCTCGTGCTGCAGAAGACCGGCAGGCCGATCGCCGCCGGCTCCACGTTCAACGGCACGGACAACGATTTTGCGCTCGCCCGCTACACGACCGACGGGTTGCTGGACACGACCTTCGGCGGCGACGGAAGGGTGACGACGTCGATCGGCGCCGGCGACGACAACGCGTACGCGCTCGTGCTCCAGAAGAACCAAAAGCCGATCGCCGTCGGCTCCACCTGGAATGGGACCGATACCGACTTCGCGCTCACGCGCTACGAAACGAACGGGGCGCCGAACCTCGCCTTCGGCACCGCCGGAATCACCACGGTGTCGGTCGGCTCGGGCGACGATGTGATCCGTGCGGCTGTGGAGCAGGTCACCGACCTGATCGTTGGCGGCACCACCTTCAACGGCTCGAACTACGACTTCGGGCTCGCCCGTTACATCCTCTGTGCCAACCCGAACGGCTGCTGAGCGTTCGGGGGGCGCAACCGGCTCATGCTGTTCTAGCCGGCGGCAGGCTATAGCCTCAGGGCATGGTCCCGGTGCTCGTCCACATCGGCTACCACAAGACCGGAACGAACTGGCTGCAGCGGCACTTCTTCGGAGACTCGCGCACGGGGCTCCAGTGGGTCGGGAAGAGTGGAGGGGACCACCCGGCGCGTCAACTCGTGCGGGCGCGGCCGCTCGAGTTCGACGCAGCCGCCTCCCGGGCGCAGTTCGAGCCGCTGCTTCGCCGCGCGGGGACCGAGGGCCTGCTGCCGGTCGTCTCGTACGAGCGGCTCTCGGGCCACCCCTTCTCCGGCGGCCACGACAGCAAGGAGATCGCGAACAGGCTGAAGGAGGTCTTCCCGGAGGCGAAGGTCCTGGTCGTGATCCGCGAGCAGCGGAGCATGATCCTCTCCACCTACAAGCAGTACGTCAAAGCGGGTGGGCCCTCCTCCCTGCCACGCTTCCTCGCGCCGCCGCGATCGACCAGCATGCGGGTGCCCTGGTTCGACCTGCGGCAGTTCGAGTACGAGCACCTGCTCCGCCACTATCGCGCGGTGTTCGGCGAGGAGGCGGTGCTCGCGCTCGCCTTCGACCAGTTCGTTCGCGACCCGCCCGCGTATGTCGCAGCAATCGGGCGCTTCGCCGGACACCCCGTCGATGACGAGCTGCTCGCGTCGTTGCCGTTCGACGCCAGGTCGAACCAGGCACTGTCGGCGATCGAGGTCGCAGTCAAGCGCCGCCGCAACCACCTCGCCATGCGCTCGGAGGTCAACCCCGCGCCGGTGTTCGAGTCGCGTCCGCTCAAGCGCCTAGTGAGACTGGCAACGAGCCCGCCGATCGAAGCCCTGGTCCCCCGGCGGCTGGCCGAGAGGAGCGAGGCTTCCCTGCGTCAGGAAGTCGCCGAGATCGTCGGCGATCGCTACCGGGAGAGCAACCGCGCGACGGCCGAGCTGACGGGCATCGACCTGGGCGGCTACGGCTGGACGGTCTGACGCTCCTGGGGCAGGAGGACGCCTCGACGAAGCAGGCGGCGGCGCAGCTTCCGCAGACGGCGCCGGGCGGGCGCGGCGGCGATCGCCAGGGAGCACAGGCCCGCCTCGACGCCGAGCACGGCGCGCAGCGGCCAGGAGCCCGGTCGCGCCGAGCCCTGCACCGGGAGCGACGCCAGCTCCTGGACCGCATCCGCCAGGATCGGCGTCGCCGGGCGCTCCAGCCCGTGGGGGCGCACGAACGACTCGACGAAGCGGCGGCGCTGCTCGGAGCCCTCGGCGCCCTCGTCGAGCACGCGCGCGAGCTGGGCCGCATGCTCCTCGAGCGACGAGGCCACGTGCAGGAAGCCGCCGTTCTCCTCGAGCAGGTAGTGGAAGTGGAGCGTGTCCTCCTGCGCGAACTCGGACGCGAGGATCGTCAGCACGCTCTTGCCGATCACCGCCGCCTCGATCATCGCGGTCGTGTTGATCCCGACCACGGCCGCGCTGTGCGCGATCGTGTCGAAGAAGTCGTCGCGCGCCTCGGTCGAGATGGGCATGGCACCTTCTTGCGGCCAGGCAACCGCATTCTGGACCCCGGCCAGGTTCGCGTGCCGCCAGCGGCGGGGGACGCCCGGATGCGGCCTGATCACGACCCCGAGACGGCGCAGCCGTTCGTCGCCGCTCGCCCGCAAGGTCTCGATCCAGCGGAGCACGAACTCGACTTCGCCCCCGCGCTCGGTGATGAAGGAGCTGGAGCCGAGGTAGACGACGTAGGGAGCGCTGTCGAGGCCGATCTTCCGCACGAACTCGTCTCGCCCAGTGCTCGGCCGCCGGTCGAACCACTCGTCGAAGAGCTGCGCTCCCGTCACAACGACCCGGTCGGCCGGGATCCCGTGCAGCTCGCTCGCCTCACGGCGCTGCACCTCGTTCCAGACGAACACCCGCTCGGGCGTGAACTTCAGCAGTCCTTTGTTGGTCAGGTTGTCCCAGCTCGGAACGCAGACGCCCGCCGGGATCCGGAGCCTGCGGGCGCTCTTGAGAAACTCGACCTGCGAGGTCTTCTTCAGGACCGCGGTCACGAGCACGACGTCCGGGGCCCGGTCGCGGAGGTAGCGGTCGATGCGACTGCTGGTCGGGATTGCCTCCTCCAGCCGCGCGAGCGTGCGGATCGCCCGCTCCGAGAGCTCGGCGTCCGTCGTCGAGGAGAGCCGCCGCCCGAACCCGAGGGCAAGCCTGCGCCCGAGCGGCTCGTACTCATAAGCCTTGCTCAGATGCCCCAGGGTCTTCTTGGCCATCCGCTCGCGCAGCACCGGCGCGTGCTCGTAGCGCGGATGCGCGTAGCGGGCCAGGTCGGCGAGCCTGCGGACGAGTCCGGCAACCGAGCGCCAGCCGTCGAACGGGCCGCGCGAGGGGGCGACGCCGTGAGTCACCGACGGGGAACGATCGGCGAGCTGCATGCGGCTCAGCCGCTGTGGGCCCGGCTGCTCGCTGAAGGCGAAGTGGAGCTCGTGCCCGCGCTCGACGAGCTCCGAGAAGAGCGACGCCCACGGGCGGGCGTCGAACTTCGGCCCCCCTGCGAAAAAGACGATCCGCAGGGGGCGCGCCCGGCCCGGCTGCTCGACCCGGGCGATCGCTACCCCTCCGAGCGCGGTCGCAGAAGGCCGATTCGGCGGGCCCCGCCGCGAATCCGGCGGGTCGCCCGGCGCACCCCCTGCCCAAGCTGAAGATCGGGCAACACCATCACCAGCGAGGAAAGCCCCGCCTCCATCGCAAGCAGAACACGCAGCACCAACGTACCCACCGGCACTCGCCTCTCGACCCGCACTCCTGCCAGCTCCTCGACCGCATCCGCCAGGATCGGCGTCGCCGGCCGCCCCAACCCGTGGGGGCGCACGAACGACTCGACGAAGCGACGGCGCTGCTCCGCACCCGCGGCATCCTCGTCGAGCACACGCGCGAGCTGGCCCGCATGCTCCGCCAGCGACGAGGCCACGTGCAGAAACCCCCCGTTGTCATCCAACAGGTAGTGGAAGTGCAACGTGCTCTCCTGCGCGAACTCGGGCGCCAGCACCGTCAACACGCTCTTGCCGACGATCGCCGCCTCGATCATCGCCGTCGTATTGATCCCCACCACCGCCGCACTGTGCGCCAACGAGTCGAAGAAATCGGCTCGCGCCTCGTCCGTGACCGGCAGGGCGCCCTCGCGCGGCCAGACGGCGACGTTCTCGGACCGGTCGAGATCGACCTCCCGCCACTGCCCCGCCTCGTTCGGATGCGGGCGGATCGCGATCCCGAGCCCCCGCAGCCGCTCGTCGCCGCTCGCCCGCAGCGCCTCGACCCATTCGACCACGAACCCGGACTCGGGCAGCTCGGTCATCGCAGGGTTCGAGCACACGTAGAGGACGTAGGGCCGGCCGGGGTCAAGGCCGATCCTCCGCACGAACTCCTCGCGCGTCATGCTCGGCCGCCGCTCGAACCACGGATCGAACAGCTGCGCGCCCGTCACCACCACCCGCTCCGCCGGGATCCCGTGCAGCTCCGTCGCCTCCCGCCGCTGGACCTCGTTCCAGACGAACACCCGCTCCGGCGCGAACTTCAGCAGCCCCTTGTTCGTCAGGTTGTCCCAGCTCGCCACACAGGTCGCCGCCGGCATCCCCAGCCGGCGCGCGCTCTTCAGAAACTCGACCTGCGTGGACGCACGATTGACCACGGGCGTGGCCAGCACGACGTCGGGCGCCTGCTCGCGGATGTAGCGGTCGATCCGCCGGCTGGTCGGGATCGCCGCCTCCAGCCGAGAGCAGAGGCAAATCACCCGCTCCGATAGCTCCGCATCGGTCTTGGCCACCAGCCGCCGCGCGAGCCCGAGCGCCAACCTCCGCGCCACCGGCTCGAACTCGTCGGACTTGACCAGGCGCCCGACGACCTTCGCCCCCATCCGTCCGCGCAGTTCCGCCGCCGCCGCGTACCGGGGGTGTGCGTACCGCGCCAGATCCGGCAGGGCGCGCACCAGCCAGGCCACGGACCTCCAGCCGTCGGACGCAGCCCGTTCCGGGGCAAAGCCGTATGTCACGCCCGGTAGGCGCTCCGCGGGCGCCGGCAAGTCACCCTTCGAAGGCTGGAAGGCAAGCCGAACGTCGTGGCCTCGCCTGGCGAGCTCCGCGACGAGCGACGAGTACTGCCGCAGGTAGTAGCGAGGCCCGCCCGCGAAGAAGAGGACACGCAGGCGACGCCTGGAGCTCATCTCGCCCACGAAACCGGCCCGCCTGCGTGCTCGGCCCGCCGGCGCCTCGCGGTGATCGCCGCGCGCTCATAGAGATCGCCCGTCGACTCCTCGATCCGGGCGATCGTCTCACCGTCGAGCAGGTCGCGGTACGCGCTCACACGCCCGGGCAGGATCCCGTGGCCGTCGACGGCGTCGGTCGAGTTCGCGCGGATCGGCCGCCCGTTGAACGTCGGGAGGAGGAGCTCGGGCGTCATCGTGATCCCGATCCGGTCCGCGATCGCGGCGACCGTCGCCTCGGTGTCTTCGATCAGCTCCTCGTACGTGAGGAGGATCACGCGCGGCCCGAAGCGCTCGTCCGCCGTCAGGGCCGCCTCGGTGGACTGCCGCCACAGCCCGACCGCCTCCTCGAAATCGCGGCGGTAGTACTTCCGGTGCCTCGTCGCGGAGGCGTACCACGCGCGGGGATCGCGGACGATCGAGATCAGGGTCCCGTCCGGGTAGGCCGCGAAGAAGTATTCCACCCGCTGAAGCTCCATGCTCAGGCGTGGTGTGAAGCCGGTGACCACCTTCTTCGGCCCTGAGTAGAGGTTGTGGTTGTCGAGCCAGGCGTTGAAGTACGACGTGAAGTAGCAGTCGAGCACGTCACGCTCCCGCTCGACCTGCCGCGACGCGATGCAGGCTTCGAACAGCAGCTGCCGGAGCTGGAGCGAGAATGCGAACGGGAACACGTTCGGCTGGAGATTCTCACGCCGCTTCAGCTTCTCCTTGACATAGCCGGAGTCGACCCACTCGGCGACGAGCGGCTCGTGCAAGGCCGCGAGCCAGCCGTCGGGCGCCTCGAGGTCGAGCGTAGGCCAGTCCCACTTCGCGGGCTTGCCGATGGTGATCTCGTGCGGGTGGGCATGACACTCGGGGTGCCCGTCGAAGAGCTGGCTCAAGAGCGTCCCGCCCGAGCGCTGGATCTGCGAGATCAGGACGAGCGGCTCACGAACCGGGACAACGAACTCCAGCCGGACGCGGCAGAGCTCGCCGTATTCCTCGATCTCGTCCAGGGCCTCCCACGGAGGTGTCGGTGAGGACTCGGCCGCCTCCTTTCGCTTCCACGCCTTCACCGTGAGACGCCTGCGAGGACCTCTGTGTGCTGCTCGATCAGCGCCAGAGCCTGCTCGGCGCGCGCCGCGGGTGATCCAGATGCGGTGATCGTGTGCAGCCGGCCGAACGGAGGGCGGGCAAGGAACGAAGCGGCGATCCGGAGATCGTCCGGATCGGGTTCGTCGGCGACGAAGGCAACTGCCGGCAGCCCGAGCAGCATGGCGACATAGGCCTCGACGCCGTATGTGCCGGCGAAGCCGCGGGCGCGGGCGAGCACCGCCGTCTGCTCGGAGCGGTCGAGGCCGTCGAGGGCGGCGACGGTGGTGAGGCCGGCGAGCACGGCGGCCACGCCGGCCTGGTCGGACTCGAAGCGCACAGCGACGAACTCCTCCGGCAACTCCAGCCCAGCCGGCGGCTCCGGACCAACCAGGGGCGCGAACTCGAGCAGGCGGTGCTGGATCCGCCTGGCGGGGTCCTGGGCTGCGAGCTCCGGCCGGGCGGCAGAGACTGCGCCGGGCGACAGCGCCTGCGCCCCTTCCTCCACGTACTCGGGGGCGACCCGGCGCGCCCCGATCCCCTCGTACCAAGCTGCGGTCGAGCCGCGGCACGCCACGACCAGCCGCTCACAGAGCCCGACGCTCCCGGTCTGCGTCCAGCGCAGGAAGGGGATCCAGTAGAGGAGCTCGCCGATCTCGTCCCCGAGCCACGGCCCGGCGACGATGGACGGGGGAGACCCGCTTGCTCTGAGCTTCCCGACGGTTCGCCGCAGCTCGCGGGCCGGGGTCGAGTCACGGCTCTTCTTCTCGACCCCTCGGGTCGAGCCGCGGCCGGCGAGAGCGGCGAGCGGGGCCAGGGCCAGCCTCACCAGCGGCGCGACGACCGGACCGCGCTCGGGCGCGGGCGCCGGCCGCGCACCCAGCTCCTCGATCGCCTCCACCACCAGCTCGGTCGCCGGACGATCCAACCCGAGCGGGCGCACAAACCGGCGTAGGAAGCGCTTGTTGCGACCGTCGTCCACGCGACCACGGAGCGACTCCGACAGCTGCTCGGCGTGCTCGGCGAAGTCGCGGCCGACGAACAGCAGCCCGAACTCGTCCGCCTGCAAGTAGTGGAAGTGGAGTGTGCCCTCCTGGGTGTCGCGGAACTCCTTCGCCAGCAGCGTGTGCACCGGCCGCCCGACAATTGCACTCTCGATCTGCGCCGTCGTATTGATCCCGACCACCGCCGCCGAATGAAAGATCGAGTCGTAGAAGTTCCGCCGCGTGGCCTCGTCGTGCGGCGCCTCCCCGAACCGTGGCCAGACCCGGACCTGCGGCCCCTCGAAGTCGGCGTCCAGCCAGCGCTGAGACGTGTCCGGGTACGGCCGGACCAGGAAGCCGGCCTCCGCGAACGGTTCGCCCCGGGCCCGCAGCCGGTCGATCCACCCCGGCACGAAGCCGACCTCGTTCGGGGCGACGAACTGCGAGGAACAGAGGTAGAGCACGATCGGCCGGTCGGCTCGCAGTCTGACCTCCCGGCAAAACTCCTCTCGGCTCCGGCTCGCGCTCCACTCGAACCACGGATCGCACACCGGAGCGCCCGTGAGCCGGATCCGGTCGGCCGGGATCCGGTGCAGCACTTCCGCCTCCCGGGCCTGAAGGTCGTTCCACACGAGCACCTGATCCGGGAAGTCCCGCACCAGGCCCTTGTTGGTCAGGTTGTCCCAGCTGAAAACCGGGTAGCCGGTGCGGAGACCCAGCCGCTTCGCGGCGCGCAGCCAGTCCGCCTGGCGCGAGCCGAGGTCGACGAGCGGCGTGACGAGCACGAGGTCGGGGCCCTGCTCCGCAAGGAAGCGCTCGACATGCCGAGGCGGGACGAGAGAGCGCTCGACGAGCTGCAGGGAGCGGCGGAGCGCGATCGCCCCGGCCGGACCCGCCAGCGCGGCAACCCGCCCGAGACGGCGTACCAACATCGGCGCGCGCTGCTCGGCGCGGGCGCGCAGCTTCTTCGCGTCGCGGTAGCGCGGCTCCAGGTACCGCAAGTAGTCCACGCCGAAGCGCAGTTGCCGCGTCAGCTTCGTCCAGCCCGAGCCGCCGCGCGAGGGGAGCTGGCCGTAGGTGATTCGCGGGCACTCGTCGGCGAGGGTCTGCAGCTCCTGATGGGACTGCCCGGTCTTGACCCGTCGCGAGGCGAGGTGGATCGTGTGCCCCCGCTCGTGAAGGAGCCGGAGCGCGGGCACCAGCGGCCCCACCCCCGAGTGCTCGAGCACAAAGAGGATCTTCATCCCGGGAGACGAGCTGCGGCGGCCGCACGCTCGTAGCGGTCGCCCGCCAGCTCGGCGATCCGCTTGCTCGTGCTCGCGTCGATCGAGTCGCGGTAGGCGCTCACCCGCTCGGACAGGATCCCCTCCCGCTGGACGGGGTCACTCGAGTTGGCTCGGGTCGGCCGCCCGTTGAACGTCGGCACGAGCAGCTGCGGCATCATCGCGATCCCGATCCGGTCTGCCACGCCGCGCATCGTTGCCTCCGTGTCGAGCACGAGCTGTTCGTAGGTGAGCAGCAGCACCCGCTCGCCGTACCGTTCGCGCACGTCGATCCCGGCATCGACCGACCTGCACCACAACCCGACCGCGTCGTCGACAACGGCGTAGTGCTCCGGCATGTGCTTGGACGCGGACTCGAACCACGCGTGGGGATCGCGAACGATCGAGATCAGCGTCCCGTCCGGATAGGCGGCGAAGAACTGCTCCAGGTTGTCGCGGTCCATGGCGAGCCGCGGCGTGAAGCCGGTCACGACCTTCTTCGGCCCCGTGAACAGGTTCTGGTTGTCGAGCCACGCGTTGAAGTAGGACGTGAAGTAGCAGTCGAGCACGTCCCGCTCGCTCGCGGGCCTCCGCGCCTGCACGCAGGCGTCGAAAATCGCCTTCTGCAGCCTGGGCAGGAAAACGAACGGGAAGACGCTGCGACCGACGTCGGGCTTCTTCGTCCGGCCGGTGCGGCGTAGACGTTCGGCTGAGCCGCGGAAGAAGAGGACCTCGAACCAGCTCTCGGGCCGGGCGAGGTCGAGAGGCGGCCAGTTGTGCTTCTTCGGGTGGCCGATCTTGATCTCGTAGGGATCGGCATGGCATTCGGGATGGCCGTCGAAGAGCTGGCTCAGCAGCGTCCCGCCCGAACGCTGGATCTGCGAGACGAGCACGAGCGGCTGCCGCACCTCGACGAGATGCTCCAGCCGGACCCGGCACAGCGCCTGGTAGTCATCGAGCGCGTCGAGGTCCTCCCAGGGAACCGCCGGGGTGCCCGCTCCCGCTGCCTGCTTGCGAGCTCTCAGCACCGACCGGGCCCGCTGGACATGAGCGCGCGCTCGTACAGGCCGCCTGCCAGCTCTCCGATCCGCTCGACCCGCTCAGGATCGAGCGAGTCCCGGTAGACGCCGGCACGCTCGGGCAGGATCCCGTAGCGCTCGACCGGGTAGGCCGAGTTCGCCCGGATCGGCCGCCCGTTGAACGTCGGCACCAGTAGCTGCGGCGACATCGTGATCCCGATCCGCTCGGCGATCCAGGCCATCGTCGCCTCCGGCTGCTCGAGGAGCCGCTCGTACGTCAGCACGAGCACCCGCTCCCCGTAGCGCTCGCCCGCTTCAATGGCCGATTCGGTCGACCGCCGCCACAGCTCGAGGGCGATTTCGACGTCGGCGTAGTGCTCGGGCGCGTAGTTCGAGGCAGAGACGTACCAGGCGCGTGGATCGCGGACGATCGAGATCAGCGTCCCCTCCGGGTAGGCGGCGAAGAACCGCTCGAGGTTCGCCGCCTCCATCGCCAGCCGCGGCGCGAACCCTGTCACCACCTTCTTCGGCCCCGTGTACAGGTTGTGGTTGTCGAGCCAGGCGTTGAAGTACGAGGTGAAGTAGCAGTCGAGCACGTCCCGCTCCCTCCCCACCGACCGCCCTTCGACACACGCGTCGAAGATCGCCTTCTGCAGCCTCGGCAGGAAGGCGAACGGGAACACGTCGTAGTCTTCGTACCGGTGGGTGCTCTTGGAGTACCCGCGGCGGAAGTGCCAGACCGAGCGCTTCTCGAACAGCATCTCGAAGCAGCTCTCCGGCCGGCTGAGGTCGAGCGGCGGCCAGTTGTGCTCCCGCGGATAGCCGATCTTCAGCTCGTGCGGATGTGCGTGGCACTCCGCGTGGCCGTCGAAGAGCTGGCTGAGCAGCGTCCCGCCCGATCGCTGAACATGCGAGACGAGCACGAGCGGCTCCCGTACCGGCACGAGATGCTCGAGCCGGACGCGACACAGCGCCTGGTAGTCCTCGAGCTCGGTCAGCTGCTCCCAGGGGGCTGCCGGCGTGGCCCCTTCCGCCTTCTCCTTCCGACCCTTCACCTGCCTAGACACCCGCGAGTGCCTCGACCGGCGCCTCGAGCAGACGCGCCGCATGCTTCGCGACCTCCGCGGGCGACGCGGCCGTGTCGAGAACGTGCAGACGGCCGAACGGCGGCCGCGGGAGGAACGACGAGGCGACCGAGAGGTCGTCCGCGTCCGCACGCTCGGCCCCGAGCACGATGGCCGGCCGGCCGAGCAGAACCGCAAGGTACGCCTCCACCCCATACGACCCGACGAACCCCCGCGAGCGCGCGAGCACCCCCGCCTGCGCTGCGCGGTCGAGGCCGTCGAGGCTGACCATGTGAGCCCGCTCTGCCACAGCCGCGACTACGTCCGCCGGCTCATCGTCGAAGCGCACCGCGACGAACTCGTCCGGCAGCTCGAGCCCCACCGGGGGCTCGGAGGCCGCCAACGGAGCGAACTCGAGCATCCGGTGTTGCTCGCGCGCCGCCGGCTTCTGCCGGGCAAGGTGGGAGCGGGTGGCCACGACCAGGTCGGCGGGAAGTACGCGGAACGCTCTGCTGCCTAGGTCGAACGCGCGGGCCACGTGCTCGCGCAGCCGACCCTGGAGCTCCGATTCCGACAGAGCCGCCGAGAGATCGGGCCGATCCGGCCGCACGAGCTGTTCGAGCTCGGCCAAGCCGGCGCCGATCCCGCTGTACCAGGAAGCGCTCGAGCCACGGCAGACGGTGAACACGCGGTCGCGGAGCCCCGGGCTCATCCCCTGCGTCCAGCGCAGGAACGGGATCCAGTACAGCAGCTCGCCGATCTCGTCCTCCAGCCACGGACCGCAGACGACCGGCGCCCCGGTTCTGTGCATCGCGCGCTTGCGCACGACGCGGCGGAGGCCCGCCAGCGGCGTCGCACGTGCCGCGCTCCGCTCACGGCGGCGGTCGGCGCGTTGTCCGCCAAGCGCCGCCAGCGGCGCCAACCCGAACCTGACGACGGGCGCGAGCCGCGGCCCACGCGCCGGCGCGGGCGCCGGGGACGACCCCAGCTCCTCGATCGCGTCCGCGATCAGCTCCTTCGCAGGGCGGTCCAACCCCTGCGGGCGCACGAACCGGCGCAGAAACCGCTCGTTGCGACCGTCGTCGTGCCGGCCGCGCACCGACTCCGCCAGCTGCGCTGCATGCTCCTCGAAGTTCCGGCCCACAAATAGCAGTCCGAACTCGTCCGCCTTCAGATAGTGGAAGTGCAGCGTCCCCTGCTGCGTCTCGCGAAATTCGTCCGCGAGCAGCGTGTGCACCGGCCGTCCGACGATCGCGCTCTCGATCTGCGCGGTCGTGTTGATCCCGACCACCGCCGCCGAATGGAACATCGAGTCGTAGAAGTTTCGCCGCGACTCCTCGTCGTGCGGCGCCTCCCCGAACCGCGGCCAAACGCGCACCTGCGGGCCGTCCAAGCCGCCGTCGGCCCACTGGGCCGCGTTCAGGGGATGCGGGCGGACCAGGAAGCCCGCCTCGGCGAACGGCTCGCCGCGAGTGCGCAGCTGCTCGATCCACCCGCGCACGAAGTCGGCCTCGCTGTTACGCGCGACGAATCCCGACGAGCACACGTAGAGCACGATCGGTCGGTCGGCCCGCAGCCCGACCACACGGCAGAACTCCTCCCGGCTGCGGGTCACCCCCCAGGTGAACCAGGAATCGCACAACGCGGCTCCGACCAGGCGGATGTGATCAGCCGGGACCCTGTGCAGCTCTTCCGCCTCGCGCGCCTGCAGGTCGTTCCAGACCAGCACCTGGTCGGGCGCGTCCCGGAGCAGGCCCTTGTTCGTCAGGTTGTCCCAGCCGCGGACCGGGAAGACCGTCCGGATCCCGAGCCGCTTCGCGGCCCGCAGGTAGTCGGCGTGGGTGGTCCCGATCGGGAGAAGATGCGCCGGGAGCAGGATGTCCGGTTGCTGCTCCTCGAGGAAGCGCTCGACCTCCCGCGGCGGTGCAAGACAGCGCTCGACCGCCTGCAGGGTGCGGCGCAGCCCGGCAACTCCCGGCCGGCCTGTGAGCCGAGCGAACCGACCGACGAGACGCATCGCCTTCGGCGCCTTGCGCTTGGCTCGGGCGCGCAACTTCGTCGCGTCGCGATACCGCGGCTCGAGGTAGCGGAGGTAGTCGATGCTCCTGCGCAGCCAGGCGGCGAGCGCGGCCCAGCCCGAGTGAACAGCCGGCGGGAGCTCACCGAAGGTGATCCCGGGGCACTCCTCCGCGAGCTCCTGTAGCTCACGATGGGACTCGACGGACTTGAGCGTGTCGTAGGCGAGATGGAGTCGGTGCCCCCGCTCGTCCAGCAGGCGGAGCGCAGGCATCAACGAGCCCACCCCGGGGTGCTCCATCACGAACAGGATCTTCAGGGAGTCCCCTCCGGCACGGCGCCAATAGTAGCCGCCTCCATCTAGACGCCCGCGAGCGCCTCGATCGGCGCTTCCAGCAGCTGCGCAGCGCGGCCGGCCGTCTCAGGCGCCGACTCCGCCGCCTCGATCACGCGCAACCGGCCGAACGGCGGCCGGGCGAGGAAGGACGCGACGAGCTGCAGCTCGTCGGCAGGCTCGGCGCCCGTGGAGAGCGCGACCGCGGGCACGCCCGAGAGGACCGCCAGGATCGCCTCCACTCCGTACGTCCCGACGAACCCGCGCGCGCGTGCGAGCACCGCCGCTTGCGCCGGGCGGTCGAGGCCGTCCAGGCTCACCACCGGGCCGTGCGCGGTCAGGGCCGTGCGGAGCTCCGGCTCGAGCCGCGTCGCCACGAACTCCTCGGGGAGCTCCAGGCCGGCCCGCGGCTCGGGAGCAGCCAGGCGGGCGAACTCGAGGCGCCGCCGCTGGAACTGCTCGCTCGGCCTCCCGGCGGCCAGCTCGGCCCGCCGCCCGTCGATCAGCTGCGGCTGCAAAACCACTGCGCCGGGGATTGACGCGGCCTCCTCGGCCGAGACGTGCTGGGCACCGAGCCCCTCGTACCACGAGGCCGAGCCGGCACGGGAGACGATGACGAGGCGGTCGCGCAGCCCGTAGGTCGCCGTCTGCACCCAGCGGAGGAACGGGATCCAGTAGAGGAGCTCCGCGGTCTCACTGCCGCGCCAGGGGCCCGCGACGACCTGCGACTGCTCCCGTTTGAGCCTGCGGACGGCGGCGCGCAGCTCGTCGTCCCGGCCGATGGAGGGCTTGCGACGGGCCGCAGCACGGCGGCCGGCGAGCCCCGCCAGCGGGGTCAGAGCCCGCCTGATGAGCGGTCCCGCCGCGGGCCCGCGATCCGGCTTCGGCGCGGGCCGTGCCGCCAGCTCCTCGATCGCCTCGACGTAGAGCGGGGTCGCCGCCACGTCGAGGCCGAACGGCCGTACGAATGTCCGCAGGAAGCGCTCGTTGCGACCGTCGTCGACCCGGCCCCGAAGCGATTCATCCAACTGGTCGAGGTGCTCCTCCATCGTCCGGCCGACGTGGAGGTGCCCGAACTCGTCCGCCTTCAGGTACTGGAAATGCAGCGTGCCCTGCTGGGTGTCGTGGAACTCGTCCGCGAGCACGGTGTGCACCGGCCGCCCGACGATCGCGCTCTCGATCTGGGCGCTCGTGTTGATGCCGACGACGGCGGCCGCGTGGTGGATCGAGTCGAAGTAGTTCTGGCGGGACTCGACCTCGAGCGGCTCCTCGCCCAGCTGCGGCCAGACCGTCGCCTGCGGGTCGTCCAGCGACACGCGCGCCCACTGGGACGCGTTGCGTGGGTGGGGCCGCACGATCACTCCCGCCTCGGCAAGCGCTCCTCCGTGCGCGCGCAGCGCCGCGAGCCAGCGGCGGACGAAGCTGACCTCGTCCCGGGCGACGAAGCCCGAGGAGCAGACGTAGAGGACGATCGGGCGGTCGGCTCGAAGCCCGACCTCGGAGCAGAAGTCCTCGCGACTGCGGCTCGGCGTCCACTCGAACCAGTGGTCGTACGACCATGCCCCGGCGACGCGCACCTGCTCCCGCGGGATCCCCTGCAGCTCGACCGCCTCGTCCGCCTGGATCTCGTTCCAGACGAGAACGAGCTCGGGCACCTCGTGCACGAGCCCCTTGTTGGTCAGGTTGTCCCAGCTGAAGACGGGATACGCCGAGTGGAGCCCGAGCCGCTTCGCTGCGCGGACGTAGTCCGCCTGGACGGAGTCGCGCGCGAGATGGGTGACAAGCACCACATCGGGCTCGAAATCGGTCAGGAAGCGCGCGACGTGCGGCGGCGGCTCGAGGCAGTGCTCGACCGCCTCGAGCGTGCCGCGAAGGGCCCGCACCGTGCCCGGCCGGCCGAGCCGTGCGGCCCGCGCCGCCCGCCGGATCAGGGGATGGGCGTTGCCCGCGGCCCGCGCGCGCAGGGCCGGCGCGTCCGCGTAGCTGGGCTCGAGGTAGCGCAGGTAGTCGGAGTCCACGCGCAGCCGCCTGGCCAGCGTGCTCCATCCGACCGTCCTGCGGTCCCAGCCCGTGCTGCGACGCCCCGGGAGGCCCCCGAACGTGAGCCCCCGGCACTCGTCGGCCAGCCGCTGAAGCACCTTGTGCGCCTCCGGCTTGATTCCGCCGAACGCGAGGTGGACGCGGTGTCCGCGCGCGTCGAGCGTCCGCAGGACCGAGCCGAGGGAGCGCACCGCCGCCGGGTGCCTCATCACGAAGAGGATCTTCACCGGCAGGGACGCTCGTGCCCCTGCGGGCACGCAAAGACGACCTGCTCCAGCACGAATCGATGGTACCAGGGGTCCCCGGGAAGCCGGACCACTGGGCCAGGCGCCAGATGATTGATTCCCAATTCCACGCACGCGCGGCTGGGGGCCTGCACGCGGCGCATTGCGGCCGCCTCGCCCGGCGCCAAGGCAGACCAGCCTTGCCACCGGCCAAGTCGGCCACACAGCTTGGTGCATGCCCTCGCCGCGAGCACGCGAATCAGGAATCAATCATCTAGGCTGACCCGCGTGACCGCCCCGGCACGAACGCCCCGCTACAGCCCGTTTCTGGACGCCGTCCAGGCGTTCGAGGAAACCGTGCTGGCCCAGAGCGCTGCAACGCCGGACCACTACGACGACGAGTACTTTGCCTCGGGCTGGCGCGAGCACGCCAACCGCTACGACCTGGAGACCAGGCGGCGGATCGAGGACCGAAACCCCGCCCTGATCAAGGACGTGTTCGAGCCGAGCCGTGTGCTCGACGTCGGCTGCGGGCCCGGCTTCCTGATGCTGTTCCTCGCAGAGCTGGGGATCGAGGTCGAGGGCGTCGACTTCAGCCCTTCGAGCCGCGAGCTGGCGCCCTGCGAGGTCCGCGACCGGATCTCGATCGGGGACGTCGCCGAACCGCACGTCGCCGAGCGCTCCTTCGATCTCGTCGTCTGCCGCGAGGTGCTCGAGCACCTGACCGTCCTCCAGGTCCGGCCCACCGTCGAGCAGCTCTGCCGCGCGAGCGACCGCT
>WNFV01000851.1_pt1 | contig 43737 bp, 37 predicted proteins | sample 5400101 | NCBI WGS metagenome assembly WNFV01 (sample SAMN13153361, study PRJNA577476) | soil metagenome | isolation source: 115 cm soil or saprolite under grassland replicate 1 | place: USA:California | collected 2016-06-15 | reverse complement strand
GTAGTCGCGTACGGGACGCAATACCCGCCGAGCGGCGCGGTGACCTTGGCCTGGCTGGGACACACCTCCGGCCATCGCAGCATCGCGATCTACGACGGCATCGCGGCGGTCCGCGCGATCCACGGACACCACGGGCAGACCGAGATCGTCTGGATCACCGGGGCGTACGGCGGAGGTTGCTAGCTCCTGCGCTCGGCGGGTGCGGTGGGGACGGCGTACTCGGAGAAGGATTCTCTGGGTTCGTGGAGCTGGCCCAGGGAGACCACTTCGCGCTTCAGGAACAGGGCGAGGGTCCAGTCGAGCGTCACCCGTACCTTGCGGTTGAAGGTCGGGATCCGACTCAGGTGGTACGTGCGGTGCATGAACCACGCGACGATGCCGCGCAGCTTGACGCCGTACACCTGGGCTACGCCGCGGTGCAGGCCGAGCGAGGCGACGCTGCCGACGTGCTTGTGCTTGTAGTCGACCACCTGGCGTCCGGTGAGGACGGCGACGATGTTGTCGGCGAGCCGGCGGGCCTGCCGTACGGCGTGCTGGGCGCTCGGCGAGCACAGCGTGCCCGGCACCGCCGCCGTCAGGTCCGGTACGGCGGCGCAGTCCCCGGCACTCCACGCACCCTCGACCACGGCGCCGTCGGCGTCGACCACCTGCAGTGTCGGCCGGCAGGTGATGCGGCCCTTCCCGTCGCGCGGCAGGTCGGTGTCGTCCAGCATCGGGTGCGGCTTCACACCAGCGGTCCACACCACGGTATCGGCGTCGAACTCTTCCCCGTCCGACAGCACCACATGACCGCCCACACAGGAGTCCAGCCGGGTCTCGAGGCGGATGTCGAGCTTGCGCTCCAGGAGCTGCTGGACGGCGTACGCGCCCATGTCGGGGTCGACCTCGGGGAGGATCCGGCGGGTCGCCTCCACCAGCACCCAGCGCATGTCGCCGGCGTCCAGCTCGGGGTAGTAGCGGATCGCGTCGCGGGCCATGTCCTCCAGCTCGGCGATCGCCTCGATGCCGGCGTACCCGCCGCCGACCAGCACGAACGTCAACGCCCGCCGCCGAGTCGCGGGGTCCGTGGTGGTCGCCGCGATGTCCAACCGGGACAGTACGTGGTTGCGCAGCCAGATCGCCTCGCCGATCGTCTTGAAGCCGACGGCGTACTCCTTGAGTCCCGGGATCGGGAGCGTGCGGGACACCGAGCCGGGGGCGACCACGATCTCGTCGTACCGCATCTCGCGGGCGGGACCGGTGATCGGCTGGACCGTCGCGACCCGCCGGGCGTGCTCGACCTTCGTGACCCGGCCGGAGAGGACCTCCACGCCTTTCAGGACCCGGCGTAGCGGCGCGACACAGTGCCGCGGCTCGATGGAGCCGGCCGCCGCCTCCGGCAGGAACGGCTGGTACGTCATGTGCGGCTGCGGGTCGACCACCACGATCTCGGCGCGCCGCGATGACAGCTTCTTCGCCAGCCGCAGCGCCAAGCTTCTTCGCCAGCCGCAGCGCCACGTACAGCCCGACGTGGCCGGCCCCTACCAGGAGAATCCGCTTCGGCTTCACGAAATCCACGCTAGCCCGGCGATCAGGGTCCGGCGCGCTGACCGCCCCACAACGCGACCGGCGTCACCTCAGCCGAGCCCGTTTCGGACGCGGTGGCATGGTGCTACGGTGCCGGCGAATCTGGCGCAGCCGAGTAGTGCCGCCAGTAGGGGGCAGTCACCGATGTGGGGAGCTTCCGCGAATGAAACGGCAACAGCGCAGAGCCCGGGCTTCCGTCATCCGGCGGGACACCCGGGCTCACCTCCTCGGGCTAGTGCCGACGGCACTCGTAAAGCTGCTCCGTACAACGTGCCGGATCTTCCTGCGCGGCCGTCATACCCGACGATTCCCAGTCATCCGGATCGGGCGACCCATCGACGCATCGGACGTTGCCAGCCTCGATGATGGCGACTGAGCATCTCCGTGCTGGTGCCCGCACCTCTGACGACACAGGCCATAGACCGCTGTCGATGGGCGTACCAGACTGGGCGCCGTGAGCGCGGTGGTGACGCGGCCCGGCAGGGAGCACTTGGGTGTGCGGCTACTTCGGCACCGACTTCGGCTACCACCTGTGGCTGGCCGCGCGGTGTGCCACGCCCGAATGCGCCGTGACCGAGACCCCGCTGTGGTTGCCGGTCCTCGGCGGCGTCGCCGGCGGCTGCGCGTACGTCGGGCTCGGGTTGCTGGCGGGGCTGCCGTTCTGGCAGCGGGACCCCGAGCCGGTGATCCCGCCCGACCCGCCCGGGTGGCGCGAGCGGACCGCCGCAGCGCTGGCCCACCTGGGGATCTGTGGCCTGCCGTTGGTCATCGCGGCGGTGCTGGTGCTGATCGGCTCCCGCGGTACGCCGTTCCTGCGCCGGCACGGGGTCGCCGCCCTGCGGCTGCAACTGTGGCTGATCCTGGTGCTGCTGCCGACGCCGTTCCTGGTCATGCTCACCGTCGGGCTGTACATCGGGGTGATCCTGGTCGCGATGATCGGCGGACTCGGGTACGCGCTGCTCGGCGCCTACCGTGCCGGCACCGGCGACGAGCGCGCGTACCCCGCGGACTGGCCGGCGCGGGGACGACCCGTACCGGCGCCCGCGGACCCGGAGGAGCGGGAGCAGCGGGCGCTCTGGGCGCTGGCCACGCTCACCGCGCTGATCGTGCTTCGGATCCTGGTCGCATGGTTCACCTGACAGGCTTCGTCACGCGATCCGGTGCCAGGTGTAGCCCGGATAGGCCACCGCCACGCTCCACCGGGCCTCGAAGCAGTTCGGCGCGCAGTCCGGGATGACAGGGTCGAGAGCGAGCATGTCGTGGCCGCTGATGACGTAGTGGAACGTCACGTCGCCGATCACGACGGTGTCGTCGCCGACGAGGCGGTACGTGCCGTCATCGACCTGCTCACCATTCGCGTCCTTGGAGCCGAACTGACCGTCCGCGGTGAAGAAATGAGAGTGCTTCCTGGGCGGCGCACCGCGACACGGGTGGGCCGGATCCTTGATCTGCCCAGGTTCGCTGACCCCTGGAATGAAACCGTCGCCCGCGATCATCTCGAGGATCGCGCCCTGCATGCCCGCGTTCGTGAGGATCTTTACGAGTTCAGAGCACTTCTGAGTACGCTGCCACTCGCCCACCAGCTCGGGCACGGCGGTCGACGCCGAGGCGGCCGAGCGCGAGGGCGCACCGCTTCCGCCAGATTGCCCGTTGCCGCAGCCTGCGAGAGCGAGTGCGGAGACCACCACTAACAGCAACAACCGTCTCATCGAGCACCTCCGGCGGGTCCCCGCGTCACCAGTCCACGCCCGGGATCGACAGGTGTCAGTCGCGCGGCCGACAACCGGGGACCGCGAACGTCAGGTCAGCGGGGGCGGCGGGCGAGGTGGACCACGCCGAAGCCGGCGGCGAGCAGGGCCAGCAGGCCGAGCAGCGGGACGTACCAGTCGCCGGAGCGGCCGAGCCACGACGGCAACGCGAACACCCCGAGCCCAAGCGCCACCGACACCACCAGCACGCCCCCGGTACGCAGCATCCAGCCGCGCAACACCCGCGGCGCGACCGCCGCGTCCACCGGCAGTACGGCCGCCAGCGCACACGACGTGTGGTGCAGGTAGATCGCGGCGCCGATGCCGAGCACCTGGCCGGGCTGGATGTCGTACGCGTACATCGTGGTGGTGCCGAACCAGACGCAGACCGCGAGGTATTCGACCACCGACACCAGCGGGGTGCCGGTGCCGACGGCGGACGTCAACGCGAGCACCAGGGCCAGCACGACGAACTGCGGCATCCGCAGCGGGCCGGGCAACGACAGCAGCAGCGCCGCGAACCCGGCGCCGAAGGCGGCCGCCCGCACGGTCAACGGCCCGGCGGTGATCCGCGACGCCCGCCGCAGCGCCTCGACGGCCCGGTTCATCGCGCCACCGGCCTCGCGGACAGGGCCATCCGGGACACGTCGCGCAGCACCTCGTCCAGGCTGCCGGTCCCCCGCCAGGTCACCACCGGTACGCCGTGCTCCCGCAGCTCGTCGATGGTGTTCTGCCTGGTCAGCCACCACAGTCGCAGCGCCGCGTCGGCCCAGTCGCTGTCGATCACGGGACGGGCGTGCGAGGGCAGCGTGTCCACCGCGATCAGGAACCGGCCGGCGCGGGCGAGCCGGGCCAGCAGCTCCGCGCTGCGCTCGTCCAGCAATGGGGTGAACGCCACGACCAGCGCGTTCGGCGGCAGCAGGTACGGCCGGGAGAGCCACATCGAGGGCTCCACGACGCCTTCGATGACGTGGGTGTCGAGCAGCCAGTCGCGTACCGCCCGGTACTGCCAGCGGCCGCTCGCGGGGCGCAACTGGCGGTGCCTGGGGCCGAACTCGAGCAGCGAGACCCGGTCGCCCCGGTGCAGGTAGTGCTCGGCGACGCCGGCGGCGGCGCGTACGGCGGTGTCGAGCACGCTGGCCACCCCGTGCACGCCACCCGACCTGCCCGCCTCGTGCAGCGTGTCGAGCAGCAGCACGACGTCGGCCTCCCGGTCCGACATGGTCGCGGCGACGTGCAGTTGCCGGGTACGCAGCGACACCCGCCAGTCGATGCGGCGCAGCCGGTCCCCGGGCGCGAACTGCCGTACGCCGACCAGCTCGCCGCCTTCGCCGGGGCGCTGCGAGCGGTGGGTGCCGGAGAGTCCGGAGGCGCGCGGCATCGCCTCGTCGGCCTCGAAGCTCTCGTTCACGGGGTGCACCCGGATCTCCACCGGATCGGTGGCGACCGTATGGCTGACCAGCAGTCCGTCGCAGGCGGCGGCCCGCACCCGTACCGGTCCGAGGCCGTGGCGGCCCCAGCGGGCGGCCTCTAGTCGCAGCCGCAGGTCGGCGGCGAAACCGGTGCCCAGCGATGCCGCCACCGGTCGGGCGTTGTCCAGCCGGGAAAGCCACGGGGAGACCTCGGCGGCGATCACCACCGGCTCCAGCGTCGCCGATCCGGGATTGACCACGGTGGCGGTCGCGGTGAGTTGCTGGCCCTCGCCGACCTGGGTCTGTTCGGCGCGTACCAGCAGGTCGGGCAGGGCGGTGGGGCGGTGGCGCAGCGCCCAGAGCGTACCGATGACCAGGGGCAACGCGACGACCACCAGGTCGGGCCGGCCGACGGCGACCGCCGCGATCAGCAGCAGGCTGACCAGCCCCACCGCCCGCCGCAACGCCCGGGTCGGCTGCCAGGCCCGCGCCCCGCCACCGGGATCCGGGTCGCCGTGGCCGGGCGCGCCCCCGGCCCCGTCGATCATGACCTCAGCTCCCCGAGTACGTGGGCAGCGCCCCGCTCACCGGAGCCGGCGTGGCGGCGAGCACGTCGGAGATGATCTCCGAGGGGTTGACCCGGCGCAGCCACATCTCCGGGCGCAGCGAGACCCGGTGCGCCAACGCCGGTACGGCGATCGCCTTCACGTCCTCGGGGACCACGTAGTCCCGCCCGTTGATCACGGCGTACGCCCGGGCCAGCAGCAGCAGCGCCAACGAACCGCGAGGCGAGGCGCCGACCAGCAGCTGGGGGTGTTCCCGGGTGGCGGCGGTGAGCTCGACGACGTACCGGCCGATCGAGTCTTCGACGACGACGTCCTCGAGGGCCAGTTGCATCGCGAGCAGGGTCTGCTGGTCGACCACCGGCTCCAGGTACGACTCCTCCTGCCGGCGGGTCATCCGGCGCCGCAGCACCTCGAACTCCTCGTCGCGGTCCGGGTACCCGAAGGAGACCCGCAGCAGGAACCGGTCCAACTGAGCCTCCGGCAGCGGGTACGTGCCCTCGTACTCGATCGGGTTGGCGGTGGCCAGGACGTGGAACGGCGCCTGCAGCCGGTACGTGGTCCCCTCCACGCTCACCTGCTTCTCCTGCATCGCCTCCAGCAGCGCCGCCTGGGTCTTCGGCGGGGTCCGGTTGATCTCGTCGGCGAGCAGCACGTTGGTGAACACCGGGCCGGGGCGGAACGTGAAGTCGTGGTTGCGCTGGTCGTACAGGAAGGAGCCGGTGACGTCGGCGGGCATCAGGTCGGGGGTGAACTGCAGCCGCCGGAACTCGATCCCCAGCACCTGGGCGAGCGACCGCGCGGTCAGCGTCTTGCCCAGCCCCGGAAGATCCTCCAGCAGTACGTGACCCCCGGCCAGGATCCCGGCCAGCACCATCGTGAGCGGCTCCCGCTTGCCCACCACCACCGTGCCGACGGCGTCCAGCACCCGCTGCGCGAGCTGTCCCACCTGGGGCGGGGCGAGCGGCGAACGGCCGGCCACCTGCGGTGTCACGCTGTGCGTCACAGATTCCTCCACGCTGCTACAGATGCTCGATCTGTTCGGCCAGGGCGGCGAGCTGCCGCGGGTCGGGCGCCCTGGTCACCGGCTCGGCCACGAACGCCCAGAGCTGCTCGCCCAACAGCTCCCGGGCCCGTTTCGGATCACGCTGCCGGTCGACACCGTGCCGCAGCCGCAGCCGCTCGTCAACCAGCGCGACGACGACCGGCCGCATCGCCCGGTTGAACCCTTCCGGATCGCCTTCCACCTGGCCGAGCCGGCCCACCCAACGGCGTACCCCGTCGTACGGGCGGTCGTCGACCGGGTGGTGGGTCCACTGCGGCGGGTGGTCGACGAAGTGGGGCCGCTGCGGCTCGCCGTGGCTGGCGTAGCTGATCTTCCGGGCCAGCATCAGGGCGACGCCAACCGAGAACAGCAGCAGGTACGGCACCCGGTAGTCGAACAACAGGATCAGCTGGTAAGCCGCGAACCCGAGCACCGCCCCGAGCGCCACGATCTTGGCCAGTGAGACGACGCCCAGATCCCCCGGGTCCGGCTCCTCCCGATGGTCCCGCGCCGCGGTCAGCAGGTCGTCGAGGCTCATCTCGCCACCTCCTGACCCGTCTCACTCACTGCCTCCGCCGCGGTACGCCGTGCCGCCAGCTCGGCGTCGAGTTGCCGCAGCGCCTGGCGGGCTTCGTCGCGCAACTCCGTACCCACCTCGTGCGGGGCGTACCGGGCCTGCCGGTAGACGGTGGCGAACCGGTCCAGCACCGCGCCGCTGACCCGCTGTTCGGCGAGCAGCTTGGCGACCAGGTCACCGGCCGTGTCGGCGGTGCCCCGGTCGACGCCGGCACTCCAGGCGGCCTTCTCCAGGCGCAGCCAGCATGCGATCACCACGGCTCTGGGGTCGGTGCCGTCGGCGGCCAGGTCCTCCAGACCGGCCTGCACCGCGGCGCGTACCTCCCGTTCTCGCCGGGCGGCGGCGAGCGCGGCGTCGGGGCCGGCGCGGCGTACGGTCACCTGATCTCGGATGGAGCGCCACAGGATGGCCCCGAGCACGGTCAACACCACCAGAAACAGGGCCCCGGTCACGACCGTCACCAGAGCCGGACTCAGGCCGGTCATGTCCTCGGACGGCGACCGGGCGGGCCGCGGCGAGACCCGTTCGCTGGGCTGCCGGCCCGGAGCCACCACGTCCGAGTCGTCCTGGTCCTGACTCGTCGACACCCGACTGACCTGCGGATTCACGGTGGCCCCGACCCCGGCGGCGAGTACGAACAGCAGCGCCACGAGCAACAACTGCACACCCCGTGACAGCCGCCGATCCATGGAATCTTCTCTCCCCTGGTCAGGTCTCGTTGGCGAGATCCCTGGCTCGCCTCAGTATCACGTCGAGCATCTCCGGCGTGAGCTTGCCGGTAAAGGTGTTCTGCTGACTGACGTGGAAGCAACCCAGCAGCGCCGGCCCCGCCTCGGGGTGAAACTCGGCGCCGTGCCCGAACCTGGGCCGGGGCCGCGGCGGCGTCACCCCGACCGCGCCCGCCACCGGCCAGTACGCACTCCACGCGAACGCCCCCAGCGCGACGATCACCTTCAGGCTCGGCCGCAGCAGCTCCAGCTCCCGCCGCAGCCATCCGGCGCAGGTGTCCCGCTCCTCGGGCGTCGGCTTGTTGGCCGGCGGGGCGCAGCGTACGGCCGCGAAGATCCTGGTGTCGAACAGTGTGAGTCCATCGTGGACGCCGACGCTGTGCGGCTGGTTGGCCAGCCCCGCCCGGTGCAGCGCCGCGTACAGCACGTCGCCGGAGCGGTCGCCGGTGAACACCCGGCCGGTACGGTTCCCGCCGTGCGCCGCCGGCGCCAGCCCGAGGATCCCGATCCGCGCGTCCGCCGGACCGAACCCGGACACCGGCCGGCCCCAGTAGTCCTGGTCGGCGAAGGCGGCCCGCTTCGTCCGCGCCACCTGCTCCCGCCACTCGACGAGCCGGGGACAGGCCCGGCACACCGTGGACCGCTCGTCGAGCAGCTTCAGGTCCCCGCTGCTCGCGGCCAGTTCGACAACCTCTCCGGGGGTACGCGCTTCGCTCATAGCCGGTCGCGGAACAGCTCCAGGGTGCGGGCCCAGGCGAGCGCGGCGGCTTCGCTGTCGTACACCTCGGGGCGGTCGTCGTTGAAGAACGCGTGCTCGGTGCCGGGGTAGTCGTACAGGGCGCAGTGGCCGCCGGCCTGCTCGATCGCCGTACGGGCCTGTTGGATCCCCGGCGCGGCGGAGGTGCCGTCGGCCTCGGAGCAGTGGATCGCGGCGTACCTGCCTTGGTAGTTGGTCCACTCGAGCGGCATCCGCTGCCACGGGATCGCCGGGTAGAAGGCCACCGCGGCCACGATGTGCTCGGACAGCGTGGCCGCCCACAACGCCAGGCTGCCGCCCATGCAGAACCCGACCACGCCGACCCGGTCCGCACAGTCCTCCCGAGCGGCCAGGTACGCCGCCGCCCCCGCGATGTCCTTGCCCGCCTGGTCCATCTCCAGGCCCATCAACAGCTTGCGGGCCTCGTCCGGTTCCGCGGTGCTGGTGCCGTGGTAGAGATCCGGCGCGAGCGCCACGAACCCTTCGGCGGCGATCCGGTCGGCGACGGACTTCACGTGCGCCACCAACCCCCACCACTCCTGGATCACGATCACCGGGGTCCACGGTGCGGAGTTCGCGGGCGGCAGCGCCAGGTAGCCGTCGGTGCTGCCACCGTCGCTGTCGAAGCTGACCAGCTCACCCATGCCTGACATGCAACCACGGGGAGATCAAGCGCGGAACACTCTCGGTGGTTCCGAACGGGAATCCGCGGGTCGGTGACCGGGAGTGGCGGCGGCGCGGGCATGATCGACCCCGATGGTGGTGCAACGAAAACTCACCCACCCGGCGCGGGTGGTCCCGGCCGCCTTCGTCGTCTTCATCACGGTGGGTACGGCGCTGCTGATGCTCCCCGTGTCCCGCGCCGGTACGGGAGGCGGCGCACCGTGGAACATCGCCCTGTTCACGGCGACCGGCGCGGCGACCGGCGCCTTGTCGATCGTGGACTCCGGCGGGTACTGGACCGGGTTCGGCCAGGTCGTGGTCGCCGTACTGATGCAGGTCGGCGGGTTCGGGATCATGACCCTGGCGACGCTGCTCGGCGTACTGGTGTCGCGGCGGTTGGGGTTGTCCAGCCGGCTGCTGGCGCAGTCCGAGTCGCAGCTGCTCAGCCTGGCCGACCTGCGCGGCGTACTGGTACGCATCGCCGCGACCACCGCCGTGATCGAGCTGATCGCCGCCGCGGTGATCGCCGTACGACTAGCCGTGCGCTACCACCTGCCGGCCGGCCGGGCGGCGTGGCACGGCGTCTTCCACTCGATATCGGCCTTCAACAACGCCGGGTTCGCGCTGTACCCGGACAACCTGATGCGGTTCGTCGCCGACCCGTGGATCGCGCTCACCATCGCGCTGGCCGCGCTGCTCGGCGGCATCGGCTTCCCGGTGCTGTTCGAGTTGCGGCGGGAGTGGCGGAAGCCCAGCGGCTGGTCCATCCACACCAAGCTGACCATGCTCGCCACCGGCGTCCTGATCCTGATCGGTGTGGTGGGGGTGCTCGGTTTCGAGTGGGGCAACCCCGGCACGCTCGGCCGGCTCAACGTCGGCGACAAGGTGCAGGCGGCGGTGTTCGCGGCGGTGAGTCCACGTACCGCCGGGTTCAACACCATCGACTACGCCAGAGCGTCGCCGGAGACCCTGGCGTTGACCGATGCGTTGATGTTCATCGGCGGCGGCAGCGCCGGCACCGCCGGCGGCATCAAGGTCACCACGTTCTTCCTGCTCGGCTTCGTGATCCTGGCGGAGGTACGCGGCGAGCGCGACGTCACGATCTTCAACCGGCGGGTCGGCGGTGCGGTACAACGTCAGGCGCTGACCGTGGCGCTGCTGGGGGTGGCGGTGGTGGCCGTCGGCACCTTCTCGCTGATGGCCCTCGGCGACCAGACGTTGGACGAGGTGCTGTTCAACACCGCGTCCGCGTTCGGCTCGGCGGGGATGACGATCGGCGTGGACCCGGCGCTGTCGATCTCCGAGCAACTGGTTCTGGTCGCCGTCATGTTCATCGGACGGGTCGGTCCGGTGGCCGCGGCGACGGCATTCGCCCTACGGTCGCGGCGCCGGCTGTACCGTCTTCCAGAGGAGCGTCCGATCGTTGGCTAGCTGGTGGGAACGGTTCCGGCGGCGTACCCCGAAAGGCGGTAGTGACATCGGCAGTACGGTGGTGATCGGCCTCGGCCGGTTCGGTGGACAGGTCGCCGAGTCGTTGGAGCGGCTCGGCCACGAGGTGCTGGCGATCGACAGCGACCCCGTGGTGGTGCAGCGGTGGGCGGATCTGCTCACCCACGTGGTCGAGACGGACGCCACCGACGAGACTGCGCTAGGCCAGCTCGGGGTGGGCGAGTTCGCCCGTGCGGTGGTCGGGATCGGCGGCGAGATCGACGCCAGCCTGCTGACCGTACTGGCGCTGGTGGATGTCGGCGTCCAGGAAATCTGGGCCAAGGCGATCACGGTCAAACACGGCCGGATCCTGCAGCGGATCGGCGCACACCACGTGGTCTACCCGGAGTTGGCGATGGGCGAACGGGTGGCCCACATGGTCAGCGCCAAGATGATCGACTTCATCCAGTTCGACGACGACTACGCGATCGCGAAGACGCGGGCACCGGCCGAGGCGGCGGGTCAGACGCTCGCGGAGACCGCGCTGCGTACCCGGTACGGGATCACCGTCGTCGGAGTGAAACGGCCCGGGCAGGACTTCACCCACGCCCTGCCCGACACCATGGTGCAGCGCGGCGACCTGCTCATCGTCTCCGGTCCCACCGACCTGGTGGAGAAGTTCGCCGCCACCACCTGAGCGACGCTCGCCGGTCAGCCGTACGCCCGGCCCGCCGATGTCCGGTTGTCGACTCTGCGGGCGGATCCAGGTGCTCATGGGTCGCGTACGCAATGCTGGGCGGCATGGACTATCTGCTGCACCGCGCGGCCGGGTACGCGGCGGCGTACCGGCGGTCGCTGAACGATCGGCGGGTGGCCGGGCCGATGGAGACCAACGGCTTCGCCGTACCGCTGCAGAAGGAGCCGAGGCAGCCGGTCGAGGTGCTCGACGAGTTGGCCGCGGCAGCCGAGAACGGGCTGGTGGCGACGGCGGGGCCGCGTTTCTTCGGCTTCGTGATCGGTGGTTCACTGCCGTCGGCCACGGCGGCGGAGATACTCACCGCCGGGTGGGACCAGTGTGCGTTCAACGGGGTGCTCGCGCCGGCCGCCGCGGCCGCCGAGCAGGCCGCGGGCGGCTGGTTGAAGGAGCTGCTCGGGATCCCGGAGTCGGCGTCGGTCGGCTTCGTCACCGGGGCGCAGGCGGCGAACACCGTGGGCCTGGCGGCGGCGCGGCACCACGTACTCGCCGAAATCGGGTGGGACGTGGAGCGCAAGGGGCTGCTCGGCGCCCCGCCGGTACGGGTGCTGGCCAGCGTGCAGCGGCATGCCACGGTCGACCGGTCGCTGCGGCTGCTCGGGTTCGGCTCCGACCTGATCGAGGAAGTGCCCGCGGACGCCAACGGCGCGATCGACGTTTCCGAACTGCGGCGGGTGCTGGAGTCCGGACAGGGGCCGCTGATCGTCTGCCTGCAGGCCGGCAACGTGAACACCGGCGCCTGCGACGACCTGCGTACGGCCTGCCGGATGGTCCACGACCACGGCGGCTGGGCGCACGTCGACGGGGCGTTCGGGCTGTGGGCCGCGGCGAGTCCGGCCACCCGGCACCTGGTCGACGGGGTGGAGCTGGCCGACTCGTGGGGCTGCGACGGCCACAAGTGGCTCAACGTGCCGTACGACTCCGGCTTTGCCTTCTGTGCCCGGCCGCAGGTGCACGTCGCGGCGATGTCGTATACGGCGTCTTACCTGGTCGGGTCGGGTGCCTCGCCCGGGATCGCCGACTACACCGCCGAGTCGTCGCGACGCGCCCGCGGCTTCGCGGTGTGGGCGGCGCTGCGGGAGCTGGGCCGTGACGGGGTGACCGAGCTGGTGGAACGCTGCTGCCGGCTGGCCCAGCGGTTCGCCTTCCAGCTGCGCGCCGCCGGTATCGGCGTGGTCAACGACGTGGTGCTCAACCAGGTGCTGGTCGACCTCGGCGACGACGTGGTCGAGGCGGTGCAGCGCGACGGCACCTGCTGGCTCGGCGGCACCACCTGGCAGGGCCGCCGCATGATGCGCATCTCGGTGTCGAACTACTCGACCACCGAAGCCGACGTCGACCGCTCGGTCGCCGCGATCCTCCGCGCGGCGAACCTGAGCTGACCCGCGAGCGGCCGGTCGCGCCGGCCGAGCGGCGGTCGCCCCGAGCCGGCGGGCTGGCGGGCTGGCGGGCTCAGAGCAGCGAGAACGCGACGCCGTCGAGGATGTCGTGTTCGCTGGCGACCACCGAGTCGGCGCCGGCCCGCTCCATGACCGTACGGAGCACCAGCGCGCCGGCGCCGATCACGTCGGCCCGGCCGGGGTGCATCACGCCGTTGGCCAGCCGCTCGGCGCGGGTCGCCGCGAGCAGGTCCGCGGTCACCCGGGCCACGTCGGGGTAGCCGATCCGGGCGTGGTGGATCACGTCGGAGTCGTACTTGGTGAGGCCGAGCGCGATGCCGGCGACGGTGGTGACCGATCCGGCCAGCCCGACCAGCGTCTTCGCCTGCTGCCCGGGCACCACGGCCAGCGCCTGGTCTACGTGAGCCCGGATGTCGGCTTCGGCGGCGGCGACCTCCTCCGCGGTCGGCGGGTCGGTGTGCAGGTGCCGCTCGGTCATCCGTACGCACCCGATGTCCACACTGACCGCCGCCTCGGCATCGTCGGTGCCGAGCACGAACTCCGTCGACCCACCGCCGATGTCCACCACCAGGTACGGCGGCTCCGCGTGCGCCGGCAGCCCGGCCACCGCGCCGGTGAACGACAGGTGCGCCTCCTCCTCGCCACTGATCACCTCGGGGTCCACGCCCAGCACGTCGCGCACCATGGCCTGGAACTCGCCGGCGTTGGAGGCGTCCCGGCTCGCGGACGTGGCGACCATCCGCACCCGCTCGGCGCCCAACTCACGGAGCTGCGCCGCGTACTCTTCCAAGGCTTTTCGGGTACGTGCGATCGCGCCGGCCGCGATCCGCCCGGTGCGGTCCACACCCTCCCCGAGCCGTACGATCTGCATCCGCCTCACCACGTCGCGTCCGCCGTCGGAGACCAGCAGCCGTACCGAGTTGGTGCCGCAGTCGATCGCCGCGACCCGGGTCACGAATCCTCCCCCACCGTCACGCACGGCCCGTCCCGCCACCACTCCCCGACCAGCTCGGCGGTCTCGTCGCCGAACGGGTTCACGCCCGGCCCCGCCGCCAAGGCATGCGCCAGGTGTACGTGCAGACACTTCACCCGATCCGGCATCCCACCTGCGGAAACACCGTCGATCTCGGGAACCTCCGCGATCTCGGCACGTCGCCGCAGGTAGTCCTCGTGAGCGGCTCGACAGCGGGCCGCCAGCTCGGGGTCATCAGCCAGCCGGACGGTCATCTCGCGCATCACGCCGGCTGCTTCCAGGCGCCCGACCGCGCTCGCCGCCTTCGGGCAGGTCAGGTAGTAGAGGGTGGGGAACGGGGTGCCGTCGGGCAGTCGCGGCGCGGTGGTCACGACGTCCGGCAATCCACATCCGCAGCGGTGCGCGACCGCCACGACCCCTCGCGGCTCCCGCCCCAGCTGCGCCTCGACCGCCGCGACATCCGCACCGGAGATCACCGTTTCCGGCGCGGCTGCCTCACCAGGGGAGTTGTCCCGCCGCACCGGGTCAGCCACCGGCCTTGTCGGTGGCGGCGATGCTGCCCCACATCCGCTCGTGCCACGGCGTACCGGCGCCGGTTGGTTTGCCGGCGTTCCTGCCGGACCTGCCCTTGTCGGAGTCGATCACCACGTACGGGACCTCGTCGGGGCGGATGTAGTGCAGCCGGCTCCGCGCCTGGGCCCGTACGTACTCCGGGTCGTCCCACTTGGCCAGCTCCTTCTCCAGCCCCGCGATCCGCTTCCGCTGCGCGTCCTGGGACTCCGACAGCCGCTCGATCTCGGCCCGCTGGGCAAGGTACGTCCGCACCGGGTAGGCGTACGCGAGCACCAGCGCGGAGAGCACCAGCGCGAGGATCGCGGCCCGCCCGGTGAACCGCCCCTTCGGCTTCGGGGCCCGGGTCCGCTTGGCACCCCCGGCCCGACTCGCCGCGGTACGCCGTACCGCCGGACGTGCCGCCGAACGCCCGACGGAGCGGGCGGGGCGAGACGCCCGCGACCTGCCGGGCCCCTGGCCACTCGGGGTCCGGCGTTGCGACACGGGTGGCTCCTACTCCTCGACGTCTTCGGAAGAAACGTACCGGGGGAAGGCCTCGACCCCGGCGTAGCGCGCCGCGTCGCCCAACTCCTCTTCGATGCGCAGCAGCTGGTTGTACTTGGCGACCCGCTCGGACCGGGCCGGTGCGCCGGTCTTGATCTGGCCGCAGCCGGTGGCCACGGCGAGGTCGGCGATGGTGGTGTCCTCGGTCTCGCCGGAGCGGTGGCTCATCATGCACTTGTAGCCGTTGCGGTGCGCCAGGTCGACCGCGTCGAAGGTCTCGGTGAGCGACCCGATCTGGTTCACCTTCACCAGCAGCGCGTTGGCGGCGCCGCTGTTGATCCCGCGCGCGATCCGCTCCGGGTTGGTCACGAAGAGATCGTCGCCGACGATCTGCACCCGGTCCCCCAACTCGCTGGTGAGGCTGGCCCAACCGTCCCAGTCCTCCTCATCGAGCGGGTCCTCGATCGACACGATCGGGTACGCGTCGAGCAGGTCGCCGTAGTAGCCGATCATGTCCTCGGCGCTCTTCTTGCGGCCTTCGAAGGCGTACCGGCCGTCGCCGTAGAACTCGGTCGCGGCCACGTCGAGGGCGAGCACGATGTCGGTGCCGAGGTCGTACCCGGCCTCCTCGACGGCGGTGGCGATCAGGTCCAGCGCGTCGGCGTTGGCGCCCAGGTTGGGCGCGAACCCGCCCTCGTCGCCGAGGCCGGTCGCCAGCCCCTTGCTCTTCAGCACCTTCTTCAAGGTGTGGTACGTCTCCGCGCCCCACCGCAGCGCCTCGGCGAACGTCGGCGCCCCGATCGGCGCGATCATGAACTCCTGTACGTCCACGTTGCTGTCCGCGTGCGCCCCGCCGTTGAGAATGTTCATCATCGGTACGGGCAGCAGGTGCGCGTTGGGCCCACCGAGGTAGCGGAACAGCGGCAACTTCGCCGACTCCGCCGCTGCCTTGGCGACCGCTAGCGAGACGCCCAGGATCGCGTTCGCGCCGAGCTGGCTCTTGTCGGGCGTACCGTCCAGGTCGAGCATCAGCTGGTCGATCGCCCGCTGGTCGGTGGCTTCCAGGTCGACCAGCCGGCCGCCGAGCGCGACCACGTTCGCGACGGCCGCCTCGACGCCCTTGCCCAGGTAGCGACCGCCGTCGCCGTCCCGCAGCTCGATCGCCTCGAACTGCCCGGTCGACGCCCCGGACGGCACCGCGGCCCGCCCCACCGTGCCGTCGGTGAGTACGACTTCCACTTCGACCGTCGGGTTACCCCGCGAGTCCAGGATCTCCCTGCCGACGATGCCCTGGATGCTGGCCACGTGATCGCTCCCTGCCGCTGGTGATAGCTCCGTCAGCGAGACTAGCGAGAGGCATCGACGCGACCGCATCCGGCCGCCCGGCGTCTCAATATTTCCGTGCCGACAACCCGATGCCTCGGCGACTGTGCGTCGTTGTTCATATCGGATGCGTGATGTTGCAAGTTTTATCCGGATACATCATGACATGACCCGTCCGAGCCCGGTCTGGCTATGGCCCCGGGTCCGGATGTGAGAAGAGGCGAGGCGCGGCGGTCAGGCCGGTTCCCCGTGCCGGCGACAGCCGCCGCGCCCGCCATCACCAGGCACTGGAGGCGGTCAGGCATGCGAGGGTCCAGCACTCCCGGCACACCGATCGAGCTGGGCAGTCCGGCCGACAAGGACATCGCCGCCGCCCGCCGTACGCTCGCCCAGCACCGGCGGCAGCGCTATCCCCACGGTCGCAACTGCGGCTGGTGCCGCGAGACCTATCCCTGTACGGATCGGCGTACCGCCGAAGAGGTTCTGCACGCCGCCGGGGTGACCACCGGCGTGGCGAAACGGGCCGGAGTGGCCACGGTGCCGGGCCTGTCCAGCCGGCAGCGCCGTGACCGCAGCACCGTCGCGCAGGCCCAGATGATGCTGCTGAACAGCGGCCACTGACCTCGGCCCCCCACCAGTAATCGTGGGCCCCGCCTCCCCCGTGGCGGGGCCCACGATCATGTGACTGGACCCGTCTCACGCTCAATCTGCCAGGTAGCAGATTGCTTAGTTTCAAAAAGACACTACCGATCAAGACGTGGCGTGTTGCACACTGTCGCTTAGATACCCCGCTTTTCGCGAGGTACCGAGGTGAGGAGCAGTATGATGACTCGCCGCTCGCCCAAGCAGCCCGGTTCCCGGACCTTCTACGCCACCGACGAAGTCGCCGTCACCGACCAGTTCCTGATCGTCGGGCAGCGCAAACTTCCGATCCGCGAGCTGCACAACCTCCGGGTAACGCAGGCAGAGCCCAGCCGCCTGCCGATCGCCGTCGCATTCGCGGCGACAGTGTTTCCGCTGGTCAGCTTATTTTCCGGAGTACGCGATGTGACATCCTGGGCCGCCGTGGCGCTGATTACAGCGAGCATCCTGGCCGTTGCCGCGGTGCTCCAACTGCGCGCCCAACCACTGCGCATCCTGTACGCCGACCACCACGGCCGCTACGCCGACGAGGTCTTCGTGAGCCGCGACGCACGAGTCTTCGGCCAGGTCACGCGTGCCGTTCAGCGGGCCAGCGAACTCCACAGAGGTCGGGACCGACTCGCACCTAGTTTCTGAGTTTCGTCGCATTTGCCAGCACCGCCGCTGGTCGCAGATGCGGCCCAGGGGTAGCCAGGTAGCAACTTGCAGAGTAGCTTTCGGCGGGTTGACTAACAGACAGCGTCAGACGTACTAGTGTCCTGACTAAGCGATCACCCGCCGAAAGCCCTGCAGGAGATCATGACCAACGCCATCGACCAGAGCCCCGCGATGGGCCGCCGCCGACTCCGTACGGAGCTGCGGCGGGCCCGGGACGCCGCCGAGATGACCCAGGAACAGGTCAGCCGGGAGATGGACTGGTCTCTGTCCAAGCTGATCCGGATCGAGACCGGCGCAGTCGGCGTCTCCACCGTCGACCTGAAGGCCCTGCTCCGGCTGTACGGCGTCGACGACCCCCAGCAGGTCAAGGAGCTGACCCGGCTGGCCCGCGCCTCCCGCCGCCGACCCGACTGGTGGGCGGGTTACCGAGACCTGATCTCGGACCAGTACCGCAAGTACATCGAGTTCGAAAAGGCGGCTACCCGGATCCGAAGCTGGCGACCCCTGCTGGTGCCGGGCCTGCTGCAGACCGAAGCCTACGCGCGGGCGATCGTCGCGCACGGCGGTCTGAACCGCCCCACCGAGCGGGACATCGACCGCTGGGTCGAGATCCGGATGATCCGGCAGCGCGAGTTGTTCGAGCACGATCCGCCGCACGTTGGGGCGCTGCTCGGCGAGGCGGTGGTCCGCCAGATCGTCGGCGGCCCGAAGGTCATGCGGGAGCAGCTGTCCACGCTGATCGAGAAGTCCGGTCCGAATATCGAGATCCGGGTGGTGCCGTTCACCGCGGGTACGCATCCCGGTCTCTCCGGTGGCTTCGCCATCATGGAATTCCAGGACGAACTGGACCTGGACGTCGTCTACCTCGAGACCGCGAGAAACGACATGATCGACGTCGAACGCCCCTCGACAGTCAACCGCTGGGAGCAGGCGTTCACCGACATCGGCGGGCTCGCGATGAGCCAGGCCGACACCACGGCACTGCTCCACAAGTTGGTAAAGGAGCTCGCCTAGCACGCCCGGTGACGGGGCCGTGCCCCTGTCACCGGCCAAAACCCACCCACGGCGGCAAACGTGTGGTCGCTGCCGGCCTTAGACAGGAGCACAGCAACGATGAAGGGATCCACTACGACGATGTGGCGCAAGAGCAGCCGGTGCGGCGATTCGGGGCAGTGCGTCGAGGTCGCGTTTGTCGACGACGTCATAACGGTGCGCGACTCGAAGGACCCGGACGGTCCACAGCTGCGGTTCACCCGGAGTGAGTGGGTAGCGTTCCTCGAGGGCGCCGAGCAGGGCGAGTTTGCGCCGTAACCAGCAAGATCACGTCTTCGACAGCAACGTCTTGAGGTGGCGCGGCGCTGGTGAGCCATGGCTCAGCATCGCGTCGTGCCACTCTCGCAAGCTCCGTCCCTCCGGCCGCGTACCGGCCGCCGCCGACACCTCCGTGTAGCCCACGAAGTACGTCGACAGCTGCGTCGAGGTGAGCAGCGCGCGCCGCCACTTGCCGGCCGCCTCGCCGTCCTCCTGGAACCCGCGCTCGGTCATCAGCCGCATCCCGTCGGCCTCGGTCATCGCCTCGCAGTGCACCAGCTGGTCCAGGATCGCGTTGATCGACATCCGCAGCTGCATCTTCAGCTGCTGGATCCGTACGGGGAGGCCGCCGAAGCCGTGGCCGACCATGAACTCCTCGGCGTACACGGCCCAGCCTTCGCAGAACGAGCCGCTCCTGCACAGCGCCCGGGTACGGCTGCTGCCCGCGTACCGCCGGCTGTGGGCGAGTTGCAGGAAGTGGCCCGGCATCGCCTCGTGGACGGTGAGGTTGCGGATCATCTGGTTGTTGTATTCGCGGTAGAACGACGCGACCCGTTCGGGCGACCAGCCGGCCGGGGTCGGCGAGATCGCGTAGAACGTCGGTACGTCGGCCGTCTCCAACGGACCAGGCGCGTCGCAGTACGCCACCGCGATCCCGCGGGCGAACTCCGGCATCACCATGATCTCGCACGGATCGTCGATCAGGCCGACCAGATCGTGGTCCTTCACGAACGCGGTGGCCTCCAGCAAGGTGTCCCGGGCCTGGTCCACGATCGTGTCGTCGTCCGGCCGGTCGGCGCCGATCTGGTCCAGCGCCCGCCGTACGGTGGCGTCGCCGCCGAGGTCGGCGCCGATGAGTTCGCCGGCCGCCTCGCGGATCTCCTCGGTGACCCGGTCCAGGTTGGCCCAGGCCCGGTCGAGTACGTCGGCGGCGGACAGTTCGCTGTCGAGGGTGTGCCACAGCCGCGCCTCCCACAGCGGCCGCCCCAGCCGCGGGTCGCGGCCCTCGCCCGGCTCGGCGAGCCGCTCCTTCAACCACTGGTCGAACTGGCTGAGCGCCACCAGGGCGACCCCCACGGCGTCGGCGGACTGGCCCACCAGTCCCGGCACCTGCTCGGCCATCGCCGGCACCTGGTCGCGGATCAGCGCGGCCACGCCCGCGAACTGCCCGATCGCGGTCTCCAGGTGGATCTTGGGACAGTCGTCGAGTACGCCGGTCGCCGTCAGCAGCGCGTCGGGCAGTGCTTCCAGCCGCGCGATCACCGCCTCCAGCCGATCCGCCACCGGCGCGTACGTCCGGGAGAGCTGCCCGTGCAACAGCGGACCGGGGTTGTGCACCAGCGGGTGCCACTCGTACGCCCGGATGTCCTCCAGTTCGAACAGCTGCCGCTCCACCAGCCGGGTCAGCAAGTGGTGGTCCACCTGCTCCTGCGGCGTCAGGTGCTCCGTGTCGAGCTGCACCAGCGAGTGCGAGGCGTCCCGCAGCATGGTGATCCGGTTACGTACCGCATCCGGGGACAGGTCCGGCAGCGCGTGGTCGTTGCGGTGGTCGCCCGCGTAATGCGCGAGTACGGGATCCGAGTCCAGCAGGGCGTCGATGACCCGCTCGGCGAGCGGCACGAAGGGATGCAGCATCCACCCGACGCTACCGGGCGGCGTCACCGGCCGGTCCCCGACTCGGCGCACCCGGGATCAACCTGGTACTTGACCACCGGCAACGACCACGTACGGTGGCACAGATCGGGGATTGAAGCTGGGGTCGCGGCCCATAACGTAGGTCCTGTCACTGCGAGGCAGGCAGGCTCGCCACAGCAGCCGACACCGAAGAAACAGCCGAGAGGCGCTGAGTAGACCTCGCAGGGAGGGGCATCACGATGAGCGACGGCTACGACCCGAACGTCGATGTCGACGGCGACGGCAACTGGGACGACGTCCAGACCGAGTCCGACGGGCACGGCGGCTACAACATCACCGCCGACATGAACCACGACGGGGTTGCCGACTTCGAAGGCCACGACGCCGACGGCGACGGCATCGTGGAGGACGCGTACTACGACAACGACCACGACGGCAAGATGGACGAGCACTGGGCCGACGAGGACGGCGACGGCTACCTGACCGCGGTCACCATGGACCACAACGAGGACGGCACCGTCGACGGACACGGCGCGGACCGCAACGAAGACGGCAACGTCGACATCTCGAAGACCGACGAGAACTACGACGGCAAGGACGACACATTCAAGGCCGACGACAACTACGACGGCAAGACGGACACGTACGCGGTCGACACCGACGAAGACGGCGAGTGGAACAAGACCACGAGCGACACCGACTTCGACGGCACGTACGACACCGACCACTACGGCGACCCGGAGACCAACCCGCTCGCCTCCAAGTAACCGTCAGCTCCACCGAAGCCCCCGCGCGTTCCACGCCGGGGGCTTCGCCCTTCCGAACGATCGATAACTCGTTGCTTCAGCGGGCACGGGCTCAGGCGCGGTTGGATTCGACGGCGCGGACGGTGTCGGCGTAGGCCAGGGCGGCCTGGCGGAGGGCGCCCTCGGCGTCGAGTCCGGCTTCACCGGCAGCGGCCACCAGCCGGATCAGTGCCGCACCCAGCGCCGCCTCGTCCCGGGTCGGGTCGGCCGGGGCGTCGGGCAGCGGGGCGGCCGCTCCGGCGCGGCCGGCGCGGGAGAGCAGCTTCGCGGCGAGCGCCAGCGCCGGCTGCGACAGCGCCACCCCGTCCATCGCGGAGTCCCGGGACTTCTCCGCCTTCTTGATCTCCTCCCAGTTGGCGGCGACGTGCTCGGCTCCGTCGACGGCCACGTCGGCGAAGACGTGCGGGTGGCGGCGTACCAGCTTCTCGACCAGGTCACCGGCGACCTCGTCGATCGACCAGCGCTCCTCCTCGGGCAGCTCCTCCGCGAGCCGCGCGTGGAACGCCACCTGCAGCAGCACGTCGCCCAGCTCCTCACGCAGCGCCGCCAGGTCGCCCCGGACCATCTCGTCGTACGCCTCGTACGCCTCTTCGAGCAGGTAGTGCGCGAGCGATTCGTGGGTCTGCTCGGCGTCCCACGGGCAGCCGCCCGGCGAGCGCAGCCTGTCCATCACGGCGACCACGTCGAGCAGCCGGGCACCGGGCGGATCCCAGGAGCCGTAGATCAACTCCAACTCGGCGGTGCCGGGTTCCCGCGCCAGCCGCATCCCGAGGTGCCGGGCGACAGCGGCGTCGCCGTCCGGCCCGGCCAGCCAGACCACGGTCGGAGCCGGGTCGGCGAGCAGCGCGTCGGCCGCCGTCGCCGGCTCACCGCCGATCACCTTGACCTCCACTCCGGCGGTACGCAGCGCAGCCGCCTGCGGCGAGTCGGCGGCGGCGTACACGGGGGCGGCGCGGACCAGGTCCCACGCCTGGGCGGTCAGCAGCCCGGCGGGCAGCCGTGGCGAGGTCACCAGCAGCATCATGCGCTCGGCCATGGGTCAGCCTCCCACCTGGAACGGACCTCCCGAGACCACTCGTTGCTGGCGAGAGGTGTCGCGTGGTCTCGGGAGGTCCGCCGGCTCGCCGAGCACGCTCGTGACCAGGTCCCGACACCAGTCCAACAGAGGTACGTCCCGCAGCGGCTCCCCACCGACTCGACGCGTCATCGGGCGAGGCAGGCTGATCGTGTCCGTGGCCGTCTTGTAGACCGCGTCGGGGTGCAGCCGCTTGAGCCGCAGCTGCTTCGAGTCGGCGAGGCTGGCCGGTCCGAGCCGGATGTGCCTGCCCTGCAGCGACACCTCGCTGATGCCGTACGGGCGCATCGCCAGCCGGAACCGCTGCACCGCCAGCAGGTTCGCCACCGGCTCGGGTGGCTCGCCGTACCGGTCGACGAGTTCGGCGCGTACCTCTTCGAGGGCGTCGGCGTCGCGTACCTCCGCGAATTTGCGGTACATCTCCAGCCGCAACCGCTCGGAGGCGATGTAGTCGTGCGGCAGGTGCGCGTCGACCGGCAGGTCGATCTTCACTTCTGCCGCGCCGGCCTCCTCGACGGTGCCGCCGGCCTGGGCGGTCTTGAACGCCGTCACCGCCTCGCCGACCAGCCGTACGTACAGGTCGAAGCCGACGCCGGCGATGTGGCCGGACTGTTCGCCGCCGAGGAGGTTGCCGGCGCCGCGGATCTCGAGGTCCTTCATCGCGACGTACATGCCGGCGCCGAGCTCGGAGTGCTGCGCGATGGTGGCCAGCCGCTCGTGGGCGTGCTCGGTGAGCGGCCGTTCCTGCGGGTAGAGGAAGTACGCGTACGCCCGCTCCCGACCGCGGCCGACCCGTCCCCGGATCTGGTGCAGCTGCGACAGGCCGAGCAGGTCGGCGCGTTCCACGATCAGCGTGTTCGCGTTGGGGATGTCCAGGCCGGACTCGACGATCGTGGTGCAGACCAGGATGTCGTACTCCCGTTCCCAGAAGCCGACCATCACCTTCTCGAGCCGGTCCTCCCCCATCCGGCCGTGCGCGGTGGCGATCCGCGCCTCGGGCACCAGCTCGCGCAGACGCCGGGCCGCCTTCTCGATCGACTCGACCCGGTTGTGCAGGTAGAAGACCTGGCCGTCGCGGAGCAGCTCCCGGCGGATCGCCGCGGTGATCTGCCGGTCCTCGTACGCCCCCACGTACGTGAGGACCGGGTGCCGCTCCTCCGGTGGGGTGGCGATCGTGGACATCTCCCGGATCCCGGTCACCGCCATCTCGAGGGTGCGCGGGATCGGGGTGGCCGACATCGCCAACACGTCGACATTGGCCCGCAGCTGCTTCAGGTGCTCCTTGTGCTCGACGCCGAACCGCTGCTCCTCGTCCACTATCACCAGGCCGAGGTCGGAGAACCGGGTGGACGCCTGCAGCAGCCGGTGGGTGCCGATCACGATGTCCGCCTGGCCGGCCGCGGCCTGCTCCAAGGTCTGCTCGGCCTCGCGGGCGGTGGCGAAGCGGGACAGCATCCGGATGTTCACCGGGAACTGCGCCATCCGCTCCGTGAACGTGGTCAGGTGCTGCTGGGCGAGCAGCGTGGTCGGCACCAGGACGGCGACCTGCTTCCCGTCCTGCACCGCCTTGAACGCGGCCCGTACGGCGATCTCGGTCTTGCCGTACCCGACGTCGCCGCAGATCAGCCGGTCCATCGGCGCGGTCCTGCGCATGTCCGCCTTGACCTCGTCGATCGCGGACAACTGGTCCGGTGTCTCGTGGTACGGGAACGCGTCCTCCAACTCCCGCTGCCACGGGCTGTCCGGGCCGAAGGCGTACCCCTCGGCGGACTGGCGGGCGGCGTAGAGGCGTACCAGCTCGCCGGCGATCTCGCGGACGGCCTTGCGGGCGCGGGTCTTCGTCTTCGCCCAGTCCGAGCCGCCGAGCCGGTGCAGGCTGGGCTGCTCGCCGCCGACGTACCGGGTCAGCTGGTCCAGTTGATCGGTGGGTACGTAGAGCCGGTCCCCGGGCTGGTTGCGCTTGCTCGCGGCGTACTCGATGACCAGGTATTCGCGGTCGGCGCCGGCGATGGTGCGCTTGGTCATCTCGACGTACCGGCCGATGCCGTGCTGCTCGTGCACCACGTAGTCGCCGGCGGCCAGCTCGAGCGGGTCGATCGTACGGCCGCGCCGGCTGGGCAGCTTCCGCATGTCCTTCGTCGAGGCGCCCCTGCCGCCGGTGATGTCGCCGCCGGTGAGGATCGCCAGTCGGCTGTCGGGGGCGACGAACCCGCGCTCCAGCTCGCCCGTGCTGATCGTGATCACGCTGGGCGCGGGCGTCGTGTCGATGGTCTCCAGCTGCGCCGTGCCCAGGTCGGCCTCCCGCAGCACCTCGGCGGCGCGCTCCGCCGGCCCGTGCCCCTCGAACACCATGACGACCCGCCAGCCGTCCTGACTCCACCGCCGTACGTCACCCAGTACCGCGGCCGTGTCGCCGTGATAGAGCCGCGCGGGCTGCGCCGCGACCACGAAGCTCCGCTCCTCGGCCGGCGCCGGGCCGGCGGGGCGGTCCGCCGCCGGCGGCTCGGCAAGCAGCTCGGCCAACTCGTCGTCGATCGACCTCGACTCCGGCTGCTCGCTCTCCGGTCCGCCGAAGGGGCTGATCGACCACCACGGCATGCCCAGCTCACGGGTTCTCGTCCGGACGTCCCCCAGACTGCGAAAAGCGGCGGCGCCCAGATCGATCGGGGCGGTCGCGCCCGCCGCGGCAGCGGCCCAGCTGGCCTGCAGAAACTCCTCGGAGGTACGTACCAGATCATGCGACCGGGTACGGATCCGCTCCGGATCGCAGAGCACCACGTGCGTGCCGGCCGGCATCACGTCGACCAGCAGCTCCATCGCGCCCTGACCGTCCATCAGCGCCGGCGCCAGCGACTCCATGCCTTCGACCGGGATGCCCTCGGCGAGCTTGTCCAGCATCTCGGCCAGCTCAGGATGCTGTTTGCCCAGCTCACGGGCGCGTTCCCGGACGTCTTCGGTGAGCAGCAGCTCCCGGCAGGGCGGTGCCCAGAGCCGCTCCGCCGGAGCCAGGGTCCGCTGGTCGGCGACCGCGAAGGAGCGGATCTCCTCGACCTCGTCGCCCCAGAACTCGACCCGCAGCGGGTGTTCCTCGGTCGGCGGGAAGACGTCGAGGATGCCGCCGCGGACGGCGTACTCGCCCCGCCTGGTGACCAGGTCGACCCGGGCGTACGCGATCTCGTTGAGATGCCGGGCGGTGGCCTCCAGGTCGGCCGACGACCCGGCGGTCAGCTCCAGCGGCGTCAGGTCACCGAGGCCCTTGAGCTGGGGTTGCAGCACGCTGCGTACCGGCGCGACGATCACCCGGATCGGCCCGCGGTAAGGGTCGTCGGGGTCTGGATGGGCCAGCCGGCGCAGCACCGCGAGCCGGCGCCCGACGGTGTCCGACCGGGGCGAGAGCCGCTCGTGCGGCAGTGTCTCCCAGGCCGGGAACACCTCGACCTGCTCCGCCGGCAGCAGGCAGCGCAGCGCGTCGGCCAAGTCGTCGGCCTCCCGGCTGGTCGCCGTCACCAGCAGCGCCGGCTTGCCCGCGCCACCGTCCTCGGTCCGGCCCGCCACGGCGGCCGCCAGGAACGGCCGCAGCGCGGGCGGCGCGGTCAGGTCGACCTGTTCGGCGCCGGGTCCACCGTCGCGGGCCAGGTCACGGGCAGCGCCGATCGCGGGATCGGCGAGCACCGCCGCTAGCAGCCCGGCAAGCTTCATCGCTGGTCACTCCAGTCTCGCGCGCACACGGCTATTGCCCCCAACGCCAGAAAGACGGGGGGTACGCAACGCCATCCACACTAGCCGGCCGGTCCGACAAACCGCCGCTGTGCGCAGCCGCGGGACTGCGGGCGCAGCGGATCCGCCGCGCCCGCAGCGACGACTACTTGGTCAGGTCGAACACGTTGTTGGCCGGCGGGGCCTTCAACGTGAACGTCTCGTCGTAGGTGAAGGTGCTGGCCTTGCCGTCCTTGTCGACGACCTTGACGAGCCTCGGCTCACCGGTCAACGCGACGTACGCCTTCGCCCCGTCCCGGTCCACCAGCGGCTGTACCAGCTGGCCGTCCACCTTCTCGGGCTTGCCCTTCCTCGGCAGCCCACCGGTGTACTTCAGGCTCTCCTGGACCGTCTGCTTCGCGTCGAACAGGTCGAGCAGGTCGGCGAAGTCCTTCTGCTTGGTCGAGGCCTTCGCCCACTTGTCGCCGATCACCTGGGCGGCCTGTGCGCCGGCGTACTTGGTCCAGTACTCCTTGTCGGCCTTCATGTAGATCGAGTCGTCCACGACGATGATGTCCATCCGGAGACCGTCCGTGACGACGTACCCGACGCCGCCCTTGCCCGGCTTGATCCGTACGTCGAGTTCGACCTGAGTGCCGTTCTCCGTACCCTCGCCCTTGGCGTGGAGGGTGTCCGCGTCGCCTGCCGCCTCCACCGCCTTGTCGATGATCTGCTGAACCCCCAGCTTGTCGATGCCGTTGGTCTTCGGGCCGGTCGGGCTGGGTTTCGCATCGGTGGTGGTCGGCCCGCAGCCCACCATCACCAGCCCGACCAGTGCCGTGGCGACCGCCACGAGCGCCGCTCGACTCGACGTGACGACCTGCAACCTGCTCATGTGGCGCCCTTCTGTGAAGGAGGTTTCCCAAGGGGAGTTCCCCACAAGGCCACGCACCACGCCTCCCGCGGGTTGCGGCGTTCAGTTTGCCGGGATCAACCCGAGCAGGAACTCCCGAAACGCCGGTACCTGGTAAACCGCAGCCGCCAGGACACCAAGGGTCAGAAGCGGCAACAGGGCGGCCCGTTCCACGATCCCGCCGGCGCGCACCGCGATCGGGTCGGGCAGGGCGAACTCGTACCACAGCTGACGGCCGACGGGCACGGGCCAGAGCACCGGGCAGCCGGCTGTGGTGATCATGTCGCCGAAGGTGTGCACCACGCAGCCGGCGCCGACGGCGTACCCGAGGAGTGGGTAGTTCAGCCCGGCGGGGAGCAGTTGCAGCGCCAGGATCGTGGCCGACGCCGACACCAGGGTGGTCAGCAGCCAACCGCTCCGCTTCGCCCAGTCGGCCATCAGACCGCGTACGGCCAGCCCGACGGTGAGGGCCAGCGTGCCGATCACGGCCGGCTTCCCGTACGTGGTGGCGAGCCACGTGACGCCCAGGGTGACCAGCGCGGCGAACACCCAGGTGTGGGTGAACGTCCGGTGCCCGTTGGTCCGTTTCCCGTCCTGCTTTGTGCTGGTGAGCCAGTAGATGCCGAGCGAGAGCTTCTCGACGCACTCGGACAGGAACAGCGACACCACGCCGAAGGTGTGCGCGACCGTCGCGCCGCCCCGGTTCGTGGTCACCTTGCCGGAGCAGTCCAGGTCGGGCAGCAGCGCCGAGCCGGCGCAGACCGCGGTGTAGACCGCGAGCTCGGTGGGCGACTGCGGGTGGTCCAGCAACGTGGCGGTCAGCCCCGCCCCGGCGAGCCACGCCACCGCGCCCGAGAGCGCATGCGTCGGTCCCATCACCATGCCCGTGCCTCCCCGGTACCCGTACGACCGGATCACCGTAGGGGGCGCGGTGGCGGTGCGGATCGAGGCGCGCCGATGGGTCACAGATTCCGCTGGTACACCCCGGTCCGCTCGATCGGCCGGAAACCCATCGCCTCGTTGACCGCCACCATCGGTCCGTTGTCCTCGGCGTTCCACGTGTGTACGACCCGCCGCCCCGGCTGCGCCGCCGACATCGCCCGCAGGTTCGCCGCCTTGAGCGCGAGCCCGATCCGGTGTCCTCGGTGCCCGGGCAGCACCATGGTGTCGCCCTGGTAGACCGGCTCCGGATCATGGCCGGGCAACACCATGAGGGTGTGGCCGACCAGCTCTCCGCTCGGCGCGATCGCCACGCTGGTGAACCAGGCCCGCTGCTGGGCCTGCCATTTCGACTCCTCGGCGCGGAGCCGGGCTTCATCCCAGACCTCCGGCTCGTACTCCATGTCGCCCATCGGGATCTCGGACATGAAGCGACTGCGGAGCGCGACGTACCCGGAAACCACGTCGTCGGGGCAGGCGCCGGACCAGGTACGCAGCCGGTAGCCGGGCTCCGGCCGGCGGGCCAGTTCGTCGAGTCGCCCGGCGTCGACCGGCAGGTCCAGCACCTGGTGGACGTCACGCGACCGGCACGTGAAGCCACGCCGCTCCGCGAACGGCACGCCCTCGGTCGGACCCTTTCCCTGGTACGGCTCCACGACTTCGGTCAGCAGGTTGTCCCGCCCCTCGGCGTGGGACAGCGCGACGACCGCCTCGTAGAGGGCCGAGCCGGCACCACGGAGCCGGTGCTGCGGCGCCACCGCCAGGTCGAACTCCACCAGTCGTACGTTGTCCAGCAACGCCAGCTCGACCGACACCCCGCCGAGCGTCACCCCGTCGGCCACGGCCGCGTACGCCAGCGACCGGTACGCCGGCCCGTCCTCCTTCAGCTGCACCGCCGCCTCGGCCAGCGGCCAGCTCGGCGGCGCCTCCCGACCGGCCGACCGACCGGCGAGAAACGCCTCGTGCCACGCCCGCACCGCCTGCCCGTCCGCCGGATCCACCCCCACTACATCCATGCCCGGATCCTCCTCGCCCCTGGCCCGACCACCGAACGGTTTCCCACACCCGCCCGGCGAGATCTTGGAGAGAAAGTGTCAGATTCGAGCATTGACTCTCCAAGATCGCGAAGGTCACCCGGGCTGGGGCTGTGCGAGGTGGGCGTCTCAGGGCCCGGGACTGGAGCATGACCGCGGGCGGGACCCAGGTGACCTCAGTACGATCACTAGACGTGACCGAGGAGACCAGCGACCAGTTCGACCCCGACGCGGCGTTGCGGGCGGACATCCGCCGGCTCGGCGGCCTGCTCGGCGAATCCCTGGTACGCCAGGAGGGCCAGCCGCTGCTCGACCTGGTGGAAGAGGTACGGGCTGATGTGCGTACCGATCCCGCCAAGGCGGCGGAACGACTCAAGCACCTGGACGTGCCGACGGGCATCAAGCTGGCACGGGCCTTCGCCACGTACTTCCACCTGGCGAACATCACCGAACAGGTGCACCGGGCCCGTACGCTGCGCCGGCTGCGGGCCACCGAGGGCGGCTGGCTGCAGCGGGCGGCCACGCAGGTGGCCGAGCGGGGGGTTGCCCGGGAGGAGATCGCGGCGGCGGCGCGGCGGCTCGCGGTGCGGCCGGTGTTCACCGCGCACCCCACCGAGGCGGCGCGCCGCTCCCTGCTGACCAAGCTGCGGACCGTCGCGAACCTGCTCGACGCCGAGGCGGCGGAGCAGGCGCTCTACGGGCCTCCGGACCAGGCCGCCACCGACCACCGGCTGGCGGAGCTGGTGGACCTGATCTGGCAGACCGACGAGCTGCGGCTGACCAAGCCCGACCCCACCGACGAGGCCCGCAACGCGGTCTACTACCTCGCCGAGCTGTACGCCGGCGCCGCACCCCAGGTGCTCACCGACCTGGCCGCGACGTTCCAGGGGTTCGGGGTGACGCTGCCGCCGGCGGCACGGCCGTTGTCGTTCGGCAGCTGGATCGGCGGCGACCGCGACGGCAACCCGTACGTGACCCCGAAGGTCACTTCCGACGTGCTGCTGATCCAGCACGAGCACGGCATCCGGGCCACCGAGGCGGCGGTCGACGTGCTGATCAACGACCTGTCGGTGTCGCGTCACCTGCGCGGCGTCTCGATCGAGTTCGGCGCCAGCCTGGCCCAGGACCTCGACCGGCTGCCCGAGCTGGGCGAACGCTTCCGGAAGGTGAACGCGGAGGAGCCTTACCGGTTGAAGGCCCGGTGCATCAAGGTGAAGCTGGCGAATACCCGCGCCCGGCTCGCCGCGGGCCGGCCGCACCAGCCGGGGCGAGACTATCTCGGGGCCGCCGACCTGATCGCCGACCTGGAGCTGATGCGCCGGTCGCTGACGAAGCAGAACGGCCGGCTGATCGCCGAAGGGCAGCTGACGACCGCGATCCGTACGGCGGCGGCCTTCGGGTTGGGGCTGGCCACGTTGGACGTACGGGAGCACGCGGCGGCGCACCACGCGGTGCTGGGCCAGATGTACCAGCGGGTGGGCGAGCTCTCCCAGCCGTACGCCGAGCTCAGCCGGGCGGCGCGTACCGAGCTGCTGACCAGGGAGCTCGGGAGCCGGCGGCCACTGTCCACGCCGGACGTCCAACTCGACGACAAGGGCCGGCGTACGTTCGGGGTGTTCGGCACGATCCGTCAGGCGCAGGACAGCTTCGGCGCCGAGGTGGTGGAGAGCTACATCGTGTCGATGACGCAGGGCGTCGACGACGTACTCGCCGCCGTGGTGCTGGCCCGCGAAGCAGGTCTGGTGGATCCGCACACGGAGCACGCGCGGGTCGGGTTCGTGCCGCTGCTGGAGACCGTCGAGGAGCTGGACGCCGCCGACGCGCTGGTCGACGGGCTGTTGACGATCCCGGCGTACCGGGCGGTGGTGAAGGCGCGGGGCGACGTCCAGGAGGTCATGCTCGGGTACTCCGACTCGAACAAGCAGGCAGGCATCACCACCAGCCAGTGGTCGATCCACCGGGCGCAGCGGTCGCTGCGCGACGTGGCCGCGAAGCACGGCGTACGGCTGCGGCTGTTCCACGGTCGGGGCGGCACCATCGGACGCGGCGGCGGACCCACGCACGAGGCGATCCTGGCGCAGCCGTACGGGACCATGGACGGCGCGATCAAGGTGACCGAGCAGGGCGAGGTGATCTCCGACAAGTACACCCTGCCGGCGCTCGCCCGGGAGAATCTCGAGCTCACGGTCGCCGCATCGCTGCAGGCCACACTGCTGCACACCACGCCACGGGCGCCGCAGGCCGACATCGCCGACTGGAACGCCGCGATGTCCACGGTCTCGGACTCGGCGGCGGCCGAGTACCGGACCCTGGCCGGAGATCCGGACCTGCCGGCGTACTTCTGGGCGGCCACGCCGACCGAGTTGCTGGGCTCGCTCAACATCGGCTCCCGCCCGGCGAAGCGCCCCGACACCGGCGCCGGCCTGGAGGGGCTGCGCGCCATCCCGTGGGTGTTCGGCTGGACCCAGACCCGGCAGATCGTCCCCGGCTGGTACGGCGTCGGCTCCGGCCTCGCCGCCGCCCGCAAGGCCGGGCTCGACGGCTCGCTGGCCGACATGTACCGCCGGTGGGAGTTCTTCCGCACCTTCGTCTCCAACGTCGAGATGATGCTCACCAAGACCGACCTGACCATCGCGGGGCGCTATGTCGCCGAGTTGGTCCCGCCCCCGTTGCACCCCCTGTTCGAAAAGATCGTTTCCGAGTACGAGCAGACCGTCGCCGAGATCCTCACGATCACGGGCGGGTCCCGGCTGTTGCAGAGCCAGCCCGTACTGGCTCGTACCCTCGAGGTGCGGGACCGGTACCTGGAGCCGTTGCACCACCTGCAGGTGTCACTGCTGGCCCGGTACCGCGCCGGATCCCGGGACCCGCAGTTGGAGCGGGCGCTGCTCACCACGGTCAACGGCATCGCCGCCGGGATGCGCAACACCGGCTGACCGGTAACCGGTTTGTAAGCGCACGGCAGGCCCATCGAGCCCGACACTGGGCACATGCGCAAACGTGGGACGTGGCTGGTGGCCGGTGTCGTGGTGCTCGCCGTCGTGGCCGCCGGGGTGTGGTACTTCGCGCCGTGGAAACTGGTCGTCGACCGTACGGTGCACGAGACCCTGCCGTCCGCGGTAGCCGCCTCGCCCTCGGCCAGCGACCCAGCGCGCCCCGAGGCCCGGCTGCTCGCCGAGGGCAGGTTCGTCAGCCACGAGCACGCCACCAGCGGCACCGTGCAGATCGTGCGACGCGCCGACGGCACCCGGGTCCTCGCGATCAAGGACCTGGACACGAGCAACGGCCCTGACCTGCGGGTGTGGCTCACCGACCAGAAGGTGGTACGCGGCAGCAGCGGCTGGACGGTCTTCGACGACGGCAGGTACGCCGAGCTGGGCCGGCTCAAGGGCAACCGGGGAGACCAGGCGTACCTGATACCCAAACGGCTCGACCTCGCGAAATACCGAAGTGTCACGATCTGGTGCAAACGGTTCTCGGTCTCCTTCGGCGCCGCCGAGCTGACCACCGGCTGACCGCGATTCGACCCGGACAGTACGCGCAATTCACCCCCGACCTGGCGACACGGCCCTGCCCTGGCTCGACCCCGTACGGCAACGGCTGGAAGACTGGCATGCCGACGGAGGGGTGTAGTGAGCGAGCACAGCGAGGCGAGCGGATGAGTGCTGAGTGGCTGCTTCCTGAGGAGATGCTGCGGGAAGCTCCGAGCTATACGCCGCGCCCCCACGAGCTGGCCGACCTGGAGCTGCTGCTGTCCGGGGCGTACCGGCCGCTGACCGGGTTCTGCAGCCGGGCCGACCTGGAGTCGATCGCCCGGCGGGGCCGGCTCGCCGACGGCGCCAGCTGGCCGGTGCCGGTGAGCCTGGAGGTGCCGGCCGAGGTCGCCGAGCGGCTCGACGTGGCGAACCCGCGCTCCCGCGTACTGGTGCTCACCGATCCCGAAGGCGCGCCCGTCGCCGCCGTCGAGGCGGTCGAGACCTGGGACGCCGCCACCGGCTGGACCGCCGTCGCGGGACCCGTACGCAGGCTCGCCGAGCCGGTGCACGGCGTGTTCCGCCGGCTCCGCGCCACCCCCGAGGAGGTACGCGACACGCTGCCGCCCGGACGCGTACTGGCCGTGATCCCGACCGGCCCGCTGCACCGGCCGCAGCTCGCCCAGATCGCCCATGCGGCGCGCCGGCTGGCGGCACACGTCCTGGTGATGGTGCCGGTGGTCGAGCACACCGCCGACGGCCTGGCGCCCGAGGTGCTGGTGCGCACCGTACTCGCGGCGGCGGACCGGATGCCGCCGGCGACGATCATCGCGGTGCCGTTCGCGTCCCGCGGCAACGACATCCGCGACGGCCTGATCCGGGCCAGGGTCGCGGCGGCGTACGGGGCCACCCACCTGCTCTCCAGCGGTACGGCGGTCAACGGCTCCGCGGTCCGCATCGTGGTCCCCCGGGAACTCGCGTACGACATCCGCGACGGCCAGTGGCGGCCGGCCGACGACGTACCGCCGCCGCAGCGCCGGGCCGCGCTGACCGTCGAACAGATCCACGAGCTGCTCGACCGCGGCGTGAACCTGCCCGAGTGGCACACCCCGCCCGCGGTCGCCGACGAGCTGCGGCGCGCCCGCCGGCCCCGCGACCAGCGCGGACTCGTGGTGTTCTTCACCGGCCTGTCCGGCTCCGGCAAGTCCACCATCGCCCGCGGCGTGCACGACGTGCTGCTCGAAGACGGCGAGCGTACGGTCACCCTGCTCGACGGGGACGTGATCCGGCGACTGCTCTCCTCGGAGCTGAAGTTCTCCCGGGGCGACCGCGACCTGAACATCCGCCGGATCGGCTTCGTCGCCGCCGAGGTGGCCCGCCACGGCGGCATGGCGCTGTGCTGCCCGATCGCCCCGTACGCGTCCACCCGCGCCGAGATCCGCAAGCTGGTGACCGACGTCGGCGGCGACTTCGTACTGGTCCACGTCGCCACCCCGATCGACGTCTGCGAGCAACGCGACCGCAAGGGCCTGTACGCCAAGGCCCGCGCCGGTCAGATCCCCGCGTTCACCGGAGTCTCCGACCCGTACGAGGAGCCGACCGACGCGGACCTGACGATCGACACCTCGTCGGTGGCCGTGGAAGACGCCGTCGAGCTCGTGCTCGACCACCTCGCGACCGGCGGCTGGCTGGAGCTCGACGGCCTACTCGAGTCCTCGCTCACGTCCTGAGCCGGACCCAAGATCGCGTCGATGTCGATCATTTGTAGGGTATTGTTATGGGCGTACGAGGCCTTCAGTAGGTCGCGGGACAAGCGCCAGGTCTGCTGCCAGACCCTTCCGGCTCCGTTCGGTTGAGGCCCCCCGGACCTTCTGAAGGTCTCGTCTCATATTCCCTGGTCCGGCCACCATGGGTACGCCTCGAACACACCAGGTCTGGCCATCGCCTTGAAGCCAAACCCCCAAGCTTTGCCACGGACCCGCCGGATCTGATGCCGTATCGCCAGCAGGTGATGCGCCTCGTACCCGTCGAACTCGTCCTGATTCAGCGCGGCGTTGAGCATCCCGCCGTACTGGTCGGCCGCTTGCAGTCCGTCGTACGAGCCGGCGCCGACGAACTTCACCCTGCCTGACAGCAGATGCCACGGAATCCAAACCGGATCCTTGATGCGTTTGACCGCGAAGTACGCCTCGGTGTCGGAGTGATCGAATCCGCGTACGTGGCCGAAACGAGCGACGAGTTGGCGCGCACCGCCCGGCCAGTCCCTAGCCGTGAGCAAGAGGCGCTCGATCATCAGTCCGGCCGCGTAGTTGTAGAAGAGCGTGTGATCTCTGTGCAGGCCGGCCGTCGATGGAATCGCTGCCTTCTCGAAGATCACATAGTTGACGACGAGGCCGGGTACGGAAGCAAGCTGACCGGCCACGAACTGCCGACGCGGGTATCTCTTGACGTGTTCCTTCCAATGCAACGGCTTACTAACCGGCACCTTGAGGCGGGTGCGGCACGTGTCGACGGCCTGACGCAGGAGAGGTTCGTCCTCGTCCGCGACGGTAACGCCGGCCATAGCGAAGAACCGTGAGGACCTGGCGGACACACCACGGTCACCCATCTCGTCGACGTACGCACGGAGAATCGGTCGGGCCTGGGACACCGAGGCACTCTACCGGCGAGCGTCCACTTCGGACTATGCAGTGGTCAGTTCCATGACTGGCTCAAGAACGCCGATGCACGGGACTGGCCGACTGGCTCGCGGTCCCCGACGGACTGGGCGACGGGGGCCGGCTGGGCACGGGTGAGGTGACTACGGGGCTGGCCGTCGGGGAGGGGCTGGACGGCGTACTCCCGGACGGGTTGGGAGAGGCAGAGGCGGAGGTGGCCGGCGAGACGGTGGGGGTGGCAGACGCGGGTGCCGAGCCGGTCGGCGAGGGTGACGGGTTCGGGTCGGTGGGGCCCCAGAGCACCGAGAAGATCGGCAGGGCCGCGAGGGTACGGAAGGCGTCCAGCGCGTCGTCGGAGCTGTCGATCCGGGTGTCGCCCCTGGGGGCGCGGGGCGAGTCGAAGTAGACCAGCGCCTTGAGCGCCGGATAGTCGGGCAACTGCTGCTCGACGCTGTCGAAGATCTCGGCCTTCCTGGCCGGGTCGTCGGGGTATTCGAAGACGCCCCATTCGGAGAGCATCAGCGGCTTGTCGGGGTGGTGCGCCACGGACCAGTTGTAGAAGCCGGGCCAGGTGTCGGGGTCGCTGGTCTGGTTGACCAGCCGGGCGAAGTCGCCGTGGTGGTCGGCGGTCGGGTCCGCCGAGACGTACGGGTCGTAGCCGATCCAGTCGACCACGTCGTCGCCCGGGTAGAGCCGGTCGAACCAGGGCTGGGTGGCCCAGCGCTGGAAGCCCATGTAGATCATCACGAACACCGCGTTGTCGACGCCGTCGTCGCGCAGCCGCTCGACGGTGTGCCGGTACATGGCCGCGTAGTCCTTGGCGGTCATCCCGGAGTCGGGGTCGGGGTCGACGTCGTTCTCCGGCTCGTGGTGCAGGGACAGGAAGAACTTGTCGCCGAAGGTCTGCTTGAGGTGCTCGGCGAGCCGGTCGATCCGCTCGTCCTGGCCGCCGGCGGCGACGTCCGCCCAGGTGGTGCCCCAGGCGACCTTCCAGTTGACCAGCAGCACCCGCGGGCCGGCGGGGTCGTGGGCGGCGGCGATCTCGTCCCGCGTCGGGAACAGCTCGTCGCCGCGGTGGTAGCGGTGGTAGATGTCGGCGTGGCGGCCGGTCTTCGACTCGAAGTCGGCGAGCGCGGTCGACGCCGGGGTCGTGGTGAACACCCCCGGCGCCACGCCCCACCAGGAGCCGCACTCCGGCACCAGCTTCTGCGACACCGGGCAGTTGCCCGGGCCGGTCGACGGGGTCGGACCGGGCTCGGGCGACCCGTCGGTCAGCAGCGCGTCCCGCAGCGCCGGGCCGGCCAGCGCCGCGACCACCAGCACCGCCGTCGTCGCGGCCGCGACGACGTACCAGCGCAGCTTCGACACGCTCCCCCTAGCGATCTTGGACATTTGTGTCGTTATACCAGCTACAACGGCCCAAGATCCTGAAAAGCTATGGGCCGGGGTAAACCGCCCTCGCGCGCCAGTTGCGGCCGTCGAGCATCGGGCCGCTGACCGCGACCTGCACGCCGGACGGCGCCCCGCCGGCGAACGGCATCTGGTAGAGCGCGCCGTCGATCCGGCTGACGTACAGGGTGTCGTCGACGACGAACACGGCACCCGCCACGTCCCCGAAGCCCGAGGTCGCGGCGACGAAACGCTGCGCGGAGACCGCGCCGCTCGACGGGGTGAACCAGCGCCAGTACAGCGCGCTCGACCCGGTCTTCGTGTAGTAGAGCCGGCCCCGGTCGAAGCCCATCCCGGTGACGCTCGCCAGCTCGGCGCCGTAGAAGTCCGGGTTGGCTCCGGCGTACGTGCCGCCCTTGCCGTTGGACACGTCGTCCCAGTCCGGCGTCACCCCGTCGGTGTCGTGGTACGGGTCCAGCGCCGACGGCGTACCCCAGGTGGTGCCGTCGAACGTACGGCGGTAGAGCTTGCCGTCGCCGAGGCCGTAGTACACCGAACCGCCGACCCAGAAGCCGCCCCGGGACGTACGCCAGTCGGTGCCGCCGGACTCGACGGGCTGGCTCGCGGTCACGTCACCCGGCCCGTGGTACGTACGGACCCGGACGTCGGTCGCGGTGGTCCCCTCGGCGGCCAGGTAGACGTGTCCCGGCAGGTCAGTCACGGTGTTCGGCGGGACGGCGGCGCCGCCGGAGAGCGGGAAGAAGCCGATCCGCTGCCGCTTGTACTGGACGTTGCCGAGGTAGTCGGTGTCGTACCCGAGCCAGAGGCCGTCGGGGGTGGCGTACAGCTCGGTGACGCCGAAGCCGCGCGGGTTGCGTCCCGGATTCCAGGTGTACGGCAGCCCGGTCGCCGGGTCGAAAGCAGCGATCGAGGCGCGGCCGATGGCGCCCGGTTGCGCTGCGTCGCGCCCGGTGGGGTTGTTCACCCAGCGGATGTGGCCGCCGACGTACACGGCCTGCTCGGTGACGGCCGTCGACAGGAACGTGTCGCCGCCCGACGCGGTGACCCAGGCCGGCTTCTGCCCGGCGCCGCCGGGGTCCGACCCGTCGCCCGGCAGCCACCACTTGCTGACGGTGTCGCAGAGCGTCCCGGGGTAGACGCCGCCGGTCGCCGCGACCACGACGTACGCGCCGTCGGGGGCGTACTGGATGTCGCGTACCCAGGAGTCGAAGGAACTGGCGTTGCAGGGGGTGGCGAACGAGTCGGTCTGCCACTGGTCGACCGACGCGGGGCCGGACCACGGCGTGCTGATCGAGACGATCTGGTCCCGGGCCAGTCCGGCAGCGGTCTTGAAGTTGCCGATGACGACCAGCCGGTCGCCGCTCGGGGACAGCGCGAACCGCTCCACTCCGACCGACTTTTTCGCGCCGTCGCCGTCCCAGTTGTGGTGCCCCGCGAGCGGCACGGTGAGGTAGCTGTCGAGTGCCCCGCCACCGGCGCCCAGCGACGCCAGACCCTGCCGGATGCTGCTGCCGATCTTGGCGAACGTGCCGCCTACCAGCAGTTTTCCGTTCGGGTGCACCGCGAGGTCGGACACCGGGCCGTTGATCGCGGGTGGCGCGAAGCTGGTCACCCGGCCGCCGGTGCCGGCGTACAGCAGGGTCAGGCCGCGGTGGGGATTGCCGTTGACGGTGAGGAACTTGCCGCCGGCGTACACCGTGCCGCTGGTGGGGCCGGCGAGGAGCGTACGCACCTCACCGTCCAGCGTCGGTACGAATCCCGAGTCCACCACGCCGGTCGCCTTGTCGAACGCGAACAGGTACCTGCGGGTCAGCACCGTGCTGCTGCCCTTGCTGGTGACCTGGGTGAAGCTGCCGCCCACGATCACCTTCGAGCCGAGGTCGAGGATCGCGTACACCCGGCCGTCGGCGACGTTCGGCGTGTACGACGACGGCGTGGTGCGTACCAGCCGGTCGTGGTGGGGCGCGGCGGCGGCGCCGGCCGACGCCCGGGATTGAGCGCCGGTGTCGGCGGTGGCAGCGGTGGCGCCGACCAGGGTCGCCAGCAGCGTGGCGACGAGGCCCAACCGGGCGGCGGGGCCGAGCGTGGGCAGGGCAGGGCGAACGTGTCGCAGCACGGGGTGCTCCGGGGGGTGAGAGGGGGAAGCTCCGGCCTACGGAGCAGTTGTGCGTACCCGGTCGGGAGGTTCGCCGGTTGTGTCTGGAGTGGGCGGCGACCCTGCGACCGCTGTTGCGGCAGTGCTCACGAACAGCGAATCGGTAGTGACGAATGTCAGAAGAGCAGCCATTTTTCGGTACGTCTAGCGCTGTGTCCGCAAATGAGCCGTTCGGCCGAGGGGCCGGTACTACTTGTGGCCAGACGACCACGTACCGTTTAGCTGATGTCGGAAAGATTGGGGAATGTCGGATGCCGAATGGCGACTACAGTCCCAGCCCCATGCGCGTCTCCCTGAGAACCACCCAGGAATCCAGCCCGCCCCCGCCGCGGAGCACCTACGATCTCGCCGACTACCTCGGCATGCTGCGCCGCAGTTGGTGGCTGCTGCTCGCCGCCACCGTGGTCGCGGTGGCGGCCGCCGTCGGCGTCACCACGATGCAGACCAAGGTGTACGAGGCGTCCACCTCCGTGCTCGTCCTGCCGACCGGAGTGCAGAACACCGAGCTGGCCGGCGGGCGCACCAAGACCACGATCAACCTGGACACCGAGGCGCAGCTCGTCCGCTCCAGCAGCACCGCCGAGCTGGCCCGCACCCTGTTGAAGTCCTCGCGGCCGGCCGCCGACCTGCGCAAGGCCGTCTCGGTGACGGTCCCGCCGAACACCGCCGTCCTCGAGATCACGTACGCCGCCGCCGACCCGGACACCGCCCGCAAGGGGTCCCACGCCTTCGCCGCGGCGTACCTGAAGAACCGTCAGGAAGGTACGCAGGACGACCTCGACGCGCAGGTCAAGGCGCTGCAGGCGCAGATCAAAGGGGTGCAGAAGCAGCTCCAGGGCGTCACCCACAAGCTCGACGCGCAACCCCCCGACGCCGCCGACGGCTACCTCAACGCCCAGCAGCAGAACCTGTCCTCGCAGCTCAACACGCTGACCACCAAGCTGAACGAGCTGAGCACCACGCCGGTCAGCGGCGGCCGGATCATCAGCGACGCGCAGACCCCCGCCGCGCCCAGCCGACCGGTGCTGCTGCTCAACCTCGCCGCCGGCCTGATGGTCGGCCTGGTCGGCGGGGTCGCCCTGGTGGTGGCCCGGCAGTTCCTCGACCGCAGGGTGCACCGCGGCGTCGACGTGGCGCGCCGGGCCGGCGTACCGCTGCTGGTCGAGCTGAGCGACCGGCAGGTTGTTCGCTCCGCACCGACGGCGGACACCGTCTTCGGGGCTTTCACCCCCGGCGGGCGTACGTTCTCGCGGCTGCGCAACGAGGTCGCCGCCGGGCTCGGCGTACCGGCCGTCGTGGTGGTCACCGGGGCCTCCCGGGGACCCGCCGCCGGCACGCTCGCCGCGAACCTCGCCGTCGCGTTCACCCGCGCCGGCAACCAGGTCGCCCTGGTGTACGCCGACGTACCGGCCTCGACGGGGTTGTTCGGCGCGCCGGTGGCACCGGGGCTCGCCGAGGTGCTCGCCGGGCGTACCGCGGTGGACGAGGCGCTGGTGGCGGCCGCGCGCCACCCGGGCCTGCGGGTGCTGCCCACCGGCAGCACCGCGTCCGCCGCCGGACTACTCCAGTCCGAGGCCGCCCGCCGGGTCCTCACCGCGTTGAAAACCCAGGTGGAGTACGTCATCGTGCTCGCCCCGTCGACCGCGGAGAGCGCCGACGCGCAGAGCCTCGCGATCCACGCCGACGCGGTGATCCTGGCCGTGGACCTGCGGCGTACCACCGATCTGGAAGTCGCCGACGCCGCCGAACAACTGCACCGGGTCGGTACGCCGCTGCTCGGCGCCGCCGCCCTGGCCCCGATGCCGTCCCCGAAGCCCCGCGCCAAGCCGGGGAATCGGCGTGGTCTCGTCTCCCGGCTGCGATCGCGGCTGCCGGAAGCCGGCGGCACAAAGCCCACGACCTCTGGCGCGAAGTCGACGGACACTCCGACCGTGGTGCTCCCCCGCATCACCGACGAAGATCCACCAGACACCTCCGGCGCCGACCTGGCGGACGAGCTCGAACCCGACGCGGCACCCGAGCCGCGAGCCGAGCAGGACAGGACGCCGCCGGCTTCGCGCAGGCGTAAGCCGAGGCCGAAGCGGATGCCCCAGATCGAGACGGACCTGGAGGTCGCGGGCAAGGGATCACGCTCTTGACCTCACTCGCCCTCCCGCCCGGCCACACCACCGGGCGCATCGTCGCTGTGCGGCCGCGGCTGCTGCCGCTCCCGCCGGGCTGGCCGCTGACCGCGTTACTGCTTCTCTATCCACTGTGGTGGGTGCTCGGGCTGGGCATTCTGATCTACCCGCTGCTTGCCGTACCGATGGGAATGGAGCTGATCCGGAGACGGCCGGTGAGGGTACCGCCGGGGTTTGTGCTGTGGGCGCTGTTCCTGGCCGTGGTGCTGGTCAGCCTGGCCGCGCTCGGGTACGACCCGCCGGGCACCATGCCGGGCACCGCGCTGTCCCGGCTCCCGGGCGCCGGCCTGCGCCTGGTCGAGTACGCCTCCCTCACGATCCTCCTGCTGTACGCCGGCAACCTGACCGAGTCCGAGCTGCCGCAGCGGCGGCTGATCCGGCTGCTCGCCTGGTCGTTCCTGATCACGGTCGCGGGCGGGTTGGTGGGGACGGTGTGGCCGTACCTGTCGTTCACCTCGCCGGTGGAGCTGCTGCTGCCCGGCCGGTACGCGCACAACGCCTTCGTCCGGTCGCTGGCCCATCCCGCGGTGGCGCAGCTGCAGGAGGTGCTCGGTTTTCCGACGCCGCGACCGGCCGCCCCCTGGGGGTACACGAACATCTGGGGCAACAACTTCTTCGTACTGCTGCCCTGGTTCGTGGTCGCCGGGTGGCATCAGGCCCGCGCCCGCTGGCAGCGCATCGGCACGCTCGCCGTACTGGCGGTCTCGGTGGTGCCGGTGATCGTCTCGCTCAACCGGGGCCTGTGGCTCGGCTTGGCGGCGGCCGCCGGGTACGTCGCGCTGCGGCTGGCGATGAAGGGCCGGCTGCTCGCCATCGGGGCGCTCGCCACCGCTGCCGCCGCCCTGGTGGTGCTGCTCGCGCTGACCCCGCTCGGCACCCTGGTGAACGACCGGCTGGAGCACGGGCACTCCAACGACATCCGGATCTACACCACCGAGCAGGCGCTCGACGGCGTCGGCTACTCGCCGCTGATCGGCTTCGGCAGCACCCGCAACACGATGGGCAGCGACTCGTCGATCGCGGTCGGATCCAGCGCCACCTGCGACAACTGCGGCAACCACACCATCGGCAGCAACGGCCAGATCTGGCTCGAGCTGTACGCCCACGGGTTCGGAGGCGCGGCGCTGTTCCTCGGCTTCTTCACCTGGCTGTGCTGGCACTATCGGCGGGACGGCTCCGCGACCGGGATCGCCGGGTCGACCGTACTGCTGCTCAATCTGCTCGCCTCCGGCTACTACAACACGCTGCTCACGCCGCTCGCGTTCACGTTCCTGTCCCTGGTGGTGCTGTGGCGTCGCGAGGCGCTGTCCACCGGCGCAGGGCTCTTGGGCACGGGGCCGTTGGGCGTATCGAATCCCAAGGAGGCGACCGCGTGACTCTCACCGTGCCGACCCGTACCGACCATCTGGCCGAGGTGCTCACCGCGCTGCATCCGCCCCCGTACGCGTTCTCGGGGGACGGGCCGGTGGCGGCCGAGTACCGGGTCCTGCCGTACCAGCGGCGGCCCCGGTTGCTGGTGCCCGCGCGGCTCGCCGCCGCCGGGGTGCGCAGCGCCACCGCCCGTACGCCGCTGACCCGGCTGGCCGCGGCCGCCCTGAGCCTCCCGGGAGCTGCCCGGTTGCTCCCCACCGTCCGGGTGTACGGAGACCCCGCCGCCGACTCCTTCGCGACCCACCTCGGGACCGTGCTGGACGCCCGTCGCAGCGGCCTGGCAGGCCGGCCCCCGGAGTTGGCGATCCTGGTCGGTGGTCCGGCGCGGGCCAACCGCAAGCCGGTCGTGGCCGCGCTCGACCCCCAGGGCGATCCCCTCTGCTTCGCGAAACTCGGCACCGGCCCGCTCACCCGGGCGCTGGTCCGCAACGAGCGGGCCGCGCTCCGTACGCTCGTCGGGGCCGGGCTGCGCTACACCCAGGTGCCGACGCTGCTGTCCGGCGGGGCGTGGCGCGACCACGAGGTGATCGTGCAGTCGGCGCTGCCCACCTGGCGCGGCTCGACACCGGGCCCCGATCTGCTGACCAGGGCGATGTGCGAGGTGGCCCGTGCCTGTGGCAGCAGCCGCGGCCGGCTCGGCGACGGGACGTACTGGTGGGGGCTGCAGTCGCGGGTGATGCTCGCCGACGACCACCGCCTGTCCGCCGCCGCGGAACGTCTGCAGGACACCGCCGGCGACCTGCAACTCGAGTACGGCGCCTGGCACGGCGACTGGACCCCGTGGAACACCCGGCACCTGGACGGCCGGGTGCTGGTGTGGGACTGGGAACGCTTCGCGGTCGGCGTACCGCTGGGATTCGACGCGTTGCACTACGCGTTGGCGCGGCAGGCCCCGGTGAGCGGGCACCTGCTGGCGCCGCTGGCCCGGGACCTGCTGGCGCCGTTCGGGGTGCCGCCGGCCGCCGCCGAGGCCACCGCGTCGCTGTACCTGATCGAGATCGCGACCCGTTACCTGATCGACGGGCAGCGTACGGCCGCCGCGCGCACCGTGACCGACATGCTGGGAGACCTCTCATGATCAACCGTACGGACGTGCCGGTGCCGGTGAAGCGGGTGGTCCACGCCGGATCCCGTACGGTCGGCCGGCTCACCAGCAACGCCCGGATGCTGCCGAGCTTCCTGATCGCCGGGGGCCAGCGCTGCGGCACCACGTCGCTCTACCGCGCCCTGTCGCAGCACCCGGCGATCCTCAAGGCGGTGCTGCACAAGGGCGTGCACTACTTCGACACGGCGTACCACCGGGGGCCGCGCTGGTACCGCGCCCACTTCCCGCTGCGCCGCACCGCCCGCGCCGTCGCCCGGCAGCTCGGCGTCTACCCGCACGCGTTCGAGTCGAGCCCGTACTACCTCTACCACCCGCTCGCGGCGGAACGGATCGCCCGCGACCTGCCGTCGGTGAAGCTGATCGTGCTGGTACGCGACCCGGTCGAGCGGGCGTACTCGCAGCACGCCCACGAGCTGGCCCGCGGCTTCGAGACGGTGCCGTACTTCGAGGACGCAGTGGAGCTGGAGCCGCAGCGGCTGGCCGGCGCCGAGGAGCTGCTGCGCGCCGGCGGCCGGTCCCACTCGCACCAGCACCACGCGTACCTCGCCCGCGGCCAGTACGTCGACCACCTCGAGCGCTGGTCGTCGCTGGTCGGCAGGGACCGGATCCACGTCGTCGACAGCGC
>WNFV01000766.1_pt1 | contig 43839 bp, 40 predicted proteins | sample 5400101 | NCBI WGS metagenome assembly WNFV01 (sample SAMN13153361, study PRJNA577476) | soil metagenome | isolation source: 115 cm soil or saprolite under grassland replicate 1 | place: USA:California | collected 2016-06-15 | reverse complement strand
GCGCGTCTTCTACGAGCTCGGATGTTTCCCGGTAGAACCGGTTCGGCCGCAACCGGGCTGACAGCGCGTCGACCAAAGCGCAAGGTAGGCGCGCCGCGAACCTCAGGAGACGAGGAAACGCGGCATGTTCTTCCAAAAGCGAGAGCAAGTAGCGGGCGGGGCGGAGCGGCCGTGTCCAGTGAAAGCTGTAGAGCAGCGATGCGGTCCCGCCAATCCCGACCCACATGCGCCGCGCCTTATCGCTCGCGCCGTCGGCTAGGGTAAGATCCTGCGGTCCCGAGAGACACGCTTTCGCCAACTGCATCGCGGTCAAGCTGTTGTGCTGGTCGGGATCCACGAAGAACTGGCAGCCGACCGCCACGCGAAGCGAGCGCCCCCGCAGCAGCATCCGTCGCGGCATCACTGCGTAGACGCCACAGATGCGCCCGTGTTGCTCAGCCACCCAGGAGGGTATCTGGAGGTCGCGCCACGGGTTGTCGAACAGCATCTCCCGAAAGTAGGACTCGCACGCCGCGGGTGAAATCCAGTGTCGCTCCGAATAGACGCGTCCGAAGAGTTCGGTTACCGCGGGTAGATCGTCTTCGGTTAAGACACGAATCGTCGCCATAGCAGGTTCTGGCCCTCGCTCGAAACCCGAAGCGCCAGCATCCGCCTCGACTCAAACGGACGGGACGGCCATCGTGCCGTTCCTAACCACGAGCCGCGCGATCCGCGCGAGCGTCCGCAAATCGTCAAGGTCGATGTCGTCGATCTTGATGCGCACGCCAAAGCGCTGCTCGAGCTGCAGGAGCAGCTCTACAAACTGGAACGAGTCGAGAATGCCCGTCTCGAGGAGATCGGTGTCCGGGGATGGCGCTTCAATGTGAAAATTCTCGGCGAACACGGCGCCCAGGCGCTCGATGATGGCGTTTGCGTCTCTCACTGTTTCCTTCCTTCAGCTCCGCCCGGCCGCCGCGCTGACCATACGACGATTAGTCGCGCTCGCGTGATCGGGAGGCAGCGCTTGCGTCTGCATTGGGCGGAGTTCGGCGTCGAGGAACGCTTTCTTCAACCGCGGACGGTCGATCTTGCCGTTGTCATTCTTGGGCAGGACGTCATGGCGCATCCAGCGGGCCGGGAGCATGTAGCCGGGCACGATCTCCGCCAAGGTCTTGCGCAGGCTCTTCGTGGAGACGCTGCCGTCCGGCACCGGGACATAGGCGCAGCAGATCAACCATCCTTCGAAACCTTCGGATTGAATCGCCACGACCGCGCTCTCGCGCAAGCCAGGAAGCGAGTGCAGCGCCGCCTCGATCTCGCCCAGTTCGATGCGGTAGCCGCGGCTCTTGATCTGCGTATCGGCCCGGCCCACGTAGTAGAACAGGCCGTCGGCTCCGCGGCGCGCCAGGTCGCCGGTCTTGTAGATGCGGTCCTGCGGACCGGGTCCGCCAGGGTAGGGGAGAAACGCGCCGCGGGTTTTCTCCGTGTCGTGCCAATAACCGGGGCTCAAGCCCACGCCGCGGATATACAGGTCGCCGATTTCGCCCGCAGCCACGGGCTGCAGTCGGCCGTCGAGGATCAGCAGCTCCTCGCCGGCGCACGCGGTGCCGATGGGAATCGGCTCGCGTTCGTCGGCCGGGCATCCGGGCAGCGTGTAGTAGCTGCTCACGATGGTGGTCTCGGTCGGGCCGTACAGGTTGGTGAATTGCACGTGCGGCAGTCGGCGCATCCAATGGATAAGCGTAGGCGTCGGCAAGGGTTCTCCGGCAAACAACACCCGGCGAAGGGACGGGAAGTCGTCCTGGCCCACGACGTCGAAATTCGCCATCAGGTTGAGGACCGAGGGCACCGAGAACCACTGTGTGAGCCGGGCTTCGCGAATGAACTGTGCCAACTTATGCGGCAGGAGATTGAGCTCCGGGGGCACCAGGTGCAGCTCTGCCCCCGCCCAAAGAGTGCCGAACACGTCGAACGTGGATACGTCGAAACGCAGCGGCGGGTGCTGCGAGATGCGATCGGTGTGGACAATGCCGAAGTACGTCAGCGCCCAGCGGATGAGATGCGCGACGCTCGCGTGGGTGATCATCACGCCCTTGGGGACACCTGTGGAACCAGACGTGAACAGAATGTGCGCCACGTCGCCTTCGGTGTTGGCGCAGGCGGGCGGCGTCGCCGGATAGGTGGGGAGGTCGTACAGGGTGAAGAGCGGCGCCGGATCGACTTTGGAGGGTGCGGCTCCGTCCAGCCATCCGATCATAGGCCGCTGGGTGAGCGTCGCAACCGCCAGCGCGTCGCGCAGATTCTGGCCGACCGCGCCGGCGGCGAGTATGCAGCGGCAGTCGCTGACCTCGAGCACCCTCGCCTGCCGCGCTGCGGGACTCGCCGGATCCATCGGCACGTAGATCGCATCGGCTTTCAGCGCGCCGAGCATGGCCACGATCGCCTCAAGGCTCTTCGGCATCAGCAGACCGACGCGATCTCCCCGCCGGCAGCCTGCCTCCTTCAGCGCACGGGCGAGCCGGTTGCTCGCTTCCTCGAGCGCACCGTAGGTGAGGCGGGTGCCTTTGAATACGAGCGCGGTCGCCTCAGGTCGCGCCTGTGCTTGCGCCGTCACGCCTTGCTGTAACAGCAGGGTCATGCCACGAGGCAGCGCGCGACGGCGCGCTCGAACACGACACCGGTGTGCTGCATTTCTTCCACACTCGCGGGCACGTCGAGTATGAAAGTGCGGTAGCCGACGTCGACGTAGCGCGCCACTTCGTCCGCCACCCGATCGTAACTTCCCACGAGAAAAGGACAGACCGCCTTGTAGTTCTGGAATGGCACCAACCAGTACGGGTTCTCCTCTCCCGACGCGGTTTTCCCGAGCTCGGAGAGCTGGCGGTGCCAGGATGAATCCGACACTTTCATCGCAAACTGATGGGTGAGTTGACCCTTGCGGTCTTCCGGGTACCGGGCGCGAGCGACCGACCAGGCTTGCGCGTCTTCGGAGCGGGCGATGATGCCGATGCGGATGCCCCGCGATGCGACGTTCGCCGACGGGGCGGCGGCGTACTCGGCCGGCGGCTTGGGGTACTCCACGGCCGTGGCCTTCAGTTGCCGCGCTGCGTCCATACCCGCTTGCGAGGATCCCGAGACGAGAACGCCCGGCATCAATTCGGCCGGCAGAGGCGGCGTCAGCTTGAGGTTGGTCACCTTGTAGTACCGCCCTTCGAAGCTGACCGGGTCCGCGGTTTGCAATAAGCTCTGAATGACGGTGGTGTACTCCAAGAGCCGCGCGTAGCGCTCGTCGTGGGGCGTGAGGTCGTTCAACGCGAGCAAATCGTTCTTGAATCCCCCAGCCACCATGTTGAGATGCAGGCGGCGGCCGTACAGATGCGCGAACGACGTGATCATTTTGGCGACGCTGTAGGGATGCATGTAGGTCGGCTGAATGGCTACCAGCGGGCACAGGCGCTTGGTCGACTCGATGATGATCTGCGAGACCAGCCACGGATCCAGTTGGCCGTTGTCGGTAAACACGAGGATGCCCTCGTACCCCGCGTCTTCGCTCGAGCGCGCGAACTCCTGCAGTTCGCGAACGCATCTCTCAGGCTGTGCTTGGGCGGAAAGAGGACAGGTGGAGAAGATCTTCAAGCCGTGATTGGGGGCGGGCATATGGACGCTCGAGCGCTCCAAGTCTTTGGAAGGCTCAATCTACTCGTCGGAAATTGAAGACCATTATCGTCGGAGACTCCGACACCTGATCCATCCGGCTCATGACTGGGCGAGCGTCGGGTTTGGATTTCGATTGGTAGAATTGATCGCCGAAATAGCAGGAGAATGCATCTTTGGACGTCGGGGACCGAGACGCGGTAGGCCATTCAGCGGATGCAAGGTGTCGTGAGACAACTACGCTCTGCCATCGAATCGCCACAGAATTATCAAGCTCCCTCGATAGTGGGTAGATACCCCACCCACTATCATGGTTTGGTGCCTTGATATCATGGGTATTCCCTGACCGGGACTGTGAGGGGTCTTATCGCATACGTGCCAGCCGGAGTAAGGGAGTGACTCTCGCGAAGGCGCCAGGAAAATATTCCGAAGCGAAGCAGAGCCGATTCCGAATGTACCTAGTTTGGCGCTTTGCGGCGCGGTTTTGGAAAAACAGGCTTGTTGAGAGGTCGAAAATGACAAATATGCAATTTATCCCGGATGGTCTCGACCGCAAGGGGCTTTTGAGCGCGTTGCGAGCCTTCAAAAAGGGCGATTTTTCGGTCCACCTGCCCATGGATCTGATCGGGATCGACGGAGAGATCGCACAGGCCTTCAACGACGTCGTGGAAGTGAACAAGAAGGTGACCGACGAGTTCGCGCGCATCCGAGACGAGGTCGGAAGGGAAGGGCAGATCAATCAACGCGTCAGGCTGCCCGCGGCGACGGGATCGTGGGCCGACTGCGTGGACTCGGTGAACACGCTGATCGGAGATCTCGTCCGGCCGACCTCGGAGGTGGCACGGGTCATCGAATCGGTGGCAAGAGGCGATCTCTCCCAGCGGATGTTGCTCGAGATCGACGGCAGGCCGTTGCGGGGCGAATTCTTGCGGATCTGGAAAATCGTCAACACGATGGTCGATCAGCTCGGCGGGTTCGCCTCGGAGGTGTCGCGGGTGGCGCGCGAGGTGGGCAGCGACGGCAAGCTCGGGGGCCAGGCGCAGGTGCCTGGAGCGGCCGGGACCTGGAAGGACTTGACCGACAACGTGAACTCGATGGCGGCGAACCTGACGGGCCAGGTGCGAAACATCGCGGAGGTGACCACGGCGGTGGCGAAGGGCGACCTCTCGAAGAAGATCACGGTGGACGTGAAGGGCGAGATCCTGGAGCTGAAGAGCACGATCAACACGATGGTGGATCAGTTGAACGGGTTCGCCTCGGAGGTGTCGCGGGTGGCGCGCGAGGTGGGCAGCGACGGCAAGCTCGGGGGCCAGGCGCAGGTGCCTGGAGTGGCCGGGACCTGGAAGGACTTGACCGACAACGTCAACTCGATGGCGGCGAACCTCACCAACCATGTGCGCGGCATCGCGCAGGTGGTGACCGCCGTGGCGAAGGGCGACCTGAAGCGGAAAGTGGCTTTCGAGGCGAAAGGCGAAATCGCGGCGCTGGCCGACACCATCAACGGCATGATCGACACGCTGGCGACATTCGCCGATCAGGTGACCAACGTGGCGCGCGAGGTGGGCACCGACGGCAAGCTCGGGGGCCAGGCGCGGGTGCCGGGTGCCGCCGGACTGTGGCGCGATCTCACCGACAACGTGAATCAGTTGGCGGCGAACCTCACGACCCAGGTGCGATCCATCGCGGAGGTCGCGACGGCGGTGACGAAAGGCGATTTCACGCGATCGATCATGGTGGAAGCGATGGGGGAAGTGGCGGTCCTGAAGGACAACATCAACGAGATGATCCGCAATCTCAAGAACACGACCCTCAAGAACAACGAGCAGGACTGGCTCAAGACCAATCTCGCAAAATTCACGCAGATGCTGCAAGGTCACACCGACTTGGTGACGGTATCGAAACTGGTGCTCTCGGAGCTGACGCCGCTCGTGAACGCTCAGCAAGGCGTCTTCTACACCCAGGTGAAGCGCGGCGACGAGCCCAGTCTCGAACTGCTCGCCAGCTACGCCTCCAAGCCCAACAAGCATCTCTCGAAAACCCTGCGGATCGGCGAGGGCCTGGTAGGGCAATGCGCTTACGAGAAGAAGCGCATTCTGATCGAGGATGTCCCCGACGACTACATCCGCGTCAGCTCGATTCTCGGTTCCGCCACGCCAATGAACATCATCATCCTGCCGGTGGTGTTTGAAGGCGAGGTCAAGGCGGTCGTCGAGCTGGCCTCGCTCAGAAAGTTCAGCGAAACGCACCTGTCGTTTCTCGATCAGCTGACCGAAAGCATCGGCGTCGTATTCAACACCATCGAGGCCAACATGCGCACTGAATTCCTGCTCGAACAGTCGCAATCGCTCACCAAGGAGCTGCAAAGCCAGCAGGAGGAGCTCAAGGAAACCAACGACCGTCTCGAGCAGCAGGCGCAGAATCTGCAGAACTCCGAGAGACTGCTCAAGAATCAGCAGGAGGAGCTGCAGCGCACCAACGAGCAGCTTCAGGAAAAGGCCAAGCTTCTTTCGGAACAGATGAGGCAGGTCGAATACAAGAATCGGGAAGTCGAGCAGGCAAAAGCCGCGCTCGAGGAAAAAGCCGAGCAGCTCGCGCTGTCCTCGCGCTACAAATCCGAGTTTCTGGCCAACATGTCGCACGAGCTGCGCACCCCGTTGAACAGCCTGCTCATCCTGGCGAAGCTGCTCGCGGACAACGCAGGCAACAACCTCATGCCGAAACAGATTGATTACGCGCAGACCATCTATGCCGCCGGCACGGATCTTCTTTCCCTCATCAACGATATTCTCGATCTGGCCAAGATCGAATCGGGTACCGTCACGCTCGACATTGCACCCGAACGCTTCTCCGGGCTGCGGGACTACGTCGAGCGGACCTTCCGCCAGGTCGCCCGGGACAAGGGCTTGGGGTTCACGGTGGACGCGGCCCCCGGCTTGCCCGCGGTGATCTACACCGATGAAAAGCGGCTCCAGCAGATCCTGAAGAATCTGCTCTCGAATGCGATCAAGTTTACCGAAAAGGGCAAAGTGGATCTGCGGATTGCTCTCGCGAAATCCGGATGGACGCCCGGCCACCCGCAACTGGATGCAGCGGAAGAAGTGGTGGCGTTTGCCGTGACGGACACCGGGATCGGAATTCCCGAAAACAAGAAGAAGGTCATTTTCGAGGCCTTCCAGCAAGCTGACGGAACCACCAGCCGCAAATACGGCGGCACGGGACTGGGACTTTCCATCAGCCGCGAACTCACGCGCCTGCTTGGTGGGGAAATCCGGGTCGAAAGCCATCCGGGCAAAGGCAGCACGTTTACGTTTTACCTGCCGCTCGCCCACGAGCCGGCCGAGGCCGAGGCGAGAACCCCGAAAACACCCGCCGAGGAAACACCCGCCGGGGAGCCCAGGCTTGACCCGGCATACGCCAAGCGATCGAGCGGGAGCCCGGGGCTGCAGCCGCAGGTAAGCGACGACCGCGAGAACATCCAACCCGGCGACCGCGTCGTGCTGATCGTCGAAGACGACGCGAAGTTCGCCGCGACCCTGCTCGATGTCGCGCGCGAAAGCGGGTTCAAGGGCGTAGTCGCCCTGGACGGCAACACGGCGCTCGTTCTGGTCAAGGAGCTTGCGCCCGACGCGATCACGCTGGATTTGAAACTTCCGGACATGGACGGATGGGCCGTCCTGGATCTCCTGAAACACGATCCGAAAACGCGGCACATCCCGGTGAGCGTCATCTCCGTGACCGATCAGATGCACAAATGCCTTCACATGGGAGCCCTGGGGACGGTGCGCAAGCCCGCGGTGAAGGAAGCTCTCCAGGAGGCCCTCGCCAAGACGCGCAGGATGATCGAGCACGAGATCAGAACGCTGCTCGTCGCCGATGGAAACGATGCCGAGCGGGCGAGCATCACCGAAGCCCTGCGCGGGGAGGACGTGCAGATCACGGGTGTACGCGCCGGCAAGCAGGCCCTCGATGCCCTGCGGAAAAATCAGTTCGATTGCATGGTGCTCGGTTCGACGTTTCGGGATACGACGGCGATCGACCTCATCAAAAAGATCGTTCAATCCGAAACGGCGTCCGAATTACCGATCGTGATCTATGAAACGGACGCCCTAAGCGGCAGCGAGCGGGACAAGGTCAGAAAGCTGGCGGAAGTCGCCGTCCTGAAAAGCGCGCGAACCCTCGAAGCCGTTTTGGAAGAGACGACGCTGTTCCTGCATCAGACGGTCAACGAACTGCCGACGAACAAGCGCGACCAGCTGCTGACCACCATGCAAAGGGCCACGCCGGATCTGGCTGGCAAAAAAGTGCTGATTGTCGACGACGACATAAGAAACATATTCGCTTTGACCGGGGTTCTGGAGCAGCACGGGATAACGGTGCTCAACGCGGAGAACGGCAAAGACGGGCTCGAGACGCTGAAAAACAATCCCGGTATCGACGTGGTCCTCATGGACATCATGATGCCCGAGCTCGACGGATACGACACGATCCGGATCATCCGCAAGCTGGAGGAATTCAAGAATCTTCCGATCATCGCGGTGACTGCGAAAGCGATGAAGGGGGACCGCGAGAAATGCATCGAGTCCGGCGCCTCGGACTACATCTCCAAGCCGGTCAATATCGAACAGCTGTTGTCGCTCTTGCGGGTCGGACTCGCCAGGTGACCGGAGACGGCAGTGTCCGGCTCGGCGCAAGCTAACGTTCTTGTGGTCGATGACGAACGGCATAGCCTCGTTGCGATGCAGGAGCTCCTCTCCGGGCCCGACCGGAACGTATTCGCGGTCGGGTCGGGAAAGGAGGCGCTGAGACAGATTCTCGAAACCGACTTCGCGCTTATTCTCCTCGACATCCGGATGCCTGTAATGGACGGTTTCGAAACCGCCGCATTGATCCGAAAGCTCAAGCGTTCCCGTCACACCCCAATCATTTTCCTCACTGCGGCCCTCGAAGACGCGCAATCGGTATTCCGGGGATATGAAATCGGGGCCGTGGATTACATTCTGAAGCCGGTGAACCCCGACATCTTGAAGTCGAAGGTGGCGGTGTTTGTCGATTTGTACAGCAAGAGCGCGGAGCTCGCGACGCAAGTCAACCAGCGCAAGATCGCGGAACGGGAGTTGTCCAGGGTCAACGAGAGCCTTGAAACCAAAATACGGGAGCGTACCGCGAGTGTGATCGCGGCGAACGACCTGCTGCGAAAAGAAATCGAGATGCGCAAGCAAGCCGAAGAGGATCTGCACAAGGCGAAGCGGGCGGCCGAAGCGGCGAATCTGGCAAAGTCGGAGTTTCTGGCCAATATGAGTCACGAAATCCGGACTCCAATGAACGCCATCATCGGGATGACCGAACTCGCCCTGCAGACGACTCTGACGCCGGAACAGCGCGAGTACCTTGATCTCGTAAAGGCCTCCGGCGGCTCCCTTTTGACGGTCATCAACGACATTCTGGATTTCTCGAAGATCGAGGCCGGGCGGCTGGAAGTCGAGACCATCCCGTTCTCGCTGCGCGAGAACCTGGGCGACACCATGAAAACGCTGGCGCTCGAGGCCCACAGGAAGGGCCTGGAGCTCGCCTATGAACTTACGCCCGGCACTCCCGACGCGCTGCTCGGTGACCCGGTCAGGTTGCGCCAGATCGTACTCAACCTAGCGGGCAATGCCATCAAGTTCACCGAGCGCGGCGAAGTGGTGATGCGCGTTCAACCCCAATCGAGCGATCACGGCGAAGTGACCTGTTATTTCACCGTGAGCGACACGGGGGTCGGCATCGAAGAACAAAAGCAGGCCGCCATCTTTGCGCCGTTCCTGCAGGGCGACACCTCGACGACGCGCATCTACGGGGGCACCGGACTGGGGTTGACGATTTCGGCGCGCCTAGTGGAAATGATGGACGGAAAGATCTGGGTCGAAAGCGAACCGGGCAAGGGAAGCATTTTCCACTTCACGGTACGTTTCGGGCTGCAGGCGGCGGCGCAAGCGGAACTGAGCGCGATCGATTTCAAGGGACTCCGGGCTCTGGTGGTGGAAGACCATCCCGTGAGCCGCCGCATCCTCGTGGACACGCTGAGACGATGGAACATCGAAGTGCACGAAGCGGAGAGCGACAAATCCGCGACGGAGTTCCTGGAACGGGCGAAACGGGCAAAGGCACCGTTCCGACTGGTGCTCCTCGATGACACCCTGCCCGGCGTGGATAGCTATGAGCTCGCCGCGCAGATACGGAAGAGCCCGCGCCTCGGGGTCCAGGCCGTAATAGTTCTCGGCTCGGCCCTGCGGCGCGAGGCAGACCGTCTCGATAGCGGGGTCCTGTCCTGCCTGACCAAGCCGGTCAAGCAGTCGGAACTGCTGGATGCGGTCCGCTCCGTGTCCGGCATCTCGCCCCGGAGCGGAGCTCGGGGGGCATCGGCGGCGGGGCCTGCGAAAAGAATCAAGCCGGCGCTGGATATTTTGCTGGTCGAGGACAATCCCGTCAACCGCAGACTTGCCCAGCACGTGCTTGAGAAAGAGGGTTACAGAGTCGTTGCGGCGGACAACGGCGCTGCGGCGCTGAAGACGCTCGAACGCGAGCATTTCGATCTTGTCCTCATGGACGTGCAGATGCCCAGAATGGACGGGATTGAAACTACCACGGCAATTCGAAACCTGGAAAAAATCACCGGCGGATACATTCCCATCGTCGCATTGACTGCGCATGCGATGGCGGGCGATCGCGAACGCTGCCTGAAGGCGGGCATGGATGGCTATCTGATCAAGCCGATCCAGCCGGCGATGCTGCTCAAAGCCATCGAGCGGCTGCATCTTGTCTGCGGCGGGCGGTCAAAGTCGACGCAAGCCGAAAAGATCGTGCTCGATCGGGCGGCGTTGCTCGATCGAGTCGACGGCGACATGCAGTTGCTCGGCGAAATTGCGAAACTGTTCCTGCAGGAATGCGGGCCGCTCATGGCGAGTGCGCGCGACGCGATGAAAACCGGGAACGCCGGTCGTTTTGCCTACGACATCCACACCCTGCGCGGGATGTTCCGCAACCTCTCCGCCACTGCGGCGCAGGAAGCGGCGGGAAAACTGGAGGAACTCGATCTGGTGAAGAATCGGGAGAAAGTGCAGGCGGCCTTTGCATTACTCGAGCAGGAAGCGCAAGCGCTCAAAGCTGACCTCGGCGGCCTGATCGATAAAACCGTCGTTTCCTCCGGGGCGATGTGAGGGGATGAGGCTCGCGCCTGGAAAAAAAACCCCGGCGAGCGCCGGGGCTGCCTGCCCGCATCCGCACCGGGAGGGAGGGAGGTGCTTGCAGGCAGACTTTCATGATAGCGAATCACATTTCTATCTGCCATAGCGCAACCGCGAATTTCTTGTGGCAAACGAGCGACCGGAGGTAGCTGTCTCGCTACTTTTTGGGAAAGCGACAATCAAAGCTCGTTCCATGCAGGCAAATCGAGGGAAGGACCTGTCAGGAATTACCTTACAAATTCCAGGGGGCCTGCGCCGGAGAAGTCTGATCCGTGGAGGCTATTCGCATTGTGGCAATTCGTCATTTCCTTTTGGTACCAAGTAATGTTTTCTTGCGCGGCCAGTCTGCGAACTGTGGTATCGATTTTCCCGGGCACCCGAGGCGGATGGAGGCGCGGCGCGCTTTAAACATGTTGTACAAAATCACCATCGAGCCGGAATATTTGAGGGCCGAACTCTTCAATCGTGAGACGATGGAGGAGACGCGGGAATTTTTGCGAATCGTCGCCGACGCCGCGATGAAGCATCGGCGATCATGGGTGCTGATCTGCGTGAATTCCTCGAACCCGGTTTTCACGGTGGAGAGGTCTGGATTTCTCGCGTACTTCAAGAAACTCAGCGCCGATCCTTCACATAAGATCGCTCTGCTGGGTGATTCTGAGGAGCTGGGCATCTCACATCAGTACATCGAATTGATAGGGCGCCAGCAAGGCGTCAACGTTCAGAGTTTTCGAGACGAGGCGTCTGCGGTCAAGTGGTTCAATGCCGAGCGATGATGCGGCCGCGACCCGAGCCGTTCTGCCAGGCCGGTAATTTGTCCGGAATGGACGCAGGTAAGCACCGACGGAGCTTCCTGACCCCTCCTTTCGGCCCACACTCTGTGATATTTTTGTTACTTGTATTGACCCATGACAGGGGCATAATTATCCACTTCGCACTCAGTTGTCCGGGAACGGGCGGAAGCGGGCCCTCCGGGCACCGAGCGAAAATTGGGGAAGATCGTGGCCGCGATTCTTACCATCGAGGACAGACCCGTCAATCTGCGCTTCGTCGCGGCACTGCTCCGAGACCGCGGGCATCGTTTGCTGGAGGCTTGCGACGGTGAGGAAGGGCTGAGGATCGTTCGCGCCGAAAAGCCCGACTTGGTGATCATCGACGTACTCACCTCGGGTATGGACGGTTGTCAGTTCGTTCTCAATCTGCGCTCAGAACCGAACGCGGTCCAGCCGCGGATGGTGTTTCGGGCCGCCGCCCACATCGCGGCCGAAGCCGAGGCCTTGGCGACAGCCTTTGGCGCGTCCTTCATCGCCAAGCCCGTCAACCCCGAGAGGCTGCTCGCGGTCGTCGATGCGGCTCTTTCTGCGCCGAGTCCGCCGCCCGTGGAGCCGCATTCCGACCATAATTCCATCGACTCGTTCCTGCGCCCGATCGCTCGGAAGCTCCATCGGCACACGGCGAATCTCGAACGGCTGAACGCGCAGCTGGATCGTGGCATCGCCGAGCGCGATACGCAGCTCGAAGTGGTGAGGGCCGCCCTGGACCAGGAGATCAAAAAGCGGCTGTGGGCGGAGCAGGAACTGACGCAGGCCAACCTCCGCCTGCAGGACCAGGTTGTACATGACGGCCTCACCGGCCTGCATAACCGCCGCTACCTCGAAGAGTCGCTGGGCCGGGAAGAGAGCCGCGCCCGGCGCAGCAGCCAGCCCTTCGGCGTGATGATGATCGACATCGACAACTTCAAGCGGTTCAACGACACGCTCGGCCACGCGGCGGGGGACGCTGTGTTGCGTGCGATAGGCCAGTACATGCTTTCCGCCGCCCGGGGCGAGGATATCGTCTCCCGCTATGGCGGCGAAGAGTTCGTGCTGGTCATGGCTCCGGCCGCGCAGGCCACGGTCTGGGAGCGCGCCGAAAAGCTCCGCCGGGGGGTGCAGGATCTCGAGATCGAGTACGAGGGCCGGCGCGTCGGGCCCATCACGATCTCCGTGGGCATCGCGATGTTTCCCGATCACGGCGGGACCGGACAGGAGGTACTGCGAGTCGCCGACGCTGCCCTGTATCACGCCAAGCGGGCCGGGCGCAACTGTGTTGTCGTTGGGGACGAGGTCAAAGCTTGACTGTGGCGCGCGAAGTCAGGCGCGGGGATCGTACGCGACGAAGTGGTAGCTGAAGCCTCCCGTGCCGTCGAGAACGCGCGACTCGCGCGAGACCTCGCGCCATCGTGAGCGGTCGAACCCCGGGAAAAACGCGTCGCCCTCGAAGTCGCGCTCGATCTCGGTCATATAGAGACGGCGGGCGATCGGAAGAGCGAGCGCGTAGATCTCCGCGCCGCCGATGACGAACGCGTCCTGGGACCCGTGGACCACTGCGAGAGCGGCTGCCAGTGAGTGGGCGGCGTGGCAGCCCGGTCGGGTCCAATCGGGCGAGCGGGTGACCACGATGTTGTTTCGTCCGGCAAGGGGCTTGCCGATCGATTCAAATGTTCGGCGACCCATTATTACCGCGTGACCCAGCGTAAGCTGCCTGAAACGCTTCAAGTCCTCCGGCAAGTGCCAGGGCATCCGGTTGCGCTGGCCGATGACGCCGTTGCGCGCTACGGCGGCGATGATAGCGATGCGCGAAATGACGGTCATTTCGGGCCAACGGGACGGGAGAGCAGGTTCACGATGCTCAAAACTGCGGCATTATAGCGGGCCATGAAAATCGGCCTCGACTTCCCCCAGCGCTATTACCCGCGATCGTTCCTGAGCCTGCTGCTGCTCGCCTTCGCGCTCGTCGCGGCGCCGCTCGTCGTGGCCTTTTACAATGCTGCGGTGTACGTCGAACAGCTGGCAGGCCAGAGCCAGACCGCGGTTTCTCAGGCGGCGCAGGCCTCTCGCGGCAGCCGGCTCCTCGTCGAGCAAACCACCGCGCTCGAACGGGTGGTGCGCCAGTACCTCATCCTCGACGACGAGGAACTCCTCAATGACTACGCTCGGCTGAGGGCGAATTTCAAGGCGAATACCAGCGAGCTGTCCCTGCAGCCGCTCGACGAGCCGCAGCTTCACGAGCTCAACAACACGATCGACAAGGAGCAGGGGCTCTACGAACAGTTGCTCGGCAAACCGAAGACGGCGGCCGACAAGAAGGCGCTCGTAGAAGGCTACGTGGTGCTGTCGGAGTTGGCGCGGGACGTGCTTAACACGAGCAACGCCTTGATCGACCGCGAGGTGGAATCCATGCGGCGCACGGGCGAGCGCGCTCAGCGCATCCTCTGGCTGCAGCTCGCGGCGACGATACCGCTCGGGATACTGCTTGCGGTCGGGGTCACGCTCCTCATCGCGAGACCGATCCGCCAGCTCGACCAGGCGATCCGGCGCCTCGGCGCGGGCGAGTTCGAAGGTGATATCCGGGTCGGCGGGCCGGCGGACCTGAAATACCTGGGCAGCCGGCTCGATTGGCTGCGTCAGCGGCTGATCGAGCTCGAACAGCAGAAGCGCTTGTTCCTGGGGCACGTCTCGCACGAGCTGAAAACGCCGCTGACGGCGCTTCGCGAAGGATCCGAGCTGCTGGTCGAGGGGACTGCTGGACCGCTCTCGCCGGGACAGCGCGAAATCGTCGAAATCCTCCGCCAAAAGAGCGTGCAATTGCAGCAGTTGATCGAGGGCCTGCTCAACTACCATCGAGCGCAGGAGAGCGTGGGGCGCCTGGAGCTGACGGGGGTGCGATTCGACCGGGTCGTGGAACAGGTGCTCGAGGATCACCGGCTCGCGGTCCAGGCCCGCGGCATCCGGGCACACCTGCGGCTGGATCCGGTCATGCTTGAAGCGGACGAGGAAAAATTACGCGCCGTCGCCGCGAATCTGGTCTCCAATGCGATCAAATACTCGCCGGACGAGGGTATGATTTCGCTGGCGCTGCGACGAGAGGGGAACGAGGTGGTGTTCGACGTGAGAGACGCGGGTCCGGGAATTCCTCCCGAGGATCACGACCGGATTTTTGATTGGTTTTATCAAGGGGAGGACGTCCATCGCGGTCGCGTGCGGGGGAGCGGTCTGGGTCTGGCGATCGCGAGGGAGTTCGTGGTCGCTCACGGCGGGCGAATCGAGGTCGTGAAGGATCTCGCTGCCGGCGCCCACTTCCGCGTCACGCTTGCGGCCGGGACGCCGCATCCTGTGCCATGATCCGAATCGTTGCAATCCTCTGCTGCATCTCGGTGCTCGCCGGGTGCGCCGACTTGTTCACTCCAGGTGCGGCTCCTGCAGCCTCAGGCGCTCCTTGGGTCCGCGACAACCGCGAATCGCGCCAAGTCATCGAGCTGATCGCTTACACCCAGCGAGTCGCGGCGCTCCAGGCCGAGGAGCAGCAGCGCGAATTGAACGCTTCGACCCAGATGCTTTCCAAGGATCGCAGTGCCTACGCGCGGGTCCGGCTCGCGCTGCTGCTTGCGTTGCCCGGAACGGCGTTCAACGACGATGCCCGGGCTTCAGGCCTGCTCGAATCCCTCGCGGGCGCGGGCGTTTCCGAACCGCCGCCGGGCCCCATGCAGCAGTTTGCCGGACTGCTTCACGCCCAGCTCAGCGAGCGCCTGCGCGAGCAGCGCCGCACGGCCCAACTGAAGGAGCAGCTCGAGGCGCTGAAGGCGGTCGAGCGCAATATAATCGAACGCGAGCGAGCGCGGCCAAGATGAGCAGCATTCTTCTCGTCGACGACGATCCGGACATTCTGAAACTCATTTCCCTGCGGCTCACCGCCGCGGGCCACAGCGTCAAGGGAGCGGACAGCGGGGAGAAGGCGCTCGCCGTGCTCGCGGCGTCGCGCCCGGAACTCGTCATTACGGACCTCAAGATGGGCGGAATGGACGGTTTGAGCTTGTTCGACGAAATCCGCAAGCAGGCGCCGACTCTTCCCGTCATCATCCTGACCGCGCACGGCACGATCCCCGACGCGGTCGCCGCCACGCGCCGCGGGGTTTTCGGCTTTCAGTCCAAGCCGTTCGACGGAAAGCACCTGCTCGACCAGGTGGAACAGGCGCTGCGGCTCTCCGGAGTCGGACAAGGCGGGGGCGAGGAGGACTGGCGGCGCGACTTCGTGACGCAGAGCCCGAAAATGGAAAACGTGCTCCATCAGGCGCGCCTGGTTGCCCAGTCGGAGGCGAGCGTGTTCATCCAGGGCGCGAGCGGCACGGGAAAGGAGCTCCTCGCACGCGCGATACACCGCGCAAGCCGCCGCTCGGGGGGACCCTTCGTAGCGGTCAATTGCGCAGCCATCCCGGAAAATCTGCTCGAATCGGAGTTGTTCGGCCACCGCAAAGGCTCGTTTACCGGGGCGAGCTACGATCACAAGGGGCTCATCCCCGCCGCCGACGAAGGGACGCTGTTTCTGGATGAAATCGGCGACATGCCTCTCGCTTTGCAGGCCAAGCTCTTGCGTGTGCTGCAGGACCGCGAGGTGCGTGCTGTCGGTGCGACTCAAGGGACCGCGGTCGACGTGCGGATCATCTCCGCCACGCACCGCGACCTCGACGCTCAGATGAAGGCGGGGCGATTCCGCGAGGATCTCTACTATCGCCTGAACGTCGTCTCGCTCGCTCTCCCGCCTCTCTCGGAGCGGCGTGAGGACATCGTCCCGCTGGCGGCGCATTACCTGAGAGTCACCGCCGCGCGTTACGGGAAGGACATCCAGGCATTGGCTCCCGAGGCGCTTCAAATGCTCCTTGCAGCGCCTTGGCCGGGCAACGTGCGGCAGCTCGTCAACGTGATCGAACAGGCGGTTGCGCTCTGCGCTTCGGGCGTCGTGCCGGCCTCGCTCATCCAGCAGGCGCTGAAGGAGGAACCCGCGCAGCTCGCCTCCCTCGAGGAGGCGCGGGGCGCTTTCGAGCGGGAATACCTGGTTCGCATCCTGCGCATCACGGGAGGCAGCGTGACCCGGGCGGCGAAGCTCGCGCAACGCAATCGCACCGAGTTCTACAAGCTGCTCGAGCGCCACAAACTCGAGCCGAAGATGTTCAAGCCCGAAAAGGGCTGAAGTCAGGCCAAGCGCGCGCGGAATTCGTCGCGTTGTCGCCCCAGGGCGACAACAAATTCCCTTTCCCATCAGCTTGGTTTTCATCGGCTTCTGGAAAGCGTCGTTGACAAACGACGCATGGAGAGTTTTTGGCATCACGGATTCTCAAGTAACCCATTGAGTTGATTCGAAAGCTTCCTCTTGGCACGGGGATTGCACTCATCAGGCAAACGCACTTCGATCTAGACCAATGCGGATCCATCCACTCATTGCGGGACCGGCGGCTTCGGTGATGATAGTGACCCTGATCGGCGTCGTCGCGGTCAAAGGCTGGCTGCCGGGCGGATCGTCGCCAAAGCAGGGCGACGTGCGGCCGGCGGAGCCTGGAGGTATATCCGTCCCGTCGAGCACCTGCGCCTTGTGCGGTACCGTGGAGTCCATCCGGACCGTCGAAATACGCGATGAAGCGGGCGGTGCAAGTGCCACGGCCGGTGCAGGTGCCGCGCCCGGCGGGCCCGCAGGCCCCGGAGCCGGCGAGCAGACGGACGGGGGGAGCCGCGGCACTGCGGTGACGCTCCTCGGGGCCGGAGGCGCAAGCGCCGGGAACGAGATCGAGAAGAGCGTGAAAAAGCGCTACGCGTACCGTGTGACGGTGCGCATGGACGACGGCTCCTTTCGCACCGTTTCTCTGTCGAGCCCGCCCACCCTCGCCGTGGGCGACAAGGTCCGAGTAGTGGAAGGCAGGCTCGTGCGCACATGAAAAGTCGGGTATAAGAAAACCCTACTTTTTCACGTGAGGAGGAAAGAAGATGCCAAGCCTTAACCGGACCATTGAATGTGTTCTTGTCGTCAGCCTGTGCACCCTGGGTCTGCCGATTCCGGCCGCGCAAGCCGAGCTGGTTGCAACCGACCGGGTCGAAACCACCCGGCAGGGGCAGCTTTCGGCGCGCGAGGTTCTGGGTTCTCTTTTTGACCGGGCCGACGTCCGGGCCGCCCTTGAGCGGCACGGTGTGAGTGCCGACGACGCGAAAGCCCGCGTCAACGCCTTGAGCGATGAGGAAGTCGAGCGGCTCGCCGCGCGGTTCGACTCGCTTCCCGCAGCGGGCAACGGGTTCGAGAGCGCGCTGTGGCTTGGGGTTCTCGTGTTCCTGATCCTTCTCGTAACGGATATTCTGGGCTTTACCAAGGTTTTCAGCTTCACCCGGCCGGCCAAGTGATCCTCCCCTCTCGACCGCGCCGGCGTGTCGCCCGCCGCCTAACGGCGGCGGGCATCTTTCTTCTCGGGCTTGCGGGCTGCGCCGCGCCGCAGCTGCAGGCCCTGGTCGGGGGCGATTCCGCTGGAATTCCGCAGCGCGCCGAGCTCGACGCAGTCCCGTTTTATTCGCAGGACGACTATCAATGCGGCCCGGCCGCTCTCGCGATGGTGCTCGGAGCCGGAGGCAAGGCGATCGAGCCGGAGGCGCTGCAGCCGCAGGTCTATCTCCCCGACCGGCACGGGAGCCTGCAGATCGAGATGCTCGCGGCGGCGCGTCGCAACGGCTTTGTCGCGATCGAGCTCAATCCGAGCCTTTCGGATCTCCTCACCGAGATCTCCGCCGGAAACCCCGTGGTCGTGCTGCAGAACCTCGCCCTCGACTGGTATCCGGCCTGGCATTACGCCGTGGCGATCGGTTACGACCTCCAGGCCCAGCGCATCACCTTGCGTTCGGGCGCAGAGCGGCGCTTACAAATGCCGCTCAAGACCTTCGAACATACTTGGCGGCGCAGCGGCTATTGGGCGATGCTCGCGCTGCCGCCGCGACGCTTGCCGGCGAGCGTCGCGGCAAACGACTATTTGAGCGCCGTGGCGCGTCTCGAGAAAACCGGTCCGCTCGCGTCGGCGCGGGGAGCCTACGCGCGCGCGCTCGAGCGCTGGCCCGACAATCTCACGGCGCTCATGGGGTCGGGAAATACCGCCCATCGGGCCGGTGATTTCGAAGCGGCCGAGCAGGCGTTCCGGCGGGCCACTCTGGTTCATCCGCGGTCGGCCGCCGCGCACAACAATCTGGCCCAGACGCTCGCGGACCTCGGCCGTCACGATGAGGCCCTGGTCGAAGCGCGCGTGGCGGTCGGACTCGGCGGGCCTCTCGAGGACACGTCGATCCGCACACTGGATGCCATCGTATCGCGCACCGGCCGGGGCGAGCAGGAATGGCACCGATGATCCGAGCGGAGCTCGCAGCAGCATGAAAACCCTAATGGCGATATACCGTGGGACGCCCACGCACGATCTGTGGACCGGCCTGCGACATTTTCTATCGCATGGTGTCATTACCTTGCTCGCTGTCGCCATCGCGTTCTCGCTCCCCGGGATGGCGAATTACATCCTGAACGAATGGTGGCCTCACGTCGAGCGCAATCCTAATCTACTGCTCGCGACTGAAATCGCCCTGGCGTCGGTCCTCGCGCTGCTGTTCAATCTGGCCAAGATCGCCTGGGATCATCGGCAGGGCGTCCGCATCGCGCGGCTCGCGTCCCTGATGTATGCGCGCAACGCGGGCGCCGGCTGGTGGTCGAGGCGGCGGGAACGAGCCTTGGTGAGGCAGCTGCCGGCCGCCCGCGACGCCTTCGTCCTGACCCTCACCGGATACGACACGTTCGTCGCCGACGACAGTCTGCTGCGAGGTGTAATCGAGAAGGCCTACGAGATCCGCGTGATGCTGGTCAACCCGGTTGGAAAAGCGCTGCGCGAGCGGGCGGATTCCCTGCCTCCGGAGATCACGGTGCTCACATTGAACACCGAGATCGAGGCGACAATCGGGTATCTCTCGGGGATGCGCAAGTACGGCAAGATGGTGAAGCTCAAGTTCTACGACGAGGAGCCGTTCTGGAAGCTCATCGCGATCGGCGACTACATCTGGGTGCAGCATTGCCACAGCGGATTCGCGGTCAAGCAGCAGCCCGAATTCGTGTTCGGCCTGCAGCACCGCGAGCCACGCCACGGGCTGTTCGTGCCCTTTTACATGGTGTTCCTCAACCAGTGGAATGATGCGCGTCATCCCGAGTACGATTTCGACACGAACGAGCTGGTCTACCGCGACGCTTCGGGAAAGGAAACCGGGCGGGCCGTTCTGGGCGTTCCGATCAACGGTGCCGCGACCCCGCTGCCTTCGCCCCGGGCGCCGGGCGCAGCCCTCGATTCCGTTCCCGCTCTGCTGCGCCGCCCGGAACCCGAGCGCACGACGGCACTCTAGACCGCGATCGGAGCCTTGATCGCGGGGTGCGGGTCGTACCCCTCGAGGGTGAAATCCTCGTAGCGGAAAGCGAAAATGTCCCCTATCGCCGGGTTGAGCCGCATGCGCGGCAGCGGCCGCGGCGAGCGCGCGAGCTGCTCTCTCGCCTGCTCCAGATGGTTGAGGTAAAGGTGCGCATCGCCGAAGGTATGCACGAACTCGCCGGCCTTCAGCTTGCATACCTGCGACACCATCAGCGTGAGCAGCGCATATGAGGCGATGTTGAACGGCACGCCGAGGAAAATGTCGGCGCTGCGCTGGTACATCTGGCAAGAAAGCTGTCCATCCGCCACGTAGAACTGAAACAGGACGTGGCACGGGGGCAGTTTCATCTTGTCGATCTCGGCGGGGTTCCACGCAGTCACGATGTGGCGGCGCGAATCCGGCCGCGCCTTGATCGAATTCACGACTTGCGAGATCTGATCGATCGCGCCGCCGTCGGCCGCCGGCCAGCTGCGCCACTGCGAGCCGTACACCGGCCCGAGCTCGCCATTCGCGTCGGCCCACTCGTCCCAGATCGTGACGCCGCGCTCTTGCAGCCAGCGCACGTTGGTCTCGCCTCTCAGGAACCAGAGCAGCTCGTGGACGATCGATTTGAGATGGACTTTCTTGGTGGTCAGCAGCGGAAAGCCAGCGGCCAGGTCGAATCGCATCTGCCAGCCGAACGTGGACAGCGTGCCGGTACCCGTTCGATCGGTCTTTCTGTGACCGTGCTCGAGCACGTGACGCATGAGATCGAGGTATTGCTTCATCGAGGCGAAATCATAGCGCGTTACCCGGGCGAGTTGAACGCGCTCGCGGCGGGATCGCGCGCCAGGCCCACACGACCGCAAAGGCAAACGCGCAATAGGCAGTCGCAAACACCCACTCGGGGAGATCGTAATAGAGCAGCCATGCGAGCCAGCGGCCGATAAAGCTGCGCTCTTCGCGCCCGGTCGCGCGCAATGTGTCCTCCCAGCTAGTCAGCGGGCAGGTGAGGCCGAGCAGCGCCTCGGCGGCAACAAACACAATCGCGGCGACATGCGACACGCGAAATGCACGATTGCGGATCCACGTCCATCGCCCCGCGCCGGCGAGAATCAGGGCAAAGCCGCCGACGACGAACAACACGAACAGGACGTGCACGACGAGCACTGCATCCGCAAGCCATGCGGAATGCATCGGGCCTCAACGCTCCCGTGCCTTCGGCTCCCCCGATTCGACCGGCCGCGAGGGATCGGCACACCATTCGCTCCAGGAGCCGGGATAGAGACGCGCGCCGCGCAGGCCGGCGATTTCCATGGCGAGAAGGTTGTGGCAGGCGGAAACTCCGGAGCCGCAGTAGTTCACGACTTCTTGCGGGTTGGTCGCGCCGAGCACGGAGCGGAGCTCCCGTTCGAGCTCTTCGGGTGGCTTGAAACGCCCGCTCGCGTCGAGGTTGTCCCGGAAATACCGGTTGCGCGCACCGGGAATACGCCCGCCCACGGGATCGAGAGTCTCGTTCTTCCCTCGAAAACGATCGGGCGCGCGTGCGTCGACGAGAACCAGACTCGGATCCTCGAGGCGGGCGCGGACAAAATCCGCGTCGGCCCAAGCGTTGTTCACCTTCCCCGAAAATCGCGTCGGTTGCGGCCGCAGCGCCTCGGCGCTCTCCGGTCGCCCCTCGGCGATCCATTGGTTCCAACCGCCGTCGAGCACGGCAACGGGAAGATGACCCAGCCAGCGCAGCAGCCACCACAGTCTCGCCGCGACCATGCCGCCCTGCGCGTCGTAGGCGACGACCTGCTTTCTCGAATCGACGCCCGCCCGCCCCAGCTTCTCCATCAGCACGTGCGGATCGGGAAGCGGATGCCGGCCGCTGGTTCCGGTCTTCGGAGCGGAGAGATCGTCGTCGAGATGCAGGAAGCGTGCGCGCGGAATATGCGATCTCGCGTACTCGTCTCGGCCCCGTGCGGGATCGGCAAGATCGTGACGGCAATCGAACACGACCCAATCGGGATCTTCGAGGCGCTGCGCGAGGATTTCAGTGCCGACGAGCGTGGTGAGAATCATGCCGCTATCTTACTCGCGGCTGGCACGGAAAGACCCTAGAGGTGCCCGGCCAGCCCGCGCCTGATGTGTTCGTGGAAGTACATCATCCCGTCTTCCATGGGGGACTGGTAAGGTCCGGCTTCGTTTTCGCCGCGCTCGTACAGGGCGCGCCGGCCGCGATCCATGCGCTTGGCGATCTCGTCGTCCTCGATCGCGGTTTCCCTGTAGGCGGCCTGCTCGGCTTCGACGAATTCGCGCTCGAACAGAACGATATCCTCGGGATAATAGAACTCGACGACGTTGGTCGTGTGCGTCGGCGAGCGCGGCAGCAGCGTGCTCACCACGAGCACGTGCGGATACCACTCGAGCATGACGTTCGGGTAGTACAGGAACCAGATCGCGCCCTGCTTGGCCTTCCTGCCATCGAGATAGCGCGTGAGCGCGTCGTGCCACCTGGCGTAGGTGGGCGTCCCCGCCCTGGTGAACCCGTCCTTCACCCCCACCACCTGTGCCGAATAGGCTTCGCCGATGTCCCACGCGAGGTCCTCGCAAGTGACGAAGTTCCCCAGTCCCGGGTGGTAGGGGATCACGTGATAGTCCTCGAGGTATACCTCGATGAAGGTTTTCCAGTTCTGCTCGAACTCCATGATTTCGACGCGGTCGAGCATGTAGCCGGAGAAATCGAAGTCATCGGCACTGGCGAACCCGGCGAGGTCCTTCGCAACGTCGCGCTTGCCCGCGAACAGCATGCCGCGCCAGTTCTGCAGAGGAGTCTTGCCGAGGTTGAGGCAGGGATTTTCGGGGAAGTGCGGGGCGCCGAGCAGCTCGCCGGCCATGTCGTAAGTCCAGCGGTGCAGAGGGCAGACTATGTTCTGCGCGTTGCCGCGGCCTTCGAGCAGGATCGACTGCCGGTGGCGGCACACGTTCGACAGGAGCTCGATGCCGTTCGCGTTCCGGACCAGCACTTTCCCGTGGTCCATCCACGCGAGCGTGTGGTAGTCGCCCGCGTTCGGCACCATCAGCTCGTGCCCGACATAGCCCGGGCTGTTCGCGAAGAGCAGCTTTTGCTCCAGCTCGAAGACCCTCGGGTCGAAGTACCAGGAAACGGGAAGCTGCGATGTGTTGGGTTTGAGTCTTCGCGAACTGGGCAAATCGGACATACGGCTGGAGGTCTCCCTTTGGGTCGGTAAATCTAAATCGTAAAATGCGCGCGATTCTAGCCTTTTTTCCCAGGAGGCACCAGAGGGTTTTCCCATTCCGAGCCTCCCGCTTCCCGTCGGACACCGCTCGCTCGCCGGGGTTCGCTCCAGAGCTTCATTTGACCGCCCTTTCCTCATGGGCTATTTTGCCGTTTCCTGACAGAACGGCGCTCCCGGGCCGGCCTCTCCACCATGTCCAAATCCCCCAAGACCGATCAACCCGAGAGCTTTGAGGCCGCCCTCGCCGAGCTGGAGAAGATCGTGGCCAGCATGGAATCCGGAAAGCTGACTCTGGAGCAGTCCCTTGCCGCGCACAAGCGAGGCCTGGAGCTGGCGCAATACTGCCAGGGGGTCCTCGCCCGCGCGCAGCAGCAGGTGAAGGTGCTTGAAGAAAACACGCTGAAAAACTTCCCCGGTGCCGACGACGACGAATGAATTCACCGCCTGGATGGCAAAAGTCCAGGCTCGGGTCGAAGCGGCGCTGGAGCGTTTTCTCCCGTCGGCGGAAATCGCGCCGCAGCGCCTGCACGACGCCATGCGCTATGCGGTGCTCGGTGGAGGCAAGCGGATACGGCCCTTGCTCGCGTTTGCCGCGGGGGAGGCCTGCGCAGGCGAACCGGCCCGCGCCGATCCGGCGCGCCTGGAAATCGCGGCCTGCGCCGTCGAATGCGTTCACGCCTACTCGCTGGTGCACGACGACCTGCCCTGCATGGACGACGACGTGCTTCGGCGCGGCAAGCCGGCTTGCCACGTCGAGTTCGACGAGGCGACCGCGCTTCTCGTGGGCGACAGTCTGCAGTCGCTCGCGTTTCAACTGCTCACCGAGCACCGTCTCTCCGATGATCCCGCGGTTCAGGTCGAAATGGTGAAGATCCTCGCCGCCGCGTGCGGCAGCCGCGGCATGGCGGGCGGACAGGCGATCGATCTCGCGAGCGTGGGCCAGGCCCTCTCCGTGCCGGAGCTCGAATACATGCACATCCACAAGACCGGAGCGCTGATCCGCGCGTCGGTGGCGCTCGGCGCGCGTTGCTCGAGCGCGCTCACGCCGGGGCAGCTTGCGCGCCTCGATCACTACGCGAAATGCGTCGGGCTCGCTTTTCAGGTGGTCGACGACGTTCTCGACCAGGAGTCGTCGACCGCGACGCTCGGCAAGACCGTCGGCAAGGACGCGGCGAACAACAAGCCGACCTACGTCTCGGCGCTCGGGCTCGCGCGCGCGAGAGGGCTCGCCGAGGAACTGCGCGAAGAGGCGCAGGCCGCGCTTTCGGAGCTGCGCGGCGGCGCGCGAAGGCTCGCCGAGCTTGCCGATTTCATCGTGTTGCGCAAATTCTAGCTGCGGAGGAACCAAGTTCGCCTCGGACAAGCTTTCCCGGTTTGCGGGATAATTCGCGCTCCATGAGCGCGATCGGAAAAGCGGATCTTCCCGGCAGCAAGCCGGAGACCGGATCGACCGAATACGATCCGGCGGCGTACGAGCTGCTGAAAGCCATCGACGACCCGGCGGCGCTGCGCAAGCTCGACCGCCGCGGGCTGCAGCGGCTCGCCGGTGAGCTGCGCACCTTCATTCTGGAATCGGTCAGCCAGACCGGCGGCCACCTGTCCTCCAATCTGGGAACGGTCGAGCTGACCATCGCGCTGCACCACGTCTTCAACACGCCTTACGACCGCATCGTCTGGGACGTGGGGCACCAGACTTATCCGCACAAGATTCTCACCGGCCGCCGCGAGGCGATGAGCCGCCTGCGAATGAGCGGGGGAATTTCAGGTTTCCCGCGCCGCAGCGAGAGCGAGTACGACACTTTCGGCACCGCCCATTCGAGCACCTCGGTGAGCGCCGCGCTCGGCATGGCGCAGGGCGCGAAACTGAAAGGCGAAACCGGCGAAAAGAAGCGCCACGTCGTTGCGGTGATCGGCGACGGCGCCATGTCGGCGGGCATGGCTTTCGAGGCGCTCAACAACGCCGGCGTGATGGACACCGATCTGCTCGTGATCCTGAACGACAACGACATGTCCATCTCCCCCGCGGTGGGCGCGTTGAACCGCTATCTCGCGCGGCTGATGTCGGGGCGTTTCTATGCGGCGGCGAAGAAGGCGGGCGAAAAGGTGCTCGCCGGCATGCCGCCGCTCCTGGAGCTGGCGAAAAAGGTGGAGGAGCACGCCAAGGGCCTGGTCGTGCCTTCGACCTTGTTCGAGGAATTCGGATTCAACTACGTCGGCCCGATCGACGGACACGATCTCGACTCGCTCATCCCGACGCTGAAGAACATCAAGGAGCTGAAGGGCCCGCAGTTCCTGCACGTGGTCACCAAGAAAGGCCAGGGTTACAAGCTCGCCGAGGCCGATCCGGTGCTCTATCACGGTCCGGGCAAGTTCGATCCCGCCCAAGGCATCAAGAAGGCGAGCGGCGGGAAACCCACCTACACGCAGGTGTTCGGCGAGTGGCTGTGCGACATGGCGCGGCTCGACTCGCGTCTCATCGGCATCACCCCGGCGATGCGGGAAGGATCGGGACTGGTGCGCTTCTCGGAGGAATTTCCCGACCGGTATTTCGATGTCGGCATCGCGGAGCAGCACGCGGTCACCTTCGCCGCGGGGCTCGCCTGCGAGGGCCTGAAGCCCGTGCTCGCGATCTACTCGACTTTTCTGCAGCGCGGCTACGACCAGCTGATCCACGACGTCTGCATCCAGAACCTTCCGATCGTGTTCGCGCTCGACCGGGCGGGCCTCGTGGGCGGCGACGGGGCCACGCACAACGGCGCCTTTGACCTGACTTATCTGCGCTGCGTGCCCAACATCGTGGTGATGACACCGAGCGACGAGAACGAATGCCGTCAGATGCTTACCACGGCGTTCGCGCTCGACCGGCCGGCGGCGGTGCGCTATCCCCGCGGCAGCGGCCCGGGGTCCGCGATCGTCAAGGAAATGCGCTCGCTGCCCCTCGGCAAGGGAACGGTGCGCCGGCGCGGCCCCGGCGGAAAGGACGGCGTGGCGATTCTCGCGTTCGGCAGCTTGCTCAAGCCCGCGCTCGAGGCAGGCGAGGAACTGGATGCAAGCGTCATCGACATGCGCTTCGTGAAGCCGGTGGACGCAGATCTCGCAGCCGAGCTCGCGGGAACGCACGGGCTCCTCGTCACCATCGAAGAGAACGCAGTCCTGGGCGGCGCGGGGAGCGCGGTGGCCGAGGCGCTCGCCGCGCGCGCTGTCCTCACCCCGCTCCTTCAGCTGGGGCTTCCCGACCGCTTCGTCGATCACGGCGACCAGGCTCAATTGCTCGCTTCGGTCGGCCTGGACAAGGCGGGCATCGTCGCCGCAGTCCGCGCGCGTCTGGGATAGGGCGTCCAGTTGAAAAAGCCGGGAACGGGACGCATGTTAAAATCCTCTAACACCGAGCCCAGCGCAACGAAAGGCTCTTCATGAATACCCGCGACCCGCTTGCCATCCCCGACGTCCAGGGTTCCGAGGACAAGCGCAAGCTCGCCATCGACCAGGTCGGGATCAAGGCGATCCGCCATCCCATTCGCGTCGCCGAACGCTCGGGCGGCGTCCAGCACACCGTCGCAACGTTCAACATGTACGTCGGCCTGCCGCACCAGTTCAAGGGCACGCACATGTCACGCTTCGTCGAGATCCTGAACGCGCATGAACGCGAGATCTCGCCGGAGACCTTTCAGGTGATCCTCGAAGAGATGGTCGAGCGGCTCGAGGCCGAGTCCGGCCACATCGAGATGCAATTCCCTTATTTCGTCAACAAGTCGGCGCCGATCTCGAAGGTGAAGAGCCTGATGGACTACGAGGTGACTTTCGTCGGGGAGATCGACAAGGGCGAGAAGTGCTTCAAGATGAAGGTCGTCGTGCCGGTGACGAGCCTGTGCCCGTGCTCCAAGCGCATTTCCGACTACGGGGCGCACAATCAGCGCTCGCACGTCACGATTTCGGCGCGCACCAAGGGGTTCGTGTGGATCGAAGAGCTGGTCGACTACGCCGAGAAGCACGCCTCGAGCGAGCTCTACGGGCTGCTCAAGCGGCCCGACGAGAAGTTCGTCACCGAACGCGCCTACGACAACCCCAGGTTCGTCGAAGACATGGTGCGCGACATCGCTGCGGATCTGAATCGCGACAAGCGCATCGAGTGGTACCGGGTGGAATCGGAGAACTTCGAGTCCATCCACAACCACTCTGCCTACGCGCTGATCGAGAAAGACAAAACCCGTAAGTAACGAACGGGGGAACCCTACGGTTCCCTTGGGCTCTGCCCAAGGGCCCAATAAAACGAACGGGGAAACCCTACGGTTTCCCCGTTACCCCTTCCCCAACCGAAAACCGATGAGACCGGTGCTAGAACCGCCGGATCAGCACCATCGTCTGGCCTTCGCGCTTCATTTCCATGTGGTTCAGGAAGCTCATGCCGAGCAGCGCGAACGGCATCTGGTTGCCTTCCAGCACGGCCGCATCGACGTTGTTGACGACGATGTCGCCGACGCGCACCGTGTCCAGTTTCACTCGGTAGGCCACCACCGTGCCGTTGGCGGTGCCCGTCAATCCGGGCTGCCCTTTGCGGTAGTCGATTCCGAGCCGGGACGCGTCGGCCGAAGAGAGCGATATAGAGGTGGCGCCCGTGTCGACCAGAAAGCGCACCGCTCCGCCGTTGATCTGCCCATCCACGACGAAGTGTCCGCGCGGATCGGCGGTGAGCGTGGCGCTCTGGCTCGAGGAGGCCGCAGCCGGACCGGTCTGATGCTGTCCGATGACTAGCGTCCTTTTCTGACCGTCGATGAGCAGCGTCGCCGACTCCCGGTCGGTCGAGATCAGCGTGACGCCTTCGACGGGTTTCTGGCCCACCGAAAGAACCCGCGGCGCGCCGCCGTCGATCACGACCACTGCCTTGCCGGGAAACAAGCCGATCACGCTCACCTCGGCGGTCCAGCCGGCCGCCGGCAGCAGAAAAAGAAGGGAGGCTACAATACGGTTGACCACGATGTTCTTGCCTCGCACATGAAACCGGTTGCGATTTTCCGCCACAGCCGCACCGAGGGGCCGGGCTATTTTGCCACATTCCTCGACGCACACCGTGTTCCGCACCGGCTGGTCAAGATCGACGCGGGGGAGACGGTTCCCGCGGATCCGCGCGAATTCTCGGGGCTCGCATTCATGGGCGGGCCGATGAGCGTGAACGACGACCTGCCGTGGATCTCGCGGGTGCTGGAACTGGTAGGCGAGGCGGTCGACGCCGATATTCCGGTGCTCGGCCACTGCCTCGGCGGACAGCTCATCTCCAAGGCGCTCGGTGGCAGGGTGACGCGCAACGGGGTAAAGGAAATCGGCTGGGGCCCGGTCACGATCGAAGACAACGTTTGCGCGCGCGAGTGGTTCGGCGCGACGCGGGAGTTCTCCGGTTTTCACTGGCACGGCGAGGCCTTCACCATCCCGCCGAAGGCGACGCGCATTGCCGGGAGTCCGTATTGCGCAAACCAGGCGTTCGCGCTCGGCAAGCACCTCGGCATGCAATGCCACGTCGAGATGACGCCCGAGCTGATCCGCGCCTGGTGCGAAGACTGGGGAAAGGAGCTCATCGCGAAGGCCGGGCCGTCGGTGCAAACCCCGGAGCAGATGTTCGAGCGGCTCGACGAGCGCGTGCATTCGCTCAACGGGATCGCTGCGAAGCTGTATGAGCGCTGGATCGAAGGACTGAAAGTATAGAGAGGTACCTCATGCCGAAAGCCAAAACCCAGAAGGGAACCCCGCGTCCTGCTTCGGGGCCGGTCACGCTGCTCGTCGGAACGCGCAAGGGTGCGTTCTTCATCCGCTCGGATCGCGCGCGCCGCAGCTGGACGCTCGCGGGCCCCCACTTTCTCGGCCAGATCGTCAACCATCTCGTTCTCGACCCGCGCGACCGCAAGACTCTGCTCTGCGCCGCGCGTGCCGGCCATCTCGGGCCGACGGTGTTTCGTTCGACCGATTCCGGCCGCGCGTGGAAGGAAGCCGAGCGCCCGCCCGCGTTCCCGAAGGCGGCGCCCGGCGAGAAGGGCCTCGCGGTGGAACACGTGTTCTGGCTCGCGCCGGGACATCCTTCAGAGCCCGGCGCCTGGTACGCAGGCGTCTCACCGCCGGGATTGTTCCGCTCCGATGACGGCGGCGTCACTTGGGAAGGTGTCACCGGCTTCAATGCCAACCCCATGCGCATCGTCTGGATCGGCGGCGACCAGGAACAGGGGCCGCCCGGTGGCGCGACGCTGCACTCGATCAACGTCGATCCGCGCGACCCGCGGCACCTCTACATCGGCATCTCGGTCGGGGGCGCGTTCGAGAGCTCGGACCGCGGAGAGACCTGGCGGCCGCTCAACCTGGGTGTCGCGGCCGATTTTCTTCCGGTGAAAGACCCGGAGTACGGGCACGACGTGCATTGCATGCGGCTGCATCCGCTCGCGCCCGACCGCCTGTACCAGCAGAACCACTGCGGGATCTACCGGATCGACCGTCCCGCCGAGCGCTGGGAGCGTATCGGCGACGCCATGCCGAAGGCGATCGGCGACATCGGCTTTCCGGTCGTGTTGCATCCGCGCGATCCCGACGCGCTGTGGGTGTTCCCGATGGACGGTGGCACCGTGTGGCCGCGCGTGAGCCCGGAGGGCAAGCCCGCGGCCTACGTTTCGCGCGACGGCGGCCGGACGTGGCGCCGCCAGGACAAGGGGCTGCCGGCCAAGCAGGGCTGGTTCACCGTGAAGCGCCAGGCGATGTGCGCCGACATGCGCGATCCGGTGGGCGTGTACTTCGGAACGACGAGCGGCGAGGTCTGGATGAGTGCGAGCGAGGGCGATCGCTGGAGTTGCATCGCTCGCCACCTGCCGGAAATCTATTCGGTCGAGGCGGCCGGCGGCTGAATGAACGTCCTCATCCCGTCGCAGCTGCGCGACTACACCGGGGGGCGCGCGCACGTTGAAGCGCGCGGCGCGACGCTCGCTGCGCTGCTCGCGGATCTCGAGCGGCGCTATCCGGGGATCCGATTCCGCATGATCGACGAGCAGGACGCGATCCGGCGCCACATCAAAATCTTCGTCAACCAGGAGCAGGCGCGCGACCTGGGCGCCGCGCTCGCCGCAAACGACGAAGTCGTCATCGTCGGCGCGCTGAGCGGCGGGTAGAAAGGAATTTTCCGCTCCTTATCAAGGAGGGGTGCCGGCGTAGCCGGCGGGGTGGTCAGTCCCGGAAATTCTGGAACTGCAGCGGAATGTCGGTGACGCTCTTGCGCACCAGCGCAATCGCGGCTTGGAGATCGTCCTTCTTCGCGCCTGAGACGCGCACAGCGGTTCCCTGGATGCTCGCCTGGACCTTCATCTTCGAGTCCTTGAGGAGCTTCACGATGCTCTTCGCCTTCTCCTGCTCGATGCCGGCCTTGACGTGGATCGGCTGCTTCACCTTGGTGCCGATCTTCTCGACGCTCTTCGTGTCGAACATCCGCGCGTCCACCGCGCGCTTCGCGCACTTGGTGAGGAGCACGTCGGTCACCTGCTTCAGCTTGAAATCGTCGTCCGCGTAGAGCGTCAACACCAGCTCGGCCTGCTCGATGCGCGCGTCCGAGCCCTTGAAATCGAAGCGGTTCGCGATTTCCTTGTTCGACTGGTCGACCGCGTTCTTCAGCTCGACCTTGTTGACTTCGGAGACGATGTCGAAAGAGGGCATTGCAGATTCCCCGCGGGTGGATGCGGAATTATACAGATGATTGTGCGAGACATTTCCGACAAGCGTAGACTCACACGCCCGGCCAAACAAGCACAACACATGACAGTCCAATGAAGTGCATTGCCTACAACGACGGATACAAGTACCAGCTCAAGGAGACCTACACCATCGCAATCGACGTAAAGCCAGCGGCACCCATCGATACGGAATACATAGACCTCGATACCGAAGGAAATCTCACCCTTGCCAAAGGCTATGCGTGGGATGGCCCATCCGGACCAACGATCGATACGCTGACATTCATGCGCGGCTCACTGGTTCACGATGCGTTGTATCAGCTGATGCGAGAGAGTCGCCTAGACCACAAAGTACATAGAGAGGCGGCCGATCGCACTCTTCAGAAGATTTGCAAGGAAGACGGCATGTGGTCTTTGCGCGCTTGGTGGGTTTATCACGGAGTTCGGCTGTTCGCAGATCCAGCAGCCGAACCAGCGGACAAACGGCCAGTCACCCGTGCACCAAAAAGTTGTCAGCCATGAACCCCGGCTGAAGCCCGTATTATCGCCAAGTCGGGCGCGCACCGCATGGAATCCGGCGTATGATCGCGCGTCTTCGGGCGGAGCGAGGAGCCAGCCGAGCTCCCGCGGGTCCGCCCGGCTTGAAGGAGGTTTCATGGCAAAGTGGGTACGCGTCGCCCATCAGGGGCGGGAATACATCGGCAAGCTCGAGGGCGACACCGTCCGGGTGCACTCGGGCAGCATGTTCGCGGGCGCTGAGGCGACGTCCCAGGCGTTTCCCCTCGCCGCCGCGAAGCTGCTCACGCCGAGCGTGCCGGGCAAGATCGTCGCGCTGATCGACAACTATCACGAGCTCCTCACCAAGCTCGACCACGCGGTCCCATCCGAGCCTCTGTATTTTCTCAAGGGCAACAACTCGGTCCTCGCGCACGGCGAGACCATCCGCGCGCCGAAATCCTATGGCGGAAAGGTGGTGTACGAGGGCGAGCTCGGCATCGTCATCGGCAGGCGCACGAGCGGCGTGATCGAGGGCGACGCGGCGAGGCACATTTTCGGCTACACCTGCATCAACGACGTCACCGCGATCGAGATCATCGCGAAGGACCCGGTGTTTGCGCAATGGACGCGCGCGAAGAGCTTCGACACCTTCGGGGTGTTCGGTCCCTGCATCGAGACCGAAGTCGATCCCAGCAAGCTCACCGTGAAGACCATCCTCAACGGCCAGGAGCGCCAGAACTATCCGCTTTCGGACATCGTCTTTCCCCCGGAGAAGCTGGTGAGCCTGATTTCCCAGGACATGACGCTCGAGGCGGGCGACGTGATCGCCTGCGGCAGCTCGGTGGGCGTTGGCTCGATGACGCCCGGAAGCACGGTGAGCATCGAGATCGAGGGCGTCGGCACGCTCACCAACAAGTTCGAATAGCTCAGCGCCTTTTCCGGCGCCGGTTCGCGGCGATGCGCATCCGCAGCGCGTTCAGGCGGATGAATCCGCAGGCGTCGGCCTGGTCGTAGGCGCCGCGGTCGTCCTCGAAGGTCGCGATCCCGGGATCGAAGAGCGAGTCCGCCTTCGAGTCGCGGCCGACGACGGCGACGTTACCTTTGTAGAGCTTGAGCCGCACCCGCCCGTTCACGCCGCGTTGCGAGGCGTCGATCAGGGTCTGAAGGAGGGCTCGCTCCGGGCTCCACCAGTAGCCGTTGTAGATGAGCGAGGCATAACGCGGCATCAGCTCGTCCTTGAGGTGGGCGACCTCGCGGTCCAGACAGATCGACTCGATCGCACGGTGCGCTTTCAGCATGATGGTGCCGCCCGGCGTCTCGTAGCAGCCGCGCGACTTCATGCCGACGTACCGGTTCTCGACCAGGTCCAGCCGCCCGATGCCGTGCTTTCCGCCGAGGCGGTTCAGCTCCGCGAGCACCTTTGCGGGGCCGAGCTTCCTGCCGTTCACTGCGACGATGTCGCCCCCCCGGTATTCCAGCTCGGCGACCTCGCCGCGCCTGGGAGCCTTTTCCGGCGACACGGTCCAGCGCCACATGTCCTCCTCGGGCTCGCGCGAAGGGTCCTCGAGGACGCGGCCCTCGTAGGAGATGTGGAGCAGATTCGCGTCCATCGAGTAGGGAGACCCGCCCTTTTTCCTGCCTTCGATCGGGATGCCGTGCTCCTCCGCGTATTCGAGCAGCTTTTCCCGGGAGCCGAGCGTCCACTCGCGCCAGGGGGCGATCACCCGGATATTCGGCTCGAGCGCGTAGTAGCCGAGCTCGAAACGCACCTGGTCGTTGCCCTTGCCGGTTGCGCCGTGCGCGACGGCGTCCGCTCCGGTCTTGCGGGCGATCTCGATCTGCCGCTTGGCAATGAGCGGGCGGGCGATCGAAGTTCCCAGAAGATACTCGCCCTCGTAGATCGCGTTCGCGCGGAACATGGGAAACACGAAGTCGCGCACGAACTCTTCGCGCAGGTCGTCCACGAAGATCTCCTTCACGCCGAGCTTCCGCGCCTTTTTCCGCGCGGGCTCCAGCTCCTCGCCTTGGCCGATGTCGGCGGTAAACGTGACCACCTCGCAGCCGTAGCTGTCCTGCAGCCACTTGAGGATGACCGAGGTGTCCAGGCCGCCGGAGTAGGCGAGGACGACCTTCTTCACCTTGTCTTTCACCTTCTCACCTTTTTGTCTTTGTCTTTCTCTACCTTGCCGAGCAGGAGAAATTCCATCAGCGCCTTCTGGGTGTGCAATCTGTTCTCGGCCTCCTCCCAGACGACGCTCTGCGGCCCGTCGATGACCTCGGCGGCGACTTCCTCGCCGCGGTGCGCCGGCAGGCAGTGCATGAACAGCGCGTCTTTCTTCGCCGCGCGCATCATGTCTGCGTCCACCTGCCAGTTCTCGAAATCGCGCCTGCGTTCTTCCTTTTCCGCTTCGAAGCCCATGCTGGTCCAGACGTCGGTGGTGACGAGGTCGGCGCCGCGCGCGGCGTCCATCGGGTCGGCGAAGCTCTCGTAGTTCGCGTCGCCGTAGATTCCGGCGCGCTCGGGCTCCACCTCGTAGCCCGGCGGGGTCGAGACGTGCACGTTGAAATCGAAGATCGTCGCCGCCTGAAGCCAGGTGTTGCACACGTTGTTCGAGTCACCGATCCACGCCAGCGTCTTGCCCCGGATCGGCCCGCGCTGCTCGATGTAGGTGTAGATGTCGGCGAGCACCTGGCAGGGGTGGTACTCGTTGGTAAGGCCGTTGATCACCGGGACGCGCGAGTTCGCCGCAAAGCGCGAGAGGATCTCCTGCTGGAAGGTGCGGATCATGACCAGATCGCACATTCGCGAGATCACCTGCCCGGCGTCCTCGACCGGCTCCCCCCGCCCAAGCTGCGAGTCCCTCGTATACAGATAGATCGCCGCGCCGCCGAGCTGATGCATGCCCGCCTCGAACGACAGGCGCGTGCGCGTCGAGGGCTTCTCGAAGATCATGGCGAGGGTGCGGTCCTCGAGCGGCCAGTAGCGCTCGTAGCGCTTGAACTTGTCCTTGATCCAGCGCGTGCGCGCGAACAGATGCTCGTACTCCTCGCGCGAGAAGTCCTTGAACTGCAGGTAGTGCCGCAGCCGGGCCTGCGCCTTTTTCATGCGCGCGCGGATACGGCGGTCGGGGCTTGAGCGAGGAACGAGCGCACGAGCGGCACCAGGATGGCAAGCACCTGGCGGGCCTCGCCTTCGTTCATGATGAGCGGCGGCAGCAGGCGGATGACGTTGTCCATCGTGACGTTGATCAGAAGGCTCTCTTCAAGCGCGCGCTTGACCAGATCTCCGCAGGGCCGGTCGAGCTCGACGCCGATCATCAGGCCGTGGCCGCGAACCTCTTTCACCCCCGGACGGCCCGCGAGCGCCTCGCGAAGCCCGGCGAGCAGAATCCCGCCGATGCGCCCGGCGTTCTTCATGAGACCTTCTTCCTCGATGGCGGCAAGCGTCGCGAGGGCTGCCGCGCAGGCAAGCGGATTACCCCCGAATGTGGAGCCGTGAGTTCCAGGTTTGAACACCTCGGCCGCCGCTCCACGGGCGAGGCACGCTCCGATCGGCACGCCCGAGGCAAGGCCCTTCGCGAGCAGCACGACGTCGGGCTCGATTTCAGCGTGCTGATAGACGAACCATTTGCCGGTGCGGCCCAGGCCGCACTGGACTTCGTCCACCATGAGCAACCAGCCCTGGCGTTCGCACAGCTCGCGCAGATCGCGCAGGTACTGCATCGTGGAAATATTGATTCCGCCTTCGCCCTGGATCGGCTCGACCAGCACCGCGACGACGCTCTTGTCGTGTGAAGCGACCTGGCGCACCGATTCGATGTCGTTGAACGGCACACGCACGAAGCCCGGCACCAGGGGCTCGAATCCCTGCTGCACTTTGCGATTGCCCGTGGCCGAGAGCGTCGCGAGTGTCCTGCCGTGGAAGGCCTTGTCCATGACGACGATTCCGGGACTCTCCACTCCCTTGCCGTGGCCGTACAAGCGCGCGAGCTTGATTGCCGCCTCGTTGGCTTCGCAGCCGGAGTTGCAGAAGAACGCGTTCTCCATGCCACTGATCGCCGCGAGCTTGTCCGCGAGTCTTTCCTGCTCGGCAATACGGTAGAGGTTGGAGGCGTGGATCAGACGCGAGCTTTGCTCCGCGATCGCTCGCGTCAGTTTCGGGTGGCCGTGGCCGAGCGTGTTGACCGCGATTCCCGCGAGCGCATCGAGGTACTTCTTGCCGGATTCGTCCCACACCCACACGCGCTCGCCGCGGGTAAAAGCGACCGGAATCCGGCTGTATGTGTTCATCGAATGAGACATGAAATCACCCGTTGGTGTTTACGGCGCAGCGAAACGCTTGCGCCAAAATCCTCTGGAACGCGCCGCAAGGCGCGGGCGCTTATTGCCGCGCTCGGCGTCGTCGGGTGTCGGGCCGAATGGGCGAAGCCGCGGCGCCTGCGTGACGCGCTGGCCGGATAAAAGTCATCTCGTCGCCCTGTGCGATAATCGAATTGCTCTGAAGGGCGAGTAGCTTAGCACAATGAGTTCGGCATGGGAACGCGCCTGACGGTATTCAATCAGAAGGGCGGGGTCGGCAAGACCACCACCGTGCTGAACTTGGGCGCGGCGCTCGCGCGGCGAGGAGCGGTGCCGCTGCTGGTGGACCTCGACGCGCAGTCGCATCTCAGCTCGATCCTCAACCCGGGAGCCTCCAGCGGGGAAAGTCTGTTCGCGTACTTCAATGCAGGCAAGCCGCTCAAGGAAGTTGCCCGGCCGATTCGCTTCGGCGGCGAGCTCATCCCGGCGCACATGGAGATGCTCAAGGTGGATTCATTGTTCGGCAAGGGGCCGGACATCCTGAACAAGCTCAAGCGGGGGCTGGATGCGGGCTGGGACGGCAAGCGCCCGGTGCTGATCGATTGCTGCCCGATGCTCGGGGTGCTGTCTCTCTCGGGGATTTTCGCCTCCGAACGGGTTCTGATCCCGATCTCGACCGACTACCTCGCCCTGAGAGCAGCGCTCGCGCTCGAAAAGACTCTGCGCGCGCTCGAACAGGTGCTGAAGCGGCGCGTCGAGCGCCGCTACCTTTTGACGCGATTCGACACGCGCCGGCGCATGTCGCACGACATTGCCGGACAGCTCGCCGCGCGGTTCGGAGCGGAATTGTGCCTGACGCGCATCACCGAAACCGTGAGCGTCGCGGAGAGCCCCGCGCTCGGCAAGGACATTTTCAGCCATGCGCCCGACAGCCGCGGGGCGCAGGACTACGCGGGCCTGCTGGAGGAGTTGCTGTCTTCGGGATTTCTCGAGGCGTCGTGCGCGCCCGGCGCTACTTGCTGATCAGGGAAACAATCTCTTCGAAGCTCGTTCCGTCCGGGGCACCCGGGGCCGGTGCCAAGCTCGGCTGCATCACCGCGGGCTGCATGACGCTGCGTTCCAGAATCTCGCAGTAGAGGTACATCTGCCGGAGCTTTCTCTCGGCGTCGGCTTCGTCGCGGCCGTGGATCATGAGGTGCTCGACCACCAGGCCCTGCCGCGTGCGGATGCGAAAACCGAATTTGGTCGTGTTCAATGACGGGAGCATAATTTACTCGGAAATGCCTGTATAACATACCATTTTCGAGGTTGCAAGGCCGCATCAACGGGTCGATGGGTGTTTCAACCGATGCGGCGCAGGCTGCGCTCCTCGGCCGGCTTCAATACCCGGAGGCAAGGCAGATAGCCGTCATAAACGATCCCGTGAAGCTCCACCCGCTTCTGGGACCTCAGCAAACCGACCAGATACTGGACGATCTCGCGTGTGATGATCTGCCCGGGCACGAGCACGGGGATGCCCGGCGGGTAGGGGACGATCTGGTCGGCGCACGCCCGGTCGAGCAGCTCCCGCCGGATGTTGTCCTTCTCGTCGACCAGGGGCACCAGCTCTCCGCCGCAATAGAAGGCATCGCGCGGCAGGTAGCGCAGCCGGGTGAACCCCGGGATTTCCGGGAACCGGTACAGGCGGCGCGGCGAGCGGCCCTCGCGGGCGACGCGCATGAGCGCGTCGTACAGGCGCGAGACTTTGCTGCGCGTCGTGCCGATCGTGAGCAACAGGGTCAGCGTATTGAAGGTGGATTTCTCGACCTGGATGTTGTAGCGGTCGAACAGCTCGCGCTGCAAATCCTCCACCGTGTAGCCGCAGCTCGAGATGTCCACGGTCACCTTGGTCGGGTCGAGAAGGATGTTGTCCCGCCTGACCTCCTCCGGAAGAAGTTGGTCGAGGTCGAGCACCCGGAAAACCCCGGTCGAGTTGATCTGGGCGCGCAGCTCCTGCGAGAGCGCGAGCGTGCGCGAAAGGAGCTTGTAGCCTTCCATCATCGCCTGCTTCCGCGCCACGTCCAGGCTCGCGATCATGCTGTACTGGGGGCTGGTCGACGTGTGCATGTTGAAGTTCTCCCGGAACAGGTGCTCGTTGAAGCCGGGATCGTTCACGTGGATCATCGAGGCCTGCGAGAAAGCCGAGAGCACCTTGTGCGTGCTTTGCGTGGCGTAATCCGCCCCGGCCTCGAGCGCCGTGGGCCGGAACGCGGGATGGAAGCGCGCGAACCCGTACCAGGCTTCGTCCACGATCACCTTGATGCCCTTCGCGTGCGCCGCCTCGACGATGGGCGCGAGGTCGTAGCGCAGCCCGTCGTAGGTGCAGGAGGTGAGGATGATCGCCTGGGCGTCCGGGTGTCTGCGGATCGCGGAAAGGATGGTCTTCTTGGGTACCGGACCGTAAAGGCTGTACTTGGAGTTGATCGAGGAATCGAGATAGATCGGATGGCCGCCGGAGAGCACCACGCCGTGATGCACCGACTTGTGACAGTTGCGGTCGAGAAGCAGCTTTTCGCCGGGGGCGAGCAGCGTCTGGAAAATGACCTTGTTCGAGGTCGAAGTGCCGTTGGTCGCAAAGAAGGTGCGGCGCGCGCCGAAGGCCTTGGCCGCAATGGTCTGAGCCTCGGCGATCACGCCGGTGGGCTCCATCAGCGAGTCGAGCATCTTCACCGACACCGAAAGATCGGCGTCGAAGATATGCTCGCCCATGAAATCGTAAAAGTCGTTGACCCAGGGGCTGCCGCGCAGCGACTCGCCGGAGGAGTGGCCCGGCGTGTGCCAGGAGTCTTTCGCCATCCAGACGTAGTTCTTGAGCTGGTCGTAAAACGGCGTTCGCGAACGCTCCTGGACCTGCGCGTTGAGAATCCGGTACATGCCGCGGTAATCGCGCTCCTCGCGGTAGAAGTAGCCGTCGACCGCCTCCGCGAAGAGGGCATCGACGATCTCGTCCTCGTGCTCCTGCGCGATCAGGATGTAGACGTCGAGCTCGGGCCGAAAGCGCGTGACGCGCTGCACGAGCTCCAGCGCCGACATCTCCTTCTTGGGGCTCTTCTGATTGAGGGTGTAGAGCTTGTCGTCGACCACGACGGCCTGGAGATCGCCGTCCTCCTCGATGGCGGCGAGCGCTTCGCGCGCCGTGGTGACGCCGGAAAACGTGATGCCGAGCGGATTGTCGAGCGAGCGTGCGGCGGCGTTCAGGCCCTTGACGAATTCCCTGAGCACGAGCGGCTCGTCGTTGATGATGAGGACCCGGCTGACCGGTTTTTTCATGAAACGGCCCGAAGAAGGGACCGAAACCCCTTCAGTGGAATAGGCGGTCGAGCCGCGCCGCTGCGCGCTTGATCCGGCTTATCCCGGCATCGTCTTGAGTCGCGCGGCGAGCCGGCTCTTGTGCCGCGCTGCTTCGTTCTTGTGGATGACTCTCTTGTCGGCGATGCGATCCATGATCCCCGAGGCTTCGCTGAAAATCTTCCGCGCGGCGGCCTTGTCGCCGGCGGCGATCGCCTTGGTGACGCTTTTGATCGCGCTGGTCAGCGCCGAGCGCAGGCTCGCGTTGTGCTTGCGCCGCTTCTCGGCCTGGCGGGCCGCCTTGCGCGCGCCCTTTGTATTCGCCATGTCAATTCCCGAACGAAAGGGCGCAATTGTAATCGGTGCGGCAATGCGGCGCAAGGTTTCCCGCCGATGAAAGCTATAATTCCCACATGAATTTGTTGAAAGCGCTCGCGACCGTGAGCAGCATGACGCTCGTGTCGCGCATTCTCGGGCTGGTCCGGGATGTACTGATCGCGAAGCTTTTCGGCGCAGGGCCCGCGACCGACGCTTTTTTCGTCGCTTTCCGCATCCCCAACCTGCTGCGGCGCCTGTTTGCCGAGGGCGCCTTCTCGCAGGCCTTCGTTCCGGTGCTCTCGGAGTACAGGACCCGCCGCGGCGACTCGGAAACGAAGCTGCTCGTCGATCGCACCGCGACGCTGCTCGCTCTCGCGCTTCTCGCGGCGACGGCGCTCGGCGTCGCGGCGGCGCCGCTCATCATCTACGTGAGCGCGCCGGGGTTCGCGGCAACGCCCGCCAAGTTCGACCTCACCGTGGCGATGCTGCGCATCACTTTTCCCTACATTCTGTTCATCTCGCTCGTTTCCCTCGCCGGCGGCATCCTAAACACCTGGAGCCGCTTCGCGATACCGGCGCTGAGCCCGGCGCTGCTCAATCTCTCCTTTATTTTCGGGGCGCTGTTTTTCGCGCCCTATTTCGCGCCGCCGGCGATGGTGCTCGCCTGGGCGGTATTTGCCGGCGGGGCGCTGCAGCTCGGGCTGCAAGTCCCGGCGCTGGCGAGAATCGGCATGCTCCCTCGGCCGAAGCTGTCGTTTTCGGACCCCGGAGTGCGGCGGATTCTTCTGTTGATGGGGCCGGCGGTGCTTGGCGTGTCCGTCGGCCAGATCAGCCTCCTCATCAACACCATATTCGCTTCGTATCTCGAGGATGGCAGCGTCTCATGGCTCTACTATGCGGACCGGCTGATGGAATTCCCCACTGGGCTGCTTGGCGTGGCGCTCGGCACGATCTTGCTGCCAAGCTTGTCCAAGTATCACTCCGCTTCGGACGAAAGCGAGTATTCAAAGCTGCTCGACTGGGGCCTGCGTCTGACGCTCATCCTCGCGGCGCCAGCGGCTGTCGCGCTGGCCTTGCTCTCGGTGCCGCTCGTCACGACCTTGTTTCACTACGGGCAGTTCGGGGAGCGCGACGTGTGGATGACGCGCCAGGCGCTCATGGCGTACAGCGCGGGGCTCCTCGGCCTCATCCTCGTCAAAGTGCTGGCGCCGGGCTTTTATGGGCGGCAGAATATTGCGACGCCCGTCCGAATCGCCATCGTAACCCTGGTTGCCACCCAGCTCATGAACGCCGCCCTGATCGTTCCCCTCAAGCACGCGGGACTTGCGCTCGCGATCGGGCTCGGCGCCTGTCTCAACGCCGGCTTGCTTTACCGCAAGCTCCGTGAGTACGGTATTTATCATCCGCAAGCGGGATGGGGGATGTTCACGCTCAAGGTAGCGGCCGCTCTGGCGACAATGGCGGTCGTGTTGTGGCTTGCGATGGGACCTGGGCGCTGGTGGCTCGGCGCTTCCGGAGCGACGCGGGCCGCCGCGATTGCGGGTCTCGTGCTCCTCGGAGGAGTGGCGTATTTCGGCGCTCTTTGGATTCTCGGATTCCGGCTGAGGGACTTTTCGAGACGCGCCGCGTGAACGCCCGGCTCGAGCATTTCGCAGAAATCGTTTCGCGGGATCAGTTCAATCTCGCCGAAGCGAGCCTCATGCTCGCCCAGGACATTTACCCGGAGCTGGACATTCCCGGGTACCTTTCCAAGCTCGACGGCATCGCGATCGCCATCAAGAAGCGCCTCGCGGGCGACGCCTTTTCCGAGCAGAGGGTGCTCGCGCTGAACTACTACCTGTTCAACGAAATGCGCTTCTCGGGCAACCTGGTGGATTATTACGATCCGCGCAACAGCTATCTGAACGAGGTCATGGAGCGCCGCACCGGGATTCCCATCACCTTGTCCATTCTCTATCTGGAAGTCGGCAAGCGTCTCGGCCTCAACCTGAAGGGGGTTTCCTTCCCCGGGCATTTCCTCGTCAAGCTCGCGGTCAAGCGCGGTCAGCTCGTGCTCGACCCCTTCACCGGGGGGGAGGCGCAGTCCGAGTCCGACCTGCGCCAGCGCCTCGCGCAGGTTCTGCCCTCCGGGAAGGCGGAGCAGGCGCAGCTCGACCCGTATCTGGAGCCGGCGACCCCGCGCCAGATCATCGCGAGGGTCCTGCGCAACCTGAAGAACATCTACACGCAGACGGGAAAGCTCGAACAGGCGCTCGCCGTCATGCACAGGATGCTGCTCGTGATGCCGGAGTCGGCCGAGGAACTTCGAGATCGGGGACTGGTGTACCGGCAGCTCGAATGCTTCCGGCCAGCGCTGTCCGACCTGCAGAACTACCTGCGGCGGCGGCCGCAGGCGCCGGACGCGGCTGAAATCCACGAAAAGATTCTGGAGCTCAGGCAGGCAGCCACGCGTCTTAACTAACCGGCCAGTCTCGCTTCGATTTTTTTCAGAACGTCGCGCTTCAAGCCGAGTGCAAAGAACACCTCGGCCACGAGAAAAATCGGCGCGACGAATATCTGGAATAAATTGTCGGCGAGCGCCGGCTTGCGGCCTTCGAAGACGTGGCCGATCAGCTGGAAGATCCAGCCCCCGACGAAGAAAATCCCGAACCAGATCCAGCCCGAGGCGATGCCGTTTCCGGCGGCGAGCTTCGCGGCGTAGAAGAGCGCACCGGTCGCGACCGCCGTGGCGAGAGCGAGAGGCACGTCGAGCAGGAAGTAGTACGCGAGGACCGCCGCGGTGAAGAGGTGGGCCAGGGAGAGTCCTTCCCCGAGCGGAACCCAGTTCATCGGGATCAGGATCGCGAAAATGATCGCAGGCACGCCCACGAAGTGCGTGAGCTTGTTCCAGCGGTTGCGGTGATAGGCGGCGTAGATCGCCATCTGCTCGTCGAGGGTCTTCATGTCGCTCTCCGTGATCCGCGCATCTTACCCCGGGACCCTCGCGCAATTTTTGGCGAGAAGGAAAGCCGCTATAATTCAAAACCTTGTGTTTATTCCTGGCGCTTCATGCTGCTCACCCACGGCAGTTCCGATGCGGTCCTGCCTGCGGTTGCGCTGACCGTCGGCAATTTCGACGGCATCCATCGCGGACACCAGGCGATGCTGCAGCGCCTCCTCGCCGGGGCGCGCAAGCGCGGCCTGACGAGCTGCGTGCTCACGTTCGAGCCCCATCCGCGCGAGTTCTTCGCGCCGCTGGCGGCGCCCACGCGCCTGACCTCGCTGCGCGAAAAGCTCGAGCTGCTCGCGGCGCACGGGGTGGAGCGCGTGCACGTTCTGCGTTTCAGCCGCTCGTTCGCGGCGCTTGCGCCGGAAGCTTTCGTCGAGCAGGTGCTGGCGAAACAGCTCAGGGCGCGCTGGCTCCTGATCGGCGAGGACTTTCGTTTCGGAGCGAAGCGCGCCGGCGATCTCGCCTTGCTAAATAAGCTGGGCGCCCTTCACCGATACGCGGTCGAAACCATGCCGACGGTGTTGCACGCCGGCGTGCGGGTATCGAGTTCCGCCGTGCGCGCCGCCCTCGCCGCGGGCGACCTCGTCGCGGCCGAGACGCTGCTCGCGCGGACCTACAGCATCAGCGGGCGCGTGATCCATGGGCGAAAGCTCGGGCGCGAGCTGGGATTCGCCACGGCCAACGTGCAACTCAAGCACAACCGCCCTCCGCTCACCGGCATCTACGCGGTGAAGGTGCACGGCATCGGGGCCGCCGCCCGCCCTGCCGTGGCGAGCCTCGGCGTCCGGCCCACCATCACGGCGAGCGGACGCGCGGTGCTCGAGGTGCACTTGTTCGATTTCTCGGGGGATCTCTACGCTGCGCACCTGCGCGTCGAGTTCCTGCACAAGATCCGCGACGAGGAAAAATATCCCGATCTCGAGGCCTTGAAGACCCAGATCGCGCGCGACTGCCAAGCCGCCAAGAGCTTCCTCATGGATCACCGCAATGCCTGAAAACAAGACCGACTACAAGAAAACGCTGAACCTTCCGGATACGCCCTTTCCCATGCGCGGCGACCTTGCCAGGCGGGAGGCGCGCTGGGTCAGGGAATGGCAGGAGAAGAAAATTTACGAAAAGATCCGCGAGGCGAGCCGCGGAAGGCCGAAATTCGTGCTGCACGACGGGCCGCCGTACGCGAACGGCGACATCCACATTGGCACGGCGGTGAACAAGATTCTCAAGGACATCATCGTGAAGTCGCGCAACATGGTGGGCTTCGACGCGGCGTACGTTCCCGGGTGGGACTGCCACGGCATGCCGATCGAGGTGCAGATCGAGAAGACTTACGGCAAGAACATCCCGGTGGAGAAGACCCAGAGCCTCGCCCGCGCGTATGCGGCCGAGCAGATC
>WNFV01002331.1_pt1 | contig 43870 bp, 40 predicted proteins | sample 5400101 | NCBI WGS metagenome assembly WNFV01 (sample SAMN13153361, study PRJNA577476) | soil metagenome | isolation source: 115 cm soil or saprolite under grassland replicate 1 | place: USA:California | collected 2016-06-15 | reverse complement strand
ACCGAAACCGCGGCATCCTCATCCGCTGGTGCAAGAAAGACGAGAACCACCTCGCCCTCCTCCAACTCGCCGCCGGCCTCATCGCCTTCAAGAAAGCCCACCGTGCGCTCCTCGCTGCATCCCAACCGGGATAGGCCCTTAGTGGGCGCGCCAGGCCAGCGCGCCAACACTTCGGACCCGCCACCGGCCAACCCCGCGCTGTCTCGTGCACTGATGCGATGACCGGCCGAGGCCTGGCATGACTCGGTACCCGCGGGCGGGTCACATGCTCAGACCAAGACCGGGCTGCCGCCGTAGACGGCCGCCCGGTCGAAGGGCCAGGATCTAGCACATATACGTCAACCGAATACGCAAGCACCCGTCGCTCAGGTTGTCGTGCCAAGCCACCGAGGCGGGCTTGACGGGCGTTCCATGTCGCGCGGGCTTCGCGTGCCGCGGGCTGCCGCTCGCGCCCAGCACCTCATAGCCGCCTGCTGTCGCTCCGGCTCCCGTCGCTGCGGCAAGGAGGAGCGCAATCAGGGTTGCCGTCCGGCGTCGCTTCTTGATGCTCGTTACGTTCATGGTGCTTCCTCCATTCGATGTTCGTAGATAGGCGCGGTGGCCCTGATAGAGGACCCGGCGTATTTCCGCCTCGGGGAGCGCAAGCTTCGCGAGATGGCCGCGAGACTCGAGCCGGCGGATCGCGGCCTCGTCTAGGCCGAGGCGCGTGCCGACGCTAGCCGGGTCGGCGAGCCCCGACCAGGCCGCCCTCAGTACCTTCTTCGTGCGGTGTCGCGCCGTGCCGCGGATATCGCGTGCCAGACGCTCGGCGGACGCCTCGTGTGTGCGGCGCGTGGCGCGGTCAACCACCACCATGCGCATGGTTTGAAGGTTGTAGTCGTGCACCGGCTTCTCCTTTCGTAGCGTTCGTGTGATCTCTTCGATCAAAGGACGCGCGGCTGCCAAGGAATCGCCAAGCTCCGGCCAACGAACCGCCAACGCACGCGGTTCAGGTCGGGCAGCGGGGACGCTGCTACGGTCGCCGGGAGAAAGGACTTCGACGGACAGAGAGCTGGAATTCCGCATCCTCGGGCCGTTCGAGCTCGTCCGGTCGGGCCGGGTGGTTCCCCTTGCAGGAGGGCGGCAGCGGGCGCTGCTTGCCGTCCTGCTCATCCACCCGAACGAGGTGGTCGACAGCGACCGGCTGATCGAGGCTTTGTGGGGTACGCAGCCTCCGAAGACCGCGCGTGCCGCTCTCCAGGGATATGTCACCCAACTCCGCCGGCTGCTCCCGCCGGACCGGCTCGCGACCCACGCCGGCGGCTATGTCGTCTCGGTCGAGCCGGGCGAGCTCGATCTCGATCGGTTCGATGAGCTCGTCGCTGCCGCGAGGGTGCGAGAGCCTGCCGAAGCGGCGACGACGCTGCGATCCGCCCTCTCGCTCTGGCGGGGTCCTGCGCTGCTCGACTTTCGCAACGAGCACTTCGCTCAGCGAGAGGTCGTCAGGCTCGAGGAGCTTCGCATCGCTGCTATCGAGCAGCGGATCGAGGCCGATCTCGCTCTCGGCCGCGATCACGAGCTCGTGAGCGAGCTCGAAGCGCTGACCGTGGAGCACCCGTTCCGCGAACGCCTTGCCGCCCAGCTCATGCTCGCGCTCTACCGCGCTGGACGACAGGCCGATGCCCTGCATGCCTACCAGCGGGCTCGCCGCGTTCTCGTCGACGAGCTCGGAATCGAGCCGAGCTCGGCGCTGAGAGCACTGGAGAAGAAGATCCTGACTCAGGACGCGGAGCTCGAGGCTGCGCCCGCGGTGGTAGAGCGGAAGGCGCCCGTCGAGACCACCGCTCGCGACCGCAGACAGCAGGACGAGGTCCGTCCAGTGTCGGTTCTCTTCGCCGACGTCGTCGGCTCGAGCGCACTCGGCGAGCGTCTTGCGCCCGACGAAGTGAAGGCGCTCATCGGCGAGTGCGTGACGATGATGAGCCGCGCGGTCGAGGAGTACGGCGGAACGGTGCAGGCCTACCAGGGCGACGGCATCTGTGCGTACTTCGGCGTTCCCACCGCCCACGAGGACGACCACGAGCGGGCGGCGCGAGCGGCGCTCCGCATACTCGAGGTCGTCGGCGAATACGCCGGGGACGTCGAGCGTGCGTGGGGCGTGACGGAGTTCGACGTGAGGATCGGAATCAACACCGGAAGAGCCGCCGTCGGGGTGGTCGGCGCCGGCGATCCGCAGACGGTCGCGCTCGGGGACACGACGAATCTGGCTGCGCGGCTGGAGTCGCTCGCTGCGCACGGGACGATTGCCGTCGGGCCCGAGACCGCGCGTCGTCTTGCTCCGCGCTTTCTGCTCGAGCCGCTCGGGGAGGTCACCGTGAAAGGGCGCGAGGCACCGGTCGCGGCGTCACGGCTCGTCCGCGCCAGGGTGCGCGAGCAGGCCGGTGGACGGCCGCCCCTCGTCGGCCGCGACGAGGAGGTCAGTCGGCTAAGGGGGATCTTCGACGAGCTCGCGTCGGGCCGCGGCCGGGTCGTGCTGCTGACAGGCGAAGCCGGGATCGGAAAGACGCGTCTCCTCGAGGAGCTTCGCTCGCTCGCCGGAGATCGCGTGACCTGGCTCGAGGGTCGCTGTCTCTCCTACGGCGGCCTGGCGACGTGGCCGTTCATGGAGATCCTTCTCGGCTGGCTCGGCGCCGACGTCGGCGAGCCGAAGATCGCCCTCAGGACGAAAGCGCGCGCAAGGCTGGGGCCGCTGCTCGGGAATGCGGTCGACGAAGTGCTGCCTGCACTCGGCCGCCTGCTGCGGCTCCGTCTGGAGACCGACGGAGCCGGCGACGACGTAACGGGTGCGTACCTCCGCTGGCTGACGGCGCTCGCGGCCGAGCGACCCGTGGTCGTCGTGCTGGACGACGTCCACTGGGCGGACACGCCGACCCGCGAGCTCGCGGAACGGGTGCTCCAGCTGACCGACGAGGCGCCGTTGGCGCTCCTCCTCTCGCGGGAGCCGGACTCGGATTCCGAGGGTGCGAGGCTTCGGATGCGCGCGCTCGGCGACTTCGGCCATCGCACCTCGGAGCTCTTCCTGGCTCCGCTACCGGACGAGGCTGCGGAACGGCTCCTCGCCGTCTTGCTCCCCGACGAACTGAGTGTCGAGAAGGGCACGCGGAGAGGGCTCCTGCGGGAGGCAGAGGGAAATCCGCTCTATCTCGAGGAGCTGGCGCGAGCGCTCCTCGAAGGCGCGCTCGAGCACCGCGGGCGGACGTGGACGATCACGCTGCGCTCCGCCGAGGTGGTGCCGCCCGCACTCGAGAACCTCCTGGTCGCGCGAATCGACCGGCTCCCGGAGGATGCCCGCCGACTTGCGCAGATCGCCGCAGCGATCGGCCGCACGTTCCCGGTGGGTGTCCTCGAAGCCGTCGCGGGCGAGAACGTCGCGGACGGCTTGACGATGCTTCTCCGCGCGGAGATCGCGCGCGAGGTTCGCCGCTACCCGGTGTTCGAGTGCTCGTTCACACACGGTCTGCTGCACGACGCCGCGCTCTCCACGCTCACGCCGGCGCGCAAGCGTGCGCTCTACGCGGAGATTGCGCAGGCGTTCGAGGCAATCTACGCCGATTCCCTCGGGGAGCACTACGAGCGACTTGCCCACTACCACGCTCAGGCCGGCAACCTCCCGCGGGCGCTCGAGTACGCCGGTCGCGCCCGCGCGACCTAGGCACCTAGCGCTTGAGCCACCAGTCCTCGTTCTGCTCGACATTGCCCACCGTCCCGCCGGGCATCCACCCCTTGAGCGTCTTCTTGAGCGCGGCCTGTTGAGCCGGCTGGAAGAGCGGCAGGATGGGCACGTCCCGGACGAGCTTGAGGTCCAGTCCGTTCAGCAACCGGGCGCGCTGTGAGGGGTCGACGACCCGGTCGACCTGCTGGACGTCCCGCATGGTGAGCCGGCTGCAGTACCCAGCGAAGTTCCCTTCGTCCCCGCATTTCGCCTCGGGCACCGTAGAACCGCCGGTCACACCGATCCAGGAGAAGAGGGCGGCGTCGAAGTTGCCGCCTGGAAGGACCGTACTGAAGAACGCCGAGAAGGGGACGTACACCGGCTGGACGTCGACGCCGGCCTGCCGGAGCTGCGCCTCGATCAGCTGCAACACCTGCTCGCGTGCGGCTGCTCCGGCGGTGGTGACGAAGCGCAGCTGCAGCCGTTCGCCTCCACAAGAGTAGATGCCGTCCGCGCCGCGCGTGCAGCCGGCCTCCTCGAGCAGCCGCCGCGCCCGCGCCGGGTCGTACCGGTACACGCCCCAGTTGGGCCGGTAAGAGGACTCGCCGGCGAGGTACACGGCGCTGTCGAGCGGGCGCGCGCGCCGGCCGAGCTCCGCGTTGACCCGGCGCGCGATCTCGACCCGGTCGATCCCGTACGCGAGTGCCCGCCGCACGAGCTTGCTCTTGAGAGCCGGATGACCACCCGGCCCGATGCGGAACACGAGGTGTTCGTCAGCGAGAGCGGGCCACGAGGCGACGCGCCATCCCGGAAGCCGCCGCACCTCGGGAGCGCGCCCCGCGAGCGGCCCGCCAGAGAGGAGGACGAAATCGATCTCGTTCCGGCGCAGCGCCCCGAGTGGATCGGCCGCGTCAATGGTGTTGAAGCGGAGGATGATGCGGTCCAGGTAGGCGGGGTGCCGTCCCCAGTAGGCGGGACTTCTGATGAGCGTCAGCTGACGGTCGCTCTCGAGCCGGCTCGCGAGGAAGGGGCCGTCGCCAATCGGCCGGCCCGTCTTCGGGTTGTCGACTCGGTCGCGCCACACCGCCGTGATGTCCTCGCCGGCCAGCGCGTGCTGGGGCAACACCTCGTAGAAGAACTCCTGCCAGTCGGCGAACGGCTCGCTCAGCTCGATCACGAATGTCTTGGCGTCGAGCGCCCGGAAGCGTCGGATCCTCCCGTAGAGCTCGCGGGTGCCGGGCTCGCTCTCATGGGTGGAGTACATCCGGTAGGTGAAGCCGAAGTCGGCGGCGCTGACCGGCACGCCGTCGTTCCACGTGGCCTTGGAGCGGATGTGGTAGGTGAGCGTGACTCGGTCTTTGCCGATCGACACGCCCGAGACGAGGTACGGCTGGGGGGCGAAATCGGGGCCGGGCTCGTATGCGCCTTCGAGCACTTGCGACAGCACGCCGCGGGTGATCAGGTCGCAGGACCCGAAGGGGTTGAGGCAGTTGATCGGCGGTCGCGCGAGGATGAGCGTGCCGCCGCGCTCGGGGGTCTCGGGCGTCGCCGCCCCCGCACCGACGGCGAGGAAAGCCGCGACGAGCGCCGCACCGAGTGCGCGTGTGATCACGTCGTCACCGCAACGCTCACCCAGATGGCCTTCCCACCGGCCGCGACCCGAAGCGGCTCGTGGCCGATCGCGATCGTGGCGACGACCTCGTTCCGCTCCGGATCGATGCGGGACACCGTGCCGTCGTTGCGGTTGACAACCCAGACGCCGCCCGCGCCGACCGCCACGTCGGCGGGCCCATCTCCGACGGGGATGCTCGTGGGCGTGGGGGGCTGACCCGGTCCTGGGATGTCGATCCGCCAGACCGTGTCGTCGTCGAAGCAGGCGACCCAGAGCGACCCCTGCCCGACGGCGATCGCCACCGGACCGGGTCCCACGGTGATCGTGCGCACCGCCCGGCTCTCTTCGAGCTCGATCACGGCGTTCGCCGAGCGGTTGACGAGCCACAACCGGTCGAGCCCGAACGCGACGTCCCTGAACGCCGGTTCCACGGCGCTGGCGGACTCCAGGATGCCGGCGTCGTAGCCGATCTCCGTCCCGGTGCCGGCCCTCGGGTCGACTCGGCCGAGGTCGGCGGACTCGCAGGCGTACCAGACGAAGCCGCCGCCGAAGGCGACGCTGGCCGGGGAACTGCCGCACGCGGCGCCCTCCCCGAGCGCCGGGATCGGCTTCAGAGCGACGTTCTCCGCCGTGATTCGGGTGACGGCGGTTAACGGCCCCAGTGCCACCCACACTGCGTCCCCTCCGACGGCCAGATCGGTCGGGTGGTCGGCGACGTGGATGGCGCCGCCCACGAGCCGGCGGGTCTTCGAATCGATGCGGGAGACGGTGTCGTCTTCGGTGTTCGCCACCCAGACGGCGTTGGGGCCTACGGCGACCGCGTCGGGGCCGACGCCGACGTGCACGTCCCCGACGAGCTTGTTCGTCGCGGGATCGATGACGGCGACGGAGTTCGGCACAACCGTGACCGCCGCCGAACCGCGGCCAAAGGCGAGGAATGCGCCCAGCGCGATCGCTGCTCCGACCGCGAGCGCGGACACGGCGACCATCGCCGCGCGCAGCGGCCTCCGCGGGGCGATGGCGGGCTCGGGCGCGAGAGCACTCCGGACGGCGGCTACGAGCTCGCCGCAGGAGGCGTAACGATCCGCCGGCTCTTTCGCGAGCCCCCGGGCGAGCACGGGGTCGACCGCTTTCGGGAGCTCAGGGCGCCGCGAGGTGACGAGCGGCGGCTGCTCGTGGACGTGCGCCCAGAGAACGGCGACGTCCGTGGCTCGCTCGAACGGCGGCGCGCCCGTGAGGCATTCGTGGAGAACACACGCGAGCGAGTACACGTCGGCGCGCGCATCGGTCTCCCCGCCGCGGATCTGCTCGGGCGCGATGTAGTTGAGAGTCCCGACGACCTGGCGCGTGGCTGTCAAGCCGCTGATCGAGCCCGTGCGCTTTGTCAAGCCGAAGTCGGCGAGGTAGCAATGCTCGCGGCCGCCGGACCGGGCGATCAGCATGTTGCTCGGCTTCACGTCGCGATGGACGAGCCCCTGCTCGTGGGCTGCGTCAAGTGCGCTCGCCGCCTGTTCCATGAGCGCGACCACCCGTCCGGGGTCGAGCGGGCCCTCGTCCTCGACGAGTCGCGAGAGGTCCGTGCCTTCCACGTAGCGCATCGCGAGGAAGAGCACTCCATCGGCCTCGCCCGCCCGGAAGATCGGGACGATGTGCGGATGGTCGAGCGAGGCGGCGAGCCTCGACTCGCGCAGGAAGCGCTCCCGGAAGCGCTCGTTACCCGCGAACTCGGGGGCGAGGACCTTGAGCGCGACCGTACGCCCGAGGTCGGCGTCCCTGGCTCGGTAGACCGCACCCATGCCGCCGCGGCCGAGCAGAAAGTCGATTTGGTATCCCCCGACCTCGCTGCCCACGAGCGTTTCAGAACGCTCCTCAGGCGACACGTGACGAATGTAACGCGTGGTTCCCGAAACGTCCATTGCGCCGTTGTCGCGCCGGTTGTATCGCCGGCCGGCGATCGCAGCGATCGCCGGCCGGCCCTCAGATCAGGCCGTCACGGGAACGGCCGTCTGCCGGTCTCTTCCGCGGCCGGCGAAGACGACGGCAGCGCCGAGCAGCAAGAGGAGCAGTCCCGCACCGATCACGCCCAGCGCCACCGGTAGGGGGTGGTTGATGCGGCCGCCGACCTTGACGTCGGCACTCACGCCGGACGAGCCGTCGGCGTTCATGAGGACGACACGCCACTCACCGGAGCGAAGCCGCCAGGTGAGCTGTCGATCGCCGGTGCCCGACGTCGACGCGGCCCAGATCGAGCGGGAGGCCGGCCGTGCGGGCGATGCCGTCCCGGCGCGGTTCGCGTACTCGACCGTGAAGGGGCTGTACTCGAGGTTCCGAATCTGGCTCCGGCTCACGTTGGCGAGATACGCGTCGACGTCACGCTCGCGGGCGACGCCGACGAACACCGGCTTGCCGTTGGAGGACGTCGCGGTGATGCGAGTGCGTCCGATGAGCCAGCGGGGAACGTCGCTGTCGACCTTCAGGCCCTCGGTGACGATCGCATGCGAGCTCGTGTCGAACCGATGTACGCCGCTCGAGATGTAGCCGCCGTCGGATTTGCCGGTCTGCCACAGCGCGGCGCCGCCGGCCGCGATGACGGCGGCTCCGAGAAGGAGCAGGGTCGCACCGGCGACTGTCAACGCGGTCCTTCCTTTCGAGCTTCGAGTTGCAGTTTCCATTTCGGTCTCCTTTTGGGTTCGGAGGGCCCAGGCCAACGAGTGGCCCGGGCCCGATTTCTGAGTTCAGGCGGCGGCTGCCGCGGGGACGGGGGGCGTGTCGGTCTCAGCGCCGTGCTCCAGCTTCGGCAGCCACGAGAGCCACCGCGGCAGGTACCAGTTCCAATCGCCGAGCAGCTTCATCGTCGCGGGCAGCAGCACTGCGCGGACGATCGTCGCGTCGATGAGCACTGCTGCCGCCAGCCCGATGCCCATCTCCTTGAAGTCGAGGAACGGGAGCGTCGCGAAGATGCCGAACGCACCCACCATCACGAGAGCCGCACTCGACACCGTGCCGGCCGTCGTCTTGATCCCGTGCGCGACGGCGTCCTCGGTCTTCATGCCGCGGTCGAATGCTTCACGCACGCGGCTCAGGATGAACACGTGGTAGTCCATCGAGAGCCCGAACAGGATCACGAACATGAAGATCGGCAGCCACTGGGCGATGCCGCCGTTCGAGCGGAAGTTGAGGAGGTTCTCGCCCCAACCCCACTGGAAGATCGCGATCACGACGCCGTAGGCGGCGCCGACGGAGAGCAGGTTCAGCACGACCGCCTTGGCCGCGATCACGATCGACCGGAACGAGACGAGGAGGAGCAGGAACGCGAGCAGCAACACGAAGCCGAACACGAGCGGCGCGGAGTGCTTCATCGCCGCGTTGGCGTCGTGCGATGCGGCAGTCCCGCCCGTGACGGCGTAGTCCGTGCTCGGCAGCGTGCCGATCGTCGAGGGAAGGACGTCGTTCCGCAACACGGCGAGTGCAGTGTTCGACGTCTTGTCGACGCCGTTCCCGGCGAGCGAGATCGTGATCCGCGCGACGGTGTGCGACCCGTTGACCTCGAGCTGGACCGGCCCGTGCATCTGCCCGGACGCGAGCGCCTTGCCGCGGAACGCGTTGTAGGCGTTCTTGAACTCGGCGCTGTCCGTGGTGGGAGTCGTCACTGCGACGACGGCGGGGTCGGCGGTGCCGACGAACGCGTCCTGGATGCGATCGAGCGTCTCGACCGTAGGAGCGTTGCGCGGCAGCCCGTCGATACCCGACTGCGCCGTGTGGAGATGGAGCACCGGCACCGCCATCGCGAGCAGCACGGCGGCGGATCCGGCGGCAGCGATCACGGGATGGCGAAGCGCCGGTGTCAGCACCATCGACCACACGCGGTTCTCGCCGCTCGGGCGGCGCAGCCGGCCGAGGAGGGGGATGCGGCCCTTCTCGACACGGTCGCCGAGCTTCGACAGGAGTGCCGGCAGCACCGTGAGGGAGCCGAGCATCGCGATCGCGACGACCATGATCGTGCCGACGCCGAACGAGCGGAAGGTGCGGTCGCCCGAGAAGAACAGGCCGGCCATCGCGGCCATGACAGTCAGCCCGGAGATGAGCACCGAGCGGCCCGACGTCGCGGCCGCAGCCTCGAGCGCGGCCCGATGCCCGCGGCCGGCTGCACGCTCTTCACGCTCACGCTTGAGGTAGAAGAGCGCGTAGTCGACGCCGACGGCGAGACCGATCAGGAGGACGACCTCGGACACCGACTGGTCCATCGGGAGGAGCCGGCTGGGGAGCGAGAGGAGGCCGATCGTCGCGAGCACCGCGGTGAGCGCGAGGAGGAGCGGCACGCCTGCGGCGACAATCGAGCCGAAGACGAGCACGAGGATCGCAAGCGTGAGCGGCACCGAGCGGATGCCGGCCTGCTTGAGCTGGTCGTTGAACATCGCGTTGAGCGCCTTGTTGGAGCTCGCGCTGCCCGCCTCGCCGATGTAGAGGCCTGGATGACGTTTCGCCACGGCGGCGGTTGCCGTCGTGATCGGGTCGATTTTCTTCTGCGCAACCGTGTCGCTTCCCTTCATGTCCCACTCGACGAGCGCGGTGTGGCCGTCGGCGGAGACCTGATCGCCGTGCGCCGGATCGAGCGGCGAGCGGAAGTTCTTGATCGTCTTGAACGGCATGACCGTCTTGGTGACGTCGGCGATCGCAGCGCGGAACGCACTGCTCTTGACCGTGAGCGTCTTGCTCTGGATGAGCACGAACTCCGTCTGCGCGTCGGTCTGACCGAAGCCGGACTTCTTGAAGATCTCGTCGGCGCGGTGTGCCTGGCCGACGTTCTGGTCCTGCGTGCTGATCGTCTTCATCGGCAGCTGGGTGGCGATGCCGAAAGCGACGACGACGAACGCGAGCCAACCGAAGACTGCTGTCTTCCAGTGACTCGCACTCCAGCGACCCATGCGGGCCGCGATGTTGTTCGAGTGCTTAAGGGGGGACATCTGCTGCCTTTCGGTCGGGGTCTGAAGCTCGCTACGAGCCTCGCAGCGACGCGACCGATCGAACATGGGGGAGGCGCGAGTCTTGTGGTGCGGTTAGCCGCACCCGACCCGTCGCTACTGGCGCAGGTAGGTGAGCACCGCGAGCACGCGGCGGTGGTCGTCCTGCGCGGCGGGCAGTCGCAGCTTGCTGAAGATGCTCGTCACGTGCTTCTCGACCGCGCGGAGCGTGACGACGAGCCGTTCCGCAATCGCCTGATTCGATCGCCCCTCCGCCATCAACTCGAGCACCTCGCGCTCGCGCGGCGTCAGCTGCGAGATCGGGTCCTCGCCGCGGCGACGGCCCACGAGCCGCGAGACGACCTCCGAATCGAGGGCGGAGCCGCCGTCGGCGACGCGCTTCACGGCCGCTGCGAACTCCTTCACGTCCGATACCCGGTCCTTGAGCAGGTAGCCCACGCCCTCGGCATTCCCCTGCAGGAGCTCGAGCGCGTAGCCGGACTCGACGTACTGCGACAGGACGAGCACGCCCGTCCCTGGATGCTTCTCGCGGATCTCCTGCGCCGCGACGAGCCCTTCATCCGTGTGGGTCGGCGGCATGCGGATGTCGACGATCGCGACGTCCGGTGAGTAGGAACGGACCTTCAGCATCAGCTCGTCGGCGTTGCCCGCCTGGCCGACGATCTCGAAGCCGGCATCCTCGAGCAGGCGCGCGATGCCCTCGCGCAGGAGCACCGAGTCTTCGGCGAGGACGATCCTCGTGCGCGCGCCGAGCCCGACCTCGGCGGCGTCGGCGCGGAGCGCCGGGAAGTCGGCCGCGCCGAGCTGGTGGAGCCGCACGGGCTCGTCGACGCCTCGGAGCCGATGCTCGCCGAGGTCGCGCACGGTGGCGCCGCCGCCGAGCAGGCCGACCGCCGCCTGCGAGAGCAGGACCTGACCGCCGTGGCCCGCTGCGCAGATGCGGGCTGCTCGATGCACGTCGAGGCCCACGTAGCCGCCGTCGATGCGGATCGGCTCGCCCGTGTGGATGCCGATCCGGACACGGATGTCGCCGACCGGCGCCCGCTGGATCGCCTCGGCGGCGGCGACCGCCTGCGCCGGATCGCCGAAAGCGATCGAGAACTCGTCGCCGCGGCAGTCGATCTCCTGGCCCCCGTGCGCCGCGACCGCGGCGCGGACGGCGACGCGATGCTCTTCGAGTGCGGCCGGATACCCGTCGCCGAGCTGTTGTACGAGCCGCGTCGAGCCCTCGATGTCGGTGAACAGGAGGGTGACGCTCATTCCCGCTCCCGGCGCCGGCAAAGCCGGCGCCTCCGCTCCTTGATGAGCTCCGTCGAGCCCACGCTCATGCGGCGAGTCTACGCAGCGACGGCGTCGCGGACGAGCGTGCGACCGAGGCCGCGCTGTGCCGCGTAGGCATACGGATGCTCGAAGACGTCCATCGCGTTCCGCGGCCCGGCCTCCAGCTCGAACCAGTCGCCGCTGCGCCAGTCGTAGACCGAGACGCTCAGGCGGTTCGAGTCGCTGTGCCAGAACAGCGTGACTGCGATTCCGTCGTTCTCCCGATATGCGAGTTCCTTTTGCATGACAGCTCCTTGATGAGGTGCTGTCAGCTTCGCGGTCGAGACGTTACAGCGAAATGCGGTTAGCCAGCGTCCGACGGTACGGCTTGCCGCACCCGTGCAAGCGGCATTATCGCGAGCACGCGCGTCCCGGCGCCCGCGGGGCTCTCGACGACGAGCCGGCCGTCGAGCGCCTCGACGCGGTCCGAGAGCCCTCGCAGGCCGGAGCCCCGCTTGTCGTCGGCGCCACCGACCCCATTGTCGGCGACCTCGACGACGACCGCGTCCCCGGCGTAGCCGACCCGCACGGTGACGGCACTCGCTCCCCCGTGCTTCGCGACGTTCGCAAGCGACTCGGAGACGACGTAGAAGATCGCCACCTCGACGGGGCCTGGCAGCCGCCGGTCCAGATCGACCTCGACCTCGACGGGGACGCTCGCGCGCTCGGCCAGCGTCTCGAGCGCGGGCGCGAGACCGCGATCGGTGAGGATTGCAGGATGGAGGCCGCGCGCGAGCTCGCGGAGGTCCTGGAGAGCGAGCGCAAGCTCTTCGCCCGCCCCGCCGAGGATCTTCGCCGCCGCCTCCGGATCGGCGCGGAGCTTCGACTCGGCAAGCCTGAGCGCGAGCGAGAGCGAGACGAGGCGCTGCTGGGCGCCGTCGTGGAGGTTCCGCTCGAGTCGCCGCCGCTCGGCGTCTGCCGCGTCGACGAGGCGCGAGCGGGACCGGCGCAGCTCTTCCTCGTCGCGCTTCCGCGCCGTGATGTCCATCCCACAGATCAGGTAATGCTCCTTGCGGTACCCCTCGAGGGACGTGGGCCACCACTCGACGATGAGCTCGCGTCCGTCTGCGCCCCGCCACGGCGTCTCGATTCGAGTCGAGCAGCCGGCCTCGACGGCGGCGAAAAACTCGGAGCGCGCGCCTTCGATCTCGTCCTCCGGCACCACGAGCTCCCAGAACGGATGCCCGATGGCCGCGTCGTCGCCGACGCCGGTCGCGACCTCGAATGCGGTGTTCACACCGCGTTCGGTGACCACGCCGTTCGGGTCGACGACGCACAGGAGGGTAGGTGTGGAATGCCCGACGAGGTCGAGGAAGTCCCGTTCGCGCCGCAGCTCCTCGGCGTGGCGGACTCGCTCGCTGACGTCGGCGCCGGTCAGCACGAGGCGGAGTACGCCCTGGCTGTCCTTGACCGGGGTCAGCGACCAGGCGACGTCGATCGCCCCGCCGTCGGCGTCGCGGAAGAGGTGCTGCTGCTCGCCGCTCGCGTTCGCAATCACGCATTCGCGGAACCCGGCCGCGTCCCCCGGTGCGGCGAAGACCTCCCAGACGAAGCGGCCCCGCGTTTTGTCGTCGTCCATGACGCCGGTGGCACGAGCCATCGTGTCGTTGAAGCGGATGATGCGGCCTTCGAGATCGACGACGCAGAAGAACGCGGGTGCCGCGTTCACGACGTCGCGCATGAAGTCGCGCTCGCGCTGAAGCTCGTCGAGCCGGGCGCGGAGCTCCGCCTGGAGGCGGTTGCGGTGGAGGGCGAGCCGCGCCGCAACGGCAACGGCCTCGAGAAGCTCCGGCTCGTCGAGCAGCGCGCGATCGTGCGCGATGACCGCGACAGGATCGCCGTTCTCGCTCGCGATCATCGTCGCGATGCGATCGAGGTCGTCCCTCGGCACCTCGAAGGCCTTGCCGTCCGGATCGACGTAGCCGTGCCGCTCCTCGACCCAGGCGGCGAGCATGAGCCCCGCATCGTTCAGCGCTCGCCGCAGACCGTCCTGCGCTTCCTCGAGGCTGGCGGTCTCGCGCACGTCGAGCAGGAGTTGCGCAACACCGCCCCGTGCGAGACGGGTGCGAAGCAGTCCGGCGAGGAACCAGAACGGAACGCTCGTGAGCGTGATCAGTGCGATCGTGGCTAGTACGTCCTCGACGCTCCGGTTGATCGGGCCGGCGGCGAAGCTCGCAGCAAGGAAGGCGAGCGCCGTGCCCCCGGCGACGCCGATCGGCCTGAGCATCCGCCGCGCCACCGGCGTCGCCGCGCGATACCTCACCACCAGCATCGCCACGACGATGGCGACGAGGATCGCCGCGGAGACATTCGTACCCGTGTCCACCGCGCGACCGACGGCCGGCTTGTTCGCCACGAGGAGCACATTCGTCGCGCACTTCGAGCACTCCGGGTGCGGCTCGAACATGAGCGTCAGAACGTTCGCGACGACAGCGAGCGCGTAGCCGCTCACGACGATCGCACGGTCGGCCCGCGTCGGCAGCCGGCCCGCAGGGTAGGCGAGGACAAGGTGCACGAACGCCGCCAGCACGAGCGCGCCGCTCGCAAACCCGATCGTGGACACGACAGCGTCGTTCGCGGATCCGAGCTGACCGAGGAACCAGGTGAAGCTGACCACGAGCAGCAGTCGGCCCGTGTTGTTCTCGGGGCGCCGCGTCCAGGCGATCAGACCAGTCGCTGCAAAAGACAAGCCGATGACGAGATCGACGGCGATCTCGAAGCCACCCGGACGCTCGTGGTGGCTGCCGAGCTCGACGATGAGCGAGACCGCGGCACCCGCAAGCGCGGCCGCACCCCACGCGAGGAGGACGCGGCGCTTGGCGAGGCGGCTCATTCGAGGAGCGACAAGAGAGCCGCCCCCGACAGCTCGGCTTTGGGAATGAACCCTCGCGCCCCGCTGCGCTCGACGAGCGGGCCGAAGTCGGAGCCGTCGCGGCTCGAGACGAGGACGACGGCCGGTCCTCCGCCGCCGTTCGTCAGGCGGGCGGCGACTTCGAAGCCGTCGATGTCCGGAAGCTGCACGTCGAGGAGCACGAGGTGCGGCAAGAGCTCGGCGGCCGCTCGAAGCGCCGAGGCACCGTCCTCGGCCTCGCCGACGACCTCGAAGCCCTCGGCCTCGAGGAGCGCCCGCGCATTTGCCCGGAAGCTCGGGTGGTCGTCGACGATCAGAACGTTCACGTCGGATTGATCGTGGCAGACGGCAGGCACGGTGACCATACGGGTAACCGCACCATGCAAAGGCTGACGCCGCAGGGCAGCCGCAGGAGAGCGGCCGCGGTCGCCGCGGGCAGCGCCAGCATCGTCGTCGCCCAGGGGGTGGCTTTCGACGGAGGCGCCTGGCCCGGCGGCGACGTAGGCGGCGTCGACGCTGGCCGCGTTCCGGGGAGGGAGGGGAGTCGGTGCGGCCATGCAGGCAGTGTGCGCGCGGCGGGTTGCCGCGAGAAGACGGCTTCCAGGTGTCTCGGGGTACGGAAAGCCGCACCTCGTCGCGGCGGGCTTGACTGAACGGCGAGCGGCCGTGAGCATGCGGCTGTGTCGATCCCTACCGAGCCGATCGGAAGCGTCCCCAGGCCACCCGAGCTGATCGAGGGCATGCGCGGCGTCGCCGAGGGACGAGTCTCCGGGGACGAACTGGACGCACTGTTCGAGCAGGCGCTCGAGCAGACGATCGGCGAGCTCGAGGCGACCGGGTCGCCTGTTATCACCGACGGGGAGCAGCTCAAGCCCAGCTTCGTCACGTACCCGATCCACGGGCTGGTGACCCTGAGCCCGAACGGCGTCGTAATCCCGTTCGCGGACGGGCACACGCGCCAGCTTCCCTCCCTGACCGAGGGGCCTTTCCGCTACCAGACTCACGCCGATTCATACCTCGAGAAGGCGCAGCGATACGCGACGCGGCCGATCAAGCAGGCAGTGATCTCGGCCTCGGCCCTCAGCCTGCTCTACCCGGCCGACGGAATCGACAATTACTCCCGCGAGGAGTTTCTCGCCGATCTGCTCAACGAGGCAGAGTCCGACATCAGACGCTCCCTGGAGCGAGGGGCCGACAGCGTGCAGATCGACTTCACCGAAGCACGACTGTCTCTGAAGCTCGACCCCTCGGGCGGACTGCTGCGACAGTTCCTCGACCTGAACAACGCCGTCATCGGTCGCTTCACGGTCGAAGAGCGGCAGCGGATCGGCGTTCACAGCTGCCCCGGGGGCGACCAGGATTCGACACACAGCGCAGACGTCGACTACGCCGCGCTCTTGCCTGGCCTGCTCGAGCTCGATGCGGGCAGGTTTTACCTCGAGCTCGCGAGCGAGCCCAACCGGCCCGCGGTGCTCGAGACGATCCGCGCCCACCTGAGGCGCGGCCAACGGATCTTCGTCGGCGTCATCGACCCCATCGACCCAACGGTCGAGACGCCGGAGGAGGTGCGCGACCGCGTCCTCGAAGCAGCTGAGTACATTCCTCTCGATCAGCTCGGAACGACCGACGACTGTGGGTTTGCCCCGTTCTCCGACGATACGTCGACCGCGCGCGCGACGGCCTTCGCGAAGATCAGGGCTCGCGTCGAGGGCACCCAGCTCGCGGAAGCGCAGCTGGGATAGCCCGGCGCAACGTTTGCGACCCCCGCTCAGGCTTCGCAGACGCCGGTGTCTCGGTCGTACGTGATCGTCGCTCGTCCGATGCCGTAGCTCCCCCACTCGCCGGTTCGGAAGGTCGTCCCGGTGGGGCCGAATCCGGAGCCGCCTCCGCCGTGGCCACCGCCGAGTTGAGTGTTGACCCATTCGAACTCGGAGCCGCCTCCGCCGCCGCCGTACAGCCCGCTTCCGCCTCCGCCGCCCCCGCTGATTCCGCCCGAGGCGCCGTTGCCTCCGGCTCCGAGCGTGCCGGCGGTCGCCGTCGCCGAGCGGTTCGGGGCGTTGAGGCCGGAAGCGCCGCCTGCGGCCTGGGTCCCGCCCGTCCCGCCCGTCGCCGGGTTCGCCGACCCGAGAGCGGCCAAGCCGTCGCGCCCGGTTAGCTCGCCACCGTCACCGCCGCCGAACCCGAGCGGGCCGCCGATCCCGCCACCCGCGCCTCCGGCTCCTCCGCCGGCGACGATGATGCGATGCTCGAGGCCGTCACCGCCTCGGCGAACGTCGGTGGCGCCTCCCCCGCCTGCGCCGGCCTTGCCAGGACGTTCGTCGTGCCGGTCGAAGGCTCGGCCGCCGCGGCCGCCGCCGTTCCAGCCCCCGGCCCCCGGCGCCGGTCCGGTAGCTGCGCCGCCCAGGCCTCCGACATAGACCCTGAGGGTTTGGCCGGGAAGGACCGTGAAAGACGCTGTCGCCCGCGCACCGGCGCCGGGAGTTCCGGCGGTACCGCTCGGGCCGCCTGATGCGCCGATGGCCTCGATGCGAATCCGGCACACATCCGCCGGGACGACGTAGACCTGCGGGTGTCCGACGAAATCGAACCTGGTCGTCACGGTGTGGGCGTTCCACGGCGCGGACGGCAACAGCCACGCCGTCACCGCGATGGCGATTGCCATCGCCACGAGGTGGCGCCGGCGAAGGCCCCGCCGCCGCTGCCGGAGGGGTGGCATGGGCCGGGGGGTCCCGCGGCCGGCGGGTGCCCGGCGCGTGTGCGCGTCCATCTCGTGAGGATGGGCCGGGTCGGTGGAGCAGCGGTGGAGCGGGGGTGCAGCGGAAAAGGGGAGCTATCGGAATCGAAGGGAGGGTGTACGGTCCGAGCTGATTCTTGCCATGGAGTTCCAGATCCTCGGGCCGCTCGAGGCGATCAGGGAAGGCCGTCGCGTATCGCTGCACGCGGCGAAGCCACGCGCGCTGCTCGCGATCCTGCTGCTCCACGCCAACGAGCCGGTCTCGAACGACCGCCTCATCGACGATCTCTGGGCGGGCGGGCCGCCGACGACAGCGCCCAAGATCCTCCAGGGGTACGTCTCCCGGCTTCGGAAGGTGCTCGGCGACGGGACGATCCTGACCCGCCCCGCGGGCTACGAGCTCCAGGTCGAACCCGAGGGACTCGACGTTCACCGCTTCGAACAGCTCGTGATCGAGGCCCGAGCGGCGGATCCCGCGGTCGCGGCCGACCGGTTGCGCCAGGCGCTCGCGCTCTGGCGAGGGCCCGCGCTCGTCGACTTCGCGCACGAGCCCTGGGCCCGGTCCCAGATCGGCCGGCTCGAGGAGCTCCGGCTCGACGCGCTCCAGGATCGCTTCGACGCGGACCTCGCGCTCGGGCGCGCCGCTGAGCTCGTCCCGGAGCTCGAGGCGCTGGTCACCGAGCATCCGCTCCGCGAGCAGCTGTGTTGCCAGCTCATGCTCGCCCTCTATCGCTCGGGCAGACAGGCTGACGCGCTGGCGGCCTATCGGGCCGCGCGTCAGACGCTGGTCGAAAAGCTCGGGATCGAGCCGGGGCCGGCGCTTCGGCGCCTCGAGCGCGCGATCCTCGACCAGGATCCGGAGCTCGACGTACGTGCCGTCGAGTCGCCGGCCGCCGCAACCGGCACGACGACTTCGATTCCGGGCACGTGGACGACGTCCTTCGTGGGCCGCAAGCAGCAGCTGAGAGAGATTCGCGCCCTGCTCGGGAGGGCGGACGTCCGCCTCCTGACGCTGACCGGCCCGGCGGGAACGGGGAAGACGCGACTCGCGGTCGAGGCGACGGTGGGCGACGGCCCGTCCCGCGACGCAGCGCTCGTCGAGCTCGCTCCGGTCGTCGATCCCGGCCTGGTTGCGCCGGCGATCGCCGCGACCCTTGGTCTGAGCGAGACCTCGCGGCACCGGGCGACCGAGACGGTGGTCACCTATCTGCGCGGGCGGCGCATGCTGCTCGTTCTTGACAACTTCGAGCAGGTGCTCGGTGCGGCTCCGGTGCTCGGCGAGCTGCTCGTCGGGGCACCGGACGTGCAGCTCCTTGTCACCAGCCGGGCGCCCCTCGACCTCGCCGAGGAGCACATCTACGAGGTGCCGCCGCTTCAGCTTGCCGAGCGGTCACGACCCACCGAGCTCGGTCGTCTTCGGCGGGCGGAGGCGATCAGGCTTTTCGTCGATCGCGCACACGACGCGCGGGCGGATTTTGTGCTCACGGAGGAGAACGCCGACGGGGTCGCCGAGCTCTGCCGGCGCCTGGACGGGTTGCCGCTCGCGCTCGAGCTTGCGGCCGCGCGGATCAAGCTGCTGCCGCCGCACGCCATTCTCGAGCGGCTCGACGACAGGCTCGAGCTCCTGAAGGCGGCGCCCGGCGCGGGCGTCCCGGCGCGCCACCGGACGTTGGGCAGCGCGATCGAGTGGAGCTACGAGCTCCTGGATGCAGAGGAGCAGGCGCTCTTCACGAGCCTCGCCGTGTTCGTCGGCGGCTTCACGCTTGACGGGGCCGAGGCGGTCGCCGGGAAACTCGACGTCGAAGTCGTCGATGGAATCGAGTCACTCCTGAACAACAGCCTGCTGCGCCCCGAGAGCATCTCCGGCGGCGAGCCGCGCTTCGGGATGCTCGAGACGATCCGGGAGTACGGACTCGAGCGCCTTGCCGAGCGCGGCGACGGCGAGAGCGTGCGACGCCGCCATGCCGGCTACTACCTCCTGCTGGCCGAGGAGGCCGGACCGGCGCTGCTCGGGCCGCAGCAGGCGCGTTGGCTGCAGCGCCTCGACGCGGAGCGCGGCAACCTCCGCGCTGCCCTGACCTGGGCCGCCGAAAGCGGCCAAGTCGAGGTCGGGCTGCGAACCGCCTCGGCGCTCTGGCGCTTCTGGCAGTTGCGGGCCTCTGACATCGAGGGCCGCGAGTACCTGGACCAGCTGCTCGCCGATGGCTCCAGCTCGCCGTCCATCCGCGCCAGGGCGCAGTCGGCCGCTGCTTCGCTCGCCCTCGTCCACGGCGATCACGACGCGGTACGCCGTTACCTCGACGCGAGCCTCCCCGTGCACCGCAGGCTGGGAGACGACCAGAACGTGGCGCATTATCTTGGAGTCCTCGCGGTGAGCGCTCTCGCGCAAGGTGACCTCGACCGCGCGCGTGCTCTCGCAGAGGAGGCACTCGAAATCGGCCGGCGCTCACGCGATCCCAGCAGTGTGGCCTATGCCCTTGCTCAAATCGGCGCCGTGCTTGCGGCACAGGGGGAACTCGACGAAGCGCAGCGGGCGACCGAGGAGAGCGTACGCAGGGCGCGAGAGCTGGGGAACGTCCGCAGCGTGGGATCGTGGACCAGGTGCCTGGGCAGGATCGTGTTCTTACGAGGCGACTACGCGCAGGCCCGCCGCCTGTTCGAGGAGAGCCTCGCGATTCACCGCGACCTCGGCGACACGTGGGGAATCGCGGGCTCGCTCGCGAGCCTCGCGCTCGTGGCGCTCGAAGCGGGGGAAGCCGAAGCGGCGCAGCGACTTCTCGACGAGAGCCTCGAGCTCGGACGGGCCGGTGGTCACCCCTATCGGGTGGCGATCAGCCTCGGAGTCTCCGCCAGGCTCGCGGCTGCCCAGGACCGTCCCGCTCGAGCCGCCCGCCTGTACGGAGCGGCAGATGTCTTTCGAGAAGCGATGGGCATCGAACCCAACGAGGTGTCGCTCGACCCCGCGCCACGTGTCGACCAGCTCCGCAACGCACTCGGCGAGAAGGCGTTCGCCGAGGCGTGGACGCAAGGCGAGGCGATGACGCTCGGCGACGCGATCGCATACGCGCTCGACGAGAGAGACACCGGAGCGTCAGAGACGTTCGTTGTCGCACAGCCAGGTCAGCGCGCGAATCGTGACGATGCCGCGCCACGCGGTCGTCTGCGCCGGTGACCAGGCCAGCCAGTCGAACATCCAGCCCCGTCGTCGTGTTGGCCCGCCTCGACGGCGTCGAGGTGCGCCTCGATCTGCGCCTCGGTCATGAGCCCGCGCGAGGCGGTCGGCGTGCGGTTTTTGAACAATCGGACAGGCGAGACGCCTGCCAGCCTCGTGACCTCGGCGGTCATGTGGGCCTGGTCCGCGTAGCCCGCGTCGAGCGCCAGTTCGACCAGCGGCGCCGCCGGCAGCGCCTGCAGCCGCCGGTCCTCCCATGTGCAAGCCACGATCGAAACCAATGGACGCCGGCTATCAGTTCAGCAGCTGGTCGAGCCCGCGGATCAGGCCGACGTGTTTCGGGGCAGCCCGGATCGCGAGCAGTGTCCCAGAGACATACGGCGCCGGAGTCTCGCCGGCGTCGTGGCGGATCGACAGCCGCTCGCCGTCGGCGGCGAAGACGACTTCCGTCGAGACGACGAAACTCGGGAGGCGAACCGAGTGCACCTGTGTCCCGGCGACGGTCGCTCCGCGCGCCTCGCGCGCTCCGAGAATCTCGTCAGTTGGAACTCCGAGCGCGGGGGGTCGAACGCCCTCGAGGCGCTCCGCGAGCTCCCTCGCAGTACCGCTGGGGGCATCAGGCTTGTCGGCCTTCGCGTAGTCGATGACTTCCCAAGCTTCCAGGTGGCGCGCAGCAGCGACTGCGCTGCGAAGAAGAAGCGCAGCCGTTAGTGAGAAGTTGCCGGCAGCGATGACACCGACGTGTCGCTCGCGCGCGAGAAGGTCGATTTCCTCGTAGTTCGCCGCTGACAGACCGCTCGAGCCGACGACGACGTTAACGCTCCGCTCGAGCGCCGCGAGAACATTCCCTCGGACAACAGCGGCATGCGTGAAATCGACGAGGACATCCACACTCACGGCGTCAAGCGCGTCCGCGACCGTGGAGTAGCTCGCAGGATCCGAGCGCGAGACGCCCGCCACGAGCTCCAGGTCGCTCGCCGCCTCGACCGCAGCGGCTACGGGGCGACCCGTCCACCCCGTAACGCCGGCCACGCAGACGCGAATCACAAGTTCTCGGCTTGCCGCTGGGGTGCGCCGGGAAGCCAGCCGTCGCGGTACGCGGTCGGCTCGCGGCGTGGGAGCGGGGCGTAGGCGATGTCCGGATCCATCGTGTCCTTCTCGACGCTGACACCGTGGCGCTTCGCGAGGTCGTCGGCGGTGAAGCCGAGGCTGTCGGGCCGGGTAGAGCGTTCGCGTGCGCCTATTGCGATCACGAGGCACGGACCGCTTCCTGCCCCGATGATCACGTGCTTGGTGTCCGGTGGGCAATGGACGAGGTCCCACGCCCGCAGTTGCCGTTCCTCGCCTTCGATGATCAGAACTGCTTCACCGGAGATGACGAGGAAGTCCTCCTGATCGGCCTCCCAGTGGTACATGGCCATCGGTTCGCCCGGTCTGAGCACGAACGGATTGACGCCGAGCTGTTCGAATTGCCGCTCGCCTTCGAAGTCGTCGAGCGCGACGCAGACGGCGCCGCGGCCGTCGACGTGACGCCACACGGCGTCGCGCAAGCCGAGGACGAACCATCCCTCGCCCAACGGGACGAGCCCATGCTCGGTCTTCTCCAGTTTCGCCTCGGGAACCATGAACTCAAAACCTGCCATAACTATCGTGTGCTGCGCGGTATGAGCGGCGACCGACGTTTCGGTACGTTTCGTGGCGATGGCTACCCGAGAGGCCGCCTGCCACTGTGGGCAACTTCGTCTGGAGGTCGCGGGCGATCCGTTTGTCGTCTCCATGTGCCACTGCCTTGCCTGCCAACGTCGGACAGGAAGTGCCTTCGGGATGCAGGCGGCGTTCACATCGGATCAAGTGCACGTCGTTGGTCGCTTCAGCGACTATCTGCGAGTCTCCGACGAGGAGGACAGAAAGGAGCACGTCTTTCATTTCTGCCCTGACTGCGGCTCGCAGGTCTTCTACACAGAACCGACGGAGCCCGAGTTGATCGTTGTTTCGGTCGGCGCATTCGCCGATCCGTCCTTCCCGCCGCCGACCGAATCGGGGTACGACTCGCGACGGCATCCGTGGCTGGCCGTGCCTGCCACGATCGAGCGCCGCGACGGAAACTAACTCCGGCCGAAAGCGGAGTCTCGTGTGCGAGTGATCACTCCGGCTCTACCGCCGACGCCTCCTCGCCCCTCGGCGTACCGGGCCTCCAGTCGACGAACGAGGAGAGGTAGGTGGCGAGAAGGCCGAATCCGGTGAGCATCTCGATCATCGTCGCACTGCGGACGCCGCGGGAGCGGGCGACGATGTCGCCGGGTGGCGAGATGAACGCAGTCGACACGGCGTAGTAGAAGAAGTCGGCGAACCGCGGGGAGGCGGCGAGTCCGGTGAACGCCGAGTGCGGATGCGTCCACCAAAGGCCGATGTAGATGAACGTCCAGACGAGGAAGAAGCCAAGCCCTAGGAGCGGTAGTCCGATCCAGCGCAAGGTGACCAAGACCGCGTCGGCCGCCGCGTGCGCATCCGAGAGCATCCCGAAGCGCTCCGCAAGCCGTCGGGTCGCCCCGACGAAGAAGGAGGCAGCGACCGCGAACACGCCGAGACCGACGAAGAACGTGATGCCGGCGTCGGTGCGGCTGAGACGCGGACTGAGCATCCCAACCAACACGATCAGCGCGCAGAGCACTGCGAGGTTGACGACTCCACTCGTTAGCCAGCGGGGACGGTTGCCGGCAGCTTCGGACACTGCGAGATTGCTGAGTCTCGGACGGAGCATCCGGCTCAGACTAGAGCGGCAGTCGGGCGGCAGCGCAGAGTGAACTCGAGCCGGTGGAACCAGGCCCGACGCGCATCCCGGATGCGATCCACCAGCTGACGCGCCGCGTCGCCGAGGTCGCCGAGCGGGCACGCGAGCGGTACGAGCGGCTCGGCGAGATCGACCTCCCTTCACAGGACGTCCTGATCGAGGTCACGCGTGCGCTCGAGAAGCAGCTCTGGATGATCCGCTCACTAGTACATCCGGCCGTAAGTTCAGTGGTTTATCCGGCGAGTGGCTCAGCGTTCGTGGCAAGGACGCAGGGAGCCCCGATAGTTCAACTATCGGGGCGACCGAGGACGCGGCCACGGGCGGCGAGACGCCGCCGGGAAGCTGCCGAACTTGCGGCCGGGTGTACTAGTCCGCCCGGCACAGGCTTCAGGACGTGCCGCCGAAGTCGACGTCCCTGGTCTCGACCGTTCCGGCCGTCCGCCCCGGCGCTGTCTGGTAGGTCCAGTACAGGTTCGTGTGCGCGATGACCTGCTCCGGCGGCGGCGCACCCCAAGCCGTCTGGTCCTCCGTCGTGTGGGCGTCGCTGACAAGGGTTGCGTCGTACCCCCTGGCGAACGCGCCGTGGAGCGTCGAGCGGATGCACGCGTCGGTCTGTGCGCCGACGACGACGAGTCGCCCGACACCGAGGCCCGACAGGACGGTCTCGAGCATCGTGTCCTCGAAGGAGTCGCCGTAGTTCTTTTCGACGAGCGGCTCGGCGTCGCCCGGCGTCAGCTCGGGGACGATCCGCCAGTCGTCGCTCCCTCTCGCAAGTCCATCGTCGGAGTGCTGGACCCAGACGACGGGGATCCGTTCCCGCCGCGCCTTCTCGACAAGGCTGCCGACGTTCGCGACGACCGCGTCGCGCTCGGGAGCGCCCTCGACGACGCCGTTCTGCACGTCGACGACGAGGAGTGCGGTGTTCGGCCGGTTCTCGAGTGTGGTCATGGTCTCCCCTTCCTCAGGCTGGACTCCGTGTCCACGCACGTTAGACGGAGCCTGGTCATGCGCGCGGGTCGTACTGCGAGCGCCTTTAGACGGCAAACCAACGTCGTCTGGGCCAGTGTTGGGGAATACCGTCCCCCAACCTCGCCTATCCTTCCTCCGTGGCTCTGCGGGTAGAGCGTGTGGGTTTCATGTCGTTTCTCGTGCAGCAGGTACGCGTGCCGTGATCGACGTCCAGCGAGTCGATTACATCCGTGTCCCGGTGACGGACATGGAGAGAGCGAACCACTTCTACGGAGAGGTGCTGGGCCTCGAGAGGAACCCAAACTCGCCGGGCGAGGACTGGGTTGAGTACGAGACCGGCAACGTGACGCTTGCGGTGATGACGCCGCACACCCACGGCTCCGAGTTCACGCCGTTGCCGCCTGGAACGATTGCTTTGCGCGTCCTCGACGTCGCCGAGGCGAAGGCGAAGCTAGAGGCGGCCGGCGTGCAGGTCAATGAGATGTGGGACTCCGGCGTCTGCCATGGGGCCGGGTTCTGCGACCCCGACGGCAACGCCATCCTCCTGCACCACCGCTACAAGCCGTATCAGCAGACCTGACCACTCGCCCCTTACCGGGATTGTCGCTTGCGCGAGTGTTCACGAATGTCACTCGAACTAAGGTCGGTGGTTCCTATGGCGACTACGGTCGGGGAATACTTCGCTCGTGCCGAACGAGCAGAGCCGGCAGCTGCAGGACCTCGCCCAACGCGTCGCTGATGCGCTCCCGCTCGACGTGGCGGAGGAGGTGGTGCTTACCGGCAGCGTGTCGCGCGGCGTCGCTGATGAGGTCTCCGACATCGAGATGCTCATCGTCACGCCGGAGCCAATGGAGCTGGCTGCATGCTTTGAGCACGCTCGTGCTGCGGGTCTGGAAGGGCTTGACACCTGGGGCGATCAATCGACGCCGACAAGGCGCGTTTCCGGCTTCCTCGAGGGTGTTCCCCTTGAACTCATTTGGTGGTCGCGGGAATACGCGGAGTCCTCAATCGATTCCTTCTTCCGCAGTGATATGTCATCGGCCGCCGATGCCGACTATCCGGAGGAGCTCGCGAGGGCGCGGATCGAGGACGCCGCTCTGACGTGGGGCGGTTTTACGCCCGCGGGGTTGCTAACTCTCGCCCGCCCCAGTGAGCGGCTCGCGCGCACGGAGCGGATGCTCGATGACGCCTCGCGTGTCCTCCGCATCGTTTACGCGCTCAACCGCGTCTGGCAGCCAACGCATAAGCGTCTCGGGGCACGTGTAGCGTCACTCGCAGTGAAGCCTGCTCGACTCGCGGAGCGAATCGAAGAGGCTTTCTCAGAGTCAGACCCACGGCGCGCCTTGCTGGTTATGACCGAACTGCAATCGGAGACCGTCGCCCTCGCACCGGATGGCCCGAACGTGAACCGCGCGCGCTGGTGGCTGGCGGCGGCTGCGAACCTGCTCTCCTCCAGCGATGTTCCCTGAGCGCGGGACGGTCGATCAACCACGCCGAAGCAGTAAGAGGTCGGCGGTTTGCCTTCGGCTACATTCCGCGAGTCCCCGACCTCCTACGTGTCGGTCAAAGGCGTGGTCACTCTCGTTTATCTGACCGGTATTCGGAGCGCGCGCGTCTGTGCGCGGGCTTCGCGCCACCAGATGAATTCGTATGCGTGAAGTCCGACCCAGACGATCGCCACCAGTGTGAGTGCGACGAGTGCCGGCACGACGACGGCCACCGGCCACAGCGAGGCGCAGGCGATCGCGGCGATCAAGCGTCCGCCGGCGAGCGTGCGTGACACGCGCACGCGGAGCGCCGCGTAGGCGAACAGGTACAGCGCCGGACCGCCGCAGAGTCCGAGCGCCGGGATGGCGGCCAGCTCGCCGTCGACGTCTGCGAGCGTCGTCTTCATCCCGAACGCGAAGAGGACGATTCCGGCCACGATCGGAAGATGCAAGTAGGTGTAGACGTCGCGCGCAAGTGTGGCGCGCTCGACGCCGCTTCGGTCGGTCAGCATCTGCTGGGCGCGGATCGTGAAGAAGTCGAAGTACGCCAGCCAGAACGAGGTCGTGACCGCAAACCCGAGCACGGCGGCGACGATCACTCCGGTGCTGATTCCGCTGACTCTCTCGCCAAGGCCGATGGCGATCAGGGACTCGCCGATCGCGATGATCACGATCAGCCCGTGACGCTCGACGAAGTGCGCCGGTTGCACGCGCCAGCCACCCATCCCACCAAGGAGCGGCCCCAAATAGCCGACGGCGAGCGCGGCCAGCCAGAGCATCGGCTTGAGCCCGCCGTCGACGAACCCCGCGACGATGATCAGAGCAGCGCCGAGGAGGGCCGAGGGAGCAACCCGCAGAATCGCCGCCAACAGGTCGGGGTCACCACGCGCTGAGAGCGCGTACAGCGTGAGATGCATGACGTTCACAGTCAGGAACGCCACCCCGAACAGGACGCCGTGACTGCCGAACGCGTCCGGGACGGCGAGCGCGGCGACGAACATCGCCGCCATCGCAACCAGCATCGCCCCCCACACCGCGCCCACATCGGGATCGACGGTATTCGTCAACCAGGCGTAGGCCGCCCACGCCCACCAGAGCACGCCGAGAATCAGCAGACCATGCCCGAGTCCACTCCACGTCGGATTATCCGAAAGCACCGTGGTGACCTGCGTGAACGCGAACACGAACACAAGATCGAAGAAGAGCTCGAGCGGCGTGACGCGCTGCTCATGCTCAGCCTGCAGCTCACCCACAGACGGACGCTAGCGCGAACCGATCGCGACCGGGGGCCGACCACGCCCGGAAGGGGCTGTGGATTGGGCCAGCGATGCTTCTATGTTTGTCAAGTTCTGATTGGCGGGTTCTCGAGTAGCCGTTAGAGGTTGCGTGCGAGGTAGCGCTTGAGGCAGGGCACGGACAGCATCGAGCGGGTCGGTCTTGCCGCCCGAGCGACGCTCCCGCCGCAGCCTCCCGGCCTCGAGCACCCGCTCACCCTTGCCGGTCAGGAAGCGTGTGAGACCGGCACCGAACGAACCGGTGCCCTCGATCGCGAGCGCTCGCCGACCTCTCGAGTGCGCCTCGACCAGAGCGAGAGCGTGCGCGTAGCCGTCGCTGCTCGAGGCGACATTCGCCTCGAACACGACCGCTCCGCTGAGGACGTGCACGACCGCGACCGCATGTACGTCTCGGTGCGGGTCGACACCGACGATGTAGTCCAGCTGATCTGCGAGCAGCCGTAACCGACCTCCAGCCCAAGCGTTGGGGGGACACATCCGGTGTCGGTCTGGGGTTGGAAACCGCGGACGGCATGGACTGTGAAGGGTCACGCCCACAGGGCGGACAGGCTTCTGATCAGGCCAGCAAGCGGGCGCCAGGCCGGCACCGCTCTCTCGGCCCGGACACATCACTGGAAAGACACCGCAGCAGCGGGTCATTCGAGAATCGAGTCACAAACAAAGAGCACCGGCACCACCCTGACAACAGCCCGAGACAGACCGACCCGCCGAGTCTCACAGTCACCTGAGCGCGTTCGCACTCCAGTTCGCAGCGTCATATGGCCGCCGAGGCCGGGTACAACCACTGCATGAGTGTCAGCGTCGTCTACGAGACGCACTCGATCAGCGTCGACAACGAGCGTGGTATCGCGACGGGTTGGCTGGAGGGAGCGCTCTCCGAAGCCGGGAGAGCGCAAGCGCGGCGTCTTGGCGAGCGCAGGCGCAATGAATGCCTCGCTGCGGTGTTCACCTCGGATCTTCGCCGCGCGGTCGAGACCGCCGAGATCGCATTCTCCGGGTCTGAGATCCCGGTCTATCGTGACCGGCGGCTTCGCGAGTGCAACTACGGATCGATGAACGGGATGCCGGCGGCGCAACTGGAAGGCGAGCGCAGACGCAGGCTCGACGAGCCCTTCCCAGGAGGAGAGAGTTGGCGGCAGGCCGTCGAGAGGGTCGGAGGCTTCTTGGACGACCTCTCCCGATCACACGATTCCCAACGCGTGCTCATGATCGGCCATGTGGCGACTCGCTGGGCGCTCGATCACGTCGTGCTCGGGATGACGCTGGAGGAACTGGTCGATGCGCCATTCGATTGGCGCGAGGGGTGGGAGTACACGTTGCCCGACGCCTCGTCTCGCTAGAGCATCGTCGCCTGCGCGAGTGCTGCGCTATGACCCCAGAGCCGCACCTTGCGGTCGTTCGCTCCTGAGTCACGAGAATCCACTGACGGCTCCGGCCCCGGGGGTATCGTCAAGCGCGGTGGGTGAGCAGGGGAGAGCGATGACGGTCACCCCGCCGACAGAGCCCCTCACGCTCGGCGATCTGGTGCTGCGCGTCCCTACCAACGATGACGTCGACGCGCTCGTGCGCTTTGGCGACGATCCGGACACTGCCGAAACGCTCTGGATCCCAGTCCCGTCGCCGTGTTCACGCCCAGAGGCGGAAGAGCGCCTCGCCGAGTTCATCGACGGCTGGAGCGGTCGGTCGACATTCGGCCCCACGTTCGTCGTTTCCGACCCTGCAAGTGGCGAGCTCGTTGGCGTCGTCTTCCTCTCCGCTCGGGATGACGCGACGATTGAGGTCGTCTATGGCACAGCGCCACAGCACCGGGGTCGCGGTATCGCCACGCGTGCGCTCCGTCGCGTGACCGACTGGTGTTTTGAGCGGCTGCACGCCCGGTGCGTCGAGCTACTCATCAGGTGCCCGGCACAGGCGAGGAGTACGACGATCTCCTCTACGTCGCTGAGGCCGAGAGCGCCTGACGCTGCTGTCTCGGAGGCTGGTCGCAGAGATCCGATCCTCGCAGCCAGGCACAGTGCTGCGCGATTCAAGCGCAAGCACAATGACCTGCGCGAGTGTTGCGGAATGATGCCTTGAACCCTGCCGTGGTGATGCTTGAACCCTGCCGTGGTGATGCACGCCGTGAGGCCGAGCGGCGAGGAGGAGACCCGCCGCATCGGGCCTCCTTGTACCTGAGACCGGATGCGCGGTTCAGGCGCGCTAGGTGTTGTTCATTGGCGGCTGATGAAGCAGAAGCAGTACTCGTCGACGCCGCCGGAGCCGTCGCCGGGGGCGAGGAAGTGCAGCTTGTCGACCATGTGGTTGTGGCCGCCTACGAAGGGCTCATAGATCCCTGTCCCCTCCAGGATCGTCAGTTCGAAGGTTCCTTCCAGGAACCTCCCGCCCTGCCCGTCGTCAACAAAATCTGCGTTGCTGTCGGTGAACCGCATCGAAAACGAGCCTCCAGGGATGTGATACGCACACAAGTCCCCGTTGAACTGCACGTAGAAGTCGCCGACAGGCTTGTTGGGGTTCCCGCTACCCGGAGTTCCCTGAACAGGATAGATCCGCGTCGTTGAGTACGACCCGTCGTTCAGGTCGACCATCGAAAGGCCGAGGTTAGGTCCGTGAGTCACGGGCTGGTAGAGCCCTTTCAGGAGGACGACGAAAGAATCGTCGGGCTGAGTCTTCGCTTGTGCTCGCACCTGCCCAGGCAACACCAGGGCGGTCAGTGCGACCAGTCCGCCGCCGATTGCGGTTTTTCGGTTGACCGCGGTTTGGTCGGTGATCGGCGCGAGCTCCACGACAGTTCTCCCTCCGGATCCGATTCCCCGCTTCGGTTGGAGCAGGGCTGCCTGCTATCGCAGCGAGGCAAGAGGCTAGGCGTCGCAGAGGCCAGAAGATGGCGGCCTAAGAGGCGATGTTGCGCCACTCAACCCGCTGAGCACAGGACCCTACTGTGTTCGTATCAGATGTGTCAAGCGCAGTGGCGGTGGGAAAGGGAACTCGCCTGCGCGACACATTCACAGTCCTCTCACCTGAGCGGAATCTCGTCTCAGACTCGGTGAAGCGAGTCCTGCTCGCTCAGATCAATGTGTGCGGCCGAGTAGAAGCGGGCGCAACGCCTACCTGCGGGGTTCGCGTCCCTCAATTCCCTGCGGCCAGGCGAAGCCGAAACGTCGATCCTTGCGCGAGAGTGCTCTGGACGGTGATCGTGCTGTTGTGGGCTTCAGCGATCGCCTGTGAGATCGCCAACCCGAGACCGGTACCCGGTATCGCGTTGGTGGTCGCGCTCGAAGCGCGAAAGAAACGGCCGAAGAGTCGCGGCAGCTCGTCGGCCGGAATGCCGATCCCCGTGTCGCTGACGCTGAGCGCGATAGCACTGCCGTCTTGGGCCGCCTTGACCTCGACCCGTCCGCCCTGCGGCGTGAACTTCACAGCGTTGGAGACGAGGTTGTCGACCAGTTGCGCAATCCGGCCGCGATCGCAGACGGCCGGCGCGAGCAGGCCGGCCTCGAGCGTCAACTCGATCTGCTTGGCGTTCGCGGCCGGTTGTGCGGCCTCGGTCGCCTCGGTCAGCAGCTGGTTGATGTCTGCTTCAGCGAGGGTCAGCTGGAGGCGGCCGGCGTCAGCCTGGACGAGGAAGAGCAGTTCGTTCACCAGGGTGGCGAGGCGTTCGACGTTGCGGCTGACCGTCGAGAGGAACTGCCGCTGGCCGGTCGTGAGCGGTTCTGCGTCCTGCTCGAGGACCATTTCCAGATAGCCGATGATCGAGGTGAGCGGTGTTCGCAGCTCGTGCGATACGAGCGCGACGAACTCGTCCTTCGCGTGGTCGAGCTCCCGCAGCTGGTTGTTCTGGTCAGCCAGTTGCCGAGCTGCCTCCTCGAGCTCTGCCGCGCGATCGAGCAGTTCGACGGCCCGCACGCGCGCTTCGCGGACGAGCTGTTGGATCGTGACGCAGGCGATCGCAGCGACGGCCCCCAAGACGATCGCCGAGCGCCATTCCGACGAGGGATACTCGGGCGCTCCGATCACCTTGACGGGGAGCGCTCGCGCGATCCCTACGGCGGCGAGCCCGAGCAGCAGCTCGGCTCGGCTCCCGACGATCGCAAGCCAGAGCAAGGGCAGGAGAAACAAGCCGCCGAAGCCTGAGCCGGTTCCGCCGCCACCGTCGATGAGGACGGCGACCAGTGCGACGTATGCGAGCGGTGCGCCGATCCTCGCAAGCGCGGGGACTGACTGCCACAGAGCCGAAAGGCCGACGACCGCGATCGCAAGCCCTGCGGCGATCCCGATCTCCCCGATGTCTCGCTGCGGCCCTGGCAACAAGACCAGCGTGAACGCGAACGCCACCGCCGACGCCGCAAGCACGACGACCCGGCGCCGCGGAATCTGCGACTCGGGACGGCCGGTCACGATCGTGCCAGCCCAGATCTGAACGGCATCCCCCACACGCCCATCTTCATCGACCCGTCCGCCCGCTCCCTTTAGGCAAGCCTGGCGAGTCATGGCGGTCACCTGCAACGCGCGACCCCTCAGGATGTGGAGTTCAGCCCGTAGTTGCGGGCTAGGCGACAGGAGGCACGATGGCAAAGCTGAGGTTTGACGTCTCGATGTCGGTGGACGGCTTCATCGCCGGACCGAATCCGAGCGAGGAGCACCCGCTGGGGGAGGGAGGAACACAGCTACACGAGTGGGCGTTCAAGCTCGCGACCTGGCGCAAGCCGCACGGGCTCGAGGGCGGCGAGGTCAACGCCAGTACCGAGGTCGTCGAGGAGTCGCTCGAGAACATCGGCGCGACCGTGATGGGCCGCAACATGTTCGGCGGCGGACCGGGGCCCTGGGGAGACGACCCCTGGGAGGGCTGGTGGGGGGACGATCCGCCGTTCCGCACGGCGGTCTTCGTGCTCACACACCACGAGCGTGAGCCGCTCGAGAAGCAGGGCGGAACGACGTTCACGTTCGTCACCACCGGCATCGAGTCGGCGCTCGCGCAGGCCCGAGGAGGCGGCCGCCGGCAAGGACGTCTCACTCGGCGGCGGTGCAAACGTCATCCAGCAGTACCTGGCAGCGGGCCTGGTCGACGAGCTGCAACTCAACGTCGTTCCCGTCGTGCTCGGTGACGGCACCCGGCTCTTCGACAACATCGCGGGCGCCGACGTCAACCTGGAGCCCGTCCGGGTCGTCGAAGCACCTGATGTCACCCACCTCAAGTACCGCGTCGTGAAGTGACATGACACGGCGGGCCGCCGCGCCCGCGGCGGCCCGGACATCGTCGCTTCCGCCGAGTGCCGCACGACGAGGTCGGCGGCGACCGTGTTGTCCGACTTCCGCGCCGCCTCGTAGACGGTCAACTCGACCTCGTTCTCGCCGTCGTCGTCGCGAACCGACTGGATCACGCCCGAGACGCCGAGTGGAGCAAGCCGCACGTCGAACGCATTCGTCGCCGAGACGGGCGTCGTGCCCTCCTTGACCGGCGTGCCGCCGGCGTCGATCCGGTAGAAGCGGATCGCGGAGTTGCCGTCGTCGTTCCAGAACGCACTCGCGCAGTACACGGGTGGGAAGAGCTCGCCGAGGCGGGTGATCGCGCCGGTTGAAGGATCGGCGCCCCACACGTCGTGGATCAGGTGACCGTCGGCGACCACTGCCGTGACGGCGCGATGGCCGTTGTAGACGTCTGTGTTCAGCGGCTGGAAGTACGGGTCTGGATCGCCTCTCGCTCGCTTGCGCACCGTCGCGCCGCAAGCGACGAGCATCTACGTCGGGTAAAGGACGAGTGGCGAGGACGATCTCTTCCTTCCCCCGGGCCATGCTTGACAGAGCGTCGTCGCGGCGAGAGCCTCGATCCTGCGATCGAGCTTCGAGCCGAAAGGGGGAGGCCGTGCAAACGGATCTGTCGCACCCAGCTTCCGCGCACGTCGAAGGTTCCGTTGTCGGGTTGTGGCGCTACCCGGTGAAGTCGATGATGGGGGAGGAGCTGAACGCCGCCGAGGTCACGGAACGGGGCCTCGTCGGAGACCGGCGGTTCGCGCTCGTCGACACGTCGACTGGAAAGGTTGCGGGCGCGAAGAATCCGAGGAAGTGGGGCAACTTCTTCGACTTTCGAGCCGCCTACGTCGAGCCTCCAGAGAGGGGATCGAATCTCCCCGCGGTCCGCCTGACGCTGCCCGATGGGACTGTCGTGACGAGCGAGCAGCCTGATCTGGCGCAGATCCTCTCGAGAGCCCTCGGCCACGAGGTTGCCTTCGCGGAGGCACAAGGCGACGGAGAGTCGTCGGGTGCGCAGGCAGAGGAGTACTGGCCGGATGTGGAGTATCTCGATTTCAGAGATACGGTGACCGACTTCGAGTTGCCGGCGGGGACGTTCTTCGACCTTGCGGTCGTGCATCTGCTCACGACGGCGACGATCGATCGCCTACGCACGCTGCATCCCGAGGGACGCTTCGAGGTTCGGCGGTTTCGGCCGAACATCGTCGTCGCGACTGGGCCCGATGAGCAGGGCTTCGTCGAGAACGACTGGATCGGTCATACGATCGCGATCGGCGACGAGGTCCGCTTGCGGATCACCGGTCCCTGCCCCCGCTGCGTCATGACGACGCTGTCGCAGGGCGACCTGCCGAAGGACCCCGGAATCCTGCGAGCCGCAGCGCAGAACAATCACGCGAATGTCGGGGTCTATGCCGATGTGGTGACGGGCGGTACGACTCGGCGCGGCGATCGCGTCGCACTCGCCTGATCGCGGCGCACTAGCCGCCGCGCTCGAAGCGCGCCTGCTCCTCGGCAGTGCGCTCGGCGGTCGGCACGGCTTCGAGGCGCTCGTCCGGGATCGGCTCGCCGCTCTCGATCGACAGTCCGTATGTCCCGGCAGCAAGTCGTTGCTCGGCGCGCTCGACGGCCGCCAACTCGACCCGCAGGTCGTCGGAGAGGCCCTCGTCCAGCTCGTTGTCGTACAGATCTGAGGCCTGGTCGGCCATGTGCTCGTCGGTCGTCGTCGGTTCGTCGCTCTCCTGTGGCACGAGGCCGCCGAGGTCTTGGACGATTCGTCGACGCTCACGAGCGAGCAGTTCACGTGCGCGCTCGGGATCCATGAGCTGAGGGTACAGCCTCAGGTGACCCGGAAGATGCCGCGGATCGCGCCTCCGGAAGCGAGGGGTGCCACGTATGTGTACTTGCCGCGGACGTCGAAATTGATCGCGAGCAGACGAAATTTCCGGGCAGGGACTGCGACCGTACGCCCGGCGACGCTGAACGACCGGCGGCTCGCCGTCGTGTTTCGAATCTTGAACTCGACCGTGTACCCCCGGTTGACGTGTGTTGTCGACAGTGTCACCGTGCTCGGCTTCAAGGTGACGTTGACGCCGAAGAACAGGCTGGGCGCGGTGGTCGCCAGCCCGCTCGGGACGGCGACCACCAACAGCACCAGCGCGATGAGAAGTAGCGCGCGCATGGGTTACTTCTTGTTCGTGATGTCTTGGGTCACGTACGCCGCCACGTCTGCAATCTGCTTCGCAGTCAGCTGGCCCTTGAAGGGCGGCATGCCGCCGCCGCCGTTCTCCACCTGCTTGACCACGGTACTTGTGTTCTTCGCGCTCGGTATCGAGGTTAGATCGGGACCGCCGTTGCCGCCGTGACCGGTGGCTCCATGGCACGAGACGCAGTTGTCGGCGAACACCGTCTTGCCGGCTGCCGCGTTGCCTGCGGCGGTTGTCGTCGTCTTCCCGCCCTCGCCTGCGTGCTGGGTGCCGGTGCCCGCGCCGGGCTTGGGTGCCGGGCCGACCGTGCCGTCGAGCCCGAAGAGCCAGAGGCTGTCGCCGTGGGGCGTCGCCGCGAGGGAGTTGCCTCCGGAGAGAAAGGCGACGTACTCCTTGCCGTTCTGCTGGAAGATGGTCGCGGTGTTGTTCGCTCCGGCGCCGGTCTGGAAGCTCCAGAGCCGGCCACCGGTGGTCGCGTTGTACGCCTCCAGCTCGCCCGTGTTGCGTCCGACGAAGACGATGTTCCCTGCCGTCGTCGCGGTGCCGGCATAGCACGGCTCGGAGAAACGCTTCTGCCAGACCACCTTGCCGCTTGTCGCATCGATGGCAGTGAAGGTTCCGGTCCCTTCAGGCCACGCGACGCCCGCCGAGCCGGCGGCCCCGGTGTAGCTCTTACCCGGCCCGGGATACGGCGTGTTCGCAGCTTCGAAGCCGACCCACGTGACAGACGAGCAGACGTAGATCATCTTTGTGTTCTCGTTGTAGCTCACCGGCTGCCAGTTGACGCCGCCCTGTGGGCCGTTGCCGTAGATCAGCAGCTTGCCGGGGGGCGGCGGTGTAAACGCGTGCTTCGCGATCACCTTCGGCACCTTCTTCAAGGGGCCGACCGCCTCCTTGAGGACGCGCTGCACGTCCTTCTCCGGCGGCGTGCCGTGCGGGGTGAACGCACTGTTCGCGGGGATCGGCTGTGTCGGCCAGCTCTTCTGCGCGGCGTCCTGTGGCACGGGCGTCTCCTTGATGCCGTAGAGAGGCTTGCCGGTCGCCCGGTCGAGCATGTAGAGCCAGCCGGTCTTGCTCGCCTGCGCGATCCCCTGCTTTCCGTCGGCGTTGAACAGGACGACGGGACTCGCCGAGTCGTAGTCCCAGATGTCGTGGTGCACCTGCTGGAAGTACCACTTGAGCTTGCCCGTCTTCAGGTCGAGCGCGACGATCGACGCCGCATAGAGGTTCTTGCCGGGGCGCTGGCCGCCGAACCAGTCCGAGCCGGCGTTGCCGGTCGAGACGTAGAGGAGCCCGAGCTTCGGGTCGACCGCCGGCGCCTGCCAGATCGACCCGCCGCCGCGGAGGTACTCCTTCGAGCCCGAGGGCCACGAATTGCCGCCCGGCTCGCCCGGAGCCGGGGTTGTGTACCAACGCCACACGGGCTTCCCGGTCGCGGCGTCGAGCGCCTGCAGGAACGCCCTCGTTCCATACTCGGCGCCGACGACGCCGATGTAGATCTTCCCGTCGACATAGGTCGGCGCAGCGGTGATCGTCTGCCCGAGCTGCCATTTGACGAGCCGTCTCTTCCAGAGCGGCCTGCCGGTCTGCTGGTCGAGCGCAACCACCCTGCCGTCGAGCTGTCCCAGGTACACGCGGCCGTCGCCGATCGCGACGCCCCGGTTGTCCCAGCCACAGCAGACGGTGCTGATCTCCTGCGAGATGCCCGACGTGTACTCCCACAGGATCTTGCCGGTGGCGACGCTGACGGCGTACGCATCATCCTCGCCGCTCGTGATGTAGATGACGCCCTTGTAGACGACCGGCTGGCTCTCGGCCGAATACTTCGCGGCGAGGCCCGAGCCGAGGTGCGTACGCCAGACGCCCTTGAGCTGCGAGACGTTCGACGTGTCGATCTTGTCGAGCGGCGAGTAGCGCTCGTTCATCAGGCTGCCGCCGACGGTCGGCCAGTCGGCATCGGGGAGAGCAGAGAGATCTGATGCCGAGAAGTTCGGTGCCTTCGTGATCTCCTCGGAGCCGGTCGCGGACGTACCGGAAGCCGACACCGTCACGGTCTTCGTCCCACTCGAGCCCACGTAGTGGCCGACCACCCAACCGACGAAGGCGCCGGCGAATATCAGGCCGATCACGAGAACCATGATCCCTGCCCCCGCTGCCCCGGTTTGCAGCCCGCGCCGAGGCGGTGTCATCTGGCCCCACCCCGCCGGGCTCCGCTCGCCGGATCGGCGTCTATTAACGACCGTAACGACATAGTTCCCCTTCGCTTCACCGAGATCGAAGTACTCGCCTAGGTTCGCCGGTCGGTTCGCTCATGTCTTCACCGCCAGTGCCCAAGCGCGCTTCGGGCCTACTGGCGTCATGGCTTCCTGCTAGCTGGAATGCGCGTGCGAAGGGCTCGGTGGAGGCCGCGGCTGATTTCGGTCAGAGTTGCCGACTATGGCCGGCTCGAGTCTCGACGTCGCCGTGATCGGAGCCGGCGTCGTCGGGCTTGCGATCGCCCGCGAGCTGCGCGGCCGGGGCGTCCGCGTGGCGGTCTTCGAGCGCAGCGGGATCGGCGCCGGCGCCTCCGGCGTCCAGCCCGGCGGCGTGCGCCAGCAGTGGGGAACGCCGGTCGCATGCCGTCTCGCCCGCGAGTCCGCAGCGTTCTACGCCGAGGCGGACGAGCTGCTCCAGGCGCCGGTGCCGCTCGGCTTCCGGGCGTGCGGATACCTATTCGTCGCGCACACCGAGGCGACCCTCGCGCGCCTGGTTGCCAACGTCTCGGTGCAGAACGGCGAGGGTGTCCCCTCGCGCGTCGTCACGCCCGACGAGGCGGCCGAGCTCGTCCCCGGTCTCCGCGCCGAGGCGATCGCGGGCGGCGCCTGGTCTGCGGAAGACGGGTATTTCGACCGGCCGCAGAGCGTTGTCGAGGCGTTCGGTCGCGGGCTCGACATCCGAATCGGGGCGGTCGACTCACTCGACCCGAAGCTCGCAGACACCGTCGTCGTCGCAGCCGGGGCCGCGACCGCCGATCTACTGCGTCCGCTCGGAGTCGAGCTTCCGATCGAGCGGGAAGACCGCTTCCTCTTCCTGAGCGAGCCGGTCCCCAAGCGGCTGCTCGAGCCGCTCGTCGTCTCCGCGGAGCGCCGCTTTGCCGCAAAGCAACTGGGCGACGGCAGGGTGCTCGCGAGTGACCTCGGCGCACGGGGCGACGAGTCGCAACGGGAGACGTGGCGCGCCAACGTGCGCTCCGGGATCGAAGAGCTCCTGCCGGCGCTGGCCTACGTTTCGTTTCCGGTGCTCGTCCGCGGGGAGTACGACGTCACCCCGGATCATCAGCCGATCCTCGGGCGCGTCGGCGACGGACTCTACGTCGCGGCGGGTTTCAGCGGGCACGGCTTCATGATCGCGCCGGCCGTCGCGCGGATGGTCGCGGACGCCGTGACCGGAGCGCCGCCGGACGAGACACTCGGCATCCTCGACGTCGCACGCTTCGAGGAGAACCGTCTCGTGCCCGAGCCGCAACTGGTCTAGTGCGCTGATGTTCTGGCAGCTGGTCGCAAACGGCCTCGTCACCGGATCGGTGATCGCGATCGCGGCGGTGGGCGTATCGCTCGTCTACGGGATCCTGCGACTCGTCAACTTCGCGTACGGCGACTTCATGGCCTTCGGCGCGCTCGCTGCGTACGCGTTCAACGGGCCGCTGGGTGTCGGGATGATCCCGGCGACCTTGCTCGGCATGCTCGCCACCGCCGTCCTCTCGCTCGTGCTCGACCTGGCGCTCTGGCGGCCCCTGCGGGCGCGCCGCGCCGGCTTCATGAGCCTTTTCCTCGCGTCGATCGGGCTCGCACTCGTCCTGCGCCAGGTGCTCTTACTGGCGTACGGCCCGCAGCCGCAGACGTACAAGGTCGACCAGTTCAAGGTCTACGTGATCGGCAGCGTCCGTCTCTCGGAGCCGCAGCTCATCACGATCGTCGGCGCGGCGGTCGCGATCTGCGCGGTCGGCGTCTTCCTCTCGCGCTCGACCCTCGGGCGGACGATGCGCGCGCTCGCCGACGACCGAGCGCTCGCGGCGATCGCGGGCATCCACGTCGGCCGCGTGATCACCTACACGTGGATCATCTCGGGCTTGCTCGCCGGGCTCGCGGGTGTGTTTGCAGGGCTCGTGCAGTCCTCGTTCGACCCGAACTTCGGCTTCCAGCTCTTGCTGCCCGTGTTCGCAGCGGTCGTGCTCGGCGGCATCGGCAGCGCCTACGGTGCGCTTGCGGGCGGGCTCGTCCTCGGGCTTGCGATGGAGCTCTCAACGTGGCCGTCGCTCCTCGGCGGGGTCAACCCGGTCTACAAGCCGGTGGTCGCATTCGCGATCCTCGCCGGCGCGCTGATGGTGCGGCCGCAGGGCCTCTTCGGACGCGCGAGGGTCGTGTGAACGCGCTCGCAAGCGGCAGCTTCTGGGCGTTCGTCGGCGTCGTTGCCGGCATCTACACGATCCTCGCGCTCGGTCTTCAGTTGCAGTTCGGCTTCACCGGCTTGCTCAACTTCGGCCAGGTCGCCTTCATGGCGATCGGCGGCTACGGCATGGCGATCCTCGTCGTGAAGGAGGGCTGGAGCACGTGGCTCGCCGCGCCGCTCGGGGTGGCCGCCGCAGGGGCCGCGGGCCTTCTGCTCGGGCTTCCGGCGTTGCGCCTCCGCTCCGACTACTTCGCGATCGTCACGATCGCGTTCAGCGAGATCGTGCGCTACGTGGCGACGAACGAGGAATCGCTGACCGGCGGCTCGCAGGGCACGATCGCGCTCGGCAAGGTCGGGACCGCAGCGCAGTACAACGGACAGTGGGAGCGCTTCCAGGCGAGGGTTCAGGGTTGGCTCGGCGTTTCGTCGAAGGACGTGACGATGCTCGTGATCGTCTGGGCCGCTGCGATCATGCTGCTCGCGATCGTCTGGCTTGCGGTCCGTACACCGTGGGGCCGGGTGCTGCGCGCGATTCGCGAGGACGAGGACGTCGCGGCCTCGCTGGGCAAGAACGTGCTCGCCTACAAGCTCCAGGCTCTCGTGATCGGCTCGGCTCTCGCAGGGATCGCCGGGTGTTTCTACGCCTGGCAGTTCTCGTACTTCAGTCCTGACGACTTCCAGCCGCTCTTGACCTTCTTCGCGTGGATGATCGTGATCCTCGGCGGGCTCGGCCGCGTGTGGGCGGTGCCGGTCGGGGCGGCCGTCTTCGGGTTCCTCTTCGCCGGAACCCGCTTCCTCGACTTCCGGCCGCTCTCCTACCTGAGCGGTGCCGACCGCGCCTACGTCCGGCTGATCGTGATCGGGCTCGTGATCATCGGGCTCGTGCTGCTGCGGCCGCAGGGGATCCTCGGCAAGCGAGACGAGATGGTGCTGGAATGAGCGCGAGCCTTCAGGTGATGGACGTCGTGCGCGTGTTCGGGGGCGTGCGCGCAGTCGACGGCGCAAGCCTCGAGGTCGAGGCCGGTTCGATCACCGGCTTGATCGGGCCGAACGGCGCGGGCAAGTCGACACTCTTCAATTGCATCTCCGGCTTCCTGAGGCCGCAGGCGGGCCGTGTGCTTCTGGACGGGAAGCGGATCGACCGCCGTGCGCCGCACCGGATCGCCAAGGCAGGACTCGTGCGCACATTCCAGACCCCGCGCGCGCTGACGCGCATGACGGTGCTCGAGAACGTGATGCTCGCTGCGCCGCGACACGGAGGCGAGCGACTCGCGGGCTCGCTCGCAGCCGGCGTTCGCCGGCGTGAGCGCGAGGTGAGGACGCGCGCCGCCGAGCTGCTCGGGCTCGTGCGGCTCGACGCACACGCCTCCGCGCTGGCCGGCACGCTCTCCGGCGGTCAACGCAAGCTGCTCGAGCTCGTCCGCGCGCTGATGGCGGAGCCGCGGATCCTGCTGCTCGACGAGCCGATGGCCGGGGTGAGCCCGACCTTGCGAGTCGAATTGCTCGAGCACATCCTCGCGCTCCGGGAACGCGACGGGATCACGTTGCTGATCGTCGAGCACGACCTCGACTTCGTGATGCGCGCGAGCGACCGGGTGATCGTGATGAACGACGGGCGCGTGATCACGCAGGGCTCCCCGAGCGAAGTGCGAGCCGACGCGCGCGTCGTCGACGCGTATCTCGGCGTACGACACGAGGTCTCATGAGCCTGTTGGAAGTCGACGCCGTCGAGGCGGGATATGACGACGCACTCGTGCTGCGCGGCGTGTCGCTGACTGCAGACGCACACGAGATCGTCGCGGTGATCGGGCCGAACGGCGCCGGCAAGTCGACGATGCTGAAGGCCGTATACGGGCTCATCACCTGGCGCGGCGGCTCGGTGCGCTTCGCGGACGAGGACGTGACCGGGCTGCGGCCCGACCGGCTGACCCGGCGCGGGCTGAACTTCGTACCGCAGACCGAGAATGTCTTCCCGACGCTCACACTCGCAGAGAACGTGCACGTCAGTGCGCTCGTGGTCCCGAAGAACGAACGCCGCGCCGCAGTCGAGCGCGTCCGCGAGCTGTTCCCGATTCTCACGGAGCGATCGCGCCAGCGCGCCGGCACGCTCTCCGGAGGCCAGCGCAAGCTTGTCGCCCTCGCGCGCGCGCTCGTGACGCAGCCGAGGTTGCTGCTGCTCGACGAGCCGTCAGCGGGGCTCTCGCCCCTGGCGATGGACACGGTCCTCGAGAAGCTGGTCGAGATCAACGCTCTCGGGATCGGGATCGTGATGGTCGAGCAGAACGCACGCCGCGCGCTCGCACTCGCGCACCGCGGCTACGTGCTCGAGGCCGGCCGGAACGCGATCGAAGGGAGCGGCGCCGACCTGCTCCGCAACCCCCAGGTGGCCGAGCTCTACCTCGGCGGCTCTGTGACGACTGCGTCGAGCTCCACCTCGACGAGCACGCCGTCGGGGATGAATCCCGACACGAAGTAGGTCGTGTTGGCGGGCTCGACGCCGGCGAACGCTTCGGCATGCGCTCGGATCGCGCCCTCCCAGTCGCAGCCCTGCGTCAGCAGCAGCCGTGTGCGCAGGACGTCCTCTTTCGACGCGCCGAGCTCAACGGCTGCAGCGATTGCGCGTCCGATCGCCTCGCGCGCCTGCTCGTAGACGTTGCCGCCGTCGCGCGCCGCCGTTCCGCTCACCGCGACGTATTGCCCGATTCGAACGGCGCGGGAATAGGCGGCGACTTCTTCGAAGCCGCCGCCCTCCCTGTAGGTCTTTCGCATCAGCCGCTGACAGCCGCGATCAGGATCCCTTGAAGGTGACGGTCTTCAGGGTGTCGATCTTGCCGGCGGCCGAGTACTTCCAGATCTCGAACACGGCTGAGCCAATGTCCCCTTTCCCGTCGAAGTCGACCGGGCTGAACGCGCCCTCGTAGTCGACCTCCTTGCCTGCGCGGATCAGCTTGATCGCCTTCGCCATCTGCAGGTAGGTGACCTTGACGCCGGGCGATCGGGAGACCGCGGCAAGGTTCGCCTTGATCTTCGCCGGCGACGACGAGCACGCCTTCAGCGCCGCGAGGAACGCGACGTTCGCCGCGTCGAGTGCCGTGCCCTCGAAGCCGGTGTACGGCTTCGCGCCCGTCACGTGCTTCTTCCAGTACGCGGCGAACGAGGCGCCGGCCGGGCCGCCCGCGGCACTGGCCGCGGTGCCGCGAAGCCCGACGACCGGGTTGCCGATGCCGTCGAGGACCGTCGTGTTGCGGAGCGCCTCGGTCATGAACGTCCGCGACGCATCCCACTTGCCGGTCCGCACGAGCGACGCGGCGTACTTCGCGAACGTCTCCGGGAAGTCGATGATGACCCACCCCTTAGGGCTTCCACCGACGAGCTGCCCCATCTCGCTGTCGAAATTCGGCTGCTCGGGGTTCCAGGAGATGTCGACGCCGACCTTGCCGCCGAGCTTCGTGAACTGCGCGACGAACAGCTGCTTCAGCGCGGTGCCGAAGGCATCGTTGCGGGCGCCGACGTTGATCGTCGCGCCCTTGCCGAACGCGTCGATCAGCGCCTGGGCGAGTACCTTGCCCTGCAGCGTGTCGGAGGGATACGTGCGCCACAGGTAGCCGTTGTCGGCGATGTCCGTGAGCTGCGGCGCGCTCGAGGTCGGCGAGATCTGCACGATGTGGTTCGGAATCGTGACCGACTGCGCCATCGGAATCGTCGCGCTCGATGCCATCTCTCCGATGATCACGTTGGCGTGATTCGACTTGATGAGCTTCGTCGCCGCCTCGACCGACGCGGTCGCCTGCGTCTGCCCGTCCTCGGAGCCGATGAGGCTGACGCGGATCTTCTTTGCGAGCCCGGCCTGCTTCAGCCCGGCATTCTGCAGACCGATGCCGACCTTGACGGCTCGGTCGAGGTTCGCCCCGTAGGCGGCGAGCCCGCCGGTGAACGGCAGGACGTCGCCGATCCTCAGGGTGAACGCGCAATTCTTGGACCCCAGCGCGGTGCGCGCCGTTCCGGCCGACCCCACCGAAACCGCTGTCGCCGCTGTCGCGGCCACGATCACGATCGCGCCGAGCGCAGTGACTCGCCTCTTCCTCACGATCCCTCCTTTGTCACTCAGCTCAGATCTCGCAATACTGACCGATTATTCGCTCTCTGACGACTCGCCGATGACCGAGATGCGCCTCTACGACATCCGCGTCACCGTCGAGCGGATCGAGGGCCGGTCGGTGTGCGGGCTCGAGGTCGGCGACTATTTCGAGGTGACGGAGTCGAACCGCGTGCGCATCCCCGAAGGGCGGCATTTCTGCCTGTATGCGCTGCAGGCGGTGATGCCGCTGATCCCGGCGAAGCAGCGGCAGCTTCCCGCCGAGGATTGGCTCGAGCAGGACAATCTCGTCTGCTGTCCCGACCCCGATGAACGCCTGATCATGCGCATCGAGCGGACAGGGGAGCGAACGCTCGTCACCGAGGACCTGACCTGATCGAGCTCGGGCTCGGGCTCCAGTCCGACAAGAGCGCAGAGGAATACATCGCGCTCGCGCGGCGCGCAGAGGCCGCCGGCTTCGACGTGATCTCGGTCTTCCACGACCTCCTCTTCCAACCGGCGATCTTCCCGCTGTTGCTGATCGCGCGCGCAACCGAGCGCGTTCGGGTCGGGCCGGCAGCGCTCAATCCGCAGACGCTCCATCCGGTCGAATTGGCGGGCCAAGCGGCCGCGCTCGACCTGGCATCCGGCGGGCGCGCCTATCTCGGTCTCGTGGCAGGCGCGTGGCTCGATCGGCTCGGGCTCGACGAGCGCCGGTCGGTGCTGCGGATGCGCGAGGCCGTCGACATCGTGCGGCGACTCCATTCCGGCGATCGCAGTGGGTTCGCGGGGGAGCTGTTCACACTCGCGCCGGGTGCCGGCCTCGAGTACGCGCCGGCCCGGGGTCGTGTTCCGCTGATGATCGGCACCTGGAAGCCGCGGATGGCCGCGCTCGCCGGCGAGACCGCCGACGAAGTCAAGATCGGTGGTAGCGCGAACCCGGAGATGGTGCGGCTGATGCGCGAATGGATCGGAAACGACGATGTCGGCATCGTCGTCGGTGCGGTCACGG
>WNFV01000791.1_pt1 | contig 43877 bp, 40 predicted proteins | sample 5400101 | NCBI WGS metagenome assembly WNFV01 (sample SAMN13153361, study PRJNA577476) | soil metagenome | isolation source: 115 cm soil or saprolite under grassland replicate 1 | place: USA:California | collected 2016-06-15 | reverse complement strand
CCAGCCCCACCGCCAGCCGCGGCCGCCGCGCCCTACGGGTCCTGCTCGGCCTGGCCACCGCGATCACCATCACCACCACCCTCACCACCCTGCACCCCACCCCCGCCCACGCCACCACCAGCCCCTGGCTCAAGCCCGTCCTGGGCGGCCTCCTCGACCGCCAACACGCCCCCAACCCCAGCTGGCACGGCGCCGTCGACGGCTACGTCGCCGAAATCGCCTGGGCCGACCTCCAACCCACCCCAAACACCCCCCTCGCCACCAACAACCCCATCGACCACGACATCGCCTACGCCAAAACCAACCACCTCACCCTCAAACTCCGCGTCCTCGCCGGCACCAGCGCCCCCGACTGGGCCAAACACCTCGACGGCCCCCCCATCAACGTGATCGACGAATACCACAACACCGGCACCATCGGCCGCTTCTGGACCCCCCGCTTCGCCCACGCCTACACCCAGCTCCAAACCAAACTCGCCGCCCGCTACGACACCACCCCCCAGCTCGCCATGACCCAGATCACCCGCTGCACCACCATGTACGCCGAACCGTTCCTACGCCAAGGCCGCACCCCCCAAAGCGTCCACAACCTCCTCGCCGCCGGCTACACCACCACCCTCGACCAAGCCTGCCAGCACCAGCAGACGCCAGCAGCTCGGCCGCCGCTGCGTGCTCGAAAACCACTCCATCCGCTCGACCTTCGACCAGGGCCCCTCCTACGACCGGCTCTACCAGGCCATCCACACCCTCGGCGGCCCGATCAGCTTCCAGACCGCCGCGCCAGCGCGCATCGGCGACCTGGCCGCCACCCTCAAGTGGGCCATCAGCCAGGGCGCCGCCTCGGTGGAGCTGCCCACCAGCTACCGCACCACCGCCACCCCCGCCTCCCTCACCAGCTACAACCGCCAGCTCACCACCATCGCCACCAACAACAGCCACTAACCCCCCACCAGCAGCCAGCAGCCACGCCGCACCCCAAAGGGGACGCGGCGTGGCCGCACCACGTCAGTCACCCGGCCAGGTCAGGTCGCCCAGCCCGAGGCGTCGGGGTCGTCGGCCAACGTCCCGCCGAGGCCCTCCCAGGTGCTGGTCCAGCCGACACCACCTGTGTACCAGCGGTGGATGAGCTGGTTGCTGCCGTCCCGGGCGAACACGTCGACGCGGCCCGACCCCCACGACACCGCGCCCGGCCCCGACGACAGCGTCCCGCCCAGGTTCTCCCACCCGGCCGACCAGCGGCCGCCCGAGAACCAGCGATGCCAGGCCTGGTTGGCGCCACCGCGGACGAACACGTCGAGGCGACCGCTGCCCCAGGCCGCAACGTCGGGAGCGGAGCTCAGCACCCCACCGAGGTTCTCCCACCCCGACCAGCCGCCACTCGCCCAGGAGCGGTGGAGGAGCTGGTTGCTGGCGCCACGGGCGAACACGTCGACGCGGCCGAACCCCCACGACACCGCGCCCGGCGCCGACGACAGCGTCCCGCCCAGGTTCTCCCACCCGGCCGACCAGCGGCCGCCCGAGAACCAGCGGTGGTAGAGCAGATTGCTGCCGCCGCGGACGAACACGTCGAGGCGACCGCTGCCCCAGGCCGCAACGTCGGGAGCGGAGCTCAGCACCCCACCGAGGTTCTCCCACCCCGACCAGGTGCCACTCGCCCAGGAGCGGTGGAGGAGCTGGTTGCTGGCGCCGCGGGCGAACACGTCGATGCGGCCCGGCGCCCACGACACCGCGGTCGGCGCCGACGACAGCGTCCCGCCCAGGTTCTCCCACCCCGACCAGGCCCCATAGGCGTACCAGCGGTGGAGGAGCTGGTTGCTGCTGCCGCGGGCGAACACGTCCATGCGGCGGTCCAGCTGCGGAGTCTTGTCCGGGCTGTCGGAGCAGAACGGAAGCGTCCCGTGCGCGATGGGCGCCACGATGCCGTCGGCGCAGTCGCCGTCGACCTCGAGCGTCGCACCGTTCGAGGTCTCGGTATGGGGACCCTTCCACTGCTTGACGATCCGGTCGGTTGACCACGGCTGCGTGGCCGGGCAGTTCGGGTCGATCGGGCCGGGGACGCCGTCCCAGTGGGCGAACCAGAGGGCGTCGGGACGCGGGTTGGCCATCGCGAAGTCCCCGACGTTCGTGCACGACCCGTACATGCCCGCCTTCCAGCCGGCGGCGTGCAACGCGGACGTCCACCCGCCAATGAAGGCCTGCACGGCGGGCGAGCAGGTGGTCCCGTACGCCTCCATGTCGTAGTAGACGACGCTGCCGCGGGCGAACCCCACGCTCTGGGCGGCCGCGATCGCACCGCTGGCCTCCTGCTGGCCCTGAGCTGCCGCGGTGGCGGGATCGTTCGAGAACTTCGCGTAATTGTAGCTGAAGCAGGGCGCCTCCGGGCCGACCCAGATCGGCAGGAAGCTCCAGCCGATGTCCACCGCCTGCGACACCCAGCTCGCGGTGAGGTTCGGCTGGCCGCAGGCGCGGTTCACGCCTCCGAGGTAGATGCCGAGGTCACCGTACGGGGTGCCGTTCCAGAACGCGCGCAGCGTGTCGAGCGAGGGCGCGGTGCAGGCGTCGATGCCCTTGAGCCGGCTCAGCCCGGTGACGCCGCCAGGCGTGCTGGCACCGGTCGGCTCGACCGTGAGCAGGCACGCGAGCAGCACGGCGGCCGCGAGGAGTGCCCTGGCGACACGGACTGGGCGACGGGTCTTCGCGGTCATCGGACCGTCACCTCACGCCAGGTCGAGCCGCCGTCGCCGGTGCGGAACAGCATGCCCCCCAACGGGCACGGCTCACCCGCCGGGCAGGTGGCACTGGAGCCCAGCGCCCAGCCGGCGGTCGCCGTCGCGAACTGCAGCTCCTGCACGCCGGCGGGAGCTGTCGGCGGGTCCAGCACCGCGAGCGTGGCGCCGTCGCCGCGCAGGCGCACCAGGCGCCGGCTGGACGGCAGCACCGAAACCCAGGTGTCCGATCCGGCGACCGCAACCGGGACCCGCACCCCTGGCTCCACCTGGTCGGTCGTTGCGAGCCGGTTGGCCAGCCGCCAGGTCCGGCCGGCATCCAGCGAGCGGTACCACGCGACGGTCGCCCGGTCGCCCTTGACCAGCGTGGTCGACAGGACGACGGCGCCGTCGTCCTTCACGGGCAGCGCGTAGGTGACGCTGCCGCCCGCCGAGGCCGACGGGAGCGGGACCGTCTGGCGCTGCCAGCTGCGCCCCCCGTCGCGGGTGATGAAGAGGCGGTCGCCGGCGGGTCCCCCGGCGGTCCAGCCGGTCAGCCGGTCCACGAAGGTGACCGGGTCGCCGAGGGGGGTCTCCAGCGCGGTCCAGCTGCGCCCGCCGTCCTTGGTCCGGTACAGCCGGCCGAAGCTGAAGTTGCTGCTCGAGACGTCCTTTACGAGGATCCAGCCGTGCAGGGCATCGACGAACCGCACCCACGCGGGTCCGCCGTACGCACTGGCGTTGGCCGCGCTCGGCGCGGAGACGCTGGCGGAGCTCCACGTCCGCCCGCCGTCCGCGGTGCGGAACACGCCGAGCGCCACGCTGCCCTCGGCGGCGGCGCCGCGTGATGCGACCACCCACCCGTGCGAACCGTCGAGGAAGAACACGCCGCGCACGCCCGGCGCCGGTGCCTGCGCCGGGGTGATGTCCCTCCAGGTCGCGCCGCCGTCGTCGGTCCAGGCGAGCCGCCCGGGCAACAGCGCCCAGCCGCGCGTGGCGGTGACGAGCTGCGCTGCGCGGACCGGCCCGAAGCTCGTCCGGTCCGGCTTGGCGGCCGCCCGCGGAGCCTCCAAGCCGCTCGCGTGCACGCAGCCTGTCAGTGCCAGGCCGGCGACCACCACCAGGGTCAGGGTCAGCGAGCGCCCGCTCCGGGAGCGGGGCGGGCGCGAGCGGCGCAGCCGGCTGCCTAGGGACGGCCGCGTCTGGTAACGATCCATCATGCTCCTCTGGCTCGCCAAGCCGGCGGGCGGGAGAGGTCATCCGCGCCGAAGCCGCCGGGGGGACCGACAGACTACCAAATCGCGGACTTGTCGATCGCTTCCCCTGTTGCGGAGCTGACAAGATCAGCTCAAATATCGGTAACGGCGTCTCCCACCCCGCACGTCGAGGGCGCCGGGGCAGAGCCGTGCGGGAGCGTGCCGGCAGACCCGTTCAGAGCCAGCGGCGCAGCTTCTTGCGGTCGAGCCGCTTCCAGGTGGCGGGCCACTCCGCCCTGGCGCGCTCGGTGGCGGCACGCTCGACGGCGATCAGCTGACCTGCGACAAGCGCGCCCTTGCCCCCGGCGGCGCTCTGGCGCAGCCACGCCTGCGCCACGACGCCGTCGTGGTGGTCGCCCAGGACCTCCTGCACCGCCTCGACCGCCTCGGCGAACCGCACCGCCGGCTCGCCGACCACCGGGGCGACCGCCTCGGCTGCGTACCGGCAGTGCTTGGCCTTGATGCGGATCCTGTGCAACTGCGCGTCGGAGGGCGCGTCGCCGGCCCGCCTGACCTCCTTGCGTAGCTTGCGCCAGGCCCTGGCGACAAACGGGACCGCCGCCTCGGCGGCGGGCTGGTCGCCTTCGAGCACCGCCGGCGCGTTCGCCGCGGCGAGCAGGTCCTCCAGCAACCGGAGATAGCGCCCCTCCCGCATCGCGGCCAGCAGCCGCGTGCGTGCCTCGTCGCGCTCGCCGGCCAGCCGCGCCAGCAGGCGCCGAGCTGCCCGCGCGTCAGGCTCGTCCAGCCCGTCCTGGTGACGCTCCAGGCGGCCCAGCAGGACGCCGGTCGAGCAGATCCATCGGGTGGCGGCTGGTGCGCAGCCGGACCATCGGGCCGAGCTGCTGGTTGCGTACGTACGCCCGCACCAGCTCGACCGCCTGCCTGGGTTGCGCGGCGGGACCGTCGAAGACGAGCTCGTCGCGGACCACCAGCGGCCCGTCCTTGCCGCTGGGAAGCTTGAGCGTCCAGCCCTCACCGCTCCGGTAGCGCAGGCTGCAGCCCCAGGTGGTGGGGGTAGGTGAACCCCGGATGGTACGCTACCGACGTGCTGGGCGGGATCGAGCTGGACGGAAGGTGCTGGTGGTCAAGCGCATCCACGTGCCCTACCGGCTGGTCGCCGCCGCTGACGCGCAGGTGGAGGCGGAGATACCCACGTTGCCGCTCATCGAGCGGATACGCGCGTCGGTGATCGGGGACGACGAGGTCATGGAGGGGCCGTACGGCCCCCGGCGGATCATCTATGCCGACTACACCGCGTCCGGCCGCGCGCTTGCGTTCATCGAGGAGCTCATCCGCACCGAGGTCCTGCCGCGCTACGCCAACACCCACACCGAGAGCTCTGGCACCGGGCTGCAGACGACCCGGCTGCGCGAGGACGCCCGGCGGATCATCCGCGACGCCGTCGGCGGCGGCGAGGACACGGTCGTGCTCTTCAGCGGCTCGGGCAGCACCGGCGCGATCGACAGGCTCATCGGCATCCTCAACCTGCGCATCCCCGCGGACCTGGACGCCCGCTACGGGCTGTCGGCCCGGATCCCGCCAGAGGAGCGGCCGGTGGTGTTCGTCGGCCCCTTCGAGCACCACTCCAACGAGCTGCCATGGCGTGAGTCGATCGCCGACCTGGTCGTCATCCGCGAGGACGCCGACGGGCACATCGACCAGCGCCAGCTCGAGGAGGAGCTGATCCGCTACACGGGCCGCCCGCTGCGCATCGGGAGCTTCTCGGCCGCCTCCAACGTGACCGGCATCGTCTCCAACACCCGCGAGATCGCGGCGCTGCTGCACCGGCACGGTGCGCTGTCGTTCTGGGACTTCGCGGCCGCCGCCCCCTACGTCGAGATCGACATGGCGCCCGCCGGCGACGGCCCGGAGGCGCGGCTGACCTACCTGGACGCGATCTTCATCTCTCCGCACAAGCTCATCGGCGGCCCCGGGACCCCCGGTGTGCTCGCCGTCCGCAGGGAGCTGCTCCGCAACCGCGTCCCCACGGTTCCGGGAGGCGGCACCGTCGCCTACGTCAACCCGAGCGAGCATCGCTACCTCGACGACCCGGTCCAGCGCGAGGAGGGCGGTACCCCGGCGATCGTCGAGTCGATCCGGGCGGGACTGGTGTTCCAGCTCAAGCAGGCAGTGGGCGCGCAGGCGATCCAGCTGCGTGAGCGGTCCTTCATCCGGCGCGCCATCGCCTCGTGGAACGCCAACCCCAACATCGAGCTGCTCGGCAACCTCCAGGCCGAGCGGCTGTCGATCGTGTCGTTCGTGATCCGGCGCGGCAGCAGCTACCTGCATCACAACTTCGCCGTCGCGGTGCTGAACGACCTGTTCGGCATCCAGTCCCGCGGTGGCTGCTCGTGCGCCGGCCCCTACGGGCACCGCCTGCTCGGCATCGACATCGAGCGGTCGCACGAGTTCGAGCGCGAGATCGCGCGCGGCTGCGAGGGCATCAAGCCTGGGTGGGTCCGGGTGAACTTCAACTACTTCATCTCCGAGGCGGTCTTCGAATACCTGCTCGAGGCCGTCCACCTGGTGGCGAGGGAAGGCTGGAAGCTCCTGCCGGACTATTCCTTCGACCCGGCCAGCGGCCGCTGGCGGCACCGGCGGGGACCGATCGAGCCGCCGCTGCGCCTGGACGCGCTGCGCTACGACGAGTGGGGCGCACTGTGCTACCCGTCGTCGCACACCCACGCCGGCGACTCCGCGCTCGCCGGCTACCTGGACGAGGCACGGCAGCTGCTCGCGAGACTCCCCGAGCGGCCCGGCGGCGATGGCTCCACGCTCCCTGGCGTCACCGCCGACTTCGAGGCGCTGCGCTGGTTCGTGCTGCCGCCGAGCCCCTGAACAACCTCCCCACATGCCTCTTAGGGTTCTCTTAGTCGACGCTCGTCAGACTGCCGTAACCCCCCGAACGTGCCTCACCCCGGGCACGCCAAGCCAGATCGCCACAGCACAAGGAGGCGCAAGAGTGCGCAGACTGCTGATGATCACCGCCCTGGCGGCCGCCGTGGCCGCCGGGACGGCCGCGTGCGGCTCCGGCGGCGGGAGCTCACCCTCCGCCGCGGAGCCGGCCACGCCCCCAAGGGCATCGAGCAGTCCCACGTATGCCGTCAGCTACAAGCCCACCGACTTCTCGCCGGACGTCGACAACCCGTGGTTCCCGCTCAAGCCCGGAACGACTCTGGTCTACCGCGGCACCAAGGACGAGCAGCAGGCGCTGGAGTACTTCACGGCGACCCGCGAGACGCGGAAGCTCGACGGCGCGCTCTGCCGCGTCGTGCTCGACCGCCTCTACCTCGACGGGAAGCTCGCCGAGACCACGCGGGACTACTACAGCCAGGACACCAGGGGGAACGTCTGGTACTTCGGGGAGGACACCGCCGAGCTGGACGAGGACGGGAACCTGGTCTCGACGGAAGGGACCTGGCACGCGGGCGAGGCGGGCGCCGAGCCGGGGATCTTCATGTCAGCCCGCCCTCGGGCGGGTGAGAGCCACCGGCAGGAGTACTACCCCGGCCACGCCGAGGACTTCTTCCAGGTCCTGAACCTCTCCGCCCCCGTGTCGGTGCCGTACAAATCCTTCAGCGGCACGGTGCTGACCAAGGAGTGGACGCCATTGGAGCCGGACGTACTCGATCACAAGTACTACGTCCAGGGGATCGGGACGGTCAAGGAGACGAGCGTCAAGGCCCCGCTGGAGGAGCTGATGCTGGTCGACGTGAAGACCGGCTGATAGCCTCGCGCCAGCGCGGATCGGGGGGGCAGTGCCCGCGGCCACCATGGTGGCCGCGGGCATTGTGCTTGGTTTCGAGTAATTTCAGGCAGGTGTGGCCGCAGTGCTTTCTACTGAAATTCCCGGGTCGGACTTCAAGGTCTCGATCAGCGTCGACCGGCAGCTATGTACGGTGGACTTCTCCGGCTCGTTCGAGCTACCTTCCCTCCGTCCGGCATGACGCAACCGCGTCGCCGAGGAGGGGGGCTCATGTTTGGTACCTGGAGGACACGAACCCACCAATCGCGCTGGCGGTGGCTGCTCGCGCCCGCCGTCGGCGTGATCGCCACGGGTTCCCTGCTCGCCAGCGCCGTACCGGCGCAATCCGCACCGAAAAGCTCGAGCGCAATCACGTCGGCCGCGGCCGGCGGTACCGGCACGATCGTCGACCTCTCGACGGGTGAGCCGATGGCCGCCCCCGGCGCCGGCAGTGTCCCGGTGGCGTGCACCGTCACCGGTACCTCCCACGCGGACGTCCTGCACGGAACGCCCGGCGATGACGTCATCTGCGGCCTCGGCGGCAGCGACGTGCTGATCGGCGAGTCCGGCGACGATCTGCTGGTGGGCGGCCGTGGCAATGACCACCTGGAAGGCGGTCCGGGCAACGATATCCTGCGGGGCAATACCGGCGACGATTTCCTGGGCGGCAGCTCAGGCGACGACCGGCTCAATGGTGGTCCCGATATGGACCGTTGCGTCGGCGCGGCCGACATCGACACGGCCAGCAACTGCGAGCAGGTGAACGGCGTGCCGTGACGGTCACGCTCCGCGCAGATTCACAGGGTGCCCGTGGCGGCTGCCACGGGCACCTTCCTGGAAGGCGCGGCCAAGCTGTGGGCGACCGAGATGGTAGCCCTGCAGGGTGTCGCAGCCGAGCTCCTGAAGGCGGCGCCGTGCCTCCTCGGTCTCGACTCCCTCGGCGACGATCTCGAGACCGAGGCTGTGGCCGAGGTCGATGGCCGATCGCACGATCGCCTCGTCGCCGATGTCCACGTCCATGTTCTGGACGAATGACTTGTCGATCTTCAGGATGTTGAACGGCAGCCCCTTCAGGTAGCCGAGCGATGAGTGGCCGCTGCCGTAGTCGTCGACCGCGAGCCGGACGCCGAGCCCGCTGAGCCTGGCGAGGACGTTGCGCGCCCGCGGCGCGTCGGCCATGACCGTCGACTCCGTCACCTCGAGCTCCAGCAGCGCCGGCTCGATCCGCCACTTCGCGAGCAGGTCGGCGACCTCGTCGGGAAAGCGCATGTCCATCAGCTCGCGACCGGTGATGTTGACGGCCACGGCGAGCACCCGGTCTTCGTCCCGCCACGCTCGGCACTGACCGAGCGCGGTATCCAGGACGTAGTGCGTGAGCGCTCTGATCAGCCCGGTGCGCTCGGCGAGCGGGATGAACTCGTCAGGGCTGAGCAGCCCGTGCACCGGATGCTGCCAGCGCACCAGGGCCTCGACCGTGCATACCTCGCCGGTGCTGGCGTCAGCCTGCGCCTGATAGTGGACCACCAGCTCGTTGCCGTCGATCGCGCGCCGGAGATCGCCCACCAGCGCCAGGCGGGCGAGCGAGTGGTGGTCGTATGTCGCCGCGTAGACCATCGGGACGTGCGTGTTCTTGCTGACGTACATCGAGATGTCCGCGTGACGCATCAGCGTCTCGACGTCGTCCCCGTGCTCGGGAGAGATCGCGATCCCAATGCTCGCCTCGACCTCGAGCGTGAGCCCCTCGACCACCGTGGGCTGCCCGATCTCGGCGCGCAGCTTCTCGGCGACCACCCGCGCGTCGGCAGCGTCCGACAGCCCTGGGGCGAGCACGCCGAACTCGTCGCCGCCGAGGCGGGCGACCGTGTCGCTGCCGCGCAGCGCCCGGCGCAGCCGCACCGCCACCTCTTGCAGGAGCACGTCGCCGCTCTGGTGACCAAGGGTGTCGTTGACCTCCTTGAAACGGTCGAGGTCGAGCAGCATGACCGCGAAGCCGGAGCTGTCGCGCTGGCCCTGGAGCAGGAGCTGCTCGACCCTGTCGCGGAACAGCGTCCGGTTCGGCAGATCGGTCAGCCCGTCGTGGAGCGCCTGGTGCTCCATCTTCTCCATCTGCTCGTGCAGCCGCTCCCGGCTGGCCTGCAGGGCCTGCTCGCTGTGCTTGCGCTCGCTGATGTCGATCATGTAGCCCTGCCGGTAGATCGGCTGCTCGGCCTGGTCGCGGACGATGACGGCCGAGTCGTGGATCCAGACGACGCTGCCGTCGCGAGCGATCAGGCGGTAGTCGCACTCGAACGACTCGCCGGTCTCGTGCATGGCGGCGAACCCGGTGAGCACGCGCTCACGGTCATCGGGATGGAGCACCCTTGCGAAGAAGGTGCGGTCCGCGACCCACTCCTGCGCCGTGTATCCCACCAGATCGGCGATCTGAGGGCTCACGTACGCGGCGCTCTGCTCGTCCAGTCGCTCCACGTAGCTGACCAGCGGGAGCTGCTCGACAAGCGTGCGGAACTGCTGCGCCAGGCGCAGTTGCTGCTCGCTGGCCGGTGCGTCGCCGCGTGAATCGTCGCGGTCTGGTGACATACAGCCACTATCGGCCCCGCGCGTCACCAACCTTATCCGTGCGCCGTCAGCGCCGCTCGAGCCGGGCCCAGCGATTTGAGGTCGCCCTCGCTGTGCAGCGCTTCGAGCCACCCGCTCCTGACCCCGGCGAGCAGCTTCTGGCCCAGCTCGAACGCCTGGTCGTGGCGGGCGAGCACCGCCGGGCCGAGCGCTCGTGCCTCCGACAGGACCGCCCGCTCGTCGACCCCCGTCACGACGTCGTCCCAGAGCACCCAGCGCCCAGCGACCATCGCCGAGCGGAGCGCGGTCCGCGAGGAGCCCAGGACGATCTGCTTGAGCGGATCGTTGAGCGGCGTGAACACCAGCGCGTCCAGGTCGAGCAGGACGAGATCGGCGCGGGCGCCCGGCGCCAGCCTCCCGACGGTCCCGTCGCCCATCGGCCGCGCGCCCGCGGTCGTTGCCATGGCCCAGGCCTCCCGGGCGCCGAGCCACTCGCGGTAATCGGTCCCCCAGTGCTTGTGGAGGAGCGCGGCGATCTTGACCGTGGCGTACATGTCGTTCCCGTCGTTCGAGGCCGCGCCGTCGGAGCCGAGCGCGACGTTGACGCCAGCCCGCAGGAGCGCCGGCACCGGGCAGATGCCACTGCCGAGCTTCAGGTTGGAGACGGGGTTGTGCACGATGCCCGTGCCCGAGCCGGCGACGAGCTCGACGTCGTGGTCGGTGAGCCAGACGCCGTGCTCGAAGCTGACCCGCGGCCCCAGGAAGCCGAGCCCGTCGAGATGCTCGGGCAGGGTGCGGCCGTAGCGCTTGCGCCCGGACAGCGCCTGCATCCGGGTCTCGAGGACGTGGATGTGGATCGCCAGGTCGAGCTCGTCCGCGAGCTCGGCACAGCCGCTGAGCAGCTCGTCGGAGCAGCGTTGCGGCCCGGACGGGGCAAGGCCGATGGAGATGCCCTCCTCAGGGCGGTGGAAGCGGTCCACCGCCGAGCGGGCGAACCGCTCCCATTCGCTCCAGGCAGGTGGCCGCTCGCGCTCGAGCCGATCCAGCAGTCCCGCGGGGACCATGCCGATGTCGAGCACCACCGTCTCGTGATAGGTGAGGTCGCTCATGGCGAGCGCCACCAGCGCGCGCAGGCCGACGTCGCGGTATGCCTGGACCACCGCGGCCAGCGACTCGTCGGTGAAGCCCGACACCTCGTAGAGGAAGTCGACCACGCTCGTGGTCCCGGAGCGGACCATCTCGAGCGCGCCGAGCAGCGTGCGGACATAGATCTCGCGGGCGCTCTGGGCCGGCGCGGCCAGCACCGGGTAGGAGAACAGCATCCAGGGCTCGAGCGGCAGGTTGTCGAAGCGCCCGCGGAACCAGTTCTCGTTCGAGTGGCTGTGGGCGTTGACCATCCCAGGTGCGACGGCGTAGCGGCTGCAGTCGAGGGTCTCCGCCGCGGGCCGCGCACCGGCCTTCCCGATCAGGGCGATGCGATCCCCCACCACCACCACGTCGGCGCGGCGGAACTCGCCGCCGCCGACGTCGACCAGGCCGTTCTCGAGAACCAGCTCGGCCATGGCGGGCTACTCGCGGCCCGGGGCGGCGATGTCGAGCGCAGCGGTGGTCTCCCCGTCCTCCGGGACGGGGCTCGCGAACCCGAGCGCCGCTCTGGAATCCGGCGCCACCACGCGGACGACCGCAACCCCGGCAATGTAGAGAGCGCCCGACAGCAGCCAGGCCTCGAGCGGCACCGGACCCCAGCCGCTCGGCGGGCTCGAGTAGATCCAGCCGTTGGGGAGGTCGGCGAGGCCCACCACCCCGAAGGCGACCGAGGCGAGCAGCGCGACCACCGCGGGAAGGTTGACCATCCCCGTCTCCTTCCAGCTCGGCACCCGCGTCAGCGGGCGCGAGATGCGGAAGATCCGCGGCAGCAGGAAGTGGTCGACCGCCATGATCACGGTGGCGCATGGAATCGAGATGGCGAGAAACCCGGCCACCTTGAACCAGCCCTCCTGGAAGTGGAAGTTCACCAGCCAGGACGCGAGCACGCCACCCGCGGCGACCAGCAGGCAGGTGAATGGGCGCCGCCAGTGGCGCCACGTCCCCATCAGGTTCTGGCCGGCGTTGATGGACTCGTAGTAGTTCCCGTCGTTGATGGCGACCTGGCTGATGGTGGCCAGGAGCCAGGCGAGCCAGAGGGCACCGAACAGCGAGTAGCCGGTGATGAACTTCATCTGGGCGCCGAAGTCGGAGCTGCTGGCCAGCTGGGCCATCATCCAGCCTCCGACGATGAAGAGCACGAACCAGACCCCGGCGAAGAGGAACGCCGGCAGCGGCCACCAGAACCGCGGCCTGCCGTAGCGCCAGACATCAGGCTCATTCCCCCACACCGCGAACCCGATCACCGACGAGACCGCCACCCAGGACGGAAGTCCCGGCCCAGAAGGCGTCCCCTGCAACGCGCTCGCGTCGGTGGCAAGGCCCTTGATCACCAGATAGGCGATCCACAGGATGATCAGCGGCATGACGAGATAGCGGGCGAAGACGCTGATCCCGGTGAAACCGAACAGGTTGTTGAAGATCATGATGCCGCCGAGCGCGAGCGTCAGCCCGAAGACGTGCCCCCAGCCGTAGAGGCCATCCCAGATCTGAACCATCAGCCCGGCTTGGAAGCCGACCCAGCCAAGCGGCGCGACCAGGACGAACGCAGAGACGACCCACGATCCGACCTTGCCGAAGATCGAGCGGGTCAGCAGCCCATGCGTCTGGCCGGTACGCGAGCCCAGGAACGCGCCGAACATCGCATAGACGATGTAGAGGGCGAAGCCGAGGACGCTGATCCCGACGACCGAGGGCAGGCTGTGCCCGTCGTGCAGCTGAAAGCCCAGGAACAGGAAGGAGAAACCGGCCACGAACGTGGTCCAGATGCCGACGAAGTGCCAGAGCGGTCGACGCCTGTCGAGCGGCACGATCCCCTTGTCGCTCGTGGAGTAGTCATGGCGGATCGACTCGTCCAGAACCTCACGGCCGCCTCCGACGCTCTCCTCGAAGTGCTCGAAGTCCGGCTCGACCTTCTCACCGGGCGAGGAGCGCCTCGAGCTGGCTCGCCTGCTCATGTCATGCCCGTCCCCTCGTGCCCGTCCCCGATCCACCTGGTGCCGCGGTCCAGAGAGTCATCGGACTCGTCGTGGCGCTCCTGAAGCGGTACGTCGTGGGCCATCCCGCGCCGACGCAGGGGTCACCCTCCCGGTCGAGCGGCGGCGCAACTGGTCAGCAGCCTCGGCTGCCAGCACAATCCACGGGTGAACGTGCGAGTGCGGAGTCAGCTCCGGGTCGAGGGCATCGTGCAGGGGGTTGGCTTCCGGCCCTTCGTTCATGACCTGGCGACGGGGCTCGGCCTGGCTGGGCTGGTCGGCAACGACGCGCACGGGGTCTTCGTCGAGGTGGAAGGGCCCGTGGGCGCGGTCGAAGCGTTCCTGGCGAGGTTGCAGCCGGAGGCGCCGCCGTTGGCGGTGATCGAGCGGGTCACCGCCACGCCGATGCCACCCACCGGCATCGACGGCTTCACGATCGCTCCGAGCGAGCGCAGCGGCGAGCGCCGGGCCCTCGTCTCCCCGGACACCGCCACCTGCGATGACTGCCTCCGTGAGCTGGCGGACCCCGGTGACCGCCGCCACGACTACCCGTTCGTCAACTGCACCAACTGCGGGCCCCGGTTCACGATCGTCCAGGAGGTTCCATACGACCGCCCGGCCACCACGATGGCCGGCTTCGCGATGTGCGCCGACTGCGCCCGCGAGTACCGCGACCCGGCCGACCGACGTTTCCACGCACAGCCGCTCTGCTGCCCGGTGTGCGGGCCGAGCCTGCGGCTGGTCGACCGGGCCGGCCGGGAAGTCCCCGCGGAACCGCCGCTGACGGCGACCGGCCGGCTGCTGCGCGCCGGAGCGGTGGTCGCGGTCAAAGGCCTCGGCGGCTACCACCTGGCGGTTGACGCGGCGTCGGAGTCCGCCGTGGCCGCGCTGCGCTCTCGCAAGCACCGGGAGGACAAGCCGTTCGCGGTCATGGTCGCCGACCTCGCCGAGGCTCGCCGGCTGGCCCGGGTCGATCAGGCCGAGGCGCGGATCCTGTCCAGCCCGCGCCGGCCGATCGTCCTGCTCCGCCGCAGGCCAGATGCGCCGGTGGCCGCCTCGCTCGCCCCTGGGAACCGGTTCCTCGGGCTGCTGCTGCCCTACACGCCACTACATCACCTCCTCGTCCGGGAGGCCGCTCGTCCGATCGTCCTGACCAGCGGGAACGTCTCCGACGAGCCGATCGCCTATCGCGACGCCGAGGCGCTGGAGCGGCTCGCGGGTATCGCCGATCATTTCCTGGTCCACGACCGGCCGATCCACATTCGCAGCGACGACTCGGTCGGCCGCGCCTTCCGCGGAAGGGAGCTGCTGGTCCGGCGCGCCCGCGGGTACGTGCCCCAGCCGATCGCGCTGCCGTGGCCGTTCCCGCGGCCGGTGCTCGCCTGCGGGGCGGAGCTGAAGAGCACGTTCTGCGTCGCCAAAGGCCGCCGTGCATTCGTCTCCCACCATATCGGCGACCTGGAGAACTACCAGACGCTGCGCTCGTTCACCGAGGGGATCGAGCACTTCCGGCGACTGTTCGACGTCACGCCCGAGGTCGTCGTCCACGACCTGCACCCCGAGTACCTGTCGACCAAGTACGCCCTCGATCTGGAGGGCGTGGAGCTGCTCGGCGTCCAGCATCACCATGCGCACGTGGCCGCATGCCTGGCCGACAACGGCGAGGCGGGCCCGGCGATCGGGGTGGCGTTCGACGGCCTCGGCTACGGCACCGACGGGACCATCTGGGGCGGGGAGGTGCTGGCCGCGGACCTGGCCGGCTTCGAGCGGCTCGGGCACCTGGACCCCCTGCCGATGCCGGGCGGGGTGGCGGCGATCAGGGAGCCGTGGCGCATGGCCGCCGTCTACCTGGACGCGGCCTACGGCGGCGCGGTCCCCGAGCGGCTCGGCGTGGTGACCAGGAACCAGCCCCGCTGGTCCCAGGTCATCTCGCTGGCCCGAGCGAAGGTCGGCTCTCCGCTGACCTCCAGTGCGGGGCGGCTGTTCGACGCGGTCGCCTCGATCCTGGGGGTACGGGACACGATCAACTATGAGGGGCAGGCCGCGGTCGAACTGGAGCAGCTGGCCGACCCTGAGGAGCGCGGGGCCTATGCGGCAGGGGTGACGGGTGCGCAGCCGTTCCGGCTCGCCGGCGCCGACATGGTCCGAGCCGTGGTCGAGGACCTGCGCGCCGGCGTCGACCCGGGCCTGGTGGCGGCGCGGTTCCACAACGGTGTCGCGGCGGCGGTCGTCGCCGGCTGCACGCTCGCCCGCGAGGCCACCGGCCTCGCCACGGTGGCGCTGTCGGGCGGGGTGTTCCAGAACCTGCTGCTGCTCGAGCGGACGGTGACGGGGCTTGAGGCGCGCGGGTTCCGGGTGCTCGTCCATGGCCGCGTGCCACCCAACGACGGCGGCATCAGCCTCGGCCAGGCCGCTGCCGCCGGTGCCCGCGACCGGTCAGCAGATGCGCGGTAGCGGGTCCCCGACCAGCAGGTCGACGATCCGGCTGCCACCGAACGCCGTCTTGAGCAGGACCAGCCCTCCGGGGGCGTCCTTGACCCGGCCGATGATGGCCGCGGCCCCGCCGAGCGGGTGCGAGCGCAGCGCGGCGAGCGCGGTGTCCGCGGCCGCGCCGTCGACGACGGCGACCAGGCGGCCCTCGCAGGCGACGTGGAGCGGGTCGATCCCGAGCAGCTCGCAGGCCCCCCGCACGTCCGGGCGGACCGGGACCGCGTCCTCCTCGACCACCACGGCGACGTCCGACGCGGTGGCCACCTCGTTCAGGATCGTCGCCACCCCGCCGCGGGTGGCGTCCCGCAGCCCGCGGACCGCGCCGGTCGCCTCCAGGAGGCACTCGACCAGGCCGTTCATCGCCGCTGTGTCGGAGCGTATGTCCGACTCGATGTCCAGCTCGCCGCGGGCCAGCATGATCGTCGCCCCGTGGTCGCCGATCGGCCCGGAGACGAGGACCGCGTCGCCCGGCCGGGCATTGGCCACGCCCAGGGACAGCGGCCGCTCCATGACGCCGACGCCAGTGGTGGTGACGTAGCAGCCGTCACCCTTGCCCCGCTGCACCACCTTGGTGTCCCCGGTGACGATCTGGACGCCGGCGGCGACCGCCGCGGCGGCCATCGAGGTGACGATGCGAGCAAGGTCGGCGACCGGAAGTCCCTCCTCGAGGATGAACCCCGCCGACAGCCACAGCGGCCGGGCGCCGGTCACGGCCAGGTCGTTGACGGTCCCGTTGACGGCCAGGTCGCCGATGTCCCCGCCGGGGAAGAACAACGGCGAGACCACGAACGAGTCGGTGGTCATCGCCAGCCGGCCACCGTCGACGGTGAGCACGGCGCTGTCCTCCAGCGGCTCGAGCAGCGGGTTGCGGAACGCCTCGAGAAAGATCGCCTCGACCAGGGTGTGGGTGGCCTTGCCGCCGGACCCGTGCGCCAGGGTGATGCGCTCCTCCTTGACACGGGCCTTGCGGCGGCGGGCCCGCTCGATGCGCTCGAGGACCTGCTGCTCGCGGCTGAGCGGCTCCTGGCCGGCCGGGGGCTGGGCGGGGTCCGGGTCGTGGGTGTGCTCGCGGACCGCCGCCTCGGCCCAGTCCGCGGTGCGTTCCTGGGTCATGTACGGGTCGCCTCCTTCACCCGCTCGCGCGAGAAGCGGCCGAAGTTGTAGTACGCGGCGCAGGCGCCCTCGGAGGAGACCATGCAGGTCCCGATCGGCGTCTCCGGGGTGCAGGCGGTGCCGAACACCTTGCACTCCCATGGCTTGAGCACGCCCTTGAGGACCTCGCCGCACTGGCAGGCCTTGGGGTCGGCCACGCGCACCCCGGGGACCTCGAAGAGCCGTTCGGCGTCGAAGCGCGCGTACCGCTCGCGGACCCTCAGTGCCGAGTGGGAGATGAACCCCAGCCCGCGCCACTCGAAGTACGGCCGCAGCTCCATGACCTCGCCGATGACCTGGAGCGCCTTGCGGTTGCCGTCCCAGGGGACCACGCGGGTGTACTGGTTCTCGATCTCGGCGCGCCCTTCGGCGAGCTGCCTGAGCAGCAGGTAGACCGACTGGAGGACGTCGAGCGGCTCGAAGCCGGCGCAGACCAGCGGCTTGCCGTGCTCGCGGGCGATGAACTCGTAGGGCCGGCAGCCGATCACGGTCGACACGTGCCCGGGGCCGATGAACCCGTCCAGGCGCAGATCCGGCGAGTCGAGGATGGCCTTGATCGCCGGGATGATGGTGACGTGGTTGCAGAAGATCGAGAAGTTGTCGATCCCCTCGGCGGCCGCGCGCAGCACGGTCATGGCGGTGGACGGCGCGGTGGTCTCGAAGCCGATCGCCATGAACACCACCAGCTTGTCCGGGTTCTGCCTGGCGATCTTCAGCGAGTCCAGCGGCGAGTAGACCATGCGGATGTCGGCGCCGTTGGCCTTGGAGTCGAAGAACGAGCCACGACCGCCAGGAACCCGCATCATGTCCCCGAATGAGGTCATGATCACGTCCGGTTGCTCGGCCAGGTGGATCGCGTCGTCCACCCGGCCCATGGGGATCACGCAGACCGGGCAGCCCGGCCCGTGCACCAGGGTGATGCTCTCGGGCAGGTAGTCCTCCAGCCCGTGCTTGTAGATCGTGTGCGTGTGCCCACCGCACACCTCCATGAGCTTGTACTGCCGCCCGGGCTCGCAGAGGCTGGCGATCCGCGCCGCAAGCGCCTGAGCCTTGTCCGCGTCGCGGAACTCATCGACGAAGCGCACTCCGCCCCCCTACTCGATTCTCGATTCCCGCAGCGCCGCCAGCTCGTCGGCGTACGCCTGGCCGATGCCCTCCAGGAGGTCGAGCGCGGCCTTGGCCTCGTCCTCGTCGATCTTCGACATGGCGAAGCCGACGTGGATCAGCACCCAGTCCCCCGGCACCAGCGCCTCGCCTTCCAGCAGGCCGATGTTGATCGAGCGCTTGACCCCGCTGACGTCCACCTTGGCCAGGTCAGGACGGTCGGCGAGCAACTCGACGACCTCACCCGGAATGCCGAGGCACATGCTCCTCACCCCCTTCGACCGGGGCCGCGAGCTGGATGGACTCGAGCACCAGCTCGTCCCCGGTCACCATCGCCAGGTCCAGCGCGGCGCCCTCGGCCACGCTCCCCTCGGCGACGAGCTCGAACGCCTGCGCCAGAGCAGGCTCCACCGCGTGGTGCAGTTCGCCGACCCGGAGACGCACACGGGCCACGCGCCTGCCCGCGGCGCGGCGCTCGACCGCCTCCAGGATCTCCTCGCACAGCCCCAGCTCGTGCACAGGCCCTCCCTATCCGGTGAGTCGTGCCTGCGTCAGCTCCCACAGGACGTGGCACAGCGTCGTCTGTGCCTCCTGGATCCGATGGACCGAGGAGGACGGCACCACGAACAGGTAGTCGATCGTATCGATCTCGGCCATCTTGCCGCCCTCGTAGCCGGCCAGCCCCACGGTCAGCAGCCCGCGCCGGCCCGCCTCGCCGAAGGCCTGCACGAGATTCTCGGAGTTGCCGCTGGTCGACAGGCCGATGGCGATGTCGGCCCGGCCGGCGAACGCGGCGAGCTGGCGGGCGAACACCACCTCGAAGCCGATGTCGTTGGACAGGGCGGTGACCACCGCCACGTCATCGGTGAGGCAGAATGCCGGCAGCGGCCGAGCGCCGGCCGGTGGATGCAGGAACAGCGAGGCAACGTCCTGTGCGTCGGTCGAGCTGCCGCCGTTGCCGAAGGCGAACAGCCTGCCGCCACGCTCCAAGCGCTGTGCCATCGCGGTGGCGCAGGCACCGAGGCGTTCCTCGTCGCTGCGCAGGACCGCATCGCGCAGCGCCACGATCTCGTGGGCCTTCTCAACGGTCGAGCGCCGCACCTCCTCGAGCACGGCCTCCAGGTCGGCATGCCCCGCATAGAGGAAGGGATAGAGCGACTCGATGCCATTGGCCGTGGGCTCCTCCGTCGCCATCAGCGCCGCACCATCCCGATGGCCTCCTTGGCGTGCACCAGCACGACGTCGCCGACCGCGGCGTCGACCAGGGCGACACTCACCTCCTCCAGTCCGGAGCCGGTGTCCACCAGCGCCAGACCATCGTCGCGAAGCTCCACCACCCGGACCTGCACGGCCTCATCCGAGCAGGTGACGCACACATCGCCATGACACTCCGGGACCTGCCGCGCGGGCCCGGGCTCGAGCGGGAGCGGCTCGCCGCTCACCGGACGACTCCGGGGTCGAGCAGGCCAGGCTGCTCGAAGAACACGTGCACCAGCTCCCAGAAGATGTGGTAGGTCGTGACCTGGACCTCCTTGACGATCTGGGGATCGTCAGAGCGCACCACGAAGACGTGATCGATCGCGGGGCTCGCCGCGATCTCGCCGCCGTCCCCACCGGTGAGGGCGATGGTGAGCAGGCCCAGCTCCCGAGCCGTCTCCAGACCGCGGAGCACGCCGCCGCAGTGGCCATCCCCGGAGATACCGAGGGCGATGTCCCGCGGGGCGGCGAGGTGGCGGAGCTGATGGGCGAAGACCTCGGCGAAGCCCTCCCGGCCGGCGATGCCGGTCACGGTGGCCACGTCGCTGGTGAGCGAGAACGCCGGCAGCGCGCGCTTGCCCACGATCACGGGATGGACGAACTCCACTGCGACGTGCTGGGCGTCGGTGGCGGCCCCACCGTTGCCGAACGCCACCAGCCTGCCGCCGCGGTGGAACCGAACCGCCATGTGGTAGCAGGCCTTGGCGATGCGGCCGGCGTCCTCGGCCAGGAGCCGGGAAGGAGCGGCTCGCCGCGCCAGGGTCTCGCCCGCCGCGGGCAGCCGCTCCGGCACACGCCGCCGCACCACCGCCACCTCCCTGAGCTCCACCGGACCCAATTGCAGGCCACATCCCCTCGCGGCATCCTCTCACGGGGAGCGCGGTCACACCTGCCGTACGCCATGGCGCCATCTGGATCACGGTGCGGCACGACCAGGTGGTGAAGATCGCCCAGCAGTACCTTCCGTAACGAGAGCGCGACCAGGCTGGACGACGAGAGGGCATGCATGGGGCCTGGATCGACCCGCTATGCTGCGGTTCCGCCACAGTGACGTTTTGAGGAGGTCCGATGAACGTTCTCTACACCGCGGAGGCGACGGCGCACGGAGGACGAGAGGGCCGCGTCCGGTCCTCCGACGGCACCCTCGTGCTGGACCTCGCCATCCCGAAGGAGCTCGGCGGCCCAGGCGGCCCAGCCACCAACCCGGAGCAGCTGTTCGCCGCCGGCTACGCCGCGTGCTTCGAGAACGCGGTGCGGCTTACCGCCCGCAGGATGAGGCTTCCGGCCAACGGCGCCTCCGTCACCGCCCGGGTCGGCATCGGCCCCGACGGGTCGGGCGGGTACGGGCTCACCGTCGAGCTCCACGCCCGCCTGCCAGAGCTCGACCGCGACCAAGCCGAGCAGGTCGTTGCCAAGGCACATACAGTGTGTCCCTATTCGAACGCGGTCCGCGGCAATGTCGAGGTCACGGTCGTCATCGACCCGGCTCCCGACGTCATCTAGCCAACCACCGCCGCGCGCCGACCGGTGCCCATCGGGCGGACCGGCCAGCCGAGGAAGCGGCTAGTCGCTCTGGAGGACCCGGAAAGAGATGCCCGCCTTCTCCAGCCGTGCGCGCAGCGCCTCCCCCATGGCGACGGCCGTGGTGACCTGTCCCGCGGCCTCCGGCAGCGCGTCGTTTGCGAGGCACAGCGCGGACTCGGCCAGCATCTTCGAGGTTTCGGCATAGCCGGGATCGCCGCCGGCGACCTCGGTGACAACGCGCCGGTCACCGGCCTCGCCAATGAACCGCACCCGAAACCAGCTCTTCTCGCGCTGTTCGGTGGTTGGGCCCGCGCCAGACGGCCACAGCCGGAGCAGCAGCTTGCGGGTGGGCGGCAGCTGAGCCAGCGCGAAGGTTCCTGCCACTCCGGCGGTCAGCGCCGCCGCGATCACGGGATTCCCGAGCGCGACGAAGTGACTGTAGGAGAAGTCTGGCCCATAACGGTCAAGTGCCCGAGCCGAGCGGACCACGATCTGCGGGTCGATCGAGGGCATCGGCAGCACCCACGCCCGCAGGTCGCGGTCATACCCGGGCCGGCCCGGGACCGCGCGCGCCCGCCGGCCGCCGGCGCCGGGCTCCGTCCGCCGCCGTTCGGCATGCGCCGCGGCCGCCTGGCGGAACCGTGAGAAGGACGTGACGGCGGAGTCGAACGTCCCGCCGGAGGGGAGCCCACCCGCGCTGACGTACCCGCGCACGCGCATCGGCAGCTCCTGTGGCAGTTGCTGGACCGTGAACAGGGCGCCGAGGTCGTGCGGGACGGAGTCGAAGCCGCAGGCGTGGACCAGGCGAGCGCCCGTCCGCTCCGCCGTCGCATGGTGACCCACATACATCCGGTCGACGAATTCCGGCTCGCCGGTGAGGTCGACGTAGTCGGTGCCGGCCTCGGCACAGGCGGCGACGACCGGTTCGCCGTATCGGAGGTACGGCCCGACCGTGGTGACGACGACGCGGGAAGCCTCGGCCATACGCCGCAGGGAGGCCTGGTCGCTGATGTCGGCCCCGAGGATCTGGACGTCGACGCCGAGCCGGTCGCGCAGCGCCTCCAGCTTGTCGCGGTTCCGCCCGGCTATCGCCCATCGGGTCGCGCCTGGCCGATGAGCAGCCAGGTACTCCGCGGTCAAGGCGCCGGTGAAGCCCGTCGCTCCAAGAACGACGATGTCCAGTTCACGCTGCTGGCGACTCGTCACCCCAGCAGGCTAGTCACATGTTGGACCCTCAGGCAACACGAGGATGCACGTTCATGCCGGTGGGAACAGCGTCGCAACCTTGACACGGCGCTCCTGGCGGCTTCACGGTGAGGGCAGCCGGAAGACCGCATGGAGCGTGAGCCTGTTGGAGACACTCGCCGACCTTCCCCTCCTCGGCGCCGAAAAGTTCGGCGGACGCCCCGCGCAGCGCTTCAAGCGTGACGGCGCCTGGCGGGATCTGACCTACGCCGAGCTGGGCGACATCGCCCGCGAGGTGGGCCTCGGGCTCGTCGCCCTCGGGGTCCGTCCCGGCGACCGGGTGGGTGTCCTCGCGGAGACCCGGCCGGAGTGGGTGCAGGCGGAGCTCGGCATCGCGGCTGCCGGCGCCGTGGTGGTGCCGATCTACCCGTCCAGCTCGCCGGAGGAATGCGAGTGGGTGATCGGGGACTCCGGCGCGGTGGCGGTGATCTGCGAGAACGCCGCGCAGCTCGCCAAGATCGAGCGGAACCGCCAACGGCTGCCCGAGCTGCGGCACGCCGTCGTCATCGACCCGGCCGCCGCGGCGGCCGTCAGCCTTGAGCAGCTCCGCGCGCGCGGCCGTGACGGTGACCGGTCCGAGCTGGAGCGACGGACCGCGGGGGTACGGCCGGGCGACCCGGCCTTGATCATCTACACCTCCGGCACGACCGGCCGGCCGAAGGGCTGCGTGCTCACCCATCGCAACATGACCGCCTGCTGCCGGGTCACCGAGGAGCTCGAGGTCGTCGGGGTGGACGACGTCGCGTACCTGTTCCTGCCCCTGGCGCACGTCTTCGCCCAGGTCGTGCAGCTGAGCATCGCCAGCGTCGGCGGCGTGGTGGCGTACTGCAGCGGCGGCGCATCCGCCATCGTCCAGGACTGCGCGGAGGTACGGCCGACGTGCATGCCGTCGGTGCCGCGGATCTTCGAAAAGGTGCATGCCCTGTTCGCCGGCCAGGTGCCGGCCGACAGGTTGTCGAAGGCGGTCGAGGCCGGGCTTGCCGTGCGCCGGCTCGAGCGTGCCGGGGAACCGGTGCCGGAGCAGCTGCGCCGCGGGTTCGAGCAGGCCGACGCACTGCTGTTCGCCAAGGTACGGACGGTGCTCGGGGGCCGGATGCGGATGGCGATCTCGGGGGCGGCGCCGATCGCGCCGGAGATCCTCGAGTTCTTCCACGCCGCCGGCGTGCCGGTGTACGAGGGTTATGGCCTCAGCGAATCGGCATCCGTCGGCACCCTCAACACCGCGGAGGCGATCAAGATCGGGAGCATTGGGCGAGCGGTCCCCGGCTGCGAGATCCGCATCGCCGAGGACGGCGAGATCCTCATGCGCGGTCCGCACATCTTCGCCGGCTACTGGGCGAACCCGGAGGCCACCGCGGCGGCGCTGGTGGACGGGTGGCTGCAGACAGGCGACCTCGGCTCGATCGACGAGGATGGCTTCGTCACGATCACCGGGCGCAAGAAGGACATCATCATCACCGCGGGCGGCAAGAACATCACCCCCGCAAACCTCGAGAACGACCTGCGCCAGTCACCGTGGATCTCGCAGGCGATCGTGGACGGCGACCGCAGGCCGTACCTGGTCGCGCTGATCACCCTCGACGCCGAGCAGATCATTCCGTGGGCTCGCGAGCTGGGGCTCCCCGCCGACCTGGGCGCGCTCGCGGCGCATCCGTCGGTGCACGCGGCCGTCCAGTCGGTGATGGACCAGGCGAATGCGCGGTACGCCAAGGTGGCGCAGGTCAAGAAGTTCACCATCCTCGATCACGACCTCTCGCAGGAGACCGGGGAGCTGACTCCCACACTCAAGGTCAAGCGGCAGTTCGTCCGCCACAGGTACGCCCACGTGTTCGACGCGCTCTACGACGAGCCGAGGTGACGCCCGGCAGGCCCGCTCACCGGGCGGCAGGCTCGGCTGCCCGCCGGGCCGCGGGGGCGCCTTCGGTGCCGAGCCAGTCCAGTATCAGATCGGCGACCGCGTCGGGCACCTCGAGCTGTGGCACGTGCCCGACGTCGGGGAAGACCGCGAAGCGCCAGTCGGGGTTGCGAGCGGCCGCCTCCCTCGCCGCGAGCACCGGCACCAGCCGGTCCTTCTCCCCGTGCAGCAGCAGCACGGGCGATTCGACCGCCCGCATCGCGGCCCAGTACCGCCCCCGTCTCGCGCTCACCCGTAGCAGCGACCGTGCGGCGCTCAAGAAGGCGGCGTCCAGCCCTGGCACGGCCGCGCGCTCCTCGGCCAGCGCCACCGACGCCGCGACCAGCTCCCGCGGGACGCGCGTGGGGTCGACGCAGCAGAGGTCCAGGACCTGTCGGACGAGCTCGCGTGGCGCCACCGCGGCCCGGCGCCGGCCCAGATAGCGCTCGCCGACACCGGGCACGGCGTACAGCAGGAACATGGTCGCCACCAGCCGGTCCGGCCGGCCGCCACGGACGAGCGGCAGCACCGGGTCGATCAGGACGAGCCCGGCCACGGCGTCCGGGTTGGCCACCGCCTCCATGACCGAGGCCAGCCCTCCCATGGAGTTGCCGACCAGGATCGCCGGCGCCCCGGCGACCTCGCGCACGAAGCGGTCGAGCATGACGGCGGCGGTCTGAACCGTGGCGGCGCGTCCCTCAGGGTGGGTCAGCCCGAAGCCGACCAGGTCGACCGCGAGCACCCGTAGCCTGGCGACCAGCTTGGGGGCCAGCAGGCACCAGTTCAGGTGCGACCCGCCCAGGCCGTGCACCAGCACGACCCGCGGTGCACCGGCCGCGCCGCCGAAGTCCACGTAGTGGATCGGGCCGCCCAGATCGGCCGTACGGCTGATCCCACCCCAGGCGACCAGGGGCGACGACGCCCCGTTCCGCGACGCCTCCGTCATGTGGTTCCCTTATCGTGCGGGTGACTCGCTCCGTCCTTCTCCTGACCTCGGTTCTATTCCTCGGTTCTATTATTGCCTTGTCGCGAGACGATTCGTCGTCTTGTCCCAGAAGCCACCCGGCCAACCCGAAGTGGAGGTGGCGCATGTCCTCCGCGGCTGAGACTGAGACGACCGTCTTCAGGACCTGTCCGTTCTGCGAAGCGACCTGCGGCTTGGAGATCACGATCAGCGACGGCGCGGTGACACGGACCCGCGGCGACGACGATGACGTCTTCAGCCGCGGGTTCATCTGTCCGAAGGGAACCACGCTCGGCCACCTGCACGACGACCCCGACCGCCTGCGCGGACCGATGGTCCGCCGCGACGGCGAGCTGCGCGCGGCCTCGTGGGAGGAGGCGTTCGCTGAAGTCGCCCGCCGGCTGCCGCCGATCACCCGACGTCACGGTCGCGACGCGGTCGCCGTGTATCTCGGCAATCCGACCGTCCACAACCTCTCGGGCATGCTCTACAGCCGCCTGCTGCTGCGCGCGCTCGGCACGCGCAACGTCTTCTCCGCCAGCACCGTCGATCAACGGCCGAAGGAGATCTCGAGCGCGCTGATGTTCGGCACCATGGTCACCCACGCCGTCCCCGACCTCGACCGCACCTCCTACCTCCTCCTTCTCGGCGCCAACCCCTTCGAGTCCAACGGAAGCCTCGCGACCGCACCGGACTGGCCGGGGCGCCTGCGTCGCATCCGTGAGCGGGGCGGTACCGTCGTGGTGGTCGATCCGAAGCGCACCCGCACGGCCGAGCATGCGTCCGAGCACGTCCCGATCCGCCCTGGCACCGACGCGCAGTTCCTCATGGCCATGGCGCACACGCTGTTCGCCGAGGGTCTGGTCGATCTCGGTGGTGCCGCGGGGCTCGTCGCCGGCGTCGACGAGGTCGAGGGGTTGGCGCGCGACTTCGCGCCCGAAGCCGTCGCTCCGCTGTGCGGGATCGGCGCCGCCACGATCCGCCGGCTGGCGCGAGAGCTCGCCGCGGCCCCCGGTGCGGCCGTCTACGGACGCACCGGGACCTGCACGCAGGAGTTCGGGACGATCGCGAGCTGGCTCGTCGACGTCCTCAACGTGCTGACCGGCAACCTGGACCGTGCCGGCGGCGCGATGTTCGCGAAGCCGGCCGCGGGCGGGCCGAACACGCTCGGCACGCCGCGCTACGGTCGCGAGACACGGATCGGGCGCTGGCGCAGCCGCGTGCGCGGGCTGCCGGAGTCCTTCGGCGAGCTCCCGGTCGCGTGCCTCGCCGAGGAGATCGAGACCCGGGGCGAGGGTCAGGTGCGTGCGCTGATCACGATCGCCGGCAACCCGGCGCTGTCGGCTCCCAACAGCGGCCGCCTGCAGCGCACGCTCGGGTCGCTCGAGCTCCTGGTGTGCGTCGACTTCTACGTCAACGAGACGACGCGCCACGCGGACGTGATCCTCCCGCCGCCGAGCCCGCTGGCGCGCGGCCACTACGACCTCGCGTTCTACCTGTTCGCGCTGCGCAACGTCGCGAACTACTCACCACCGGTCTTCCCGCTCGAGCCCGGACAGCTCGACGAGTGGCAGATCCTGTCCAAGCTCGCGCTGGCCGCTCAGGGTCTCGGCGCGGACGCCGACCCGGCCCTCGCGGACGACGCCGCGATCCGCGCGCTCGTCGAGCACGCGACCGCGGATCCGCACTCTCCCTTCCACGAACGCAACCCCGACGAGGTGCTCGCGGAGCTGGCGCCCCGCACCGGCCCGGAGCGGATCCTCGACCTCATGCTTCGCGCCGGCCCCTACCGGCTGACACTCGACGCGCTCCTCGAGAACCCGCACGGGGTCGATCTCGGCCCGCTCGAGCCGCGCCTCCCGGAGGTGCTCCGGACGAAGTCCGGGATGGTGGAGCTCGCTCCCGAACCGCTCGTGGCCGACGTGGAGCGCCTGCGGGCGTCGCTCGCGCGCGCGCACGACGGGGGCGAGGGGGGCTTCGTCCTCATCGGGCGGCGCCACCTGCGCTCCAACAACTCGTGGATGCACAACATCGGGACGCTCGTGAAGGGCAGGGCGCGCTGCACCCTCCAGGTCAACCCGGCCGATGCCGCGCGCATCGGCCTGGAGGACGAGGACACCGTGCGGGTCTCCTCGCGGACCGGCACCCTGCTCGCCCCCATCGAGCTGACCGACGCGGTCGCGTCCGGCGTGGTCAGCCTCCCCCACGGCTGGGGGCACGACCTCCCGGGCGTGGCCATGGCGGTGGCGCAGGCGCACCCGGGGGTGAACTCGAATCTGCTCGCCGACGACGAGCTCTACGATGAGCTGTCCGGCAACGCCGTCCTCAACGGCATCCCCGTGAAGGTGGCGCCAGCATGACGGGGAAGCCGGCCATGGCGCGCACCGTGGCCGTCACCGGACCGACCGGGGAGATCGGCACGTCGGTGGTCCGCGCGCTGGAACAGGACGACCGGGTGGGCCGCGTCCTGGGCATGGCCCGCCGGCCGTTCGACCCGGCGTCCCGAGGCTGGCGCAAGACCGAGTACCGGCAAGGCGACGTCCTGGACCGGGCGGCGGTCGAGGCGCTGGTGGCCGAGGCCGACGTGGTCGTGCATCTCGCGTACGTCATCGTCGGCTCGCGCAAGGAGAGCCAGCGGATCAATCTCGCCGGCAGCCGCAACCTGTTCGAGGCCACCGTCTCGGCTGATCGACCGCGCCGGCTGGTGTACACCTCGTCCCTGGCGGCCTACGGCTACCACGCCGACAACCCGGTGCCGCTCACCGAGGACGTCCCCGCCCGCGGCTCGCCCGAGCACTACTACTCCGCGCAGAAGGCCGCCTGCGAGGCACTACTGGCCGAGGTCACCGCCGGTGCCGACCTGGAAGTGTACGTCCTGCGACCGTGCATCGTGGCCGGGCCGGAGGCAACGCTGCTGGTCCGGAGCATGCCGTGGCGCCGGGCCGCGGAGCGCCTGCCCGGCGCGGCACGGCGGATGCTGGGCCGCATACCGAGCCTCGGGCCCGTGCTTCCCGACCCCGGTGTGCGCTTCCAGCTGATCCACCACGACGACGTCGCCAGCGCGGTCCGCGCGGTGGTCGTCGGCACCGGGCCGCCGGGCGCCTACAACCTCGCCGGGGACGGCGAGATCACGATGGGCGAGCTCGCCCACGCCATAGGCGGCTATGCGATCCCGGTCCCCGGCGTGCTGGTCGGTCTGACCTCGACGCTGGTGGAGAGGCTTCCCTTCCTCCCGGCGGAGATGGAGTGGGTGCACACCGTGCGGCACCCGATGCTCATGGACACCACCAAGGCTCGCCGCGAGCTCGGCTGGGCGCCGGCGTACACCGCTCACCAGACCCTGACCGCCATGGTCGGCGCTGAGCGGGACAGGGTCGCCTGGTGAGCGCACGCAGCGTGCCACGTCGCCCCCGGACCGGGCTGGTGCTCGGCGCCGGCGGCGTGCTCGGGGCCGCCTGGATGGCCGGAGCCCTGGCCGCGTTGCAGGCGCGGCTGCCCTACCGGGTCGGCGCGGTGGACCACATCGTGGGCACCAGCGCCGGCAGCGCGCTGGCCGCCGCGCTGCGCTGCGGGGTCGCCGTCGAGGACATCGTGGAGCACCAGCGCGGGACGGCGCTGGCGCTCCTGCCCGACCTGAGTGAGATCGACCGCGACGCCGGCGGTCCGCTGCCGCCGCTGCCACAGATGCGGGTCGGCTCGCCTCGGCTGCTGCTCAGCACGGCGCTGGCCCCGCACCGGGTGCACCCCTGGGTGGCCGCCAGCGCGTTGCTGCCGCGGGGACGTGCCCGGCTCACCTCGCTGGAGGGCCTGATGCGCGGCCTGCTCGCCCGGGCCGAGGCCCACCCGCGGCCCGCCACCGTGCGGACCCTGGGAGCAGGCTGGCCGCCGGGCGGACAGACGTGGGTCATGGCCGTCGACTACGATTCCGGGCGGCGGGTCGCGTTCGGCCGAGCTGGAGCGCCACCGGCGACGCTGCCCGAGGCGGTGGTCGCGTCCTGTTCCATCCCTGGCTGGTACCGGCCGGCGGTGATCGGGGGACGGCGGTACATCGACGGCGGCGTGCGCTCGAGCACGTCGCTGGACCTGCTGGCCGCGGTCGACCTCGACGAGATCTACGTGCTGGCGCCGATGGCGAGCTACGTCGTCGACGCCCCGCGCAACGCCTACGCCCGGCTGGAACGGCAGTTCCGGCGGCTGATCACCATCGGGCTCCAGCGCGACGTGCGCAAGGTCCAGGCGCGGGGCATCCGGGTCACGGTGCTCACCCCCGGGCCGGAGGACCTCACCGCCATCGGCGCGAACCTCATGGACCCGAGGCGACGCATCCGGGTGCTGGACACGTCACTGCACACCTCGGCCGCCGCGCTCGCGACGCTGGAGCGCGACCGGCGAGGCGCTTGAGAACAGCCCAAATGTGTCGCGCCACCGGGAGGTGACCACGTGCAGCAGCTGACCGGACTGGATGCGGCGTTCCTGGCCATGGAGACCCGGACGGTGTTCGGCCATGTTGGAAGCGTCTGCATCGTCGACCCGTCGACCGCGCCGGAGCCCTTCACGCTCGAGCGGTTCACCCGGGTGGTCGAGTCCCGGCTGCCACTGGTCCCGCTGCTCCGCCGCCGCCTGGTCGACGTACCACTGGGTTTGGACCAGCCGTACTGGATCGAGGATCCCGACTTCGACATCGAGTTCCACGTCCGAGAGCTTGCCCTGCCCTTCCCCGGCAGCGATCGGCAGCTCGCCGAGCAGGCCGCCCGTCTGCACGCTCGGCCGCTGGACCGCAGCCGGCCGCTGTGGGAGGTCTACCTGATCTTCGGGCTGCAGGGTGGACGCGTCGCCATCTACAGCAAGGTGCACCATGCGGCCATCGATGGCGTGTCCGGCAACGACGTCCTCGCCGCGGTGCTCGACCTGTCGCCGGAGGGTCGCAAGCTCCCCGACCCCCCACCCCGCACGACGGAGCGGCAACCGGGCGCGGTCGAGCTGCTCGCCCGCAGCGCCGTGTCGCTCACCCGCCACCCGCTCCGCGCGGCGCGGCTCTCCGTCGGCCTGCTCCGGTCGGTGCCCACCCTGGTGGCCGGCCCGGGCGGGCCGAGGTTGCCGCTGGTCGACCGGCTGCTGGGCCGGGACGGGCAGGCCATCCTGTCGCAGCCCGGGCTGCGGGCGCCGCAGACGCCGTTCAACCGGTCGATCACCCAGCACCGGCGGTGGGGCTTCTGTGACCTGCCGCTGCCGGAGGTCAAGCGCGTGAAGAACGCGCTCGGGGTCACGGTCAACGACGTCATCATGGCGTTGTGCGCGGGGGCGCTGCGCCGGTGGCTGACCGACCATGACGCGTTGCCAGATGGCCCGCTGATCGCCGCGGTCCCGGTCTCGGTCCGGACCGAGGAGCAGAAGGGCACCCACGGCAACCGCGTCTCCACCATGCTCGCCGTCCTGCCGACGCAGCTCGCCGATCCACGCGACCGCATGCGGGTCGTGCACGAGGCGATGCGCGCCGCCAAGGAGCAGCACGACGCGCTGCCCGCGAACCTGCTCGCCGACGTCACCCAGTTCGCCATGCCGGCGCTTGCCGGGCAGGCCGCCCGGATGGCCGCGCGCCTGCGGCTGGTCGAACGCGCCAGCCTGTTCAACCTGATCATCTCGAACGTCCCCGGCCCCAACATGCCGCTCTACTACGCCGGCGCCGAGCTGCTCGCGTACTACCCGCTGTCCGCGATCGTCGACGGCCAGGGCCTGAACATCACGGCAATGAGCTACCGGGACACCCTGTTCTTCGGGGTCATCGCCTGCCGCGAGCTGGTGCCCGACGTCGACACGCTCACGGCCTACCTGGAGGAGGAACTGCGGCTGCTGGCCGCCTGACCGGGACTGACGGCTTGCCGCCGATGGCCAGCAGGGCCATCAGCAGCGCAGCGATGGTGAAGACCGCCCCGGCGGTGAACGCGCTGCCGATGCCGTGCACCAGGACGTCCCGCGCCTGTGCCTGTGCCTGTGGGCCGGCACCCGCCAGGGAGTGGCTGGCCGCGTTGCGGGTGGCGCTCCCGAACACGGTGACCAGGATGGCCAGGCCCAGGGAGCCGCCGACCTGCTGCACGACGTTCACGAGGCTGGACGCGGCGCCGGTGTCGCGTGGCTCCACCCCGGAGAGGGCGACCAGCGTCAGCGCCACGAACGGGAAGCCGATGCCGACGCCGAACAGCAGCATCGGGCCGAGGATCCCGGACAGGTAGCTGGTGGTGGCCGAGACCTGGGCGAGCCACAGCATCCCGATGGCGGTGACCGCGATGCCGCCCACCGTGAGCGACTTGGGACCGAACCGTGGGAGCAGCCGGGAGGCCGCCCGTGCGGAGCCGAAGACCGCAACCGTCAGCGGCAGGAACACGAACCCCGCCTTGAGCGGGCTGAAGCCGAGCACGGTCTGTACGAACTGGGTCAGGAAGAAGAACATACCGAACATGCCGACCAGGAGGAGCAGCCTGGTGAGGTGCGCGCTGGTCCGGTTGCGGTTGGCGAACAGGTGCAGCGGGGTGATCGGCTGGCTGGTGCGCAGCTCGATGGTCACGAACACGGCGAGCAGGCCGACGGCCAGGGCGAAGGTGCCCAGGGTCAGGCCGTCGCTCCAGCCGTTGGACGCCGCGCGGATGAACCCGTAGACAAGCGAGGTCATGCCGGCGGTCGAGGTGAGCGCCCCAGCCAGGTCGAAGCGCCCCGGCTGGCGGTCGGACTCCTGGATGAACAGCGGCGCGAGCAGCGCGGTGGCGATCCCGATGGGCACGTTGACGAACAGCACCCAGCGCCAGGAGACCCACGAGGTGAGCACGCCGCCCAGGATCAGGCCGAGTGATGCGCCGACGCTGGAGACGGCCGCGTAGAGCCCGAAGGCGCGGGTGCGGGTGGGACCCTCCTCGAAGTTGGTGGCGATGAGGGCGAGGGCGGTCGGTGCGGCGATGGCGCCACCGACCCCCTGCAGAGCCCGGGCCGCCAGCAGCCACCCCGCCGAGGTCGCGAACCCGCCGAGCAGGGAGGCGAGACTGAACAGCAGCAGGCCGGCGACGAAGGCCCGCCGCCTGCCGAGGATGTCACCGGCGCGCCCGCCGAGCAGCAGGAGACCGCCGAAGGTCAGTGTGTAGGCGTTGAGCACCCACGAGAGACTGGTGATGGAGAAGTGCAGGGCGTGCTGGATGTTGGGCAGGGCGATGTTGACGATGGTCGCGTCCAGGATGACCATCAACTGGCAGGCCATGATGACGGCGAGCGCGAGGCCGGGATGACGGCTGCGCCGCGCGGCGATCTCCATAGCCGCCCCGGGGGCTGGGACCTGGGGCGCGACGTCCCCGACAGGGGCGGGGGCGGTTCGTTGGGTCATGCCACTCCTTCGGCTAGAATGCATGTTGTGGCGGGCTCCGAGGTCACCGTCGGGACCGCGGGCGACTAAACGGGGACTGTCTCCGCTTAGTGAGCGTATGATACGGGGAGTGTCCCCGCTTTTCAACCCCGAACCAGGAACGCCTCGCATGACGAAGCCGACGACGGGCACGCCACCCCCCGCGCAGCCTCCGATGCGCGCCGACGCGCGCCGCAACCACAAACGGCTGGTCGCCGCGGCCGCGGCCGCCTTCACCGAGCATGGGGCCGAGGCGTCCCTTGACGACATCGCCCGGCGCGCCGGCGTCGGGTCCGGTACGCTCTACCGGCACTTCCCCACCCGGCAGGCGCTGCTGGAGGCCGTCTACCTCGATCAGGTCGAGGCGTTGTGCACGCACGCGTACGAACTGCTCGCCACGGAGCCGCCCGGCGATGCGCTGGCCACCTGGCTGCGGGCCGTCGCCGACTACATGACCATGAAGCGCGGCCTCTCGGAGCTGATGCACAGCCTCGATAAGGAGTCGGCGCGGTTCCTCTGGTGCCGCGACGCGATGCGCGCGGCCGGCGGAGCGCTGCTCACCCGCGCCCAGCGGTCCGGCGCCGTGCGCTCCGACCTCACCATTGTCGACCTGCTCAGGCTCGTCATGGCGATCTCCAAGGCGACCGAACCGGCGCCCGAGGCCGCCGACCGGCTCTTCACGGTGATGCTCGACGGCCTGCGAAACCAGCAACCGACCGCCAGCTGAATCTCTTGTCCCCAGGAGGCGCCATGCCCGCCGTGTCGACCGCGCAGCTCCCGCTCGACATCGACCTCGGGCGCCAGACGCGCGAGCTGCACCGCTACTTCGTCGTCGACGTCTTCACCGACACCCCGCTGGAGGGCAATCAGCTCGGCGTCTTCACCGACGGGCGCCCGTTCTCGAGCGAGCAGATGCAGCGCCTCGCCCGCGAGATGAACTTCTCGGAGACTGCCTTCATCCTGCCCCCACAGGCTGGCGGCGACGTCCGCATGCGCATCTTCACGCCCGGTGCCGAGTTGCCGTTCGCCGGCCATCCCGTGCTCGGGACGGCGTTCGTCGTCGGCACGGCGCTGGGCAGCGACGCCGTCCGCCTGGAGACAGGACTGGGCGTCGTGCCGGTCGAGCTCGACCGCGGCGGCGGGCGGATCGTGTTCGGTTGGATGGACCAGCCGGTTCCCCCCTGGCAGCGGTACCAGCGTCAGGCCGAGCTGCTCGCCGCCCTCGGCCTGGAGGGTTCGCTGCTGCCCGTCGAGGCCTACCGCAACGGACCGCTCCACGTCTACGTCCAGTTCGACAGCCAGGCCGCGGTCGCCGGCCTGCGCCCGGATTTCGGGGCGCTCGCCGAGCTGGAGGGGATCTGCGTCAACTGCTTCGCCGGCTCCGGCTCCCGCTGGAAGACCCGGATGTTCGCGCTCGACCTGGGCGTGCTGGGCGTCCAGGAGGATCCCGCCACGGGCTCGGCGGCGGGGCCGCTCGCGGTCCATCTGGCACGCCACGGCCGGATCGGCTTTGGCGACGAGATCGAAATCCGGCAGGGCGCCGAGATCGGGCGCCCGTCGCTGCTGTACGCGCGGGCAGATGGGACCGCCGACCGGGTCCAGCGTGTGCGCGTCGGCGGCCAGGCGGTAGTCGTCGCCCGCGGCGAGTTCCGGCTCGGCTGATGGAGCTCGGGCTGCGTGGCCGCACGGCGCTGGTCTGCGGCGCCTCCGCGGGAATGGGGCTGGCGTGCGCGGAGGCGCTGGTCGAGGAGGGCGCGAACGCTGTCATGCTCGCGCGCCGCCGGGAGGCGCTCGAGCGGGAGGCGGCCCGGCTCGGCGGCACGCCGGTCCCCGGCGATGTCAGCGATCCGACCGATCTGGGGCGAGCGGTCGACACCGCGCTTGCAACCTACGGCGGCCTCGACATCGTGATCGCCAACGGCGGCGGTCCGCCGCCAGGCTCGGCGGCCACCCTCGACGCCGGCCAGCTCCAGGCGGCGGTCGAGTTGCTGCTGCTGCCGATGGTTCGGCTGGTCAACCTGGCACTCCCGCACCTGCGCCGCAGCGACCAGGCACGCATCGTCCTGATCGCGTCGACCTCGGTGCGCGAGCCGATCCGCGACCTCGTGCTCTCCAACGCGGTGCGGCCAGGCGTGGTGGGGTATATGAAGACCCTCGCGACCGAGCTTGCAGCCACGGGGATCACGGTCAACTCGATCGCGCCGGGGTGGATCGCCACGGCCAGGTCAGGCGTGCTCCACGCCGGTGAGGTGCAGCCCGAGGAGATCGCCGCCATCCCCGCCCGCCGCTTCGGCCAGCCCCGCGAGGTGGGGGACGTGGTCGCATTTCTCTGCTCGAGCAGGGCGTCGTATGTGACCGGCACGCTGGTGCCGGTGGACGGCGGCCTCTCACACGGCCTGTTCTGACCGGCACCGACCGGGTCCTTCCGTTGTAGGCTGCCGGTTGCGTGCGGCATCCCTCCGGCACGCCTAGGGAGGAGTCCTCGATGCACCAGCCCCAGCAGGGCTCCGGCTCGCTGCTCGCCGAGCCGGTGCTCGTGGTGAACCAGAAGCTCAAGCTGGTCGAGCTGCGGAACGAATACCACGTCTACGACCAGGACGGCCGGCCCATCGGCACCGTGCAGCAGGCCAGGCAGACACCGCTCGCGTTCCTGCTGCGGCTGTTCAGCGACCTGGACGTGGCACTGCCGATCACCCTGCACTTCATCAACGCGAACGGCCAGACGGAGCTGGTGCTCCACAAGCCGTGGTTCCGCTGGGTCTGCTCGGTCCGGCAGCCCGGCGGCGTCGTGCTCGGCACGATCGCCAAGCAGTTCCGCCTCGGCAAAGCGCGCTTCGGGCTGGCCGACCCTGGCGGCCGGCCGCTCGGTGAGGTGCGGGCGCGGAACTGGCGCGCCAAGGACTTCGCCGTGCTGGACGCGGGTGGCCGGGAGATCGCCACGGTCACCAAGAAGTGGGCCGGGCTGCGGGAGCTGTTCACCGACGCCGACAATTACGTCGTGCAGGTGGACCCGGCGCTCACCGATCCGCTGCGGAGCCTCGCGATCGCCTCGTGCCTGGCGGTCGACGTGATCATGAAGCAGAAGGACGCCGGCGGCTGACCCGCCACGCCCGCCTCGTCCACCGCCTGCGCTCCGGTGCCCGGTCTGGGCGGAGGAGAGGAGCAGCGGTGGACGCACGGGATCAGGCCTCGACGGTCTCAAGCTGCTCCTCTGGGTTCCACCCTGCTGGAGGTGGTTCATCAGGCGCGAACCATGGGCAGCCCGCCAACCGCCACGCCTCGCGCAGACGGCGATACACCTCCTCGCGTCTGCCGGCGTCTCCACCAGCCGCGTCGTGGTAGCCGAAGTGGGTCCCGCACGACGGGCAGATCTCATCCGACCCCGAGTCGTTGTCCCACGGCGGGTCCACAAGTTCAGGATAGCCGCATACCGGGCAGAGATACCGTTCGGTCATCACGATCTCCTACCAGGGAGAGGAGCCGGGCTGGGAGAGCCAGTAGTCCCAGTTGGTGGCGTAACCGTGCACCGACGGGTCGGGCTTGAAGAACGTGCGTGTGGTGCCGGTGGCATTGTAGGCACCAAAGGAGTTCGTTGCCGGGTCGTAGATGCGGATAGCGCCCGTCTTCGGATCGATCTTGGTGGGTAGCTTGTCGAGCAGACCCCGCTGGAAGAACTCAGAGGCCAGCCGTGCATACTCCTCCCCGCTCGCCGCCCCAAAGTCCGCTCCGTGGTCTTTATAGTGCTTAGCGAGGGTTTCAGGACGTCCCCACGTCTCGCTTGCTGGGAGCTTCACCGATCCGCCCTCTGCGGCCTCTGCGGCCTCTCCGGCTCCCGCGGCTCGTGCGGTGATGCCGCCGGCGCCGAGAAGGGCGGCGCCGAAGAAGATCTCGCCGACCTGCTCGAGGGTGGAGCGCTCCCAGGGGAGGACGACGTCGCCGTGGGCGGTGGGGAGATATTTGTCGACGTGGGAGGCGAATTCGCGGATCAGGGCGGCGGGCTCGTGGTTTTCGAGCATGGCCTGCATGACTCGGCCGGTGTTGGTGCCCTCAAGGGCCGTGCTCCTCCACAGCCACACATCCATGGCGTCCTTGTCGTGGGCGAGCCAGGACAGGTCTGTGTTGAGTCGTCCTCCTCGTACGGCGGCGATGGTCCGCAGCAGCGACAGGGCGGTGAGCTGTTGGCGGGTGGGTGGGGCCGGACCAGGGCCGCCTGTGTAGTTCGTGGAGGAGGACGACCCTGACGGCGTCGCACGTCCTCAACTGACCGGCTGGCGCCGGTCTTGAGATCACGCCGCGCGGAAAGCCGCGCCGGCGCGCTCGTTCGCCCGCTTGATATCGCCGTGGAAACGCCTGTGCACGTAAAGCTTCTCGTCCCCGATACGGACTTTCGCCCACATGCCTCTGGGCGGGCCGATCACCGTCTGGCGCGGCAGCCGAGCGATCACCCCCCGCTTGGTCGGGGTGGTGCCGGTGAGCTTGCTCGCTCCGACAACCAGGATCGCCTGGTTGGTCACGACGATGATGCGGCGGGTCGCCGCCAGCGTGCCCAGCACCCCCAACGGTCCATTGGCCAGCCACGGCGTGATACCGCCCTGAGCGAGGAACACCTGCTCAACCTGCTCCCCTGGCTGCAGATGGGGTCGGACCCGCTTCCGCAGCTTGTCACGCAGCGCCATCTCATCTCCTGACTTGACACCCGGTCCCAACAGACCAGGATCCAGCGCGGACTGGACCATCGAGCGCCAGAAGCTACCGCGCCAGGACGGAGGTGACAAATACCTCCCATACCGCCCAAGCGGTGACCGTGCCCACCCCACCCCGCTCGCGCTAGAGAGAGTCGCGGCAGCTCGCGAGCTCAACCTCCTCTTTGCGGGGCGGGTCCGCCCCGGGCCGCGTGCACGTCTGCGCTGCGATGCCATTGGCACAGGTCAGAAGGGCCTCCAGCGGTGCCGCGTCCAGTGCCTCCAGGTCGCCCCGGTCGAGGGCGCCCTGGTGGTGCAGCCAGGCAAGGGCCGCGGACGTGAACGCGTCCCCGGCCCCCACCGTGTCCACGACCGACACTTCTGGAGTTGCGGCTCTGGCCTGTGCCGTCGTCCCAACCGCCAACGAGCCGTCCTTCCCCAGGGTGACCAGGACCAGAGCGGGCCCCAGTCCGAGCCACCGCGATGCGACCGCCTCGGGAGGCTGGTGCGGGTACAGCCAGGCCAGGTCTGCCCTGCTCACCTTGACCAGGTCCACCAGGCTCACCCAGCCCTCCAGCCGCCGAAGATAGGCATCCCGGTCGGCGATGAGGCTGGGCCGCACGTTCGGATCGAGGGACAGCGGGCGACGGCGCGACTCCCGGCGCATGAGTCCCTCGAGCGTGGAGGCCCCCGGCTCGAGCACCAGTGAGATCGAGCCGAAATGCATGGCCGCGTCCCCAGGAATCGCGGGCAGGTGCTCGGGGAGAAGCATCCGGTCGGCCGTGCGCTCACTGTAGAAGGAATATTCCGGCTCCCCGTCACCGGTGTGGACGAAGGCCAGCGTGGTGGCCTCCTCGGCATCGACCAGATACATCGGCGAGACCTGGCTCGCCGCAAGGTGATGTCGCAACAGGCGGCCAAAGACATCAGTGGAGATGCGGCCGAGGAAGGCCACCGGGACGTCCAGGCGACCGAGACCGATCGCCACGTTGTACGGCGACCCGCCGGGATGCGGGAGGTACCCGGTGCCCGCCCCGCAACGAGCTGGGGTCATGTCGATAAGGGCCTCTCCCGCGACCAGGATCATCCTTCCATCTCCCTGGTCGCGCGGTCGAATGCCTGGACGATTTCGTCGGTGAGGGGTTCCGCGAAGAAATCCTGGCTCACCGCTGGCGAGAGCGCGAAGCAGGATAGGCCCTCCTGTGCCAGCGCGACCAGATCGCTGAGGCTTCGCAGGCTGGCTACCAGGATCCTGGTCGGGCTCCCAACCGCTCTGAGTGCGCGCTGCATGGCGATGATCTCAGCCTGGGCTTGGCGACCGGCGTCATTCATCCGACCGAGGTACGGAGCCACGTAGTGGGCGCCCGCCGCGGCTCCGAGCAGGGCCTGCTGGGCGTTGTAGACCGCCGTCAGTAGGACGGGATGGCCGCGCCGCACGAGGATGACCGCCGCTCGAACGCCCTCCCGGGTGACAGGCAACTTGACCACGACGTTGGGGCCGATGGCGCGCAGGCTCTCCGCGCATTTGACCAAGGCCTCGTCATCCTGTCCCCACGCCTGGATGAACACCTCCTGGGCGCCCGCCGAGGTGGCCCAGTCGTAGAGATCAGGCAGGTCGGCCGTGTTCAGGGCCGCCCGGCGCAGAAGCAGGGGGTTGGTCGTGAGCCCGCGGAACAGTCCGGCTCTGAGGAGCGGTTCGGCTTCGGTCCGGATGGCCGTGTCCAGGTAGAGCTGCAACATCGGACGGTTCCTAATCCGACTCGTCGGTGCCAGCCGCGGCGACCGCTCCTGCTCGTGCCTCACCGGGGAAGAAGGTGCTCCACGGCATCCGCAGCGGCTGGTCCTGACCGACCACAGCGTGCAGGTGGCGCATCAACGGGAAGTCCTGCTCCCCGATGATCCCACGATCGGTCAGCTTGGGCAGTGCCCCGCCGATGACCTGGATCGCCGCTGCGCCCTCAAGGGTGATCTCGCCCATCCGCGCTCGCGCGCCGGAGAAGCGCAGGCCGGTGCCGAGCAGGCGGCCCACCCGCACATTGCGGCCGCCCGTGCTGGTTACGAACAGGTCCCCCACGCCGGACAGGCCGTAGGGCGTTTCGGGCCGCCCGCCCAGCAGGCGCACCATCTGGGCGATCTCGGTCGCCCCCTGCGCGAACAGGGCCGCTTCGTAGTTGTGGTTGCGGTCGGGGCTGTCGCCCTGGCCGATCCGATCCAGGACGCCCTCGGCGAACCCGACGCCCACGGCGTAGCAGTTCTTCATCGCGGCGGACGCCTCGACGCCGACCAGATCGGTGGACGTCCACACGTGGTACCAGCCGGTTCGGAAGGTCGCGGCCAGGCGGTCCAGCGCGGCCTGCTCGTGGCCGGTGAAGACCACGCAGGTGTCGCGACGGGCCGCCACCTCGCCCGCGATCGACGGGCCGCCGATCGCCGCCCAAGGGATGCGTGAGCGCAGCTCGGGCGGGACCTGCTCGGCGAGCACGTCGGGCAGGATGCGGAGGTCGCCGTCTTCGTTGGCCGCCATGCCCTTGGCGATCGCGATCACCAGCATCTCGGGCTGGAGCAGCGCGGCGAGCCGCTGACCCGCCCAGCGCACGCCAAAGGAGTTGACCCCGCTCACGACGATCTCGGCGCCGCCGAATGCCGCCTCGATCTCCTCGACCTGGTATGGGCGGACCGACTCGGGGAGGCTCCGTTTAAGTCCGGGATGGACGCCCGTGGCCCGGATGCTGTCGATGATGTCCCGGTCGAGGTGGGTGCCGACCAGGCGGATGTCGTGGCCGTTGTCGGCCAAGGGGAACGTCAGGGCCGAGCCCATAACGCCCGATCCCAGGATCGCAACGGTGGTCATGACCGAGGCCTCCTCATGGGAATTCGGCGTGCAGTTTCCACAGCTGCTGGAGCTGCGGCTGGATCGCCGGGAACAGCGGCCGGTAGACCTGGGTGAACAGGTTGTCGTAGAGCTTGCGGGCGCGGTCATCGGGCTGGAAGCTCCCGGCCACGTCGGTCATCGCCGCCGAGGCCTCCTCGACCGAGGGGTACCAGCCGACGCCGACTGCGCAGAGGATCCCAGCGCCGAGGTTGGTCGCCTCCGCGGTATGTGCCCGGATGACGGTGGCTCCCAGCACGTCGGCCATGATCTGGCACCAAAGGTCGCTCTTCGACCCGCCGCCGAGGATCACGTACTCGTGGATGCGCTCGCCCGTGGCGGCCTGGATGCCCTCCATCGCCAGCCGGTGCTCGTAGGCGATGCCCTCCTGGATCGCGCGGAACAGGTGCTGGCGGCGGTGCCCGTGGCGCCAGCCAACCACGATCCCGCTCGCCGCGGGGTCCCAGTACGGGCTCGTCACGTGGTTCCAGTACGGCACGAGCAGCAGCCCGCCCGCCCCCGGACCGATGTCGCGCGCCGCGGCCTCGTAGCGGTCGAAGTCGGCACGCTCCTCGAGCGAGTCGCCGAAATGGCGCATGAACCACGTCATCGTCGCCAGGCCGCCGCGCAGGACGTTCTCGAACAGGAACGTGTTCGGGGCACCGCCGTACAGGGTTCGGCACGACCGGTCGGTGAGGTAGCTGCGGCCGACCGGGCCGCCGGTCACCGCGGTGCCGAGGTTGAGGTAGGCCCGATCCAACGAGGTCACTCCCGCGCCCAGGCAGGCCGCCTGGCCGTCGCCGAGGCCGGCCACGACCGGGATGCCCGCCGGCAACCCGGCTGCCCGCGCCGCCTCGGCGGTCACCTCGCCGATGACCTCGCCGGGCTTGACGGTGTCACAGAACTGCTCAGGACGAAGCCCGATGGCGGCGATCAGGTCGTCCGCCCATGCCTCCCGCTCGATGTCGGTGAGCCCGAACGAGTCCGCCGAGGCGAGGCTCGTCGTGAACCTTCCGGTCAGCCGCTGCACGAGGAAGCCGTGGACGTCCATGAACCGGTAGGTGCGCGCGACGACCTCTGGCTCGTGCTGCACGAGCCACAGCAGCTTCGAGGACGCCTGCGCGACCGAAGGACCCCGACCCGTGCGCCGATGCAGCTCCTCGTGCCCGAAGCGCTCACCCAGCTCGTCGAGCTGCGCCTGCGACCGCACGTCGTCCCACAGGATCGCATTGCGCAGCGCATCGTTGCCCTCATCGACCGGCACGAACGACTCGCGCTGGTGGGTGATGCAGATCCCGGCGATGCGGTCGGCATCGATGGTGTCCACGAGGCCGGTGATGGCCAGCTGGACGGCCTCCCACCAATCCTCCGCCCGCTGCTCACTTTGGAGCGGTCGAAGGCGGAGCTGTTCGAGGGGAGCCCGGGCCTCGGCGGCGGCCTTCCCGCTGCGGTCCCAGGCCACCACCTTCGCCGCGGTGGTGCTGCAGTCGATCCCGATCGCCAAATCCCCCATCCCGCTCCTCCCATGGCTCCACGAGCAGAGCGACCGCGTTCGCCAGCCAGTCGATCCCTCCGTCGCTGTGCGGTCGGGTAGATGTTGGCATAGGAGGAAGACTCACCGGGACAGGCCGACCGGTCACGCTGTCTGGCCGTCGGTTGCTGGGACCACCTGGATCTTGAGACCGTCGCCGCTGCGAAAGGCCGCGATCGCGGCGTCGTAGCCGTCGAGCGCGATACGGTGGGTGATCATGGCGGCCGCGTCGATCGCGCCACCGACGAGCAGGTCGCGTGCCCGCTCGAAGCTGTGCAGGACCGCCATCGAGCCGACGATCGTGATCTCCTCGTTGTAGACCCGGAAGGGCGAGAAGGTCGCGGCCGCCTCGGCCGGCGTCACCCCGAACATGAGAAAGGTCCCGCCCCGCCTCACTCGCCGCAGCCCATCCTCGATCGCGACGACCACGCCCGTGGCGTCGATCACGATCTCCCAGCCGTGCGGGCGGTCCAGGTCGTCCGCGGATGTAGCGGTGCGGTCGGCCCCGAGCCGTTCGGCGACGGGAAGGCGGCTCTCCTTGATGTCCACCACGTCCACCGTGGCGGCGCCCGCCCGCCGGGCGAGCTGGGCCATCAGCAGCCCCATCGTCCCTGCCCCGTAGATCAGGTAGCGGTCGGCGAGCTTGGCGCCCAGCCGGTCGAAGCCGTGCACCGCGCAGGACAGCGGCTCGACCAGCGTGCCCCACGCGCGCGGCAGGTCGGCGGGAAGGATGAAGGCGTTGGCGGCTGGCGCGGCAACCAGCTCCGCGCACGCCCCCGCCCTGGTGACGCCGATCGCGGCATAGTTTTCGCACAGGTTCTCTCGCCCGGCCTGGCAGGAGTGGCACTCCCTGCAGGGCAGGTTCGGGTCGACCGCGACGAAATCACCGACCCGAAGGTGCTCCACCTCGCGCCCGACGGCCACGACCTCGCCGCAGAACTCGTGGCCCGGGATGATCGGGTAGTGCGTCGACGGCAACTCGCCCTTGAGGATGTGCATGTCCGTGCCGCAGATGCCACAGGCTTCGACCTGGATGAGCGCTTCGCGCGGTCCCGGAGTCGGATCGTCAACCCGCTGGATGCTGACCTTGCCGGGCCGCTCGACGACGACCGCATTCACTTGACGGCGCCCATGGTCAGGCCGCGGACGAGCTGCTTCTGCGCGATCCAGCCGGCCAGCAGCACCGGCAGGGACGCCATGGTCGCAGCCGCCGACAGCCGCGCCCAGAACAGCCCCTCGCTGGTGATGAAGCCGACCAGGAACACCGGCACGGTCGCCGCGCGGGAGGAGGTGAGGTTCACCGCGAAGAAGAACTCGTTCCAGGAGAAGATCACACAGATGAGCGCGGTCGCCGCGATACCCGGCGCGACCAGCGGCAGCACCACGCGCACCAGCTCCTGGCGCAGGCTCGCCCCGTCGATGCGGGCGGCCTCCATGATTGCCGTGGGGACCTCGAGGAAGAACGAGCGCAGCATCCAGACCGCGATCGGCATGTTCATCGCCGTGTAGAGGATGATCAGCGCGGTCACGGTGTCCAACAGCTGCGCATCGCGCGCGATGACATAGATCGGGACGATCGCGCCGACCACCGGCAGAAACCGCGTGGAGATGAAGAAGAACAGCACGTCGCGCCACTTCTCGACCGGCTTGATCGCCAGCCCGTAGGCGCAGGGGATGGCGAGCGCCAGCACCAGCAGGGTCGAGACGACGGTGGCGGTGGCGGAGTTGATCAGGAACGGGGCGAAGTCACGGTCGAAGATCGCCCGGTACTGGTCCAGGGTCGGGGTGAACACCAGCTTGGGGGTGCTGGTGAAGGCGTCGGCCTCCTGCTTGAAGCCGGTCAGGAACATCCACAGCACGGGGAAGAAGAAACCGATGGCTGCGATCCACGCGAGTGTCGGCCCCAGCAGCCGCCCCACGCGGAAGCGGCCGGGGCGGGGGGTTCTGTCCGCGACGCGGCCCGGTGCTCGCTCGGCGACAGTGCTCATCGCGGCGCCAACTCCTCTCCCTTGAACAGGTTCGACAGGACCCGCAGCGCGATGGTCGCGATGATGATCGTGCCGATGGTGGTGACGATCGCCAGCGCGGCCGCCTGGCCGATCTCGAAGCGGCGGAAGGCCTGCAGATACAGGAAGTAGGGCAGGTTGGTGGTGGCCTGACCCGGGCCGCCCTGGGTGATGATGAAGATCGAGTCGAACGTCTGCACGATGAAGATGGAGCCGAGCAGCACGCACAGCTCCAGGTAGGTCCGCAGGTGGGGTAGGGTCAGGCGGCGGAAGATCTGCCAGTTGCCGGCCCCGTCGACCCGGGCGGCCTCGAGGATGTCGATCGACTGGCTCTGCAGCCCCGACAGCAGGATGATCATCATGAACGGCGTCCACTGCCACACCGCCACCGTGA
>WNFV01000761.1_pt1 | contig 43901 bp, 41 predicted proteins | sample 5400101 | NCBI WGS metagenome assembly WNFV01 (sample SAMN13153361, study PRJNA577476) | soil metagenome | isolation source: 115 cm soil or saprolite under grassland replicate 1 | place: USA:California | collected 2016-06-15 | reverse complement strand
GACTCGAGCCGGCCCATTCCCTTCTTCGCGCGGAAAGTCGTGCCCTTTCCGATCGGGCCGCCCGATGTCTTTTTGACCTCTTGGCAGTTGGGCTCCCACTGCGGCGCGTTACGAAGGTCGACCAGGAAGTCGAAGACCTCCTCGGGGGACCGCGCAACTGTCATCCGGAAGTTGTGCTCTATCATTGCGCCACCTCTTCTACGTGTCGTTTTCGTTCCAGCAATCTGGCCGTGTCTCACGCGCCGACTGACCGCCGCGCGAGAGACGATCTGGTCGGCCAAATGCGCGGCATCACGCTCCGCTCCGACGACGAGCGAGGAGTTGATCGAGTACAGGAACGGCAGCCCAATGAAGTACAGCCCGGGCGCCGAAGGGACGACGCCACGCTGCTGTTGTGGCCAGCCGTCGTCCCGGTCGATCGGGACCTCGATCCAGCGGGCGGTGTGTTCGTACCCCACGCACCAGATGACGTTCGCCACGTCGAGCACGCGACCGTCGTCGAGGAGGGGCAGCCCGTCGCGGGTGCCGACCGTTCTCGCGAGCACGCGCTCCACGCCGGCCGCCCGCAGATGGACAGGCTGACCCGGATCAGCGGCCCGCCGCCGGCGCGGAACTTCGGACGCGCTTTGCGCCCGAGCGGCGTATCGACCGTCAGCAGTCGACTGCCGAGAAACGACATCAGGTGCCCGAACACCTGGTAGGCACGGCTTCCGGGGTTGATCGGAATGTGGCCGGTGTCTCGACCTGACAGCCACGTGCGGTGCTCGCAGGCGACGTCGAAGGCGATCTCGGCGCCCGAGTTGCAGGCACCGACGACGAGCACCGCGCCGGGCCGCAGCTGCGCGGGATTGCGGTACTGGCTCGAATGAAGCTGCCGGATGTCGGGTTTGAGCTCGCGCGCGAAGTCGGGCACGCGGGGTTCGTGGTAGGCGCCGGCGGCGACGACGACCTGTGGCGCCAGCCAGCGTGCATCACCGGCGATGACGACGTATCCGTCACCATCTTCGGCACGACGGAGGGCGTTGACGTGAACTCCGGTTCGTACCGGCAAATCGAAAGTCACCGCATATTGTTCGAGGTAGTCGGCCATCTGGTCTTTGGTGGGGAACGAGTACGGCGGCGCCGGGAAGGCCATTCCGGGCAGAGCGTCATAGCGGGCGAACGTGAACAGGCGCAGCGAGTCCCAGCGTTTGCGCCAGCTGTCGCCGACTCGTGAATGCGCCTCGAGGATGACGAAGCGCAGTCCGCGACGGGCAAGGTAGTAACCGATCGCTAAACCGGCCTGGCCGCCGCCGATCACCACGACGTCAACGTGTTCTACTGACATGTGCTCCATCGCCGATGTGTGGCCAGTCAGCGACCGCGCGAGCGAGACTGGACGACACCTCCGCGCCCAGCTCGGTTTCGAGGTCTTTTGCGCGCATCGGCGCCGACCAGCCATCCAGCGTGCCGTGCGCCTTGTAATAGTCTTCAGGGCGCTGGACGCGGTCAGCTCGTTTCAGCCCGAACGTCCAGGGCCGCTCGAGCGCACGTTCGCCTTCGTGATCGAACAGGTCCCGCGCCAGAAGCACCAGGCGCATCTGATACCAAACCGCGTTCTCGTTGCTCATCGGCGCTTTCGCGTTTCCAGCCGGGGAATGCAAATCGAAGTCGTCAAGACTCGTGTATCCGCGCAGGCGGATCATGACATTGAACGCGCCGACTCGCGTGAGCGCATCGGGAAATGTTGTCAGGTTGGCGAGCTCCGAGGGCCGCTTCGTCGCGACGAACGTGTATAGCGCCAGATTGGCGAAGAGCTCCTTGAGCCACAGCGTCGGCAACACCGCACCGCCCTGCAGCTCGAACGCGTGCGCGAGCTCATGCACTGTGAATAGGTCGAAGAACCGTCTCAAATGGAGATGGGCGTGCTCGTCGCCATAGGTTTTCTTCAGCCTGGGGTATGCATCGAACGGCGACGCTACGCGCACGATCCTGCCGAGTGACTGCCACATCGGGTTGTCATCGGTCGCCACACGGAGGCGCTTGTCGGGTGGATCGTACGAAGGTACGCCGTAATTCCGCTTCCAATCCGCGGGTCTGAGGAACGTTGCGAGGATCTGGGGATGGACGTCCGGAAAGACGACAGAAAAGTAATCGTACGCGTCCTTGGTGAGTTGAGCCAACCGGACGGCCTGGTCGCGCCCACCTTCGCTGTAACGCGCGTCAAACGGATAGCCGTCGAGCCTCGCGAGATGCTTGACGATCTCGTTGGCTTCGGCCCTTGCCTGTTGCTCCGAAACGGCCGGGGTGGAGGGCCTGGAACGTGAGATCCCGAAGAAAGCAATCACGGCAGCGACGCTCATGAGCACCCCCACAGCGATCAGCGCTCGCTTCGTCCGACCTCGTTCCATCCCACGATGCAGAAAACGCATCGTGGAGACCCCGGCTCGTTGAAGGCGGCCCATCTGAGTGGCACAATCATCCACGTCCTGGGAGGTGAGCGCCATGACCGCACACGCCGATCTCTTGACAGAACGTGCCAAAGGCCGCGGCACGCGTACCGCGCCGGAGTCGTCGATCCCGGCGCAGGTGCTTCGCGTGTATATGGAGGCGATGCAGCGGCTCGGATACGAGGTCGACGCTCCGTGTGCCCAGGCCGGCATCACTCGATCCGGGCTCGAGCGCGACCCGGACGCCAAGATCCCGTGCGCGATCTGGCTTCCCATCTTTCAGCGTGCAATGCAGCCGCGGCCGCTGAAGAATTTCCTGTTCAAAGCGGCGGCCGCGATCCCGATCGGCAGCTTTCCACTGCTCGACTACCTCATGGTGACGTCGGACTCGGTCGGCACTGCGGTTCGCCAGCTCAAACGGTACCTCGGTCTCGTTGACAATCCGCACGTCATCGCGATCGAAGACGCCGACGATCCAGTCCGCGTGGTGTTCGTGAGCCGCGACGGGCGTCCCGCCGACGAATTCGGCATTGCGCTGATCCTGCTTCGGCTTCGAGAGGAAGCGGGGGAGGCCTTTCGCCCGAGCTATATCAGCTTCCAGCACATGCCCGAGGACACCGCCGAGATCGAACAGATGTTCGGATGTACTGTCCGCGCCTGTGCCGCGTGGAATGGCTTGGCGCTCTCCCGAGCCGCCTGGAACCTTCCGCTTCGACGAAGGGATCCGATTCTCGCGAAGCTTCTGCAGCAACAGGCTGACGAAGCAATCGCGCGGCTTCCGCGGATGGACGGCGCTGTGTACGACGTGCGACGCGCGTTGGCCTCACGCGTTGCGGGTGGAGATGTCCGCATCCAGTCCGTCGCACGCGCGCTGGCGACGTCGGTGCGTTCGCTCCAGCGCAGCCTCGCCGACGCCGGCTCCTCGTACCAGCAGCTCGTGGACCTCGCCCGAAAGGATGCCGCCGAGCGGTATCTTGCCACGTCCACGTTCTCGATTGGCGAGATCGCGTATCTGCTCGGCTACTCCGAAGCAGCCGCCTTCAATCGGGCCTTCAGGCGGTGGCACAAATCAACGCCGCAAGCATTTCGCGCACAGTCCCGGGCCGGACGCGCGACCGTCAACGTGAGCGCCTGATTCGCGCTCGTTGCTTGCCGTCTAAACGTGATCGCGACGAGCCCGCTCGTTGGTGGACCTTTGAGCCATAGCGGGTTCGTCGCGGCGCTCTCCGGTAGGCGACTTTCCGCGTTAATCCGACTGAGATGGTTCGATTCCCGTGAGGCCAACCAGCTCCGTCCCAGGTGTTCGCCGGCGATGTTCTGGAATCTTCGGTCACGTACTGCTCGGAGGAGATCCTTTGACGTCAGTACCCTACTAACTACTTATGTTCCAGCGGCAGCATGTAGTGCGCAAAGGCCCATTCAGAGACCTTCGGGCACGCCGCCCGACTGGCATCTGAATCGAATTGAAAGTGGATGCCGCCATAAATGCGGCTTCGGGCCTGCTGCACCGCCAGGTCGTCGAATCCGGTGACGCTCCAGTTCTGACACAGCGTGAATTTGCACTTGAGGGGACGAACACGAACGCACATCGGCGAGTACGCCTGGGCGCGCACTCCTAGCTCGTTCCTATTCGTACTGAGTCGTCCACATCGTGATGTTGTCGGTGTTCATCGTCATGCCTCGGGGATTTCCCAGCGGAACGTTTCGAGGGTGATCTTGTCTGGCTCCGGCCCGCCGCGTACACCGGTGTCGAGCGCGTCGATCGCGGCCAGCTCGCCGCTAGAGAGTTCGAAGTCGAAGATGTTGACGTTCTCCGCAATGCGAGCAGGCTTCGTCGACTTCGGAATCGCAGACCGTCCCTCCTGCAGGTGCCACCGCAGCATCACCTGAGCGGCCGACTTATCGTGCTGACGGGCGATATCTCGCAGCGTCGGATCGTCAAAGGTGCGCTTCTCTCCCCCGCGATATGAGGTGATCCCGCCGATCGGCGACCATGCCTGCGTCAGGATGCCGTGCTGTGAGTGCAGACGCTGCAGCGCAGTCTGTTGGAAGTACGGATGGACTTCGATCTGGTTCACGGCAGGAACGACTGTGACTTCAGCCACCAGTCGTGTTAGGTGCTCGGGCATGAAGTTGCTTACGCCTATCGCACGCACCCGGCCGTCGGCGAGCAGCTTCTCGAGCGCTCGGTACGCATCCAGCGTCAGATCAAAACGGCTCGGTAGGGGCTGATGCAGCAGAAGCAGGTCGAGGCGGTCGACGCCGAGCTTGCCAGCGCTCTTGTCGAATGCGTGCAGCGTGGCCTCGTAGCCGTAGTCGCTAATCCAGACCTTGGTCTCGATGAACATGTGATCGCGGGAGATGCCAGACCGACGCATCCCTTCTCCGACCTGGCGCTCGTTGAAGTACGAGGCCGCGGTGTCGATGAGGCGATAGCCCTCGGCAATCGCCGATTCGACGGCGGTCACCGTGTCCTCCGGCGAGCTCTGAAACACGCCGAGGCCAATCGCCGGCATCTGAACGCCGTTGTTCAAGGTGAGAAACGGGCGGGTGGTCATCTATTTAATCTGCCTCTCCCAAAAACGCACCGCGTCTCCGATCCACCCTTCGGCCGTCGTCCCTGTTCCGAGGCCGAAGCCATGACCGACCCCGCGGTACTTCCGGTATTCGACGTCCGTACCGAGTTTGCGCAGCGCCGCCACGCGCCGTTCCATGATTGCCACAGGCGCGATGCCGTCGTCCTCACCAACGGCAACGAATGTCGGCGGTTCGGTGGAGGCGACATCCGAATGGCCGGTGTAGAGGAGGACGAGACATGATGGCTTCGGCAGGTCCGAACCGCCAAAGCGGCCAGCGCCATAGGAACCGATGCTCGCCGCCATCCGTGCCCCCGCGGAGCTGCCCCACAGTGAGTAGCCGGCCGTCGTAACGTCGAGGGCTGCCGCGTGCCGGAGAATATACGAGAGCGCAGCGGCCAAATTCTGTGTGGCGACCGCGCCTCCACGCCCGGCGCGGTACTTGAGCACGAACGCGTTGTATCCGCGCTTGCTGATCTCGACCGCGTACGGGAAACCCTCGTGCACCGAGCCGGCGTACGCAAACCCACCGCCGGGCGCAATGACCGCAAACGGAGCGCCGGGTTTGCCTCTGAAAAAGAACAATCCTGTGTCGGTGGACAAGTCGTAGAAGATCCTCTTCCCGGTGGTCGCGTCATCGATCATTCGATTGAGCGACGACACAACGACCGCAGGATCCACATGGGTGTGGTACGGGAGCAGCGATCCGATGTCTCCGAGTGGCATCTTGGGGTCGTAGCGCCGGTCATCCCACGGAAGGAGGAAGCGGCTGAATCCGGCGAACGCTGGATGGTCCAGCAGATCGACAATACGGTCGCTCACCCGCAGGTGCGCCGGTACGCTGCTTGCGCTCATGTGGGGCTTCTGAGATCGAAGGAGCGCAGGGCGGTCTGGCCAACGGCTGGCGCGCCACCGCGGCCGCCGGTGTTGTTCTGGCAGACCCACAGTGTGTTGGTCCATGTTCTTTCCGACCTTGTGTCCGGCGACCGACGAGACGTTGATGATGTGGCCGGCTCTTTGCCGCTGCATGTGCGGTAGCGCCGCCGCGATGCCGTACAGCACGCCCTTGATATTGATGTCGATGGTGCGGTTCCAGTCGTCGATCTTCCGTCGCTCGAGCGGCGAATGCGGCATCACGCCTGCGTTGTTCAGGATCACGTCGATGCGGCCGTGCGTTTCGACGGCGGCGTCGACGAGCGCCTGCACCTGCAGCGGGTCCGTAACATCGATGACAACCGCGGACGCCTTGCCGCCAGCGCGCGTGATCTCGTCGACCAGCGCCTGAAGGCGCGCGGCCCGCCGCGCTCCCAGCACCACTGCCGCCCCGAGCTCAGCGAGATATCGCGCCGTCGCCTCGCCCAGTCCACTGCTGGCACCGGTGATGACGACGACCTTGCCCGTGATATTCGCTTCCGTGTGGATCTTCACTTCGCCGCTCCGCTCCGTTTGCCGGCGCGCGCGTCAATCCATTTCAAAATTTGATCGGCGATCTGCAGATTGTTCTTGTCCTGCATGAGCATGTGGCTGTTGCCGCGAATGCCACGGTCCGGGGGCGCCAGCATTTCCGCCTGACCGCCGGCGCGCGTGATGCGGCCGATCAGCGCTTGACACATCTCGAAACGGTCCTGCCAGGTCGGCAACGCCGCAATGCCGGTCGCGGTGGCGCGGTGGTCCCCGAACACGATCAGGATGGGCACCGTGACGAATGCTTTGATCTGGTCGTCGCTGTAGGTCGCAGGACAGCTGCCCGGCTCGACGAGAACAAGGCCCTTCATCACCGAGGGATTCAGCAGCGCCGCTTGCAGAGGAAACACGCCGGACTGCGAATGCCCCATCACCACGGCGCCGTTCAATTGGGCCGCCAGCTCCGACAGCGCCGTGATCGTCGATGTGGATGTCGTTCCTCGAAACATGTCAGGCACCCCCTGCTTCGAAAGTTCATCCACTGCCGTCAGGGGGAACTGGCTGTCGGAGAATGGCTGGCCCGGCGTCGCGCCGAAGCGGAAGTTCGGCCAGACGCCTTCGTCGCTGAAACGCAGCCAGACCGGCAGTTCGGCCGCTGGCTTGGAGCCCGCCCGCACGTCATTCAACAGCGCCTGGTTGAAGCCCGATCGGCCGCGCCCCACCTGGTCGGGCACGTACACAGGATGGCCTTTCCGAACGAAATACTCGTCCCATCCCATTCGACCGTCCGGCGTCGTCTCCCAGGACTTGCCCGTCAACGTCGCACCGTGCACCATCACCACCGGCACGTTGCGGTCGCCGCCCTGCGGCACCATGTAGTGCACGTACAACTGATTGATGGTGATGTGCCCTCCAGGTCCGAGATCCCCGAGCTCACCCGCGGTCTGCTCGACCTTCTCGCCGCCGACGAAGAAGCTGCCTTGAGCCTTCAACACCAGCGGCTTGTCGGGCGTCTTCACGTCCTTGAGCGCCTGCGCGGTGACGCCGGCGGGAGCGCCGAGGACTGCAGCGGCGATACCGATGAGGACGAGAGGACGAATCCACCAAGAGACAGGCTGAGGTTGCACGCGTGATCTCCAATCTGCGTTCACCCTGACGAGCGTAATGGACCGCGTCAGTCGTTCTGTGCCTATTCCTGCGGAGATCGGTCGTCAAATGAGGGAGATGCCGTAGGTTTAGGCAAGCTCGCGATCGGTCTCGGTTGTACCATCCGGTCCCATGAGATCCACTGTCGCGGTGTCGAGAGAGCGCAGTCTCGAAGGGCCGAGCGAGTTGTCGCTGCGAAGATTCGCCAGTCTGGTTGCGCAGTACGCGCCGCATGACGGAGCGTTCCCGTTACGGCTGCCGGGAACGTTTGTGGCGCGGCGCTCGCACATGACCACCGAGCCCATGTACGCGACCATGCGTCCTGCGGTCTGCATCGTGGCGCAAGGAGCCAAGGTCGTCATGGTCGGACGCGACGTCGTCGAATACGACCCGGCACATGTGCTCGTCCTCGCCGTCGATCTCCCGATTTCCAGCCAGGTGATTCGAGCCAGCCGCAAAGAGCCGTATCTCGGTTTCATCCTCGACCTTGATCCCGCACGTGTCGCTGAACTCGCCACGCGGGTGTTTCCACACGGCATTCGCAAACCCTCTAACGTTCGAGGTCTCTACGTCGGCCACTCGACCGACGGTCTCGTGGATGCGGTGACACGATTGCTCGACCTGATGGCGGACCCTGAAGAGGCGGAGATGCTCGGGCCGCTCGTCGTCGACGAGATCGTCATCCGTTTGCTGCGTACGGCGGTCGGTCCGAGGGTCGCCCAGATCGGACAGCCCAAGTCGGGTGTTCAGCGCATCGGTGAGGCCGTGTGCTGGATCCGCGCGCATTTTGCGCAGCCGGTCACCGTCGACGAAATGGCGGCCTCAGTCCACATGAGCGCCTCGTCCTTTCACGAGCGTTTCAAAGCCGTGACCTCGCTGAGTCCGCTGCAATACCAGAAGGTGCTTCGCCTGCACGAGGCGCGGCGGCTGATGCTGTTCCAGAAAATGGACGCGAGCGACGCGAGCCACCGCGTCGGCTATCTGAGCCCATCGCAGTTCAGTCGGGAGTACGCGCGCTTCTTCGGAAACGCGCCGGCCAGAGATATCGCTCGAGTGCGTGAGGAGGGGTTTGCGCATGGCGGCAGTGACGTCTAGGGCTGCGCGGAACAACTGGCGGTTCGGCGCATCGGCGGGACTCGCGATGGCGATGGGAGTCGCCACTGCCGCCCTCTCGCAATCGCCGGCTCCGATCGTGAAGATCGACAGCGGCGAACTGCAAGGCGGTGTTACCGACGGGGTCGTGTCCTTCAAAGGCATTCCGTTCGCCGCGCCTCCGGTCGGCGAGCTGAGATGGCGGCCACCGCAGCCCGTCGCCCGGTGGATGGGCGTGCGCCAGGCGACGGAATTCGGCGCTGACTGTATGCAGGGCCGCTTCGGTCCGCCACCGGCCGCGGCGCAAGGTGCGCCGACGCCTCGGATGCCGTCTGAGGATTGTCTGTATCTGAACGTGTGGCGTCCCGAGGATCCGACCGCGCGTAATCTGCCGGTGATGGTCTGGATCTACGGAGGCGGCTTCACCGGCGGCTCGAGTGCGTCGCCCAACACGTCGGGCATCGGCTTCGCCAGGCAGGGCGCCGTCCTTGTCGCCATGAACTACCGCGTAGGGCGCTTCGGCTTCTTCGCGTTTCCGGCGTTGCGAGACGAACATCCCGACGAGGCGAAGGGCAACTACGCCTACATGGATCAGATCGCGGCCTTACATTGGGTGAAACGAAACATCGCGGCCTTCGGAGGCAATCCCGACAACGTCACGATCTTTGGATTCTCCGCGGGCGGTGTCTCCGTTCACAGCATGCTCGCGTCGCCGATGGCGCGCGGGCTCTTCCACAAAGGCATCGTGGAGTCCGGCGGCTCTCGCGACAGCGTGCTCACCGCGCGACCGATGCGTGCGGACGGCATCGATCCGAACTATCCGGTGTCGGCCGAGACGATCGGCATCACGTTCGCGAAGTCGATGGGAATCGAAGGCACGGACCAATCCGCTCTGGCCAAGTTGCGAGGCCTCAGCGCCGACGAAGTCCTGCGAGGCCCTCCGGCTCAGCCAGGAGCGAACGCGCCGTCGTACGAGACGACGCCGATTCTAGATGGCAAATTGATCACGGAAACCGCGGAGACGGCCTACAAGGCTGGCCGCCAGCCGCGCGTGCCGTTGATGCTTGGCAGCAACAGCGCCGATACCGCCGGCAACCGCGTCCGCGCTCGCACGAAGGACGAGTTGTTCGCGCGCTACGGGCAGTGGAGCGGCGAGGCGAAAGCGGCCTACGATCCCGACGCCACGACGGACCTGGCCACATTGGTGCAGCGGGCCAATGACGACTTCGGTCAGGCCGAGCCAGCGCGGTTTGCCGCGGACGCGTTTGCCGCCCAAGGATCTCCCGCGTATCTGTACCGGTTCTCGTACGTTCAGACCTCGATGCGGGAACAGTTGCGAGCTGGGACGCCGCACGGCGGCGAAATCGCCTACGTGTTCGGCACGCTGTCGGCAGGCCGCGGCGGTGCACCGACGCCGGAGGATCTGTCGGTCTCGCGCCTGGCGCAAAGCTATTGGGTCAACTTCGCTAAAACCGGCGACCCGAACGGACCCGGTCTGCCGACTTGGCCGCGGCACGTCGCCGACGATGGGCAGATTTTCGAGTTCCGGCCCAATGGATCTGCGAGCGCTGGTCCCGATTCGCGGAAAGCACGACTTGACGTGACACGGAAGGCCACCGAATCTGGCAAGCGTGCGGATTTTTGATTATGGTCCGCTTTACAGCCTTCCTGACGACGCTGGTTCTGTTGGCTTCGGCATCCGCGGGGACCCAATCTACCAACAATCAAAGGCTAGTGATCACGCGCGACGGTTCTCGCGCCGTGGAGCGAGGGCCGGAGGCGAAGTTCATCGGTGATGTTCGCGTCGAGAGGCTGTTCGAGGCGGTTGCCCCTTCACACTCCAGTGGCGGGTTCGTGACATTCGCGCCTGGCGCTCGCACCGCCTGGCATTCGCATCCCGCTGGTCAGATCCTGATTGTTACGACCGGCACCGGCCGGGTTCAGCTATGGGGTCAACCGATTGAAGAGATCCGTGCCGGGGACGTTGTCAGGATCCCAGCTGGCGTCAAGCACTGGCATGGAGCGTCGCCGCATGCGTCGATGACACACCTCGGAATCACCGAGGTCCGCGACGGTACGGCAGTGCAGTGGATGGAAAAAGTGAACGACGAGCAATACAGCGCCGCGGTGTCCAGCCCTCAGCAAGGCAGCGCCAGGCCGTCGGGTGAGCTGCAGCAGCGAGTCGCGCCCGGTCTGGCGACGCTCACCGACGACGTGCTGTATGGTGACGTGTGGCAGCGGCCCGATTTGTCGCCACGCGACCGCAGCCTGGTGACGATCTCAGTGTTGATCGCGACGGGAAACACCGCACCGCTCAACGGCCACCTGAATCGAGCACTCACAAACGGTGTCAAGCCAAGTGAGGCCTCCGCGCTTCTCGCGCATCTCGCGATGTATTGCGGCTGGCCGAGGGCGGTTTCGGCACTCGAGGTGTACGACCAAGTGTACAAGGCACGGAACATCGACACCAGCACTCTGTCCCCTGTGAGTCCGCGGCTTGCCGTGCCGCCGTCTGAAGCGGCACGCGCGGCGGCAACCAGGGCAGACTTAGAAACCGTTGCGCCGAAGTTCGTCCAGCTGACCAACGACGTGGTCTTCGGGGCTCTGTGGCGGCAGCCCGAGCTCAGTGTCCGAGATCGCAGCCTCGTGACCATCGCCGCGCTCTCCGCGACGGGCGACGACGATCAGCTCGATGTGTATCTGCGCCGTGGAGTAGAGAGCGGTCTGACCCGCCCGCAGATCGTCGAGGCATTGACGCATCTGGGCTTCTACGCCGGCTGGCCCAAGGCGACGAAGGCGTTGAGTGCGGTCGCAAAGACACTTCGCCGCTAACAGAACAGGACGCAAGCGGCTCGGTCGTCTACCTTTCGACGCGGGTTTGCGCTACTTATCGCGCAAGAAATGCGAGCGCCTTGGGCACGAAGTCCGCGTGGAACTGGAACACACCGCCGTGCCCCGCATCGGGATAGATGATGAGATCGCTATGCGGAAGACGGCGCGCCAAATCGTGCGTGTTCTTGGTTGGGACCATGCGATCGCTCTCGCCGTTCGCGACAAGCACCGGTTGATGGACCTGTGACAGATCCGCCGGCTCCTTCGAGCCCCAGCGCCGCAGCGCCTTCAACTGTGCCCGCAGCGCGGTCACGGTGATTTCCTTGTCACGGTTCCGCGAGCGTTCCTTCAGTCGGGCCAGAAATTCTTTGCCGGCGCGGATCCCGCCGGGCGTCCTGGTGAAGAACAGGAACTGCTTCGGGTCTTGATGGGTGAGCAAGCCGCGGAGCATGTCGAAGTACGTGACACGGGCGACCGTGCTGATGCCTTCGCCGCCGGCGGGACCTGTCCCCGCGATGATCATCCTGCGTACGAGTTGCGGCTCCATCAGCACGATCTCTTGCGCGATCATCCCGCCCATCGAGAACCCGAAGAGGTCCACCTGTTCGAAATCCATCGCCTTGATGAACGTGATGGCGTCCTTGGCCATCTGCTCGATCGACGTCGCCGGTGAGCCGCTGGATGCGCCGACGCCTCGGTTGTCGAACGTGATCACGCGACGGCTCGCCGCGAAACCATCAACAACCCGAGGGTCCCAGTTGTCCAAGACGGCAGCGAGGTGGACGAGGAACACTACCGGCGTGCCGGCATTGTTTGTCCCGAGCTCGCGGTACGCGAAGTGAACTCCGCCAGCGGTGATCGTCCGCGTTGGCACATTCTTCCAATTGACCGTCGGCTCCTGCTTCGTACTCATGTTGATCTCCTGTCGCGCTGAACTGAACAGTGTTCACCTGCTCGCCGCGTTTTCACCTCAGTGAGACGACGACCTTGCCCTTTGCGCGTCCCGCTTCGACGTAAGCCATGGCTTCCTTCGTTGAAGCGAAGGGGAAGACTCGGTCGACGACTGGGCGAATGATTCCGTCATCGATGAGCGCAGTGATCTGGGCCAGCTGTTCGCCATTCGCTCTCATGAAAAGAAATGAGTATTTGGCTTTGCGGCGCTTGGCTTTCGCTCGAATCCCGTAGCTCAAGACGCCCACGATCGTTCTCAAGACCCATGACGCGCCGATGCTTCGCGCAAACGCGGCGTCGGGTGGGCCTGAAATCGAAATAAGCTGACCGCCGGGCTTGAGTATCCCCAGAGATTTCTCGAGGGTCACCTTATCCAGGCTATTCAAGACCACGTCGTAGTCCCGGAGGACGTGTGCGAAGTCCTGCTTCTTGTAATCGATCACGACGTCTGCGCCGAGGCTTCTGACCAGATCGACGTTCGCCGTGCTCGTGGTTGTCGCCACCGTCGCGCCGACGTGTCTCGCCAGCTGAATGGCAAATGTGCCCACACCACCTGAGCCCGCGTGGATGAGAACCTTTTGTCCCCTCTTCAGATTCGCTCGTTCGATGAGGGCCTGCCAAGCAGTCAAGCCGACCAAGGGGATGGACGCCGCTTCTTCCATCGAGAGTGCCTTGGGCTTGATCGCGACGTCCTCTTCTTTGATCCCAATGAATTCCGCGAACGCACCGATTCGCCCGTCAGCCGGCCGCGCGTAGACCTCGTCGCCGGCCTTGAATCGCCGCACGCGAGATCCAACCCGCACCACGACCCCGGCGACGTCATGGCCCAGAATGAGCGGCAGTCGATAGGGCAGAATGCGCTTGAACTCGCCGCTTCTGATCTTGGAGTCGAGCATGTTTAGACCGGCGGCGCGGACGTCGACGAGGACGTCATCCTCTCGCAGCTCCGGCTCTGGCACGTCGGCAGCGCGCACACGATCCGCGCTTCCATAACGATCGAGGATGAATGCCTTCATCGTGTTGCCTGCCTCATTTCTTCCGGCACGCTCGGCGGCGCCATCTGCATGTCGAGACGCAGGTCTTCGAATCCGAGCGTCCACTACGTCAAGCAGCAGCGGGAACGCCTGCGACCTGCCGCTCGAGCTTGGGATCCGCGAAGAAGGCCAGGCCCGTGAGAGTGCGTAACCCATTTCAAAGCTCCTGACGATCTCGCGATACGCGAGGCTGAACGCGGCAACCACTTGTCGACCGCCGAGAACAGACCGTTCTGTCTATTCATGCCGTTGACAATAGACCGATCTGTCTGTATTGTCAAGAGGTGCCGCAGAAAGCTAGAAAACGAGCCAAAACCTCCGCAGTCGCTGTCCGTGACCGCCTTCTCGATGCCGCTGATCGCCTGTTCTACCAGGAGGGCGTGCGGGCCGTGGGCATCGACCGTCTCCTGGCGGAAGCGGACGCCGCGAAGGCGTCGCTTTACCAGCACTTCGGCTGCAAGGACCAACTCGTGGCGTCGTACCTCGAGCGCAAAACCGTGGACGCCCGCGCGCACATCGAGCGGTACCTCGCCGACACGCCGCCGTCACAACGCGCGCTCAAGTTTTTTGACTGGGTGGTGGACTGGGCAGAGTCGAAGGACTTCCGCGGTTGCCCGTTGCAGCATACGGTGACCGAACTCACCGATGCCGCGCACCCGGCGCGCGCCATTGCTCACGGTCAGCGCGAGTGGTTCTCGGAGCGTTTCCTCGAATGGGCGACGGCGGCGGGGCTGAAGGACGCGAAGGCCACGGCTCGCGCGCTGATCGTGCTGTTCGATGGCGCCGTCGCGGGTTCTGAGGTTGACGGGCCGCAGCGGGCGAGGGACGCTCGATGGATGGCCAAGAAGTTGTTGGCCGGCTGAACCCCCCAACCGCCGCTGCGAGGAGTGCCCAATTGATCAGCGCCGCCGGAGACACGTTCGCCGAGAAGAAGGGTCGGTCGAGATACTGGTTGTGAAGGCTCTGGTCGGCACATCGCGAACACCTCGATCGAGCACCGCGGCGTAGACGTCGCCGCTTGTGAATCCTCGGCGATACTCCGGATAGCGCCAGCACGCCGCCTTGATCTCCAAGATCACTGCGCGGTTGGTGTCGTTCAACCGCCCGGACAGGACCTCGCCGTAGCGGCGCACCACGTCGAACGCTTGCTGGTTCGTCCTCATCGGGGAGCTATGCTTTGCGCATGGCTGACCGTGAAGGGCGTGAACGTGGCGAGATGGCAGGAGAGGGCCGCAGGCCGGTCGGCCTCCTCGTAAAGACGACGCGCCGTGTTGCCGTCGGGTTGACGATGGCGATCGGCGTCGCTCTCCTGATGTCGATCACGTGGGCTGGCTCTCGCTCCTCACTCTTTGTCCGCACGATGATCCTCGGATTGTCGGCGACGGCGGTCTTCACACTCTTGGAGGTGTGGCCGCGATACCTGCCGCGGTGGCTCCAGCGATGGGTGTTGCAGGTCGTGGCGGTCGGCATGTGCATGCCGGTCACGATGTCGCTGATCTACGTCCTGGGCACTCCGCGCGGTGCCGCGCCATTCTGGGAGGACCCGGGCCGCATGAGCGGGTGGACGCATCTGACCGTCGCCGGTGTCCTCCTCGCGCCGTGGACGGCGCTCGCCGCGATCGTCCGGCAGAAAGACGCGTTTGCGCGCGAGCAGAGACTGGCGTTCGCGCTCGAGCGCAGTGAGCTTGAGCGGCAGGCGCTCGAGGCGCGACTGCACCTGCTGCAGGCGCAGGTTGCGCCGCATTTCCTCTTCAACACCCTCGCGAACGTGCAGGCGCTCGTCGATGCGGGCTCGCCGCATGCGTCGACGGTGCTCCGAAGTCTCACCGCGTATCTGCGCGCGGCGGTGCCACTACTCGACGAGTCCGCTGCCACGATTGAGCGGGAGCTGCAGCTTGTGCGACCATATCTCGAGCTCATGCAGATGCGCATGCCCGACCGCCTCCAGTACGCGATCAACGTCAACCCGTCGGCGCTGAAGGTTCGGTGTCCTCCGATGACCTTGTTGACGCTGGTCGAGAACGCCGTGCGCCACGGCGTCGACCCCAGCGAGGAAGGCGGCCGGATCGACGTTGACATTGCGCGCCGTGGTGAACGCTGCGTGGTCCGTGTGACCGACACGGGTGTCGGACTCCATGAAGCGGCGAACGGTCTCGGGACCGGGCTGACGACTCTGCGCGAGCGGCTGCAGCTGATCTTCGGCGATGCGGCGCACCTCCGCCTGACAAACAACGCTTCCGGCGGCGCCAGCGTCGAAATCGACCTGCCGGCCCAAACATGAACGCCCACGCGACAGCGCTGATAGCGGACGATGAACCGCTGCTGCGCGATGCGCTGCGGCGCCAGCTTGCGATCGTGTGGCCCGAGCTCGAAATCGTGGCCGAGGCGCGGAACGGACGGGAGGCGGTGAGGTTGTTCGAGGAGCATCATCCGGACCTCTGCCTCCTCGACGTCCACATGCCGGGACTGTCCGGCGTCGAGGCTGCGAACCACATCGGCCGGCGCGCGCATCTCGTATTCGTCACTGCGTACGATCACTACGCGGTGCAGGCCTTTGCGCAGGGCGCACTCGATTACCTGCTGAAGCCGGTCGAACAGACGCGGCTCGCCGAGACCGTGAGCCGTCTCAGGGAACGCCTGCGGTCGTCGAGGCCGGCGATCAATACCGAGCAGTTATTGCAGCAACTGAGCGAACAGCTGGCGAAGCTGCAGAGTGCCGGCGCCAAGGAGGCACTGCGATGGATTCGGGCACAGGCGGGGAAGACCGTGCGCCTGATTGCGACCGAGAACGTCGATTATCTTCGCTCCGACGCGAAGTACACCATCGTTGCCTGGCGCGATGGAGGAAAACCAGTGGAGGCGGTGGTGCGGATGCCGCTGACGGAGCTGATCGAGCAGCTTGATAAGGAGCAATTTGCACAAGTCCATCGGTCGGTTATCGTGAATCTGCATGCGATCAGCCATGTGAGGCGGCATGACAACGAAACGGCGGAGATTCACTTGAAGGGTCGAGACGACGTTCTGCCGGTGAGCCGCAGCTACCTGCATGTGTTCCGGCAGATGTAGCCGCGTTCGCCAAGGCTTCGGCGCCCAAGGCCGCCGTTCGTCCTCGCAAATCCGCTCTTCGTCGCAAGCTGGTTGCTCGAGCGCCGGCGTGCCGCCACTATGCTGCCGATGAAGCAAGGCGCAATCCTGGTCGTCACGTCTCTGCTCTCGATCCTCTTGCTGACGCTTCACGTTACGGACGACATCGTCCGTGGGATATCGAAGGCCGAGCCCTCAAACACCGCGCTGGTCGTCCTCGCGATCTTCCTGTACGGGACGCTCGTGCTGTCCGAACGGCGATCGGGATACGTCATCATGCTGCTCGTCGGGTTGTTCGCGGCAGCCATGCCCGTCATCCACATGAGAGGCGCCCATTACAGCGAGATCGCCAGGTCCACCGGCGGCTTCTTCTTCGTCTGGACACTCTGGGCGCTCGGCGGGCTCGGGGGCCTCACCTTCATCCTCTCGGCGCGCGGGCTGTGGAATCTGCGACGAGGCCAGTCGCGGAAGTCCAACAACGAGAATATGGAGACCCACACCCAGCATGACCGAGGCGCGAATCCCTTGACACCCAGCCCTTGACTTCGTGGAACGTGTTCATTAGCGCGTCTCGATGTGAACCAGGAAACGTCTGTGTTTCTGGGCGAGTGTCGAGGACACCTTACACAGTTTCTACACAGTTCGAAATGCGACTTGTAAGCGGCTCTGCGCCGTTGGTCTCTCTGATGGTCGAACTGTGCCCGAGAAGGCTCTACTTCGCGGCGCTCCCAAGATGCTGCTCGAACCACTGCATCAGTGCGGAATAGGCGCGCTCGAGATCTGCGGGAGCGGCGCCCTCGAACCCGTGTCCCGCGCCTTCCATTCGAATGAACGACGCGGGCACGCCCGCCTTGGTTAACGCCGCGTACATCGTCTCCCCCTGCTCGATCGGGACGGCCGTGTCGGCGTCGCCGTGCACGATGAGCGACGGAGCCGAGCCAGGCGAGACGAAGCGCATGGGCGAGAACTGCGCCGCTTCGGCCTTCGTAAACTTGAAGACCGGCTGCTGCGTCGCCCATCGAGCGAGATCCGTCGGCGGATAGTTCGCCACGACCGCCGCCACGCGACTGGATTCCCTGAGCACCGGGTCGGCGGCCGACGGATCGCCGGAGTCGCCCGTCGTCCCAAGCAGCAGCGCGAGGTATCCCCCGGCGCTGTTACCGAAGACGCCAATGCGGCTGGGATCGACGCCGTACTCCTTCGCATGCTGGCGGATGAAGCGGACCGAGCGCCGCATGTCCGCCACGATCGACGACAAGGGATACCTCGGCCAGCTGCCGTGTCTCACGGCGAAGATGGTGAATCCCTTCTCGTTCAACAGAGGATAGGCCTGGGTGAAAATCCGGGCGAGCTCCACGCTCGATTGCCACCCGCCGCTCACGATGGAGATCAGGCCCGCGCCGTTGGGGTGTGCCGGGCGGTGCACGTCGAGCGTGAGCGCCAGACCGTCCTTGTGCCCGTACACCACATCCGTCGTCACCGAAGGCTGACGCGCGGGTGCCGGGACAGTGCCGATTCCGCGTGCCGTCGCTGAACAGGCGCACGCGACGAGCGTGAGCAGCACGACCGGCGAACGCAAGGGAGTGCCGCTCATGGCTGCTGCCGGACGACTTCGTAGTCGCCCCTCCGTGCGCCTTCGCGCACCACCCAGCCCGGAGCCGCCTTGAACGTCCATCCGTCTCCAGCGAACGTACCGTCATCACGTCGCACGGGTGCCGACACACGACGGGAGCTGCCATCGGTTGCAACCAGCACGCCTTTCTCCGCATCGAGCGTCCCCCACGGGCCTGACGCCTTGAAGGCGCCAAAGTATACGGTCCCACTTCCTTGAATCACCACCGCACCCGTGGAATTGGACCCGGCGCTGCCGTTTCCCGGCATCACGAGCACGGGACCGTCGATGAACTGCCGTCGCAACGCCGCGAGACGGTCCTGGCGCTGCTGCTCGCGCTGCTCCTCAGACCGGCGGATCTCAGCACCCCCATATCGCGCGGCCGACGCCGCGGCGTTGGCGGCCGGTTGAACGGAGAGCGCATTCATCAGGAGGGTGCCGATGTCGTCGGTGTTGCGCACTCGTCTCCTCCACCCGTCCGACGAGGCATCGAGCAGAAGGCCATAGGCCGGAATCGTGGTCGACGGGAACGTCCGAACGACGCTGTCCGGTATCCCGGCCGTCCCCAGCAGTAGATCGACCGCGCTCGCGATCGCGTCGGCGGGAGACGATGCTGCGACCACGATGCCCGTGTAGTTCGGGAGCCCTTCCGTGATCTCCACCTTTCGCTCATCTTCAGCGCTGCCGGCGTACAGCGCGCGCCGCGCCTTGCGGAATGCGAGCGCGTCGCGAACGGCGTCCACCCGCGCCGCTCCTGATTCCTGCAGCGCCCGCGCGAGCGCGCGCCATTCGAGCCGCAGCCAATACCGGCCGTCCATCGCGTCGACGTGTTCATTCGCCGCCGCGAGTTGCATCAGTCCCAGACCTGGCTGCACGCGGTGGAACATCTCGTGGATAAAGAGCTCCCTGCGGCTACGCGGTGATGCAAGGCCAGCGACGAAATCCCAATTGAACGACACCCACGTCGTCCCACCCCACTCGATCGGCGCGTTGACGAGTCCGAGCACCCGTGGCCAAGGTGCGTCGGGCGCCGGTTGGCTCGTGGCGAGCGTGTGCGTTCTCTGGTCGGCGATCACCAGTGGTGCGCAGAGTGACACGCCCCACAGACGGCCGCCGTCGCGCTCGCAGAGCGCCTGGGCCTCTTTGAAGTACTCCTGTGCGCGCTGTTGATCGACCTGTGCCACCGCCGGCGGCGGGTGGCCTACGACCACGTAGGTTACGACTGCCGTACACAACGCTGATATCCGCATCGTCTGCTCCCTCGCCGTTACCTACCGTGGCACGACCCGCGTTCCCGTGACGCGGTCATGCGGTCCGCGCCCTGGATTCGCGATGGTCCACGCGGCGCCTGCCGCCATCATTAAGAACGCGAGACTGCCCACGACAACCGCGACGTCCGGAGACACACGCGGCTCGCCGAACATCGGGACTCCGACACAGGCGATCCACGCGAGCGCCGGAGACCAGGCGACCAGGAACCGTATCGCCGATCGCGCCCGGCCAATCTCGCGGCCGTCGCGGCTCACCACCGCGTGCCCGAGAGCCCGCGTCACCAGACCGCCCGGCACGGCCAGCACCGATATCAGACCGCACACGATCGAGAGCAACACCGGAATGGATGCGAACCCGTTGGCGACAAGGCCCCGGAGCGCCTCGCCACCGGCGGGGACATTTGCGCCCAGGCTTGCGGTCTCGGCTGCCAACTCTTGAATCTGCGGCGCGACGATGGCGGAGGCACGCGCGAGCTCGTCGGGAGAGACCGTCGGATAGCGCGCGGCGATCTCTGCCGCCGTTCGTCTCATAGTGAGGAACGGTTCTATCTGAGGCGCCTGAGTGTTCCAGAACTCGCTCGTGAGCTGCGACCCAAAGTGCGCAGCCACATACTGCTCCGCCGCGGTGCGCTGCTCTCGAGTCTTGAACTCGGCATTGGCACTTGAGTCAGTGAGCCACGTCATCCACCTCATGAAATCGTTTCTCTGCCGAAAAATGTTGCCGGCATCTCCCTGGAGGGATCTCGCGAACATGGGAAGCATCACGCTGACGATCAGAAACAGTGCGGCCATCGGCATCGCCGCTAACGCCATCGGCAGGCCACGACGGATGCGCGAGGGACGGCTGGGAATCGATGCGAGACGCAGGAGCTCCGCCTTGACGTCAGCGAGCGCTGGCGGCGCTCCGCTCGCAAGTCGATGCAACAGCGTCGCGCCCGACAGCGGCGCGGCCGGTTCCTTGGTCGGAGCACATGCGCGTGTGGAGACGGCCGCCAGCAGCTCGATGGGATGGAGAGGCTGCTTGGCGTCCGGCGCGACCAGCGCGGGCCACGGGAAATCGAGGAGCACGAGTTGTCCGTCCGGTCGCCTCCAGACGTGGGCGAGACTGCGCCGTGTGTCCCCGTCTTCGTGAGCGGAGGCATCGAGCTCGGTCGCCAGGCTGGAGAGCGCACGATGCACCTGACGCCAATCGGACGTCGGCAGCGCGGTCAGGAATGGCTCGCCCCGCGGCGCCTCGAACGCGTCCCAATTCTCAGTCGCCGATCGGTGCCCCGCGAGCCAGTACAGCCGCCCGGGCCGTGACACATCACGCCGGGTCGCGTCGACCGGCGGTGTCCCTGGCGCAACTTCGTGAATCCAGACATGACGGCGAAGGATCGGATCAACGCCGACGAACAATCGTCCGCCGCCGGTCTCGCCGACCATCGTGTGCACGGCGTACGGTCCGACGCGTCGCAAGGACGAAAGAGCAGGAACGAGATCGGCAGGTGAAGCCTTCGGAGCGGCGGAGGCGACGGGCCTGACGTTCCGCTGCACGACACGCGTACGGCTCAGCAGCTCGTGGACGCCGGTCCAGCCGTTGCGACGACGGGCGGTCGAGAACAGCAGAATGGTCAACAGCAGCGACAGCGCCGTGTACACGACGCCCGGGACTGTCGGTCCCCTCGTGGCGCCGATGAAGAAAATGACGCTGGGCACCTGGAACACCGCGGTACGTACGCCAACGCGCAGCCACCACCGATCATCGGTCTCGGACGTCACGCGCAAGCCCATGAGTCGCTTGCCCAGCGAGGCTCCCCAGCCGCCTTCCAGGACGAAGAAGTAGATCACCGGCGCGAGCCACGACCACGCCGAAAGGCGGAGCAGCATGGCCGAGCCCGCGGATCCGAGCGTCACGCCGACCGTCCACGCCGAGGACGTGAGCAGCCAGATCGTGATCGAGACGATCACCGAGTCAGCGATCCACGCGGTAAAGCGCGCCCCCAGTGGGGAAGGGATTTTATCCGCGGATCCGTACGGCCGCAGGAGATCCGCCAACTCGGCGTACGACTGCGGTCGTCCGGCGGGAGCCTTCGCGACACAGCGCAGCACGACGGCCGCGAGTCCGCGTGGAATGTCGCGCCGAAGCACGCGCGGTGACGCGGGCTTCTCGGAGGCCACCTTCGACACGAGCTCGCGCAGGTCCGGCGCGTCGAGCGGCGGCCGTCCCGTCAAGAGGTAGTAGAGCGTCGCGCCGACGGCGTAGATGTCGGCGCGAACGTCGAGCGGCTCGCCTCGCAACTGCTCCGGCGCCGCGAATTGCGGCGTGCCCTCGAAGCCGGCCGTCGCCAGCTCGTGCCGCACGTCGCGTGTCAGCGTGGAGATGGAGAGTCCGAAGTCGCCAACCTTGACGGCGCCGTCGGCGTCGACAAAGCAATTCGACGGCTTGATGTCGCGGTGGAGAATCCCCGCCGCCTGCGCCGCGTCGAGGCCGCCGATGATGTCGAGCACGGCCGATACGGCGGCGGATGGAGGCATCGGCCCCTCGGCCGAGACGCGATCTTTCAGCGTGCCGCCGGAGAGCAGCTCCATCGTGATCGCGGGCGCGCCGCCGACTTCTTCGCTGCCGAAGATGTAGACCGTGTGCGCGTGGCTGATCGATGCCGCCAACTGCCCCTCGCGAAGGAATCGCGCACGGTCTTCGTCGCCCCGCAGCGTAGCGCGCAAGACTTTCAGCGCCAGGCGTCGTCCTGTCTCGAGTTGCTCGGCCTCGTAGACCTCGCCCATTCCACCGCGGCCGAGCAAGCGGATGACCCGATACGACCCCCAGAGTTGCCCGTCCACAAGGTGCGGTGCGCCAGGTCGCGGCGGATACCCCGTGGACGCCCCGCCAGTCGAGGTCGCGTCACTGGATCCCGTGAGCGTTTCCACCCCGGCGGTCAGCAGGCACGACGCGCACAGACCTTCGGGTGCATCAGGCGGCAGTGGCCGTCCGCACCGTGGACAACGTCGCGACAGGTCGGTGACCGTTTCGGACATCACATCCCCCCGGTTCGTCTGAGGCCAGATTTGGCCGTTCATCCGCCTCCGCTCGCGTCTGAGTTCCACGCGAGCTACGGCGAGATGTCCCGCCGAAGCGGCGAAGCCGCGAAGGCGGACATCTGGATCAGACAGAACCGTCGCCCGGGGTTACGCGCTCAACGCCTGAATGAGATGACGGATCTCGTCGTCGACGTTCCGTCCATCGGCAACGGTTTCCGCGACGCGCTGGCGCAACAGGGATTGAAACCGGCGTCTGAGACGATGGACCGCGGCTTTGACCGCGCCTTCCGACGTCCCGAGGCGGGCCCCGACGGCGGCGTATCCGCCAGCCGGTGTCTGCCCGAGCAGGCACGCTTTGAGCTCATCGAACTCGGAGGCGCGTCCCTGAGCGGTCCATTGCGTGCGAAGGTCGGTGAGCAGGCGCTCGACGACCGTCAACGCCCAGCGTCGCTCGAACAGCGTTTCGGGAGTGGCCTGATCCACTGGCTCGGCCACATACAGGCCTTCAGCGTTCTCGAGCGGGACCATCTGCCGGCCACCCCCGCGCTTCTGCATCCGTTCACGCGCCGACCAGTTGGACAGGTAGTGTTTCAGCGACGCCAGAAGGAAGGCGCGGAATCGGCCCCGATCCTGACGTAGCCCCTCGAAGTCCTGCCGCTCGATGAGCGATGTCAAGAACCCCTGCGTCAGGTCGCGCGCATCTTCCGGGTCGACCCCTCGGCGGCGGAGGTAGGCGTAGAGCGGATACCAGTAGGTCTGGCAGAGCGAAGAGAGGGCTTCACGCGCCGCCTGCGAGTCGTTCCCGGCGGCTGCCAGCACGAGACTCCACCGCGTCGTTTCGAAGGGCAAGGCGACGCATCGTACGCCAGATGGTCGCCGCTCGCCACCTGATGAACTGCCATGTCTCGCACCTCGTTCTGTCGCGCTCGGTGGAGTCCAGGCCGCGTTCGATTTCATCGACCTGGGAACCGGAAGTGGGACAGCAAGATTGAGGTGTTACACAATCTTGGTGACGGCTGCATGCTGACATCCAGCAACCCGATCGAAAGAAGTCGGATCGCGGGACATTGGGTTTCTTGACGCAGCGTGTTGCGTTAAACTGGTTCGACCGCTCGCAACTCGTTGATTCTAGAGTGGAGAGATGTCCGAGTGGTTGTCCGCCTCCGCGGCCACGCCGCTACGGCGAGACATCTCGCCGTAGCTCGCGCTGAAATCGGACGCGAGCGAAGGCGGATGAAGGAGCACGCTTGGAAAGCGATTCTGGCGACACTCACCAGGCGACACCGAAACACCTTGTCGCGCAATCGATTCAGCGACTTGCCGCCTTGAAATGCTCCTCGGTGTGACGCCGTAAACGCCGGTATTCGTCGCTGGTTTCGAGCCCACCTTACACAGTTCTTACACAGTTCGGGTTTCACATACTGATCGATCTCAATTGGCAACAGGCTGTTTGCCACACCAACCCGCAGAGTTTTTTGCGCCAGGCAATCATTTCACCGCTCCTTGACCCTGCGAGTTGTGTCGCATTCGTCGGGTCCACTTCCTTGAACACTCGCGTTCGGATCGGCCTCTCGACCGCCGTGCTGATGGTTTGTGACCGGATCTCAGAAGTCGAACTGCTCCTGTCGTAAGGCCCGGGTAGAGGTTAGAAAGCCGTGTCGCCGTCCATTGGGTTCTTCGAAAAGACCGACGATAAGGCCATGGCGATTGATGCCGTTGTTGCAGGTGAAGCGTTCCCCGATGTCCATCGTCGTGTATCTGCCGTTTTTCAGGAGGAAACCATGGGTGCGCCCGTCGCTGGTCGTGTAGCGGCCGGCGATCTCGCCACGAGAGTTGATTCCAATCAGGCTACCGTTCGACCCCGTTGCGACTGAATCCGGTGGATCGAATGACGTGAACCACCCGTCGGTCAACAGGAAGCCGTGAAATCGATTTCCGGCGTCCACATAGTACCCAGCGATGTGGCCTGTGTCGTTGATAGCCATTGCCTGGATAGAGATCCCGCCTGGGTAATCGATGGTGGTGAAAGTTCCGTCGATCAGCGTAAAGCCGTGAAACGCGCCGTCGGAACTCTGATACCTACCGACGATGTGGCCGAAAGCGTTCATCGACGTCGCGATCGTGAAGGCGGCTCCGGGGAAATCGATTTGAGTTACCGTGCCACCAGCTAAGACGAAGCCGTGTGCTCTGCCATCGGCCGTGTCGAAGCGTCCGACAACCGCCAGCTCTCGACAGGTGCGCGGATCGTTCCAGTCGTCGTAGGGCTTATCGCCACGACCTTTGCTGCGTTCGTTGTCGTCTTCATGTTCAGCGTCGGACCGCAGGCATGTGATTCCCGCCGCGGTCGTGCGCACCGAGCCTGGGGGATCGATCGTCGTGTAGACGCCGCGGGTCAGGAGAAACCCGTGGCTGCGCTGGTCGGCGGTGAAGTACTGCCCAACGATGTCGCCGGCAGACGTTATCGCGTGCGCTCGTGTGTCAATCGAGCCTGGCGGGTCCAGTACGACATATGAATCGGGATCTAATGCAATCGCAAAATTGGGCGACCCCGAGGCGTGAACCGCCGTTGCAGGCAGCCAGGTTGTTGTGGCAAGACCGAGCCCCACAAGAGCCAGCGTCGTCAATTGGACTTTCGTGCGCTTGAGGGCAGCAAGTTGTCGATTCATTCCAGTCTCCTAAACTAATGGAACGTCGCAAAGCGCTGCTGGCGGTGGCCGACAGCGGCCGGAGACGTTCACGGGGCGTCCGTGTTGAGAACCTCCTGGAGATTCAGCGGCCGGCACCATGTAAAGGCGCAAAACGCGGGTGAGAACGACAACCGATTCAGTATGGGGCGCGATATTGGTCCGCCGGCTCGTTGTGGTAACCTCTGCCGCAAACCGGAACTGAGCCCCGAAATAGGGTCGGAACGCGTTATGTCCGAGACGTCGACGCCAGAGGTCACCGCGCTGCTGAAAGCCTGGAGCGCGGGCGAGGTGGCGGCCCGCGACAGACTGATTCCTCTCGTCTACAGAGAGCTCCACGCTCTGGCTCACCACTACATGGCCGGGGAACACGCCGCGGGCACCCTTCAAACCACGGCCCTCGTCAACGAGCTATACGTGCGCCTCGTCGACGTTCGCCGGGTTGGCTGGACCGACCGTGCGCATTTCTTCGCGGTCTGTGCGCAATTGATGCGGCGCGTTCTCGTTGACATGGCGCGGTCACGAAACGCGGAGAAACGGGGTGGTCAGGTCGTGCAAGTACCGGTTGACGAGCACCTGCTGGCGAGTCCCGAGCCGCCGGTGGATCTGCTGGCCCTGGACAGCGCGCTCGACCGTCTCGCCGCCTTCGACGCCCGGAAGTGTCGCGTGGTGGAGCTACGGTTTTTTGGCGGTCTCGACGTCGAGGAGACCGCGGCGGTGCTGGACGTATCGCCGCAGACGGTCCTCCGCGATTGGAGGCTGGCGAAGGGCTGGCTGTTCCGGGAGTTGAGCCCTGGACAATCCCATGGTGCCTGACCGCTGGCAGCTTATCGAGCGTCTATACGATTCGGCGCTCGAACAGCCCGAAGCCGACCGTGCCGCCTTTCTGAAACGCGCGTGTCACGGAGACGACGACCTTGGCCGCGAAGTGGCGTCGCTCCTCGCGCAACAGACTCCTGCCGCCAACTTCATGGAGGTACCCGCGATTCACATGATCGCTGGCGTCGGCGACGCCGCCACGCGTCCTGGCGAGGCTTCGCCCGATCTCATCGGCCGTACCTTCGCGCACTATCGTGTGCTCGAACAGCTGGGCGGCGGTGGAATGGGCATCGTTTACAAGGCCGAGGACGTCCGCCTTGGTCGGACCGTGGCTCTCAAATTCCTTCCGGAGCGGTTGACGCGCGACCGCGACGTGCTGGAACGGTTCCGTCGTGAAGCCCGCGCGGCGTCCTCTCTCAACCATCCCAACATCTGCAGCGTGTTCGATGTCGGCGAACAGGATGGACGGCCGTTCATTGTGATGGAACTGCTGGAAGGCCAGACTCTGAGGCATCTCATCAATGCGCAGCCGATGCCGACCTGGCACGTGCTCGCGCTCGGAATCGAGATTGTCGGCGCTCTCGAGGCTGCTCACGCGAAGGGCATCGTCCATCGCGATATCAAGCCTGCGAACATCTTCGTCACCGGGTTGAACCAGGCGAAGATTCTCGATTTCGGTCTGGCTAAGCTCGCCGCCGATGCCGAACCGATCACGCTTGAAACCGTCAGCGCGACATCCGCGATGACCGGTGAGCACGCACTGACGGAAGTCGGCATCGCGCTCGGAACGCGGTCGTACATGTCGCCAGAGCAGGCGCAGGGAGCGCCAATCGACGCGCGGAGCGACCTGTTCTCGTTCGGCGCCGTTCTGTACGAGATGGCGACGGGGACGCGAGCGTTCCAAACGTGGCTGGACTGGACACGTCCGCCGACAACACCGACGCTCGATCGCGAGTTGTATCGTATCGTTCTGAAACTGCTCGACCCGAACCGAGACCTGCGATACCAAGCCGCGTCTGAGGTACTGGCAGACCTGAAGCGGCTCAAGCACACCATAGAGTCCAGGCACACCGTGAGGCAGCGATGGATGATCGCTGCCGCCGTTCTTCCCATCGCCGGGGCCCTCGTGCTGGCGAGCACGTGGCTGCGATCGAATCCATTGCCGATCAGCCCCGACAGGTGGGTGCGACTGACCAATCTGCCGGATTCAGTCTCGCAACCGGCGTTGTCACCCGACGGACGCATGGTCGCGTTCATTCGCGGGCCACAGACGTTCATGACGTCCGGCCAGGTCTACGTGAAGATCCTCCCCGATGGCGAACCCGTACAACTCACGCGTGATGACTCATCCAAGATGAGCCCCGCGTTTTCGCCGGATGGATCGCGGATCGCCTACACGGCCAGTCCGGGAGTCGGCTGGGGAGATACGTGGGTGGTGCCGGTCATCGGCGGAGGAGAACCCCGTCCACTTCTCACGAACGCCACGGGGCTGGCGTGGCTGGGGAGCAATCGCGTGTTGTTCTCGGAGGTGAAGGACAACGACATCCACATGGGTCTCGTGGAATCCGAAGAGAACCGCGCTTCCGCCCGCAACGTGTACGTTCCCTCCAGCAACAGGGGCATGGCGCATCGGTCGTACGTGTCGCCCGACGGCAACTGGGCGCTGCTCGTAGAGATGGACCGAGGCCCCTTTCTTCCGTGTCGGCTCGTGCCGATGAATGGTCGGTCGCCGGGGCGCCAAGTCGGCCCACCCGATGCCGGATGCACATCCGCCGGGTGGTCGCGCGACGGGAAATGGATGTTCGTCAATTCCTCAGCAGGCGGGACGTTCCACATCTGGCGGCAGCGATTCCCGGACGGTGAGCCAGAGCAGATGACCGCTGGCTTGACTGAGGAGGAAGGTATCACCATTGCTCCAGATGGGCGGTCGTTGATTACTGCCGTAGGCCAACGTCAAAGTGTCGTCTGGACTGACACCGCCGCAGGCGAGCGCCAAGTGTCGCTCGAAGGGCTCAGCTACGATCCGAAGTTCACGCCAGACGGAAAATCACTCGCGTATCGTGTGTTTAGAGGCACGCTGGACTCCAGAGCGCCGAGCGAGTTGCGGATCGCGCTCCTGGAGTCCGGACGTAGCGAACCATTGCTGCCCGGGTTGGAGATCAGAGGCCTACCCGGCCGCGGCTACGACGTCTCGCGCGACGGGCGCTGGCTGGTCGCGTCGGCCACCGATCGCGATGGCACGAGTCGGCTCTGGGTGAGCCCCCTCGACAGGGGGTCACCGCCGCGCCCTATTCCCGAGGTTGTGGGTGACACGCCTCTGTTCGGTCCGGATGGGGAGATTTATTTCCGTTCCACCGAAGGATCGTCCAGCTTCGTCTACCGCACTGACCAGGACGGACGTCACCGGCGAAAGGCGCTGGAGCAGGAAGTCTACGGACTGCTTGCGGTCTCGCCCGATGGTCACTGGATTGTGGCGCGAATCGTCGGTCAAGGGGACGGAACAACCAAGGCGATCTCTCTGCGCGACGGCCGTTCGTTCGCCATCTTCGACTTTCAGGACACGCACTTCAAGTGGTCATCGAATCGCCTCCTCATTTCCATCCCTGAGAGTCCCGGCGGTTCTTACGCGATTGCCGGCAAGACGTATGTCGTCCCGCTGGCGGCGGGCCAGGCATTCCCGCCCATCCCGTCCGGCGGATTCCGGTCAGAGGCGGAAATTGCGGCAATCCCAGGAACGACGGTGATCGACGCCTACGACGCAGCGGCAGGACCAACACCGAACGTCTACGCGTACTCGCGCCAGACCGTGCAGCGCAACCTGTACCGCATCCCGATCCCGTGATGACGAGGTGGGTGCAGGTGCGCATCCGATCTGTCGGCATGGCTATACTGGGAAGCGCGTAAGTGATCGCAGCACTTTAGGAGGTCTTACACAATTCGCGTGATCACGAACGTCGAAGGGCCTATAAGTTGTTGATTCTAAAGACGGAGAGATGTCCGAGTGGTTGAAGGAGCACGCTTGGAAAGCGAAATGGGCCAGCGTTACCAAGCGATACCGAAACAGCTCATGTCGCAGACGGAGCAACGACTTCGGGTCGCTAAATGCGCCGTGATGTGACTCCGTAAACGTCGGTATTTCTCGTCGGTTTCAGGCCCACCTTACACAGTTCTTACACATTTCCAGTTTCAGTGAGCATTTCGTTGAGATGCTCTCGCGGGCGTCGAGCCACGATCGAGTGCCGAGCCGGACGCCGAGAACCAACCAACCGAGCGTACAGCGGTCTACCGAGCCGCGCCGATAATTCAGTCGGAATGGGCCTCGGTGGGAGCGTATCGGCTTCAGCCGTTAAGTGTTCATGTGGAGTCAGTCGCGAATCGCGAGGCGCCGACTGCTGCCTTGCGTGACTATCAGATCCATGTTGATGGTGGTTTTGGCTGACGGATGCACGGGTACTGACAAGTCGTCAGCTGACGGCCATGGCTTCGCTCAATTCAATCGGCGAGCCTTCATAGGTGATCGCGATGGGCGCGACCTGACGAAGCGTGTTGACGACCTGACAGGCGCGCCCCGCCATCGTGACCAGCTTACGGGCGAGCTCGGGATCCGGGCACTGGGCCGAGACATCCATGGTGAACGCCGTGAACCGTTCCGGCGTGCCATCCAGCGTGCCCGTCACTGCCACGCGGACGTTCGTCACTGCGGCTTCGCGGGCGCGAATCGCCGCAAGAAAATGGCTGGTGAAGCAGCCGCCCAGCGATACCAGCATGTACTCGCCCCCCGCCGGTCCCAGATCCAGGCCGCCCTTCGCGACCCCTCGGTCCACGAGGAAGGTGTGCGTCCGCACGGTCGCCTTGGACGTCGTGTGGGTCACATGTTCGATGGTCGCCTTGAAGGTTGTACTCATCATGGCCTCTTCAGAGAAGGAGTGTCGTTCGAGGGCGACCGAACCTGACCTATTGTGGTTTCGCGACAGTCGCCCGCTCCGTATCGAGCTCCCGTACCCTCACGGTGTACGTCACCGGCACCGACTTTGAGAGGAAGCAGACCTTGTCGTCGCACGCCTGGTACTCTAGCGCGCCTGTGATCGACAAAGTCTTCACAGACGCCAGCGCCTTTCGTGCGTCGGCCGTAGCGCTGAGCGCGACGTCCTGAACCAGCCGGAAGGGCTTCTGGAACACCTCGACGCGTTCGTTCAGCGGCTTAAACACGTAGATCTCCGACGCCGGATACCGAAGAGGACGCACCATCAGGACCGGCAGTGCATCCAGCCGAAGCGCGATGACCTTGTAGCTGTGCGTACCTGGGGCATAGACATGCATGCCCGGCCGCGGCGTGACGTTGACGACAATCGAAAAGAGCGTGCCTGGCGCGACCACTTGATCGCTCACGTAGGTGGTGATCTCCACATGTTCCGTGGTGATGCGCTGGGCGTCGACCTCGTGCCCGGGATCTCCCAGCTTCAGCAGAATGCTCGCCACGGTATTCCGTTCCTGATAGGCCTCTTCGAAAAACCGTGCGGTGACAACGCCCTGTCGATTCACGAGGAACGTGCCTGGGAACGGAATGCCGTAGTTCGTCGACGCGGAATCGACCGTCGTGTTGAGAAGTCCGTACGCTTTAATCGTCGCGGAGCCCTGGTCCGAGAGCAGCGGAAACGTGATGCCCCGCCGCCGAGAGAAGTCGGCGAGGATCGCCATCGAGTCGTACGTGATCACCGCAACGGCTAATCCCTTGTTGCGGAGCTCCGGCATGCGCGATTGCAGCTCCACGAGCTGCGTTTTGCAGTACGGTCACCAGTCGGCGGACCGCGAGAAGACGAGCATCAAGCCATTCGGGCCCATCAGCGAATCCCGGGTCCATACTTTTCCATTCTGATCCTGCAGCCGGAAATCGGCGATCCGTCCGCCGACCTGCGGACCGAGCTTGGTCACGTCGATTTTCGGCGGCGCGGGTTGGCCGGACACGGTCGTCGCAGCAAGTAAGACAAGCGCGGTGCCGGAGAGAATGATGTTCATATTGGCTCACTCACTTGGATCTCACGGGCCTTCGGCCGATGCGAGATGGCCTAGCCCGTCTCTTGCGCGGAGGCGTTTGCACTCCGAGCTTCTCGATGCATCGTCGCAGACGTATCGCGTTCAGACGTAAGTACCCGGTCTGTCCTGCCTTGCGCCTTGTCGTCACCCCTGCGCTAACGAGGATACCCGCATGATGACAGAGCAATGCGCGACTGATGCCGAGCCGTTTCGCCAAGTCCACTCCGGTGGTTTCCTGCACTCTCGACAGGCGCTTCACGATCGCCAATCGAATGGGGTCGGCCAGGGCGGCCAATATCGACACGTCCTTGGCATCGGTCGTGGACGTCACGCTTCATCCTACCGGTCGTGGTGCTCCCGCGCAAGCTGGAAGTGTCAAGTGAGCGTTTGACAGTCATTCCACATTGGGCCTACGCTGAGTTTCACCACAGGAGGCGGAAGGACATGACCACGTTCACCCGGCGAATGATGCTCGACACCGTGCTCTCAGCGGCGGCCGCCGGCGTGTTTGTTCGACCGTCGTCTGCTGGGAGCCAAGTGGGAGCCACAGCTCGTCAGCGGATCATGGTGTTTGACGTGAATGAAACGCTTCTGGACGTCGGCGCGCTGGCACCCCAGTTCCAGCGTCTCTTCGGAAACGGCGGAGTGGCACAGGAGTGGTTCTCCAACGTCGTGCTGTACTCTCAGGTCGCGACGATTGCCGGACCGTACGTGGACTTCGGGACCATCGCACGTGGCGCACTGGACATGACGGCGGTCGCGCACGGCGTGACGCTCGCGCCGCCGGACCGCGACGGAATTCTGCGCGGCTTGATCTCGCTGCCGCCGCATGCCGACGTTCGTGACGGACTCCAGCAGCTGCGAGCGGCCGGATTCCGGCTGGTCACGCTCACCAACTCTGCGCCGGCGGCCGTGGAACAGCAACTGAAGAACGCCGGAATCGGCGAGTACTTCGAACGGAGCTTCTCCGTTGACGCGGTTCGCAAGTTCAAGCCAGCCGCAGAGGTGTACCGTCTCGTGGCGACTGAACTCCAAGTCGCGCCGCCCCAGCTGCGGCTCGTCGCCACGCACGCGTGGGACGTGCTCGGCGCCATGCGCGCCGGCTGTGCCGCGGCCTTCGTTGCGCGCCCAGGGAAGGCGCTGTTTCCGCTGGCGGATACGCCCGACATTGTCGGACCCGACCTGCGCAACGTGGCGGACCAGATCGTCAAGCGCGACATGCCCAAATAACGACGCACGTCCTCAGTTCCTGCGCCGTGTTGGCGTCGTTGATTGCACGCGCCTGGACTCGCGCGCCGCCGGACAAGGAGGGCCTCGCCATCGTGGCCGAAGGCGAGGCTTCGTCCTCTTACCGCCGTCCCATCCTCTTTGCTTCGACGATAACGCCGGCGCTCGTGCAGGTCCAATACACATTGCCATTGCGCGCGACGGCGACATCTGTGGGCTCCGGATCCCCTTCGTGGATGACCCGAACGTGTTTGGTCTCTAGATCGAGCGCGTTGACGCGGTTCTGTCCGCCCGCGCTGCCCGGGACGCCTGGCGTCGGCACCTCAGTGAAGTAGAGCGTCTCACCCTTGTGGTCGAGTGCAATGCCCACTGGATGGTTCAGGCCCTCCAACAGCACAGACGTCTCACCGTTCACACGCTGCAACAGGACGCCAGCGCTCTTGCACGTCCAATACAAACGTCCGTTGCGGGAGACCACGACGTCGGTAGGCTCTGGCACACCCTGGTGCAGAATGACTTTGGTGTTTCCGTTGCTAACGGAAACCCTGTTACCCGCGTTGGGAACCCCCGGATTCGGGATTTCGGTGAAATAAACGTTTCCACGCTTGCTGACCGAGATTCCCGACGGTTGCTCAAGACCACCCAGGAACAGACTGGTCGTGCCCTCTTCGGTCTGCTTGAGAATGACGCCTGCCGACTTGCAGGTCCACTACAGGTCGCCCTGATTGTCGATCGCGATATTGGTCGGCTCAGGCTCGCCGACGTGCAGCATCGTGATGGCGCCCGTCTCGAGATCCAGCTTTGCCACCCCATTGGCGCCGCCCCCAACCCCTGGGGTCGGGACGAGGGTGAAGTAGACGGTCTCGCTGCCTTCAACGGCAATGCCCACGGGTCGGTCGAGACCCGCCGCGATCACCGAGAAACGGTAGCGCGGATGCTATGCGAATCCAACAGCGGTCGACGCGAGGAGCAGCGTCACGATGAGAAGCACCTTCAGTGTTCGGCCTACCATGGACCATCCTCCTCGTGTGGCCGGACGACACGCCCCTTTCGAGGCTGTCCGGCGGTTGTCGATCGTGTGAGCGGCGCTTTGATCCGCCTTGGGGGTGTAGTCGGACGAGCGGGATGAATCCCCCTCGTCGCAGTTTGGCCTTCCCGCCGGTGAACCGCTGTCGCTATGATGCGATTCGGAGTTCAAGCGCACGCATGCAGAGAATGGTCATCGGTGCGGCTATCGTGTCGTGTCTTGCGACCACAGCCGCCGAGGCTCAGCAGAATCGGCGAGTGTTCGTGGGAGCCGTGGCCGGTGTGTCCACGCTGTCTGCCGACGCGTGATCGCCGATCGCGCGTCCGCTGCGAGTGTGGCGATGCTGGCAACGGCGCCCGTAAACATCCGCGGCCGCGATTGTGCCTCCGCGAGAGTGCAGACAAGACAAAAGAGGACGGTCGCACTGATGGACGTTCGCATCATGCCTCGATCGGGAGCCGGACGGGCATTATAGCCAGCAGCCACGTCCGGATCGAAACGCGTACAGGGGGAAATCCCCATCTCGCGCGACTACACCACCGACTCGAACGGTCGCTCGGTTTGAGCATCGCCGGTTTGATCGTCGAGCCAGGTGGCAGTTGGAGTCGAGCTTCCAATCCGACAGCCTTCCCATCCATGCCTCGCAAGAAGCTCAGAAGGAGTTCGTCTGTGAAGCGTCAACCTATTCTCACGGTGGCAATCGCCGCCATCGCACTGCTGAGCGGCACGCACCAGGGCGCGCATGCTGAAGAATCTCTTGCTGCCGTCTACACCATGTCAAACGCCAGCAGCGGCAACCGCATTCTGGCATTCCATCGCGCATCCGACGGCACACTGACGCCGGCTGGCTCGTTCGCAACGGGCGGATTGGGCACGGGCGGAGGACTCGGCAATCAGGGCGGGCTCACCCTGAGCAACAACGACCGCTGGCTGCTCGCCGTGAACGCCGGCAGCAACGACCTCTCGCTCTTTGCCACCGACGAAACCGGACTGCGCCTGGTCGACAAGGCTGCGTCGGGTGGGTCGCAGCCGATCAGCGTCACGATTCATCGCGATCTGGTCTATGTGCTGAATGCCGGCACCGACAACGTGAGCGGGTTCAGGCTGCAACCGCACGGCAAGCTGACGCCTCTGGTTGGATCGACGCGGCCGTTGAGTGGCTCGGGAACCGGTCCGGCGCAGGTGCAGTTCCGGCCCGACGGCCGCGTCCTGGTGGTCACGGAAAAAGCGACGAACCTCATCGTGACGTACGCGGTGGATGAGGACGGCCTGCTCGGACCGCCTCAGATACAGGCGTCGCAGGGAGCCACGCCGTTCGGGTTCGCATTTGGCAACCGACGCCAGTTGTTCGTCAGCGAGGCCTTCGGCGGCGCGCCGGATGCGAGCGCAGTGAGCTCGTACCGGGTCACCGACGACGGCGCGCTGCACGTGGTGAGCCCGTCGGTGCCCACGCACCAGACGGCGGCCTGTTGGGTCGTGGTCACGGAAGACGGCCGCTTCGCCTACACGTCGAACGCCGGGAGCGGATCGATCTCAGGATACGAGATCGATGATGACGGCGCGCTGACGTTGCTGAACGCGGATGGTCGGACTGCCGACACGGGTGCTGGCAGCGCGCCGATCGATCTCGCGCTGTCGGAGAACGGACACTTTCTGTTCGTGCTGGACTCCGGCACACACAATATCGGCGCCTTCAGAATCCGACCGGACGGCCAGCTGCAGCCACTCGCCGCCTTGGGGGGCTTGCCGGCAGGCGCCAACGGACTCGCCGCTCGATAGTCCACCTGCGCGCTCGAGGCGGGTGACCTGGACGCTCATGAGGACCAGGGCGCCCTGCCTTCATCAAGGAGACACGGATGCGGCTGATGGCGTCGAGGAGCGGCTCTCCGGCGGCATCCTCCTGCTGTACGGAATAGCTCTCAAAAAGAATGATCGAGCCGTGGGGAAAGTTGAACACTTCCCCCGGTTTGACCGTGGCAGCGATGGGGTTGCCGTAGACTTTCCGGATCTGCCGGTTCTGATAATTGTCGAACGTGTAGAAAAGTGTGTAGGTGGCATGGTAACCGCTGGGGAAGCGGACGTTGTCCACAGTGGGCTTTGTTCGGGACCCAATCGGCGTGGCAGCGTAACCGCCATGGTCAACCGCCCGAGACCATGCCCGAGCTTGAGCGCGACTAGGCGCGGCCGGCATCGCTGCCGCACAACGCGGACGTTTCTGCTGCCAAGATTACCGCACTGGCGCTGTCCTTTGCCTGGCGATCTCTCGTGCTCGCCCTGAGCCAGTGACCCGCCTATCCAATGGATCGACACGGCGTCTGGCGAGCTTGCCATTCATCTCAGCCCAGCTCCCCACCTTCGAGGGGGATTTGCGTCGGACGCGCGACGAAGCACATGGACGTCCTTTCGATTATGCGTTCGCCCGTCAGCGGGGCAGATCGTGACCAATTGCGCCTGTCGGCAGGCGGGCCCACAGTGGAGGTGAGCACTATGAGCATTCACACGAGTCCGCGGGTGATCCTCTGTTGCGTTGTTGTTGCAACTGCGCTCGGCTGCTCGAGCCAACCCACGGCTCCGTCGAGCTTGGGTTCAACGCCCACCGTTGGTGCAGCAGACATTTCGCCTGGCGCGCCAGGAGCACAGCAGACCGCTGTGTCGCCTTCGCGGTTCGGCGACCGCACGCCGGGCGTCGTCTACGTGACGAGCCAGGGCCTGTACTACGACACGTTTGTGGTCAAGGATCCGTTGCCGATGGAGGGGCGATTCCAGCTCCTGACGAACGGCCAAACGGAGTTCGGCCCAGGCCAAGCGGGTTATCTCGGCGGACGATGGTGGGTGGACGAGAATGGGAATGGTGTTCAGGATTCGGAAGATCACTTCTTCTTGTGTCCGCTGCTCCCACCAGGGCGACCAACACCGTAGCCGCCGTCTTGCTCGGCGCGAAGCCGTTGGCATTTCGTGCGATCGCGCCGAGCCACGTTCCGTCACGAATGACCAAAGACGATACTCCGAACTGCCTGCACACCGAACGTCGCCAGGGTCGGGCCGTGTCACGTGCGGACGCGTGTATGCTGGCGCAGGATGCGTCTATCACGATTGTCTGAGTTCCCGTCGAAGCACCGCCGCCTTCGATCTCTGGCACTTGCGTTCGCGTTAGCGCTGATGTCTGTTCCGGCGGCCGCCCAGGACGAACCTCGGATTTTCGCGGGTGCGTTGCTTGGTGTCTCAACGCTGTCAGCAGATGCGCGGTCCGTCACGACCGGGCTTGATGCGGCAGTCTCGCTGTATGAGCCGGAAAACGGTCCGGCACTGAACGTGTTCGCAGGACTTCACCTCGCGCAGTATTTCAGCGTTCAAGCAAACTGGATGTGGAACCGGAACGACCTCACGCTCTTCTCCTCCTTCACGGCACCGCAGGCAGGCGGGTTTTACGAGCAGCGCCGCCAGAGCGGCCAGCATGCCATCGTTCTCGACGGTCTCATTTACTTCCGCCGTTTGGATAGCGCGATTCGGCCTTATCTCGGCACTGGGCTATCCGTGCTGCACTTCTCGAGTGATGAGGTGACCGGCTCCTCGAGGGGTGGTGTGAGGCCACCGGCAACGAGAATTGCGTCGACTCGCGTCGCGTTGCGCTCACACGTGGGCATCGACTTCAAGCTATCGCGTCATCTCGCCTTCAGGTACAGCTTCAGCGAAACCATCAGCGATAACCCGATTAGTCCTTCGCTTACGCCGCCGGGACGCCGCGGACTGATGAACTTTCAGAACCTCTTCGGATTCGTGAGTCGGTTCTAGCCATTGTGAAACTCCGAGTACGGGCAACCTGGCCAGAATATTGGTGCATGCTCCATGCGCTCTCCGAGTACTCGCGCATGGCAGATCCGGCATAGGTTCCTCGAACGGATGTCCGGTCCCATCGGCAGTATGGTGAGGGCGTTTTCGAACACACACAGGTGACCGCCGGCCTCTTTCGTATCCCGCAAGTCGAGAAGGGAGCCGGAGTCGCCCATTCTCGTCACCAGTGCCGAATAGACCTTCGACTTGAGACTCGCTGGTGCTCGTTCTTGCGACAGATCTCCGGTCGTGGCGGCCAGCCGCTCGAACCAAGGGTTGTCTGCCATTGCTACTCCTTCAACCACAGCCCTTTGAATTTGGCGCGCGCCCGCGCGAGCGTCCGCTCCACACTCTTCTCGGTCGTGCCGATCGCGGCGGCCATGTCTCGAGTGCTTCGCTGTTCCCAGTACCGCCACAACAGCATCAGGCCATACCGTTCGGGCATCTGCGCGAGGACATGCCGAGCCCTCGTGCGCGCGCGTGTCTTGTCAATCTGTTCGTCGAGCGGTATCGCATCGGAGGGCGGCTCCTCTTCAGCCGAGTCCGGGTTATCGAAGGCGAGCGACGCGCGGAGCCGCTGTCGATAGATATCCTCAATTTTGTGGCGCGCGATTCCGATCAGCCACGTGCGCAGCGACGATTGGCCTTGAAATGCCCCGAGCCCGTTAAGCGCGGCAAGAAAGACGTCCTGGACCACGTCGTCGACCAGATCGGCTCGGGGTGTCAGTCGATGGCGGGCATACGCGTACACGGCGTCGATATGCGCAGCGACGAATCTGGCGGCCGCTTTCCGGTCTCTTCGGAGCACCGACGCAACCAGGTGCCGTTCGTCGGTATCGGCGGGCTGTGATTCAACGGCTATCGGAGCCTGGCCAGGCGCAGTCGGGGCGCGGGGGTCCACACTCTAATTGTCGCGAAAGAGGGGCTTCTCCCCCGTGCGGTGCCGGAGGGTATGAACGCTCACGAGTGGTACGGCCCCAGACGCCGTGTGAGCTCCGCTCGAAGAGCAGTTTCTCCGTGATTGTCCTGGCCAGGGGCAAGAACGCCTTCGGGCAAGAAGACGGGAAGATATGGATCGCTGGCGCTTGTCGTCCCGCTGGCGGACCTTGAACGCGTCGCTCGCGAGACTGGTGCCATCCATAGAACGGGCGGCCCGAGACGTGAAAAACGCCGCCCCCTCGGTGCTGTCGATCATCCGATCTGTGGACGGAGGCTATACTGGAAAGGCCCGTAAGTGATCGCGACACATTAGGGGTCTTACACAATTCGCGCATTCCTGATCGGTCGGCGACCGTAAGCCGTTGATTCTAAAGGGAGAAATGTCGGAGTGGTCGATCGAGCACGCTTGGAGAGCGATTCTGGCGAACATCACCAAGCGACACTGAAACAGCTGGTCGCGCAATCAGTTCAACAGTTATCCTCGCTAGATGCTGCTCGATGTGACTCCGTAAACGTCCGTATTCGTCGCCGGTTTCGAGCCCACCTTACACAGTTCTTACACATTTCCAGTTTCAGTTAGCGATCTCGATTGAAGCGCTCTCCTGGGCGTCGAGACGAGAGAGTGCCAGTGTTCTACTTGGAAGGTTGATCGAACCGAGCCAGACGCCCAGAACCGACCGGCCGAGCGTACAGCGGTCTGAAACCCTGAACGCTCTGGACGCCCCCTGTCCACGATCCCATTCCTGGACCGGAGAGGCTCGTCGACGATCGCGCACGAACTGCCGCATCGGCGCGGCGACGGGGAAAGATCGTTCGAGAGGCCGATACCGCAGCGGCCATGTCCTCGCGCGGGCCCGCCGCCAGCCGTACGCGGCTCAGGCTGCGGCCCTGGCCCCAAGAGCAGACGGCGCGAGTGTGTCGATGGCGAGGAGCGCGCCGGCGACCACAAGAGCGAGGTCAGCCTGGATACCCAGAGCAAATGCGGCTGAACTGCCAACGACGGCCCAGAGGAGCGGCACGATGTTGACGAAACGAGGCACGCCCCCTGCGGTTAACAACCACCCCACGGTCACCAGTGTCGTCGGACACGGCACCGCGAAAAGCGGCAAGCGTGGATAGTGGAGACCGAAGGCGAAGCCCAGAAAAGGATAGACGAGCCCGTAGAGCACGAGCACAGCGCCGAGGACGCCTCGCAGGCTCAGGCCCTGGACGGAATGCCCACGCGATGCCGCGGAAAGCCAGGTGAAGAGGACGGCTTGGACGACGAAACCCGCCCCGAAAAGTGCCGCGGCTGGGTCTATCGCGCGAAAAAAGAGCCAGTGGTAGACGATAAGCGCACGTCAGTTCGAACGCGCGTTTCGCCAGAGGTGAGACGGTGTATTGAGCCTTGCCGTGGCGCCTTGCCCTTTATTGCCGCGCCGGTCGCTCGTGGTTGAGCCAACGCCAGCCAAATCCGAGAGACGGACATCCGTTTAGCAAACCGCGCCACCGCGTGAACGCGTTGGGGATGTTCCTTACGACGCGTGCCAAGCCTCGGCTGCGGCGGCTATACTGACAACGGTGGCCGTATGAGCGGCTCTGGCCAATACGGTTCAGGTAGGGCGGTTGCCGACTGCCGCTCGTCCCGTGCCGGTAAGTGATCGCAGCACATTAGGAGGTCTTACACAATTTCTTACACAATTTAGGTTTCGGGCTGAGCCACTGGCCTGTAAACTGCTGATTCGAAAGACACGGAGAGATGTCCGAGTGGTTGAAGGAGCACGCTTGGAAAGCGTGTGTAGGGGAAACTCTACCGAGGGTTCGAATCCCTCTCTCTCCGCCAATTTCCAGTTTCATTGCCTTTCACCAGCAGATCGAACGGCGAAGTGTAGGTGGGACAGAGAGTTCCTCGGTTGAACGTGCAGTTCGATAGCACCGTTTCGAGCAATCGTCGCTGTTCGGTCGGATTCTGCGATTTGTAGAGGATTTCGGCCTTTTTCGCGAGTTCTAAAATCTTTTCGGCTGTGGCGACAGCAGGCGCGTGGGTCCGTTCGAGCCGGACTCGCTCAGCATCCATGGTCTGAAGCTCGGCCTCCCACTCCGCTGATTTGCGGGTCCAGAAGGCCTCGGTGATGCGGTCGGAGACAAAGTCCTCATACCCGCGATCAATCTTGCTGACGACAGTCCTGCGGCGTTTGCCGACCTGCTCTAGGGCCGTTGCACGCTGTGTCTCAGCATCGCTGTCCGAGGCTCGAAGAGCGGTAGCGATGTCGTCGGCTATCCCCGCGGTGATCTGAATCGGCTTGATGACTTCGCCGAGCAGCGCTGACAACTTCTCTTCGCGGATGTAAACGTTGCCGCATGCACCCTTAAATCCCGTGCAGCGGTAGTAGACGTACTTGCCCTTCTTGCGTTCGGCCGTCATCGTGCAGCCGCACAGGCCACACTTGAGCAGGCCCATGAACAGGTGCAGGTGCTTGCGGTGGCCCTGGCGTTTGACGCCCTTGCCTTCCATCAATTCCTGCACGCGGTCGAACGTCTCGCGTGAAACCAACGGTTCGTGCGAACCGCGATGCACCTGGCCGAGCCATCGAAAATCACCCAGGTAGATAGGGTTCTTCAGCAGTCGATGCAGCTCGGATTTCGTCATCTTGCGATCGCCGCGCGAGTGGCGGAGACCGATTTCGAAGGCCTTCACCGTGAGCGCCTTTAGCGAGTATTCCCCGGAGGCGTACAACTCGAAGACGCGAGTCATCAGTGGGCCGCGTACCGGGTCGACATCAATGCGCCGCGTAATCCGATTGTTCAGGTAGCCGACGTGAGCGACGCCAGGGAAGTGACCTTGCTGCGCCTTTTCTCGAAGCCCTTTCTTGACCTCTTCGCTCAGGTTGTCGACGTAGTTCCGCGCGATCGCGACCTTGATGTTGTGCATCAACTTCTCTGACGAGCGCGAATCTGCCGAGAGAACGGCGTTCTCTTTCACGAAATGCACGATCACGTCGAGTTCTTCGACGGTCAGCAAATCGCGGAAGTTGCGATAGAGTCGGTCCGTCTTCTCCACGAGGATGGTGCGGCACGAAGGGGTCGCCTTCAGGAACGCAATCATTTCCGTAAACGCACTGCGTCCCGCTTCCTTCGCCGTCTCGGCCTCTTTGAACTCCCGAACGACCGAGAGACCCCTGTCGATGGCGTATTCATTCAGGAGCTTGCGCTGCGCGGGGATGGAGAATCCCTCACGTTCCTGGTCCTTCGAGGACACCCGCGCGTACGACACCGCCTCGGTCTGTGGATTCGTTGCCGCTCGATTCAGTGCCTTCATAAGCCTCGATTGTCTCCCCGTGTTGATCCCATTCCAAGAGAATCTTGAAGAACCGAACCGCATTTTCAAGCGCGGTCCGGTCCCATGCGACAGAATTGCAATCAGCGTCTCTCGCCTGGGCCTTTTGCTCGTCAGCTCCGCTTGTCATGCGCGACCAGCGGCCCTAAACCAGCAGCGGTCTGGGCCTGCCGCGCGCTCGTCATACCGACGATGCTCCGCGTTTGCTCGAGTTTTCCTGCTGGCGTTCCGTTAGCCGGAATCACCAAGGGTGCTGAGACAACACATTCCTCCCTGGGAATCAGGAATCGGTAGCTCTTGCCGGCATGCAGCACGAGTTGTCGCCGCTCTTGACCGACAATTTCACAGCCCACCGTGAACTCGAAGAATCCATGTCGCAGGCCGTCGGTAACTTCCATGACGAGTCTTCGGAGGGCTCGCTCGAGAGTCGCCTCGCTCGATAATTGAGATTCGTTAGTCTTCATACTGTCCTCGCCCCCGGTCGTAATGCCGGGTATGGGTTGAATCACCACGCCTGTGGCGATGCCATTAATGGCGTTTCGGTCCGCTAATTTGCGGCCTCAGAGACGAAGTCTTGTTCCTCTTGACCCCGTGAGCCCCCTGGACGAGGTCGAAGCTCCGCTGCCGCTAATTTGCGATCCGGGAGGCCAAAACTCCGCCCTCTGCGACGCACAGCGACATGGCCATGCACCAGCTTGCGCAGCCGAACAGCTTCGAGCGATGCCCGGGCCTGCCACCCCCGAGGCTCACCGTCCGGCGTCCGTCCGCAGACTTCGACGGCATATCCCAGTCGTTTCCACTTTCTGGCCTCAGCGGGATACGCCGTGTAGAGATGCAGCACCCGCTCTTCTTGGTCCCATCGGAGAATCGTTTCTTGTTCGGCTTTTGTAGTCGTCATCTCGTCCTCGCTCCCGGTCGCTATGCCGGGTATCGGTGAATCACTGCATTCGTGGGCAAAACCAGACCGACTCGTCAATCCGGCTGCTGGTTAAAATGGTCTCCATCGAGCCGGCAGTTGCCCGTTTGCGAAAAGTCCCCCTCCTTTCTGCATCTGGCCGTTCACCGGATGTCCCCCCTCTTGGATTACGGTCGTCGCTTCATCAGATGTCCCCCAGCTGTACGTGCCATTTTTTTTAATTCGTTCGTGGGGGACTTTTAGTGAAGTAGCTTTAACCCCAATCTTCCAAAGCCCGCGCGACTGAGCCGCTCAATCGCGAACTCCGACAATTCGTGGTCCGCGTTCAACAGTCCAATCCCTTGGCATTTCAAATCAGTCCTGATGTTTGATTCCGTCGAACCAGGAAGACCGGGCGTATCCTTCCCGAGGCAAGACTCCAACACGCGCCAACGCAAGGACGGAATGCAGTTGAATCCGACTCGTCGGACGAGCCGCATGTCGAGTTCGTTTACTCGGGTTCGCCGAGCCAAGCGGGCAGAGCCTTTGGCGAGCTGGCAGAGTTGCTGCGCGAGGCGGGTCGGGGCTTCGGCCTCTGGGACGTAGTTCAGATTGCGGTCCCGAGACGAATCCCGTGATACATGAGTGCGCCCTCGCACGACGAACTCGGAGAGTGCGGCGATCTGCGTGCACTGATCCGCGCTAACTGTCACCTCGGTGACAGATGCAAACAATCCGTTAAACAGTTTCCCGACGGCACTCCTCAGGTCCGAACGCATTTCCTCGATGTTCTGCTTCATCGCGCAAAGCGCAGCCGCTTCGCCCCTATCCTCGCCGCCTGGGCGCGGCCACCGAACCATCAGGAATCGCTCGCCCAGCGATTGAAATACTCCAAAGTGTTTGTCAATCTCCTTCGTCACCGCGACCGCGCAGGTGATGCGGCCGCGCCAATCAAGGGAACCTTCCAAGGTGCCTACTTCCTTGTGAAAGTGCCCGTCGAAGATGCGCCGGAACTGTGCAAGGACAGCCGCTCGGTCATCTCGCTTCATGCTCAAGATGGTCGAGAAATCAGCGATGACGATCACGCCGCTCTTGCCGATGCGGTCGAGCAGGCTTGGCGTCCGCTTGGACTTGCCGCGAATCTGTCCAGACAGAAACGTGTTCGTCGTGACTTCATCGATGAAGTGGACCTGCTCAAACTGTTCGAGCGGCTCAAGAATGGTCGTCTTCATCGACCCTGGTGGTGCCACGCTCATCGTCCAGACCGGCTGGTCCGACAAGGCGTGTGCGGCGATGGCCGCGTAGGCAGCACGCACCGCCTCCAAGTCAGGTTGATAAAAATGCTTCTTCATCGCGTCGACGACTAGGTTCCAAGAGCTGTCGTCACCACGTTCGTGAACCGGCTCTCGTACAAATGCAAGCGGACTCTTCATACAGACCTCGCTCCTCGCAACGTTGATTCAATGAACCAACACCAGGGACCTCCGCCTCACGTTCCTACTCTGCGAACCTGCTTCCTTGAATGCGAACTGAGGCACATGGGCGCGCCGCTCGGAAAATGATCCATTCGCCGCTCGGAAAGTGATCCACCTGAGGGCCTGATGGCGGGCTTGCGGGGTTGACCAGCTCCGCGGTCTGCTGGAGAGGATGCTCAAGGTGGACCACGTACATGTCATT